>Ga0190265_10000706_pt1 | contig 22483 bp, 19 predicted proteins | sample Popmic124T_FD_133135 | JGI IMG/M metagenome (GOLD analysis project Ga0190265, IMG submission 133135) | Populus adjacent soil microbial communities from riparian zone of Indian Creek, Utah, USA - 124 T | ecosystem: Environmental > Terrestrial > Soil > Riparian zone | place: USA: Utah | collected...
CGCCAAGAACTCCGGCCAGTTCGAGCGCACGCTGATCATCGCCGACGAGGGGGCCTATGTCTCCTACCTGGAGGGTTGCACGGCGCCGATGCGCGACGAGAACCAGCTCCACGCCGCGGTGGTCGAGCTGGTCGCCATGAAGGACGCCACGATCAAGTACTCGACCGTACAGAATTGGTACCCGGGCGACGAGAACGGCAAGGGCGGCATCTACAACTTCGTCACCAAGCGCGGCAAGTGCGACGGGGCGAACGCCAAGATCTCCTGGACTCAGGTGGAGACCGGCTCGGCGATCACCTGGAAGTACCCGAGCGTGATCCTGAAGGGCGACAACTCGGTCGGCGAGTTCTACTCGGTGGCGCTGACCAAGGGCTACCAGCAGGCCGACACCGGCACGAAGATGATCCACATCGGCAAGAACACCCGCTCGACGATCGTCTCCAAGGGCATCTCGGCCGGTCACGGGCAGAACACCTACCGCGGCGCGGTGAAGATCCTGAAGGGCGCGGACAACGCCCGCAACTTCTCGCAGTGCGACTCGATGCTGATCGGTGACCAGTGCGGCGCCCATACGTTCCCGTACATCGACGTGCAGAACCCGCTGGCCCGCATGGAGCACGAGGCGACCACCTCGAAGATCGGCGAAGACCAGATCTTCTATTGCAACCAGCGCGGCATCGCGACCGAGGACGCCGTATCGATGATCGTCAACGGCTTCTGCAAGGAGGTTTTCCGCGAGCTGCCGATGGAGTTCGCCGTCGAGGCGCAGAAGCTGCTCGCGATCAACCTGGAGGGGAGCGTCGGCTAAGCGTCGGCTAAAGCCCGCGCCGCCCTCCCACAATAACCCGAACTCAAAGTCAGAGAGACATACGATGCTCCAGATCAAGAATTTGCATGCTTCCGTGGAGGGCGCCGAGATCCTCAAGGGGATCGACCTCGACATCAAGGCGGGCGAGGTGCACGCCATCATGGGGCCGAACGGCTCGGGCAAGAGCACGCTGGCGCGGGTGCTGGCCGGCCAGGAGGACTACACAGTCAGCGCCGGCCAGGTGCTGTTCCAGGGCCAGGATCTCCTGGACATGGACCCCGAGGAGCGCGCCCGCGAGGGCGTCTTCATGGCCTTCCAGTACCCGGTCGAGATCCCGGGCGTCTCGAACACCTACTTCCTCAAGGCGGCCTTGAACGCCGTGCGCAAGCACCGCGGGCTGCCGGAGATGGACGCCCTGGAGTTCCTAACCCTGGTGCGCAAGAAGATGAAGCTGGTGCAGATGGAGGAGAGCCTGCTCAACCGGCCGGTCAACGAGGGGTTCTCGGGCGGCGAGAAGAAGCGCAACGAGATCTTCCACATGGCGGTGCTCGAGCCGCGGCTCGGCATTCTCGACGAGACCGACTCCGGGCTCGACATCGACGCCCTGCGCATCGTGGCGGACGGCGTCAACGTGCTGCGCCAGAGCGACCGGGCCTTCCTGCTGATCACCCACTACCAGCGGCTGCTCGACTACATCGTGCCGGACCACGTCCACGTGCTGGTCGACGGCCGGATCGTGCGCTCGGGCGGCAAGGAGCTCGCCTTGGAGTTGGAAGAGAAGGGCTACTCCTGGCTGGAGGCCGCCGCGGCCGCCCAGGTGGGGGCGTAAGGGGGCCGTCATGCAGGCGATCGAGACCCGAGAGCAAGAGATGGAACAGAAAGAGATGGCGGGCACCGCCCCGTACCTCGCCGACTTCGAGCGCTTCCAGCGCGAGCTGCCGGCGGGCGAGCCCGCGGCCCTCCAGGCCCTGCGCCGGCTGGCGATCGAGAGCTTCGCCGCCACCGGCTTCCCCAACAACCGGCAGGAGGAGTGGCGGCTGACCAACGTGGCGCCGATCGTGCGCGAGACCTTCCACCGCGCGACGGGCGATCCGAACGCCCTGGACCCGGAGCGCCTGGCGCCGTTCGCCTTCGCCGCCGCGGCGCGCCTGGTGTTCGTCAACGGCCGTTACGCGGCCAGCCTCTCCCACGTGGGCGATCTGCCGGCGGGGACGGTCGTTTCGAGCCTCGCCGAGGCTCTCGCGAGCAGCCCCGAGAAGGTCGTGCCCTACCTCGGCCAGCTCGCCGCCGGCCTCGACCAGCCGTTCGTGGCGCTCAACACGGCTTTCCTCCACGACGGCGCGCTGGTCTCGGTGCCGCGCGGCGCGGTGATCCCCGGGACGATCCACCTGCTCTATCTGGGCTCGCCCGAGGATGGGCGGCCGACCGTCTCCTACCCGCGCAACCTGATCATCGCGGGCGAGAACAGCCAGGTGACGCTGGTCGAGACCTACGCCGGCACCGGCGCCTACTTCACCTGCGCGGTCACCGAGATGGTGGCCGGGCCGAACGCGGTCGTCGACCACTACAAGGTGCAGCGCGAGAGCACCGAGGCCTTCCACATGGCGACCTTCCAGATCGAGGGCCAGCGCAGCAGCGTCCCCTCGTCGCACTCGATCTCGATCGGCGGCGGCCTGGTGCGCAACGACGTCAACGCGGTGCTCAACGGCGAGGGCATCGACTGCATCCTGAACGGCCTCTACCTGGCCGAGGGACGGCAGCACGTCGACAACCACATGCGGGTGGAGCACGCCCAGCCTCATTGCGACAGCCACGAGCTGTACAAGGGGATCCTAGACGGGCGCGCGCGGGCGGTGTTCAACGGCCTGATCCACGTCCACAAGGGCGCTCAGAAGACGGATGCCAAGCAGTCCAACCGCAACCTCCTGCTGTCGCGCGACGCCATCGCCAACTCCAATCCGCAGCTCGAGATCTACGCCGACGACGTGAAGTGCACCCACGGCTCGACGGTCGGCCAGCTCGACGACGACGCCGTCTTCTACCTGCGCTCCCGCGGCATCGGCGCCGAGGCTGCGCGCAGCCTGCTGACCTACGCCTTCGCCAGCGACATCGTGGAGCGCATCAAGGTCGAGCCCATCCGCAAGGACCTCGAAGAGTTCCTCTTCACCCGTCTGCCCCAGGGCGAAGTCGTCCGGCAGGCGGTGTAGAAGGTGGCGGCGGGAGCCATGGTCACCGCGACGGTTCCAGCGCGAGAGGCCGGCCTGGCACCCGGCTTCGACCTGGAGCGGGTGCGGGCGGACTTCCCCATCCTCTCCGGCGAGATCCGCGGCCGGCCCCTGGTCTACCTGGACAATGCGGCCTCCACCCAGAAGCCGCGGGCGGTGCTGGCGGCGATCGAGGGCTGCTACGGCGAGTACTACGCCAACGTCGAGCGCGGGGTCCACTCCCTGTCGCAGCGTTCGACCGCAGCGCGGGAGGCGGCTCGGGAGACGGTGCGGTGCTTCATGAACGCTCCCAGCAGCGAGGAGATCGTCTTCGTCCGCGGTGTGACCGAGGCGATCAACCTGGTCGCCCAGACCTTCGGCCGGCGCCGTGTCGGGCCGGGTGACGAGGTGCTGGTAACCGGTCTCGAGCACCACTCGAACATCGTCCCCTGGCTGATGCTCTGCGAGGAGCGGGGCGCCACGCTCAAGGCGGCTCCCCTGGACGACCGCGGCGAGGTGCGGCTCGACGAGTTCGAGCGGCTGCTCACCACCCGCACGCGGATCGTGGCGGTCGCTCACGTCTCCAACTCCCTCGGCACGGTCAACCCGGTCAAGGTGATGACCGCCATGGCCCATCGCCACGGCGCCGCCGTGCTGGTCGACGGCGCGCAGGGCGCGCCCCATCTGCCGATCGACGTTCAGGCCCTCGGCTGCGACTTCTACGCCTTCTCCGGCCACAAGGTCTACGGCCCGAGCGGCATCGGCGCGCTCTGGGGCAGGGGAGAGCTGCTCGCCGAGATGCCCCCCTGGCAGGGCGGCGGCGGGATGATCCGCACCGTCTCGTTCAGCGAGGTCACCTACGCGCCGCCGCCCCACCGTTTCGAGGCCGGCACCCCCTTCATCGAGGGGGCGATCGGCCTCGGCGCGGCGCTCGACTACGTGACGGCGCTCGGCCTGCCCGCCATCAGAGCCTGGGAAGATGAGCTGCTGGCCCTCGCCACCGAGCGCCTGGCAGGCATCCCTGGAGTGCGGCTGGTCGGCACGGCGCCCGAGAAGGCCGCCGTGCTCTCCTTCACCCTGGAGGGAGTCCACCCGCACGATCTCGGAACGATCCTCGACCACGAGGGCATCGCCATCCGCGCCGGGCATCACTGCGCCCAGCCGGTGATGGAGCGCTTCGGCGTGCCTGCCACGGCGCGCGCTTCGTTCGCCTTCTACAACACCGCGGCCGAAGTCGAGGCCTTGGCGGCCGGCATCCTGCGGGCGAAGGAGATCTTCGGCTGATGTCCGACCTGCGCGACCTTTACCAGGAGGTTATCCTCGACCACACCAGGAAGCCCCGCAACTTCGGGGTGCCGGCTGCCGCCAACCGTAGGGCCGAGGGACACAACCCCCTCTGCGGCGACCGTGTGACCGTCTTCCTGGAGGTCGCCGACGGCCGCATCCGGGACATCGCTTTCCAGGGTGCCGGCTGCGCCATCTCGACCGCCTCGGCCTCGCTGATGACCGAGGCGCTCAAGGGGCTCTCCGTCGGCGAGGCGCGCGACCTGTTCCGCGGTTTCCACGAGATGGTCACCAAGGGTGCCCCCGAGGGTGCGCAGGACCTTGGCAAGCTCGCCGTCTTCACCGGCGTGCGCGAGTATCCGATGCGGGTCAAGTGCGCTACCCTCGCCTGGCACACCCTGCAGGCCGCGCTGGACCAGCAGGACCGGCCGGTCGCGACGGAATAGAAAGGGACACCCATGGAAGAGCCCAGCCAGGACGCTCCGGCTACCGCGCTCGATCCTTCAGACGTCGAAGAAGGCATCGTCGAAGCCCTGAAGACCATCTTCGACCCGGAGATCCCGGTCAACATCTACGAGCTCGGATTGATCTACGACATCGATGTCCGGGAGGGCGGGGTGGTCGAGGTCAAGATGACGCTCACCGCCCCGGGCTGTCCGGTGGCGGGCACGCTCCCCGGCGAGGTCAAGGCGAAGGTTGAAAGTGTCACCGGAGTTGTTTCCGCAGACGTCGAGCTGGTCTGGGATCCGGCCTGGAACCCCTCAATGATGTCGGAGGCGGCACGTCTTCAGCTCGGGATGTTCTAGAACTCGGTGCGCAAGTTGCCGAATTGAGTGATAAAGTCACGGGCGAGAGGTCCCGTGAATCAAGTCAAACAAGAATCCCCACTCTTAGAGTCCACCTCGCTGGGGGATACCTTCCAGCGTCTGCGCCCCCGTCTCAAGTACGTCCTGTCCAGCTTCCGCGTTCCCGCGCAGGACGCCGAGGACGTCCTCCAGGAGGCGCTGCTCGTCGCCACCCAGAAGTGGGACCAGGTGCACAACAAGGAGTGCTGGCTGATCGGCACGCTGCGTTTCAAGTGCGCGGTCTATTGGAGGCGCCAGCGCGCCCAGCGGGTGCACTCGCACGACACGCCTTCGTTGGAGAGGCTGGCGAAACCGCAGCCCGCCCTCCAGGAGCGCGAGATCCTGCTCCTCGACCTCATGACCCTCACCCGGGAACTAGGCCGCCGCACCCGCGCTGCCCTATGGCTACGTTTCGGCTACGGCCTGACGCACGACGAGGTGGCCGCGCGGCTGGGCTACTGCGGATCGAGCGTCCGCAAGATGACCGTCCGTTCCCTCGCCCGCCTGCAGAGGCTGGCGGCCGGCAGGATCGACGATCCGCCCCGCTGAAGCCCGACCTGGATCGGAAAATGCATATCGATCTGGCATGCGAACGTACAGCCAGAACAGTGGTCTGGTCGTTAGAGCGGCCGGAGAGTTTCAGCGGGACGAACCCAGGACCCTGAGGAGCGCAGAGGGCCCTCGCCTGTTGCGCAACGAGGAGCCGCCGCGGGACATGGACGCCATGGGCCGGCTTGCCGGCGGGATCGCCCACGTCTTCAACAACCTGTTGACGGCGATGGCCTGCGAGACCGAGCTGGCCTTGAGCCGCCTGCCCTCAGACGATCCTGCCCGCAAGCATCTGCGGGAGATCGAAAAGGTGGGCGACCGCGGGGCTGCCCTGGCCCGCCAGCTCCTGGCCTTCAGCGGCCGGCAGGTGCTCCACCCCCGGCTGCTGCAGCTCAACCATCTGCTGACCGGGATGGAGGACCGTCTGCGGCGCTTCCTCGGCGACGACATCGAGCTGCGGATGGAGCTGCATCCGGATCTCGACCGCGTCCACCTCGACGGGGAGCAGTTCGAGCAGGTGCTGTTGAACCTGGCTTCGAACGCCCGCGACGCCATGCCCGACGGCGGCCGGCTGACTCTCGAGACCCTGAACATGGACGCCCGCCCGCCCGTCCCCACGCCGCATCCCGTGCGCGCGGTCCCTGGGCGCGGCGTGCTGCTGAGGGTGAGCGACACCGGCCCCGGCATGGAGGAGGACGTGCGGCGGCATGCCTTCGAGCCCTTCTTCACCACCAAGGGTGGTGAGATCACCGGGCTCGGCCTGTCGACCGCCTACGGCATCGTCAGCCAGAGCGCTGGCCAGATCGTCGCCGAGAGCGAGCCCGGCGAGGGCTCGCGCTTTCTTATCTACCTGCCGAGCGCCGAGGAGGTCCGGGCCGATGGCGTCGCCGCGAGCGAGACCGAGGGGCGGGACTGGGAGACCATCCTCATCGTCGAGGACGAGGAGAACATCCGCAAGCCCCTCTGCCAGATCCTCGCTGCCCGTGGCTACAACGTGCTGGAGGCGGCGGACGCCGTCCAGGCGGTGCAGGTCAGTCAGGGCCACTCCGGCCCCATCCACCTGATGGTGACCGATGTCCTGATGCAGGGCATGGACGGCGTGGAGCTGGCCGAGCGGCTCTCCTTCAAGCGCCCCGAGATGAAGGTGCTCTTCGCGACCGGCTATCCGGCCGGCCTCGCCGAGCGCCCCAGCCTCACTCGCAGAGACGCCCCGCTCCTCAAGAAGCCCTTCAGCGGCCGCGAGCTCGCCGCCAAGGTGCGGGAGGTCTTGGAGAGCGGGGACTAGCGCAGCTCCATCTCCTCCAGCCCCGCCAGATAGAGCGCGTTCCACAGCAGCTTGAACGTGCGGTGGGGCTGGGCGCGGTGCTGGGGGCGGAAGCCGATCAGCACGATCCGCCCCTTGCCCATCTTGTACTCCACCACGGCCGCCCGCTTCTCCAGGCGGTCGCCCCCCTTGAGGTAGCCGCTCAACAGGATGTCCTTCTCGTTTTCCGGATAGGTTGCCACCACCCGCCGCTCGAAGCGGCTGTCGGTCGGGCTGGTCTGGAAGGCGGGGGAGTCGGCGAAGTAGGCGGCCTCCTCGCGGTGCAGGCCGTAGGAGAGCGGATGCTCGGGGTCGAGCAGGATGCGGAGCATGGAGCCGGGGACGTTGAACTGCTCGCGTGAGACCTTGTCGAGCACGTTGCTGACCGGCAGGCCCAGCAGGTTGATGACGTACTCGGCAGACTCGTCCAGCGCCACCAGAGTCCCTCCCTCCTCCACCCACTTCTTGAGCTTCTCGCCCCCCTCCGGGCCGATTCCGCCGGCGTAGGGCGGCGGCAGCGGCTGCCAGAAGCGGCGCGCCTCGGCTGAGCCCGGCTCGCCCTTCTCCAGGACGTCCTTGTCGACGGACGGCAGCAGGATCACGTTCACCTTGCCCTTGTAGGAGCCGTCCGCCATCTCCGCGTTGTCCAGGTTCTCGAAGGCGAAGCCGTACTTCTCGAGCAGGAAACGGGTCCACCCCTCGTCCATGCTGGCGACCCAGGGTTTGTAGAGGCCGACCTTGACCGGCTTGACCCGGAACGCCGGGCCGGCGGGGGCGTGCTCGAGCGGCAGGATCGCGACGCGCGCCTCGCGCGACAGGCGGCTGAGGGCCTCGGGAGTGGCGGCCGCCGCCGGGAGATAGAGGTCGCCTGCGCCGCCGCCCGCCGGAGCTTTCTTCAGCCAGTAGACCTCCTTGCCTTCGGCCATCAGGCGGTTCAAGGCGGTGAAGGCGGAGTCGGCGCCGTGCGAGATCAGGTAGCCGCCGGCTCCCCGGGCCACTTCGCCTCCGGGCCAGGCGGGCTCCTGGATCGACGAGATCGCGGCGTCGACCGCCAGGGGAGCCTCCGCTTCGACTACCTCGACGCCCATGGCGAGGGGGAGCGACCAGGAGGTCACGTCGTACGGCGGAATCACCGGTCCGCCCGCGTAGGGGATCACCTCAGGGTAGCGCTGGGAGCGCAGCATGGTGAGCAGGAACTGGCGATAGGGCTGAGCGGCCGGGATCACGTAGGTGCCCTGCGGGTAGGTGGCTCGGCCGGCGGTGAACGGGGCCGCCGCCCGCGACACCCGCACGCCGTGGCGCAGCAGGAGGTCGACCAGCAGCGCCGCCGCCATCGGGTCGTGCTGATCGGCCGGCACGAGGAAGGCGTAGGGGGGCTCGCCGGCACCCCGATCGATGGCCTCGCGGCCCATCTTGTAGAAGTTCCAAAGCAAACTCTCCCGATACACCGCGGCCGTTTCCAGAAAGGCACGGGTGGCGATCAGCTCGTACTCGACGATGTCGCGCAGCCGCCACCAGCCACCCGGCCAGGGCGAGGGGAAGTTGGACCGCCGGTCGTACTCGGGCAGCCCCTTGGCCCCGCCGCGCAGCTCGCCTGCCTCGATGTTGAGCGGCGAGGCGATGTTGGCGCTCGCCACCTCGGTGAGCAGGCCGGTGACGTTCTTCCACCAGGCCGTGTTCCGGGTGCCTCCCGGCCAGTAGCTGTCGAAGATCATGTCGCTGCCCACTCCGAGCTTGCCGCCCTCCTCCAGGCGCATGCTCATCACCGTCCCCAGGAGGTCGGCTTGGCGGAAGATCAGCGAGTGGACGTCCGGGGCCAGCGGGTTGGTCTGGGGCGGCACGAACATGCGCGGTCCGGTGGCGCCCATCTGGTGCTCGTCCAGGAAGATCTGTGGGTACCAGCGGCGGTAGAGGACGTCGTTGACCGCCCGCGACTCCTTCTGGGTCAGCATGTAGAAGTCGCGGTTGTTGTCGTGCCCGGTGTAGACCTGGTAGAGCCAGGGCATGGGCCCGCCCTCGTACGGCGTGCCGACGTACTTGTCGTACCAGTCGACGACCATCACCTGGCCGTCCGGGTTGATCGACGGCATGAGCAGCAGGATGACGTCGTCGAGCCAGGAGAGCAGGGCGGGATCCTCTGTGGTCGCCACCTGGTGGACGAACTCCATCGTCATCTGGGTCGCGCCGACCTCGGTCGAATGGATGGTGCAGGTGACGAGCGCGATCGTCTTGCCCTCGGCGGCCAGGGCACGGGCTTCGCTCTCGGACAATCCGTCGGGGTTGGCGAGCCGGCGGGCGATCTCCCGGTAGTGGTCGAGGCGCTGCTGGTTTGCCTCCGAGGTCAGCACCACGACGGGCATGTCGTTGCCCTGGGTGGATGAGCCGGCGGACTCGATGCTGATGCGGTCCGAGGCGGCGTCCAGGGTTCGCAGGTACTCGACGACCCTGGGCCAGCGGGCAAGCTTGCGGTCCGCCCCCACCTTGTGGCCGAGGAAGGCTTCGGGAGCAGGGATCTCCGCGGTATGGAGGGTACCGGCCGCCGTCAATCCGGCGAGAACGGCGAATCCAAGGGCGAGAACGGCTGACGAGCGGACTCGGGGCATAAGACTGTCTCCTCGATCGAAAGGGGCGCGCAAGTCTACCGCATGGCCCCCGAGGACGGTTGAGGGTGTAAGGCCTTTGCCGAACGTTCGGAGCAGAGGAGGCATCGCCGCAACTCGTTCGGTATAGTAGAGGAAAAACAGAACATCCATCTTGACCTGGGCGCTGGGCAGTCCTATCATCTGGATTGAGGAGATTGCGCCGAATGATCGACGAAACCGACATCCAGATCCTGAAGATCCTTCAGCAGAACGCCCGCACCTCCAACGCCGAGATTGCCCGTCAGGTGGGGATGGCGCCGTCGGCGATCCTGGAGCGTATCCGCCGGCTAGAGACCAAGGGGGTGATCCAGGGCTACGAGGCGCGGATCAACCCGGAGGCGCTGGGTTTGAACCTCCTGGCCTTCGTCTTCGTGCGCTCCAGCGACATGGCGGGCGAGGAGAAGATGGCTGCGGTGATGGCCCAGTTCCCGGAGGTGCAGGAGGTGCACCACATCGCCGGCGAGGATTGCTTCATGGCCAAGGTGCGGGTGCGCGACGCCAAGTCGCTGGGCAGGCTGCTGCGCGAGCGCTTCGGCGCGATCAGCAAGGTGATTTCGACACGGACTACGGTGGTGCTGGAGACCGCCCGCGAGAGCTTGCAGCTCCCGCTTTCGGCCCCGGCGGAGGCGTCCGACGAGGACGCGGTGGAGGTGTTCGATGCATGAGAGCAACCACAGGGCGCGGCCCGCAGCATCCGCGATGAAGGTGGCGCTGGCGCTCGCCGCCGTCTACGTCATCTGGGGATCGACCTACCTCGCAATCCGTTTTGCGATCGAGACGCTCCCTCCGTTCCTGATGGCCGGCGTCCGTTTCCTGACGGCCGGCGCCCTCCTCTACCTCTGGGCCCGCTGGCGCGGTGCGCCGCGCCCGTCCCTCGTCCACTGGCGCTCGGCGCTCCTGGTCGGTGGCTTCCTGCTGCTGGGCGGCAACGGCGGCGTGGTGTGGGCAGAGCAGCGGGTGGACTCAGGCCTCGCGGCGCTGCTCATCTCGACCGAGCCGCTGTGGATCGTCCTCCTGGTCTGGCTGCTGCCCGGCGGGCGGCGGCCGTCCCTGCCGGTCGCCGGCGGGCTCCTCCTTGGCTTCATCGGGGTGGGGCTGCTGGTCCGCCCGAGCGCCGAGTCGACGATCGACCCGCTGGGCGCGGCCGCCGTCGTACTCTCCGCGCTGAGCTGGGCCTGGGGTTCGCTCTACGGCCAGCGTGCCAAGCTGCCCGAGGCGCCCCTCCTCTCGACATCCATCCAGATGATCGGCGGCGGCGCCCTGCTGCTCCTCTTCTCGGCGGTGACCGGAGACATGGCCCGCTTTGAGCCGTCCGAGGTCTCGCTGCGCTCGGCGCTGGCCGTCGTCTACCTGATGCTGTTCGGCTCGCTGGTCGCCTTCACCGCCTACTCCTGGCTGATGCGGGTGGCCTCGCCGGTGCTGGTATCGACCTACGCCTACGTCAACCCGGTCGTCGCCGTCGTCCTCGGCTGGGCCTTCGCCGGCGAGCCGCTGACCGCCGGAACCCTGGGAGCCGCGGCGGTCATCCTCGCCGGAGTGGCGCTCATCACCAGCACGCAGGCGAAGGCCCCTAAACAGGAGGAGCCGGTGGAGAGAGCGTCTGAGGCTGAGGCGGTCTGAGCCCTACCTGACCTCCAGCCTCCCGGCAGGAGCCAGCAGGCGGATCTGTTTTTCGTCGATCTGCTTGCGGAAGGCGGCGACCTCGGTGTCGAACAGGCGGTTGTAGTCGTCCAGGGTCTTGGCGACGGCGGCTTCGGCCTGGCGCAGGTACTCCTGGTGGGTGGGGCTCGGAGGCGCCCAGGTGGAGGTGGCGTACATGCGGGCGTAGAAGACCTGGGAGAGCAGGTCGTTGTCCGGCTGAATGCCGGCGGTGTCGTAGGGAATCCAGAGCCTCTTCTCGAGCTTGGTCAGCTCCTCCTTGAGCTTGTCGGCGGACTCGACCAAGGGGTCCGGCTTCTCGTCCTTGCCCGGGGTGGCGCCCTCCGTAGCCTTCTTCTGATCTTCCTGATACCTCGCGACGAGCGTCTCGATGTCCGAGCGGGTCTGGCGGATGCGCTGGATGCCCTCCGCCACCGTGTTCAGGAGCTGATCGGTACGCTCCAGGGCTGCCTCGCGCTTCGCCCAGTCCTCCGGGGTGTTGGTGGCCCGTGGATCGGGGAGCACGCGCACGGTCTGGCTGGCTTCGTGGTCGCCGCGCTTGACCGTCACCGTGTAGGTGCCGGGCGCGACCTCCGGGCCGGCAGGGTGCGGGGGCGGCGGCTCTTCGCCGGGCAGCGGCTTCAAGCCGTCGCGATGCAGTCCCCAGACGAAGCGGTTTACGCCCTGGTGGACCGGATGGGTGAAGGTACGGAGGGTCTTGCCCGTGGAGTCGGCGACACGGATCTCGACCTCGGGAGCCTTATCCTCTTTCTTCTTCTCGTCCTTCTTCTCGTCTTTCGCCGCGGCCGCCGCCTTCTTGCGCTGGGCCTCCTTGCGCGCCCTCTCCTCGTCGTCGTCGGGCAGCGGCAGCTCGGGATCGTTCAGCGCGACGGTGAGGTATGCCCCGTACTCCCGGTTCTCGCCGCGGAAGAAGCCGGACCCCAGGCCGAAGCCGCCCGGCTCGGGGAGGTTCGTGTGCTGCACGGCGTCGGCGATCTCGAAGAGGTGGAGCGGTTTCGCCAGGACCTCCTCGGAGAGGGCGCGCAGCGGCCGGATGTCGTCGATGACATAGAGGGCCCGGCCGTGGGTCGCGATCACCAGGTCGTGCTCGCGCGGGTGGATCACCAGGTCCATCACGGAGACGGTGGGCAGGCCGTGGGTCCACTTCATCCACTTCCGGCCGCCGTCGAGCGAGACCCAGAGCCCGAACTCGGTGCCCAGGAAGAGGAGGTCCTCCTTGACGGGATCCTGATCGATCGAGAGGGCGTAGCCGCGGAGGTCCCTCGTCGCCAGGCTCCGCCAGGTCTTGCCGAAGTCGTCCGTGCGGTAGACGTAGGGGATCCAGTCCGAGCGCCGGTGGTTGTCGAAGACGGCGAAGGCGCCGCCGGCCTTGAACTTGGAGGGGCGGATGTGGGGCACCCAGGTGTTGTCCGGCACGCCGGGAACGTTCTTCTCGACGCTCGTCCAGGTCTTGCCGCCGTCCCGGGTGAGCTGGATCCGGCCGTCGTCCGTCCCCACCCAGAGCACTCCCCGCTCGAGCGGGCTGGGGGCGATGGCGACGATCGTTGTGTGGTTCTCGGCCGCGGTTACGTCCAGGGTCACGCCGCCGCTCTCCTCCTGCTTCTGCCATTCGGGGTTGTTGGAGGTGAGGTCCGGGCTCACGATCGTCCAGCTCTCGCCGCGGTCGGCCGACTTGTGCAGGAACTGGCTGCCGTAGTAGAGGGTCGCGGGCTCGAAGGGGTCGACGGCCAGGCCGGCGTTCCAGTTGAAGCGGAGCTCGACCCCGTCCGGAGCGTTCGGCCTGATCATCCGGAGCTCGGCGCGGCGCAGGTCGTAGCGCGCCAGGAAGCCGCCCTGCGACATCGAGTAGCCCGCCATGGCGTCCGCCGGGTCGGGCAGCACCTCGAAGCCGTCGCCGCCGCCCACCTCCATCCAGAGGTCGTTGCGGATGCCGCCGTGCTGCCAGGTGGCGCTCGGTCCGCGCCAGGAGCCGTTGTCCTGCAGGCCGCCGTAGATGTTGTAGGGGGTCTCCATGTCCACCGCCACGTGGTAGTACTGGGCGAGCGGGAGGTTGGCGGCGAAGGCCGAGGTCCGTCCGCCGTCGTGGCTGATGGCGACGCCGCCGTCGTTGCCGATGTACATGCGTTCGGGGTTCCCGGGAGAGATCCACAAGGCGTGATGATCGCCGTGGATCTGGGCCCAGGTGACCAGGCTGCGGAAGCTCTTGCCGCCGTCCTCTGAAACGCGCACCTCGTAATCCAGGCTGAAGACGCGGTTGGGCTGCGCCGGGTCGACGCGGATGTCGCCGAAGTAGAAGGGGCGGGGGTTGACGTCCCAGCGCTGGTTGACGGTCTGCCAACTCGCGCCGCCGTCCGCCGAGCGCAGCAGGGCGCTCTTCCCGGCCTCGACCATGGCGTAGACGACCTCGGGATGCGAGCGGGAGACGGCGAGGCCGATCCTCCCCAGCTCTCCCTTCGGCAGCCCGTCCTCCTCGGTCAGCTTCTTCCAGGTGCGCCCGCCGTCGTGGGTCACATGGAGCCCCGAGCCCGGTCCGCCGGACTTGAAGAACCAGGGCCAGCGCCGGTACTGCCACATCGAGGCGTAGAGCTTGTTGGGGTTCCTGGGATCGATCACCAGGTCCGAGGCGCCGGTCTTCTCGTCGATGTAGAGCACCCGCTGCCAGGTCTTGCCGCCGTCCTCTGTCTTGAAGACGCCGCGTTCCGGGTTCTCCCCCCAGGCTTGGCCGAGGGCCGCGACCCAGACGATGCCGGGATCGGTGGGATGAACGACGATGCGGTAGATACGCTCGGTCTTCTCCAATCCCAGGTGGGCCCAGGTCTTGCCGCCGTCGAGCGACCTGTAGACGCCGTTGCCCACCGAGACGCTGTTGCGCGGGTTGCCCTCGCCCGTACCCACCCAGACGATGTCCGGGTTGGGCTGGAAGACTGCGATGGCACCGATCGAAGCCACCGGCTGGTCGTCGAAGAGCGGCTCCCAGGTGAGGCCGCCGTTGGTCGACTTCCAGACGCCGCCCGACGCCGCCCCCACGTAGACGACGTCGGGATCCGCTTCGACGGCGTCGATGGCCGCCACACGGCCGCTCATCCCGGCCGGGCCGATCGAGCGTGCCTCCATGCCGGCCAGCAGGCTGGGGTCGACCGCGGCCCGGGCGGTTGCGGAGATCAGGAGAAGGAGGGTGGCGAGGATGAGCGTGCGCGGCATGATCTCTCCCATCGAAGATGGTGAAAAGATGGCGGGAGCCGGTGCGAGCGGGCAAAGCCCCTCCCACGGCTCCGTCAGGGGAGCTCGCCAGAGATACGCACGAGAGGGGGTGAGGGTTGCGCCGCGGCGCGAGTGAGGCTCAGAAACCGCCGGCGGCGACCGCTTCAACCGAGCTCGGCGCCTCGGCGGGGGCCAAGATGGCCGGGACGATCGAGGCAGGCGCGGCAGCCGGGTCGGCCGCGGGTGCGTCGGCGTCCGGTTGGCTGATGCCGAGGAGGCCGAAGATCTTCTTCACGTAGCTCTGGGTCTCGCGGTAGGGCGGAATGCCGCCGAAGCGGTCGACGGCGCCCTCGCCGGCGTTGTAGGCGGCCAGCACCCTCTGCGGGTCGCCGGCGAAGCGGTTGGTCAACCACTTGATGTAGCGCACCCCCGCCTCCAGGTTCTTCACCGGGTCGAACAGGTCGCCCTTCTTGGTCAGCCCGAACCTCCGGGCGGTCGCCGGCAGGAGCTGCATGAGGCCGCGGGCGCCCTTGCGGGAGACGGCGCGGGGATTGAAGGACGACTCCACATGGATGAGGGCGGCCACCAGGTGCGGGTTGACCGCATGGCGCAAAGCCACCTCGTAGATCAGCTCGCCGTAGGGGGCCCGCGGCACGCCGGAGGCCTCGTCGAAGCCGAGGGAGAGGCTCTTCTTGGGAGCCGAAGGAGCCTTCGGGACGGTGGTGACTGCTGGGGTTGCTGGGGGAGCGGTAGCCGTGGGAGCAGTGGGAGCGGGTGAGGCCGCGGGAGCGGGAGTCGCGGGGACCGCTGCCGGCACCGCTGTTGCAATGGATTCGATGGCCGGCGGCGTTTCTACGGCAACGGGACTCTGGGTTGCTGGCGGCTGCCCGGCCGGGGCCATCAGGCTGCTCAGGTTGAAGGCGAAAACGCCGACACAGCAGAGGGGGTTAGAGGATCTTCCGAGGCGCCGGAAGTGTAAGAAGATCGACGACGCTACGGCGGAGAGATGCTTTCGCCTTGCTTGCACACGTGCCTCCCGTCTGGGATGCTCAATTTCAGTTGACGAGCAGGCATTGCTGCTCCGTGGCTTGTTCGTGCCGGCTTTGGCTGAGCATTGATACAGGAGTCTCAAGACACGTGTCAACCCCCGGGGCATTTACGCCCCCCTCCGAACCCCGACAAAAAGTGTGTGCTATGAGCCGGGCGGAGGGGCTGATTTGCGGGCTGCGGCGACGCTGCGGAGCACGTTGGCCTCCAGCTCTTCCGCCGTCTTGCCGGCGACCACGCCGCTGAACCGGTAGACGATCCGGCCTTCATGGTCGACCAGGATGTAGGTGGGATAGCTGTGCACCCTGAAGAGGCCGGTGAAATCCATCGCGCCGTCCCAGAGCTGCGGCCAGGTCACCGCGTTCTTGGCGAGGAAGCCTTCCAAGACCTTCTTGTCCTCGTCCACGCTGACGCTGAGGAGCATGAAGGGCTCGCCCGCGGTCTTCCGCACGAGCTCCTTGAGCTCCGGGATGGCCTTGACGCAGGGGATGCACCAGGTGGCCCAGAAGTCGAGCAGCACGACCTTGCCCTTCAAGCTCTCCCGGGTGAGGCGCTGGCCATCCAGGGTCGTCACGGAGAAGGCGGGCACCATGCTGCCGACCCGGGGAGTCGGCCGGATCACCGGCGGTTTGCCCGTCTGGGCGGCCGCCGCCAGGGGGGCGGCCAGGAGGAGCGTCCCAAGGAGGACGGTGGCGGCTTTCGTCATGAGGCGGTCAGCGGCTGGTCTTCGTGGCGGGGGTCGCGGGGGTAGCTGCCTTGCGAGCGTCTTCGACTGCGGTCTTGATGGTGTCCTCGAGCCGGATCTTGGAGGCGAGGGTCCAGCCGCTGCGCCGATAGATCACGTGACCCCGGTGATCGAGCAGCACGTAGGTGGGGAAGTCCTTCACCTGGAACATCCCGTAGGTGAACTCCATCTTGCCATCCCAGACCTGCGGCCAGCCGATGTCGAACTTGTCCAGGAAGCCGGTGATCTGCTCCTTCTGCTCGTCCACGCTGACGCCGACGAGGACGAACGGCTGACCCGCCATCTTCTGGGACAGGTCCTTGAGCTCGGGCACGGCGCGGACGCAAGGGCCGCACCAGGAGGCCCAGAAGTCGATGAGCACGACCTTGCCCTTCAAGCTGTCGCGGGTGATCGTCTTGCCGTCCAGGGTGGTGAGCTTGAAGTCTGGAACGGGCGCGGGCGCCGCGGGCTGGGCGGACGCCCGGTGGGCGCCGGCGGCGAGAAGCGATGCGGTCAGGGCAAGAAGAACCAGGGGGCGGCGTCGTTCGGCGATTTGCGGCATGCGACTCTCTCCTTCGAGACAAGATTCCAGCGCTTGGCCGACCTGGCCGGCTCACTCCCTTGTAAAGAGGAGCGCACCCCGGGGCTATTCCCGTTCCGGGGCTTCAACCCTCCAGCCGGCGCTCCAGCCGCCGGCGCGCGGTGGGCGAGGCGACGGCGCCGAGCAGCGCCTCCCGCTCGCCGGCCGAGAGCCGGCGGGAGTCGGCGAGGGCTCCCAGGCACCACAGGCGGTCGCGCTCCGAAGCCAGGGACTCGACGAGCGAGAGGGCGTCCCGCAGGCCGTCGGGGGTGCCCGCGCGGAGCAGGTCGAGGAGAGCGCGGCGGCGGGCCCAACCGTCGGGGAAGCCGTCGAGCAGGGCCCGCAGGTCCACGATCGAGAGCTTCCCGGCGTCCTCCTCGTGGCGCCGGAGCAGCCGGAAGCGGCCGAGGAGAGAAGGCGTTTCGGCAAGGCGTCCGGCAAGGGCACCGTCGCCGGAGGGCCGCGCCGGCTCGGGAGCGGGCCGCGGCGATTGCGGCGGCGTCACGGGCTTGACCTCGACCGGCTTGACCTCGACGGGTTTGACCTCGACAAGCACGGGAGCCGGTGCCGGCACCGCCGGTATAGGGAGACTGGGAGGCGGCGTCGTCGGAAGCACGGGCGAGACGGCGACCGCGGTCTTCGGGGGCGGCTGGGGAGCCACGGCAACTGGAGGCGGAGCCACCGGAGGCGGAGCGACCGGTGCCGGGGCCGGCGGTGCGGCTGGAGGCGGCGCCGGCCGAGCCGTAGGCAGCGGCGGCGGTTCGAGGAAGGCTCCCTCCAGGGCTGCCATGCCCTGCTTCAACGTCGCGTCCCGCTGCTTGGGATCGCGCAGGGCGGTGAGCAGTTGCGGCAGCGCCGCCGTCCCTTTCCGCTGCGCCTTCTCGATCATCGACAGCACTTCCTGGTCCGGCGCCTTACCGCTCCGGGCCGCGATGGACTCGACGAGCTCGTCGGCGTTGTCCAGGCCGAGCAGGGTGGCCGCCTGGATCCGCTCGTCGGGGGTCATCTGGCGCAACAGCCCCCAGGCGCGGCCGAGGATCTTCAGCCGCTCGTAAGGGGAGAAGGTCCGCTTGAGCTGCTGGAGCAGCTCGGGCAGGGTCTGGGGAGGAAAGGCCACGGCGCCTTACCTCGGGGCTCCTGCCGCGGGGGGAGGCGGATCCTGGTGCGGCTCGGCGCGGGTCATCCCGTGGGCCGCCGCTCCCGGCAGCTTCGAGACGTCCTGGAGGAAGCCCTTCAAGCTCACCCCGGCGAGCTGCTCCATGAGCGGCGAGAGCTGGGAGAGCACCTGCACGACGTCCTGGCTGAGCTTGGCGGCGCCGGTGCCGTCGTGCCCGTTGCCCTGGCTGATGATGGTGGTCGCTCCGGCGCGCGACAGCGGCTCCGAGATGGCGGCCGCGATCTCCGGCAGCACCTTCAGCGCCTCGATCGTGAGACCGGCCTCGTTGTAGAGCTTGAGCGCCTCGGCGAGCAGGCGCCGGGCCTCGGCCTCGGCCTCGCCCTTGGCGCGGATCGCGTCCGCCTCGGCGAGGCCGATGTCGCGGCGCATCGCCGACTCGGCCTCCGCCTTGGCCAGGCCCTCGGCCTTGACCGCCTGGGCCGCCTCCTCGCGCCGCTTCCGTTCCGCCGCCGCCTGGCGCTCGACCCGGTACTGCTCGGCGTCGGCCAGCCGCTCGGCCTCGTACTTCTTGGCGTCCGCCTGCTCGCGGATGGTGGCGTTCAACTCGAGCTTCCTGCGCTCGACCTCCTTGTCGGCGATGGTGATGTCCTGCACCTTCATCTCCATCTCGCCGGCCTTGACGGCCTGGGCCTTGGCGACGTCGACCTCCTTCTGGATGGACGCCTTCTTGAGCGACAGGGCCTTCTCGGCGTCGGCGATCTCGGTGTCCACCCCGTAGCGCTTCTGCTCCTTCTGCTGGCGAGCGCTCTCCTCCTCGATCTTGGCCTCGCGGTCTGAAAGCGCGGTCGCGATGCGGGCGTTCTTGAGCGCCTCCTGGATCTTCGGCTGACCCAGGGAGTTGAGGTAGCCCTCGGCGTCCTGGATCGCCTGGAAGACGAAGGACTTCACCTCGAAGCCCATGCCTTCCAAGTCGAAGTGGGCCTCCTCGCGGACCTTCTCCTGGAAGCGCTTCTGGTCGCGGTACAGCTCCTCCAGGGTCAAGGTGCCGATGATGCCGCGGAGGTGGCCCGCGACCGTCTCCTGGATGGTCGAGCGCACTGCCTCGGGCGGCACGCCGAGGAAGCCCTCCGCGGCCTTCCGGATGTGCTCGACGTCGCCCCGCACCTTCACCTGGGCCACCGCCTTGACGTTGATCGGGATGCCCTGGTTCGTGTAGACGTGCTGCAGGTCGATGTCCAGGGTCATCATGCGCAGCGAGAGCATCTTGTACTGCTCCCAGGCCGGCCAGACGAACGTGCCGCCGCCGCGCACGATGCGGAACCCCTCGGTCACCCCCTTGTCGTCCTTGACCCTGCTGCCGAGCAACTGGCGCCGGCCGTAGACGATCAGGGCTTCATCCGGTCCCGCCTTCTTATAGAGGGCGCGCGCGAGCAGGTAGAGGAACAGGAATCCGCCGAGGACGACGAATACGATGAACCCTGAGGAGAGAAGCTCCAACATGGTGTGAACCTCCGTAGGCTGACAGGCGAGCAAAGCCTATCACCCAAGAGTGTCCGGAGGCCGAAAAGCATTTCAGGGGCCCGCCTCACCCTCGGTCCCTCTCCCGGGGGAGAGGGATGACGAATACGGTCTCTATTGCTTGACCCTGAGCTTTTGGATCCCTCCACCTTCCGGATCCCAGATGCCAGCCCGAAGCAAGACCTCCCTCCCCCTCCGGGAGAGGGGGCCAGGGGGTGAGGGCCCAAGGGGCGCAGCCCCGAGGGTTGCGGGCTACGCCCGCCTCTTTGTCAGGGAGAAGGAGGAGGAGGGGAGGAAAGGGGAACCGTGGCCTGCATGGGTTTGGGGCGGGGCGGGCGGGCGGCCCCGGCGGAGGTGGGCGGCTGGGGGAGCTCGAAGATGATGTCTCCCGGGCGCACCATGCCGAGGTCTTCCCGGGCCAGCCTCTCCAGGGTGCCGGGGTCGGTGCGCAGGCGCTGGATGCGGGAGCGCAGGCGTTCGCTGCGCTCCCGGAGGTCCTCGATGCGCCCTTCGAGGGAGTTCTCGCGGTTGCGGGCCGACTCCAGGTCGCGGTAGCTCTTCAGGCCGGCGATCGAGAGCAGTGCCATGAACAACACGACGGCCGCGCCCAGGAACGGGCGGAACGAGTCGGGCCGGGCGGGCGCGTCGGGTTGGGTCACGGGGACCAGCGTGGGAAGGCGGCGGCCCCGGGGTAGGAGGCCACGCCGTCCAGCTCCTCTTCGATGCGTAGAAGGCGGTTGTACTTCGCCACGCGGTCGCTCCTGCACGGCGCGCCGGTCTTGATCTGGCCGGCTCGTGTCGCGACCGCCAGGTCCGCGATGGTCGTGTCCTCGGTCTCTCCCGAGCGGTGGGAGATGATGTTCGAGTAGGCGTGCGTCTTCGCCATCTCGACCGCTTCGAGCGTCTCGCTGAGCGTGCCGATCTGGTTCACTTTGACCAGCAAGGCGTTCGCGACGCCCTCGGAAATCCCCTTCTTCAGGATCTCCGGGTTGGTGACGAAGAGGTCGTCGCCCACGAGCTGCACCCGCTTGCCGAGCGCCGTGGTCAGCTCCCTCCAGCCGTCCCAGTCGTTCTCTGCGAGGCCGTCCTCGATCGAGACGAGCGGGTAGGCGCCGATCCACTCCGTGTAGAGGGCGATCATGTCGGCGCTGGTCAGTCCGGTGCGTCCGTCGCCCGCGAGGGCGTAGCGCACCTTTCCTCCCTTGCCTTCGGCGAATTCGCTGGCGGCCACGTCGAGAGCGAGAGCAATCTGCTTGCCAGGTGTGTAGCCTGCCTTCTCGATCGCCTGCATCAGGAGGTCCAGCGCCTCGCGGTTCTTGACGTCGGGCGCGAAGCCCCCCTCGTCGCCCACCGCGGTCACCAGGCCCTTCTTTTTGAGGATGTCCTTCAACGTATGGTAGACCTCGACTCCGGCGCGCAGGGCTTCCGAGAAGCGTGGGAAGCCGATCGGCACCAGCATGAACTCCTGGATGTCGATCGAGTTGTCCGCGTGGGCGCCGCCGTTCAACACGTTGAGCAGCGGCACGGGCAGCACGGTCGCCGCCGGGCCGCCCAGGTAGGCGTAGAGCGGCAGGCCGCTCGCCTCGGCCGCGGCGCGGGCCACGGCCAGCGAGGCGCCGAGCAGCGAGTTGGCGCCCAGCCGGCTCTTGCCGGAGGTGCCGTCGAGCTCGATCAGGGTACGGTCGATGCGGGCTTGGTCGCGGGCATCCATGCCGCGCAGGCGGGGCGCGATCTCGTCCTGGACGTTGGCGACCGCCTTGGCGACCCCCTTGCCCCGGTAGCGCTTGCCGCCGTCGCGTAGCTCCAGCGCCTCGCGGCTGCCGGTGGATGCTCCGGACGGCACCGCCGCCCGCCCTCCCACGCCGCCGTCGAGCACGCAGTCGACCTCTAGGGTCGGGTTGCCGCGCGAGTCGAGGATCTCGCGCGCAACGATCTCTTCGATGCAGAACATTGCCCCTCCTACGGAACGGATGATTCAACTACACTCCGAAGGTAAAGATTAACATTTTGCGTCCAATGCCCGGTAGCGAACCCTCCCCAGACCTCCTGATCTCCCCGGAAGAAGTCCGCAGCCTGCTGGCGCGCGGCGAGCCCACGGTCGCCCTGGACGCCCGCGGCCGTGCCGCCTTCAACCGCGCCACCCTGCGGGTAGAGGGAGACCTGCGGGTGCCCGAAAGGGAGGTCACGGCCTGGGCGGCTGCCAGTCTGCCGCGTGGCCCCTGTCTCCTCGCTTACTGCACGTGACTGAACGACGGCCTGTCCGCCCGGGTGGCGGAGCGGCTGCGCGCGGCGGGCTTCCCCCGGGCCTATGCTGTCCGCAACGGCCTCGAAGGGTGCCGCGAAGCGGGGCTGCCGGTGGTAAAAACCCGCATGCTAGACTCCGCCGGTCCCATGGACCCGATCCCGACCCCCTCCCCCGAGCCTCCCGTCCGTCTCCACGTCGGCTGCGGCCGGGCGCGCATGGAGGGCTGGGTGAACATGGACTACCAGGCCCTGCCCGGGGTGGACGTGGTGGCCGACGTCACCCAGGGGCTCGACTTCTCGGGAGTCGAAGCCGTCTTCGCCGAGCACTTCCTGGAGCACCTGGGGCTCGCCGACGCGATCGGCTTCCTCGCCGAGTCCTACCGGGTGATGGCGCCGGGCGGCTGGATCCGCCTCTCCACCCCGAACCTCGACTGGGTCTGGTCCACCCACTACAACCTGGCCCTCGCCCCCCCCGAGAAGCGAGCCGCCGCCCTGGCCCTCAACCGAGCCTTCCACGGCTGGCGCCACCAGTTCCTCTGGAACCGCGAAATGATGGAGGAGACCCTCCTCGCCTGCGGTTTCACCGGAGTCCGCTGGTGCCGCTGGGGAGAGAGCGAGCTGCCCCTCTTCCGGGGGATCGAACGCCACGAGACCTACGCCGACGAGCCCGACCTGCCGCACGTCCTCATCGTCGAGGCCCAGAAGGGCGAATCGCAGCCTGAGCGCTTCGAAAAGCTGCGCCACCAGGTCGAGCAGGA
>Ga0190265_10000707_pt1 | contig 22470 bp, 16 predicted proteins | sample Popmic124T_FD_133135 | JGI IMG/M metagenome (GOLD analysis project Ga0190265, IMG submission 133135) | Populus adjacent soil microbial communities from riparian zone of Indian Creek, Utah, USA - 124 T | ecosystem: Environmental > Terrestrial > Soil > Riparian zone | place: USA: Utah | collected...
AAGAATCACGAGCTGCACAAGGCGTCGCAGGGCCTGGTGCAAAAAAATAATCTCACCAAGGGAATGCTCTACGGCATCGAGGGAAATTCCGCGAATCTGTATCAGCAGGCGGCAAGAGCCGAGGCGGCGCGGCGGTCGACGCAGATTCTGGTGGAGGCGTTTGCGTTCAAGGCGAAGAACAAGAAGTGGCCGACGAAGCCGGCGCAGCTTGAGAAGAAGCAGGTCGGCAAGGTGCTCAAGGACCCGTTCAGCGGCAAGCCGTTCGTGTACGTGCTGGCGGGCAAGGCGCCGATTTTGTACAGCGTCGGGGTCAACGGGGAGGATGACGGCGGGGCGCACGACGACACGGACGCCGGCTCGTCGGACATCGTGTTCTGGCCGATTCCCGATAGTGAGGGGACGATTCTGGCGTCGCGGTTGAATCGGGTGCCGGCGAGCAGGCTGACGCCGCTCTCGAAGTTCGGTGAGAAGCTGAAGGGCAAGCGGGTGACGATTTCGGCGCGGGTCGATTCGATTTCCTCACGGCCGAGCAAGAAGCATGGCGAGCGGCACTCCGTTCTTCTTTCGGACGGCAAGGACGAGCTGAAGATGTTCTATTATGCCGACGTGGCGGGGGAGATGACGCCGCGGCAGAAGCTGGTCGAAGGGCGGCGGATTCGGGCGGTGGGGCGGGTGGTTCAGGAAGATGGGAAGTGGCGGGTGCAGTTGATGGATGCCCGGGATCTGGCGTTGGAGGAGTAGATGCAGGAGGGCGGCTTCCCAGTCTGTGTGTGCCACGGCTTATTCAACAACGCCGAACGTTTTCGCTCCGAAGGAGCGACGGGCTGTAGTCACGGGTGGAGCGAAGCGGAACCCGTGGATATGTTGTCCCGATTACTTGTCCGCTCCGAAGGAGCGGCGGAGTTGTTGATCTGTCGCGGCCTTAGACCCTGATCCGATATCCATTTAGCGTTGCATTTTTGTTCGCCGACGCGCCAATCGAACGGCACGGGCTATTAGCCCGTGCCACACGGTCGTCCTCACATTTCAAACATTCGATCCGAACAAGACATCCTGCACGGTGTAAAAGCCGGGCGGTTTGCCGGCGATCCATTTCGCCGCGTGCAGCGCGCCGGCGGCGAAGGTGTCGCGGGAGTGGGCCGAATGGGCGAGGGTGATCGTCTCGCCGAGATTGCCGAAGGCCAAAGTGTGCTCGCCGATGGTGTCGCCGAGGCGCAGGGCGTGGACGGCGATTTCGCCGGCCGGGCGCTGGCCGCTCTGGCCGTGGCGACCGTAGATGACGTTTGATTCGCCGCGGCCGGCTTCGCGGCGTGCGTCGATGACCGCGTCACGCAGGGCGATGGCGGTGCCGCTGGGGGCGTCGGCCTTGAAGCGGTGATGGGTTTCGACGATTTCGACGTCGTAGGATTCGTCGAGCGTTTTCGCGAGGAGCTTTGCGGCGCGGAGCAGGACATTCACGCCGACGCTCATGTTGGGGGATTTCAGCACGGGGATTTTCGAGGCGGCGGCGCGGATTCTGGCGAGTTGGTCTTCGGAGTGGCCGGTGGTGCCAATGACGATGGGCGTATTTCGCTCGATACACTGGTCGAGCCAGTGGAGGGTGCCGGGAGGGGAGGAGAATTCGATGAGCACGTCGGCGGGGGTGGTCCATTCAGTGGCGATGTTCAGGCCGAGGGGTTTTCCGCCTGCCAGTGTTCCGGCATCCTGAGAGAGTGACGTGTTATCGGCATTTTCAAGTGCGGCGGCGAGGCGAAGGGCCGGATCGACTGCGGCGAGGCGGATGAGGCAGCGGCCCATGCGGCCGGCGGCGCCGGTGATGGCGAGGGTGGTGGGCATTTTGCGAATTCTATCGGTGCAAAGGTGCACTTGCGAGGAAGATGCCGCCTGATTGGTTCACGGGAAGGGATTCCCGTGAGAGTGGGTGCGAGAAGGGATTCTCGCACCAGCGAGAGGGAGTGGGTGCGAGAAAGGATTCTCGCACCAGCGAGGGGGTTCTGAGAGTGAGGCCCCGTCCTTGGCGGACGGAGTTCTGACTTGCCGCCGCCATTCATCATGCAGTCTTGCGAAGCGCGAGGAGCTGCTTGAGGGCGGCGGCGTAGGTTTTGATTTCGCGGACCATGGCGGCGAGGCCGTTGCTGCGGACCTGCGAGAGGTTTTCGGGGAGGCCGATGTCGCGGATGAAGTGCGGCTCGGCGCCGAGGATTTCGTCGGGCGTGCGGTTGGAGAAGACGCGGAGCAGCAGGGCGACGAGGCCGTTGACGATGAGGGCGTCGCTTTCGGAGGTGAAGACGATCTTGTCGCCGTCGAGCTTTGCGTGGAGCCAGACGGTGGACTGGCAGCCCTTGACCTTGAGCTTGTCCTGTTTGTATTCCTCAGGGATGTGTGGATGGGATTTGCCGACGTCGATGATGCGCTGATACTTTGATTCCCAATCGGGGCAGCCGGAGAACTCCTTCACGATGCGGGTCTGGGTTTGCTCGATACCTTCGGACGACGGGCGCACTTCGACCTTCTGAACCGCGCAGGAGCCGTGGGCGACGTTGACCGCCTTGCGCACCGCGGCGACGAGGGCCTGCACGTCCTCGCGAGTGTTGTACACCGCGATCGATGCTCGGGCCGTGGCGGTGACGCCAAAGCGCTTCATCAGCGGCTCGGCGCAGTGGTGGCCGACGCGAATGGCGACGCCGTCGCGGTCGATCATGCGGCCGATGTCGTCGGCGTGGATGCCGTCGACGACGAAGGAGATAATGCTGGCCTTCTCGGAAGCGGTGCCGATGAGCCGCAGGCCCTCGATGGTGCGGAGCTGCGCCTCGGCGAACTCGAGCAATTCATGCTCGTGGCGGGCGATTCGATCGAGGCCGATGGACTCGACGTAGCCGATGGCGGCCATGAGGCCGACGACGCCGGCGATGTTGGGCGTGCCGCCCTCGAAGCGCAGCGGCGGGTCGAGGAAGGTGGTCTTCTCGAAGGTGACGCTGCGGATCATCGAGCCGCCGCCCTGGTAGGGGGGCATGCGGTTGAGCAAAGCGTGCTTGCCGTAGAGGATGCCGATGCCGGTCGGGCCGTAGAGCTTGTGTCCGGAGAAGACGTAGAAGTCGCAGTCGAGGGCCTGGACGTCGACGCGAAGATGGGCGACGGCCTGGGCGCCGTCGACTAGAACAACGGCGCCGGCGGCATGGGCTGCGTCGATTATTTTACGGAGCGGGTTAATCGTGCCGAGGGCGTTGGACACGTGGGCGACGGCGACGATCTTGGTGCGGGGCGAGAGCAGCCGCTCGAACGATTCAAAGATCAGCTCGCCGCGGTCGTTGATGGGCGCGACCACCACCTTGGCGCCGGTCTGCTCGCAGGCCAACTGCCAGGGCACGATGTTGGAGTGGTGCTCCATCTCGGTGAGCAGGACTTCGTCGCCGGGCTTGAGCACCATGCGGCCGTAGGAGCTGGCGACGAGGTTGATGCCGTCGGTGGTGCCGCGGACGAAGACCACTTCCTCCTCGCGGGCGGCGTTGATGTATTGCTGGGCCGTGCGGCGGGAGGCTTCGTAGGCGTCGGTGGCGCGGACGGCGAGCGTGTGGGCTCCGCGATGGATGTTGGAGTTGATCTGCTCGTAATACGCCGACGTGGCGTCGATGACGGCGCGCGGTTTCTGCGTGGTGGCGGCGTTGTCGAGATAGACGAGCCGCTTGCCGTGCACCATCTGTGCAAGGATGGGGAAGTCCGCCCGGATGCGCTCGACGTCAAGTGTGTCGGCGGCGATCCGCGCTGCGGACGATTTCAGCGAAGTCGTCACTGTACTCATAGGGCCGTCCAAAGGTCAGCGACTCGCCGTGGGCCAGCCGCTCGGCAAGCAAATCCTGCAAACGATCGCGCAGCTTGGCGACGCGCACCTGGCCGATGCTTTCTCCCGCAAAAGCATAGATGAGCAAACTGCGGGCCGCTTCGAGGTTCACGCCGCGCGTGCGGAGATAAAAGATCGCCTCGTCGTTGAGCTGGCCGATGGTGGCGCCGTGGGTACACCTCACGTCGTCGGCCAGAATTTCAAGTTGCGGCTTGGTGTCGACCAGAGCTTCGTCCGAAAGCAGCAGGTTCGCGTTGGACTGCTTGGCGTCAGTCTTCTGGGCGCCTTCGCGGACGATGATGCGGCCGGTGAAGACGGCGCGTGACTGGTCGGAAAGAATGCCCTTGTAGTATTCCCAACTGTTGCAGTGCGGCTTGGCGTGATCGACGCGGAGGTGGTTGTCGATGTGCTGCGTGCCGCGCTGGACGTAGAGGCCGTTGATCATGCAGTTGCCGCCCTCGCCGTTGAAGACGGCGGTGACGTTGTTTCGCACCAGTCCGCCGCCGAAGGAGAGGGTGTGGGTGGACATGTTGCTGCTGCGGGCGAGTTGCATGTTGCGCGTGGCCATGTGATAGGCGGCGTCGCTTTCGCGCTCGATTTTGTAGTGATCGACGACGGCGTTTTCGCCGAGGACGAATTCGGCGACGGTGTTGGTGAAATAGGTGGATTCATTCAGGCCGGCGTGGGTTTCGACGAGGGTGGCGTTGCTGTTTTCTTCGGCGACGACGAGCAGGCGCGGATGAGTGACCGTCGGATTCGCGCCGGGGACGGTGACGAAGAGCAGGTGGATCGGGGCCTTGGCGACGGCGTTTTTGGCGACGTGGACAAAGATGCCGTCTTCGAAGAAGGCGGTGTTCAGGGCGGCAAAGGCGTGTTCTTTCGCGTCGGCGTGGCGGGTCAGGTGCGGCTCGACGAGCGGGCGATGCGATTTCATCGCCTCGGCCATCGAGCAGACGGTGACGCCTTCGGCGGGCGAGACTTTCGCGGAGAGGGTGCGGTCGAAGCGGCCGTTGACGACGACAAACAGATTTGCATCCGGTTCGGCGAAGCGGAAATCGGCGAGTTCGGTGCGCTCGACGCGGGTTTCGGGTTGCACGGCGCGTTCGAAGATAGTGTTGGCGATCGGCGCGACGTTGGTGAAGCGCCAGTCTTCCTCGCGGGTCGTGGGAAAGCCGAGCTTCGCGAACGCGGCGATCGCGGACTTGCGCGTCGGGCGCAGCCAGTCGCCGGGGGACTTCGCCTCGGACTGCTCGAAGTCGGCGAGCCAGGCGTCTTTGCTGGAGGTGGTTTGGATCATTTCCGAGATATTCCTTCAGGAATGTAGAGTGGGTCAGCCTTATCGACCCACCTTTCGCGAAGCCAATCACTATCCTAATGGTAGGTCAAAAGGCCGACCCACCCTACATTGCTTGTGGGACAGCTTTTCAAGCTGTGAGGGGTGTGACAGGTTTTCAACCTGTCCAACCGGTTGGAAACCGGTTGCACCCCTCACCGGTTGGAAACCGGTGCCACATGAGCCGGTGCCACACATCAGCCGACAGGCTGCTCCAGGCCTTTTAGAATTCCTGCGTAACCCTGCTTTTCCAGTTCAATCGCCAAGTCCTTGCCGCCGCTTTTCACGATGCGGCCGTCGACCAGGACGTGGACGAAATCGGGGACGATGTATTGCAGCAGACGCTGGTAATGGGTGACGACGATGAACGAGCGGTCGGGACCGCGCAGGGTGTTGATGCCTTTTGCGACGATCTGCAGCGCGTCGATGTCCAAGCCCGAGTCGGTCTCGTCCATGATGGCGAGCTTCGGCTCCATCATGGCCATCTGGAAGACTTCGTTGCGTTTCTTCTCGCCGCCGGAGAAGCCCTCGTTGATGGCGCGGGTCATGAGGCGGTCGTCGAGGTCGACGAGCTTCATCTTCTCGCGGGCGAGGTTGAGAAACTCGTTGGCGTCGATTTCGCCGAGGCCTTTGTGCTTACGCATGGCGTTGATGGCGGCCTTGAGGAAATAGGTGGTGCTGACGCCGGGGATTTCGACGGGGTATTGAAAGGCGAGAAAGATGCCGGCCCAGGCGCGCTCTTCGGGGGGCATGGCGAGGAGGTCCTGGCCGTGGTAGAGGACTTCGCCTTCGGTGACTTCGTATTGTTCATTGCCGGCGAGGACCGACGCGAGCGTGCTCTTGCCGGAACCGTTGGGCCCCATGATGGAATGGACTTCGCCGGGTTTAACAATTAGATCGATCCCTTTGAGGATCTGATGATCGTCGATGGATGCATGTAAGTTCTTGATTTCGAGCATGTTAATTCCATTTGGCGATTTGGCGATCTGGCGATTTGGCGATTGGGGTCGTCCGAAGCACCTTCCGCGCGCTGCGCCGCAATGTTTCACTTGATCTCAGCCTGACTCTTGCTGTTCGATATGTCGCCGAAAAAATTCGCATCAACTCATCAGCTTCGTTCTTCAAGGATTGGACGCGATTTGAAGACATGAGTCGACTATCGATGAGCAAATCCAACCAATGTGCTGTTTCGTCAGATTCCTCGGCGACGACTCCGATCTTGGCAACAAATTCCTTTTTGCTCCGAGCGCGTCGAGCCGCCCTGTAATTCGCGGACACGGACATCCCTGAGCGAACCAACTGCCGCCCGAGCTCTTTCGCAGCAAAGTTCAACGGCAACGCCGAGGCGAGCCGGATGACGCGCAAGGAAAACTCCTTGGTCCGCTGCTGTAATTGGTCAGGCGTCATATCCGTCCTCAATCGTCAAATCACCAGATCGCCAGATCGCCAAATCGCCAAATTAACCAACACTACCCTCGAGACTCACTTCCAACAGCTTCTGCGCTTCCACCGCAAACTCCATGGGCAGCTCGCGGAACACTTCCTTGCAGAAGCCGTTGACGATGAGGCCGACGGCCTGCTCGGTGGGGATGCCGCGCTGGTTGCAGTAGAAGAGCTGGTCCTCGCCGATTTTCGACGTGGTCGCCTCGTGCTCCATGTGGGCGGTGCTGTTCTTCACTTCGATGTACGGGAACGTGTGGGCGCCGCAGTCGCTGCCGATCAGCATCGAGTCGCACTGGGTGAAGTTGCGGGCGTTGGTCGCGCCCTTGTTGATCTTCACGCCGCCGCGGTAGGTGTTCTGGCCGTGGCCGGCGGAGATGCCTTTGGACACGATGTAGCTCTTGGTGTTTTTGCCGATGTGGATCATCTTGGTGCCGGTGTCGGCCTGCTGGCGGCGGCCGGCGAGGGCGACGGAATAGAACTCTCCGACCGAGTTGTCGCCCAGCAGGATGCAGCTCGGATACTTCCAGGTGATCGCGGAGCCGGTTTCGACCTGCGTCCAGGAAATGTGCGAGCCGCGGCCGAGGCACTTGCCGCGCTTGGTGACGAAGTTATAGATGCCGCCCTTGCCATTCTCGTCGCCGGGGTACCAATTTTGAATCGTGGAATACTTGATTGAGGCGTCGTCGAGGGCGATGAGTTCGACGACGGCCGCGTGCAACTGGTTTTCGTCGCGGATCGGGGCGGTGCAGCCTTCGAGATAACTGACGCTTGCGCCCTCTTCGGCGATGATGAGGGTGCGCTCGAACTGGCCGGTGTTCTCGGCATTGATGCGGAAATAGGTGGACAGATCCATCGGGCATTTGACGCCCTTGGGGATGTACACGAATGAACCGTCGCTAAAGACGGCGGAATTCAGGGTGGCGAAGAAGTTGTCGGTGTAAGGCACGACGGAGCCGAGATACTTCTTGACCAGCTCGGGATGATTCTTCGCCGCTTCGGAGAACGAGCAGAAGATGATGCCCAGTTCGCCGAGCTTTTCTTTGAAGGTCGTGCCGACGGACACGCTGTCGAAGACCACGTCCACCGCCACGCCGGCCAGCGCCGCGCGCTCGTTCAGGGGAATACCCAACTTTTCGTAGGTTTCCAGCAGGCGGGGATCGACGTCGGCCAGACTTTGCGGGCGGTCTTTGGCCTGCTTGGGCGCGGAGTAGTAGATGATGTTCTGGTAGTCGATCTTCGGGTAGCGCAGATTCGCCCAGCGCGGCTCCTCCATGGTGAGCCACTGGCGGTAGGCCTTAAGGCGCCATTCGAGCAGCCAGGCCGGCTCCTCCTTTTTGGCGGAGATGAACCGGACGATGTCTTCGCTGAGACCCTTGGGAGCGGCGTCGGCTTCGATGTCGGTGACGAAGCCGTACTTGTACTCCTCGGAGGCCCATTTTGTCAGTGTATCTGTCGATGCGCTGCTCATGATTGCGCCATTTTCTCTATCGAGTCGCACGATCATTCGGGCGACGTTTCCAGATCGAACGGTTAACCGCTCCCTTACGGTCGCGGCTCTGTTTTACACGCTGAAGCTGCTGCCGCAGCCGCAGGTGTGCGAGGCGTTCGGGTTGCTGAACACGAACCCGCGTCCCATCACTTCGTCCTTGAAATCGACCTGCGTGCCTTCGAGATAGATGTTGCTCTTGGGGTCGCAGATGACCTTGACGCCGTGAATGTCCCATTCCTCGTCGTTTTCCGATTTCGCTTCGGTCAGGTCGAGGGTGTAGGAAAACCCGCTGCATCCGCCGCCCTTTACGCCCACGCGAAGAAACGTCTTCTCGGGCTCGAGCTTCTGGTCGGCGATGATGGTCTTCACTTCGCTGGCGGCACGTTCACTGATGACTACTGGCATGGCACTTTTCTCCACTCATCAATTAAGGTTGATGTTTCACAAAACCAAGCCCCGCACTTCCGTGCGGGGTATGAAATAGCGTCTAAGTCGTTGCTCCAAACGCTGTCGGGGCGGACGAACAGCAGCCCGTCGGCTTGCAAGGCTCCCGATTCAAACTCAACGCGACTCGCGTTCCCGTGTCCTCCGACTCCCGCACGATGTCGGCGAGGGTAATCTGCCCGAGGAAATTCTCCAGCCGGGCATGAATTCGCTGCACCGGCCGCTTGACCGGGCAGATGTCGAGCAACTCGCACACGTCGTCGTCTCGGGTGCCGTGCGCGGTGCATTGGGCCAGGCGAATCGGGCCTTCGACGGCGATCACGATGTCGGCCAGCGAGATGGTCTCGGGTCGTTTGGCGAGCGAGTATCCGCCGCGAGCGCCCCGAAGCGATGTCACCAGTTCGCCTTGGTGCAGGGTTTTCAATACGTTCATCAGCAGGGCCGCGGGAACGCGGAACTTTGACGCAATCTCCCGGGCACTGCAAAGGCCGCCATCATTCTGGGCCAGATGGGCCAGGGCGATGATGGCGTAATCCGTCTTTTTCGACAGCGAGAGCATTCAGAAACCCCACTCGCTTCTCTAATTAAGTCCGGAGTAATATAGTACCAAAGCGGTACGCTTTCAAGGGGTCACCCACCCCAAGGCTTATAGGTAGGAATCGGGTTGGGACGGGTTAGGTAGCAAAATTTGACACCCAAAGCGACCACCTGCTAAGCTAATAGGTATGCCCGCAAAAAACGGTCGAAATGTATCGCTTACCGACGAACAAGACGCCTTAATCGAACGGCTGGTGAAATCGGGACGGTATGCTTCAGCCAGCGAAGTAGTGCGCGACGGGCTTCGGCTACTGCAGCGAGACGTGGAAGGGCGTCTGCTGGAAAAATGGCTATTTGAGGGACTCTCGCCGGAACAGGAGACGAATATTCCCTCAGACGTCCTGACACGGGCGAGGGATGCGATTCGGGAGAAAGTGCGCCAAGGCCTCGACGAGGCTCGTCGGGGCGAGTTTGTAAACGGCGAAGAATTCTTCGCCCGATGGAAGATTCGTCTGGAAGAAGCCGCTACTTCTGCGGCTGACAGAACGATTGTAAAACGGCGGAAATGACTCCCTCGTTTGTCCTCACTCCATTAGCCTCCCGCGATATGGAGGAAATATTTGAGTACGTTCTCGAACACAGCGGGCCAGACCGCGCGATTCATGTTCATAAATCTCTGCACGAAGGAATGTCGATGGTAGGCGCGGAACCGGGCGTCGGTCACATCCGCGATGATCTCGGCGATGAATCACTTCGTGTGTTCTCGGTGTTTTCTTTCCTCGTTATCTACCGACCGGAAACGCGTCCAGTGCAAGTGATCGCTGTCGTCCACGGTGCCCGTGATATGCCAGCCGCGATTGAAGACAGGTACTAATTTCGCACTTCTGCCCAGAGCATGATTTTTTTGTTGGGTTCCGGCTCGGTGATCGTGATCATCTGAGGAATGGTCACTGCACCGATCGCGGTGCTGACGGCATTTGGAGTGACGGTCACTTCGTACGGCTCGGCGATGGGCTTGCTCTGGAAATAGACCTTGAGTTTGTAAGCGGTGCTCGCGGTCACGCCGCCGAAGTGCGCCCAAAATGGCTCGGAGCCGCCGTAGCCGCGGGCGACGCCGATGTCGCGCCGGGCGAGAAGCGTCGTGCCCGCTGAGTTCCAGAGTTCGATGCGGGTGCCCTGCCCGAATTGATCGGTCCCGCCGGCCCCAACGCCGACCAGCCGCACCTTCAGGTAATTCGAATTGTTCGTCAGGTTTCTGAAAAGCACGGTGGGCGCCGACTGGCAGGTGACGGCCAGGTCGAGATCGCCGTCGTTGTCGAAATCGACGAACGTAGCGTCATGGGCCCCGCTCGAGACGACGGCGCCGGCGCAGAAGCGTGCCAGCACGCCGCCACCCTGATTGCGATAGAGCATGCAATTTCCATTCGCGCCGACGATGAACAGATCGAGGTCGCCATCGTTGTCGTAATCTCCCCAGCACCCGCTGCGTGTTCCGATGTTGCTCGGACACGCGGGATTTGCGTTGAGCGTCAGACCCGCGGAGCTGGACACGTCGCTAAAGCTGCCGGCGCTCGTGGTCCAGTTCACGTCGTCGCGCCAAAGCGACGCGGTATAACCGGCCGTGGTGCGCGGAACGAACAAGTCGAGATCGCCGTCGTTGTCGTAGTCGGCCCATGCCGCGGCGGTGTCTTCGTATCCGCCGGTCAGCACGGAGATTCCGCGGGCGTTCTGGGTATAAGTGCCGTCGCCGTCGGAGAGGAACAGCCGCCCATTGTTGTAGCGGTAGAAGAAGTCGAGATACCCGTCGTTGTTGACATCGCCTGAAGCGCAATAGCCGCGAGGGCCGAAGTTGCCCGAACCGTTCAGGCCCAACGTGCTGCTGTTGCTCGCGCTGAAGCTGGCGGTCGTCGTGCGCTGGTTGTCGCCAATCCAGTTGCTGTTTTCGCTGAATACAACAATGTCGGGCCAGCCGTCATGGTCGAGATCTCCGGCGGCACAGCCTTCGTTAGTCACGGCGCCTGCGAAGCCGCTTGCGCCTGAGTTTGCGAAGACCCCCGCGCCGTTGTTGGTAAATAGTGCCTGCGTGCCGTCAGCGCCGGCCTCGCAGGACCAAAAGTCGAGATCGCCGTCGTTGTCGTAGTCGGCCAGAGCGCCTTGCTCCCGAATGGCGCCGCCGCCGAAAGTGGATGCGGAAAACGTCCCGCTGCCGACGTTGCCGATCATCAGGCGGGCGCTGGAGCCACCGGTGAGCAGGGCGTCGAGGTCGCCGTCGTTGTCGAGGTCGGCCCAGTGGAGGCCTGATCCGTCCTGCTCGCTGGTGGTGGTCTGGGCGTTGAAGCCCGTGGTGGCAGAGGCATCGACAAAGGTCGCGGCTTTGACACTGACGTTGTCGATGCCCCAGGATTCGTTGTCGATCGACGACGGGGAGTCCACGAAATCCGCCGAAAACGTCAATAGAGTCGTGGGGTGGGTTGCGGTGAACACGGCCTCCACGCAGCGGAACATTCCGTCCTGATAAGATGCGTTGAATGCATAGTTTCCGGCCTGATCGTATGGATAGGGATAGCTTTGATCGTTCGTCAGGGTTTCGTGAACGAAGCTCTTTCGGAATATCTCAGCACAGTCAGCCTTGACGACAAAGTCGTCGGGTCCCCAGGTTGCATGATTTCCGTCCCATGAATCGATCGTGTAGAGATCGAACGAGAGAGTATAAGTTTGGCCTGGGGTCGTGTTTAGTGCGAGCCTGACCTTGTCCCTGTAGAACCGCCCGAGGAATTTCGAATAGGTCGCATTTGTCGTGGAAGTCGTGGCCGTCCATTCCGCGCCAACGGCGCCTTGAAAATCCGTGGCGTATGGCGTGTTGGCGGGTGTCGGGGGCGAGAGTCCCGGGGTGCTCAGCATGAAGGGTTCGCTAGAAACGCTGCCTCCCAGATCTGTTTCGAGCGTTGCATAGGTCATCCCGGTAGACCATGCGACGCTCAGATCGGCTCCTTCATCGCCGGCGACCATGTAGACCTGATTAACCGTCTGGCTCGTGAAACCGGCCATGAAGGTTGGCTTCTCCCCCTGGTCCATCAGGGAGTTTTCAGCCGACCAACCGCCCATCCAATATCGATATCGGCCGGAGTTCAATATCCCTTCGCCGTAAAAGATCACGCCGAGGCTCGTCCCGCCGAGATAAGCCATGTCGAATTTTCGTATTGAACTCGTTCCGACCGTCGCCTCCAGTTCCTGATTCGTTCCCCAAGCCGAACCGTTCCAGATATTCGCATTGAGGTCGTCGCCCGTGTCCAACGACGCGAAGAGCATTTGATCGGTCAGCGGGTCCGGCGCGAGCCGAATCCAATTGATGGTCGCGCCGACGGTGGGTAGCGAACTCTCGGCCGTCCATGTGGAGCAACTGTAGATCCGGTAGCGCGGTGTATGCTGGCCGGCTTCGGAATAGACCAGAATGAAATCGCCGGAGATTGTTTCGTAGGCGCCGGCGAAGCATTCGAAGCCATCCGACTTCATGTTCGTTTCGATCGTGGTGACGGAGCCGAAGCCCGATCCATTCCAGGCGGCCGCGAAGAGATCGCCGCCGTCGTTCATCGCGAGCAACATGAGTTCATTGCTGTAGGGCTTTTGCGTGAGGGAAGCGAAGCGAATTTTGTCGTTGTTGGGAAGCGCCAGCGTCGCCTCCGCCGCCAGCGTGCTCCCGTTGTATGTGCGGTAGGCCAGGTCGGTTCCCGATTGCTTCCAATACACGAGCAGAAAATCGCCGGAGAGGTGTTCGTACTCCAGCGCCATGCATCGATCGGCGTATTGGGAAGTGTTTGAGCACACTTCACCCATGTGCGACCAGGACGATCCATTGAACCGGCAAACATTGACGTCGTTGTTTTCGTCGAGGGCGGCGAATGCCAGTTCGTTGCGCGTGGGACAGTTTTTCAGGACGACCCATTGCGCCTCTCCGCCAATGTCCGGCATCGCAGCGCTCGCACTCCAAGCCGCGCCGTTGAACGTGGTATAGCGGGGCTGGTCGGATGCATTTCGGCTGAACGCGATCATGACCGGCGTTGAAGCATTGCCAAACGCCGGGATGGGACCGTTGGAAAGCCAGTGCGTCAGGGTAAGAAATAGGATGATGATGCCTGCCTTCAAGTGGCGGTGCATGGCTTCCCCCTTGCGTGCGCAAACGGCTGGCAGCATGAAATATCGCTGGCTGCGCTGGCGTCCGTCGGTATTTCGACCACCTACAGAGTCCAATTCAAATGTGTGGGAGACAAAGACTTGCGACTGATTCCGGGTGAGCAGTAGGAAGCTCGCTGTCTGGGAGAGGCCCGCGCCTGTGAGTTTAAGGAAGATTTTTATTGACACCACCGGTCAGCCACGACTATAAAGAAGGGTTCGCAATTGGCTTCGGCCGGGCGATTTTTTCTTTATTCCCTTTCTGACAGGAAGTTAGGAAGGAATGCAGCCGCAGGGTGCTGGCCCGGGATTCAGCCCGGTTTCCAAAAACCCCTTCAAAAAATAGCGCGTCCGCCAGCGGTCAAGGACCGATACGGACGGCACGATATAGGTCGCAGTGCGATCGGCGCCCGATTCGCACGACGGTTGAAATGCAAGGTGCGACGGGCGTGAAGGACGCGAGTTTATCCGCGTCACCGGGAGTATTCGACAGATGTCCATGACTCAAGTGCAGTTCAAGGAAAAGAGTGTTTCGATGAGCAACTCACCCCTCAGCCGGCTTCGTAACGTCGGCATCTCCGCGCATATCGACTCCGGAAAAACCACGCTGACGGAGCGCATCCTGTTTTACGCGGGCCGGATTCACCGCATCCAGGAGGTCAAGGGCAAGGAAGGCGACGGCGCGACCATGGACCACATGGAACTGGAGCGCGAGCGCGGCATCACGATCACGTCCGCCTCGACCCAGGTGGAGTGGGACGACAACAAGATCAACATCATCGACACACCGGGTCACGTCGACTTCACCGTCGAGGTCGAGCGCTCGCTGCGCGTGCTCGACGGCGCCATCATGGTGCTGTGCGGCGTCGCGGGCATTCAGTCGCAGTCGATTACGGTCGACCGCCAGATGAAGCGCTACGGCGTTCCCCGCATCAGCTTCATCAACAAGCTCGATCGGACCGGCGCCGACCCGGTCAACGCCATCAAGGGCATCGAGCAGAAGCTCGGCCTCACGACCATTCAGCTTCAATTGCCGATCGGCCTGGCCGACCATCTCGAAGGCATCGTCGATCTCATCCAGATGAAGGCGGCGTATTTTGACGGCGACAATGGCGAGCGCGTGCGGTGGGAACCGATTCCCGACAACATGAAGGATGAAGCGAAGAACGCGCGCACGGGCATGCTCGACGCGTTGTCGCTCTATGACGACGAACTGCTCGCGATGATGCTGGAGGAGAAGGAGGTCCCGGAGGACTTCATTCATCAGATCATCCGCCGCGGCACGATTTCGTCCGAGTTCACGCCGGTGCTGATGGGCTCGGCCTATCGCAACAAGGGCATTCAGCTTCTGCTCGATGCGGTGGTTCGCTATCTGCCGACGCCGCTGGATCGCGAGGTCTATGCCCTGGACCTGAGCAATGGCGAGGCGGAAACCCCGCTCGAAGCCAACCCCGATGCGCCCGTGGTGGCCCTCGCGTTCAAGCTGGTGGACGAAAACTTCGGCCAGCTCACCTATATGCGCATCTACCAGGGCCGCATCAATCGCGGGGACAAGTACACCAACTCGCGAACGAGCAAGAGCGTGCGCTTCGGCCGCATCCTGCGGATGCACGCCAACGATCGCGAAGACGTGGATACGGCCCAGACCGGCGACATCGTGGCAATCGTGGGAATCGACTGCATCTCCGGCGACACGTTCTGCTCGGAGGGCACGAACCTGTCGATGGAATCAATGCACATCATGGACCCGGTCATTTCCCTGGCGGTGGCGCCGAAGAAGACCGCCGATCGGGACAAACTCACCAAAGCGCTCTCGCGATTCTCGAAGGAGGATCCGACGTTCCAACTGATGACCGATCCGGAGACCGGCCAGACGATCATCTCCGGCATGGGCGAGCTGCACCTCGACGTATATTGCGAGCGGATCCGCCGCGAGTACAAAGTTGAGCTGGAGGTGGGCCAGCCGCGGGTCAGCTACCGCGAATCGCCCTCAAAGGTCGTTGAGTACAACTATAAACACCGCAAGCAGACCGGCGGTTCGGGTCAGTACGCCCACATCGTCGGCCGGCTGGAGCCGCTTCCCGAGGGGGCGGAGAAGAACTACGAATTCGAAAACAAGGTTTTCGGCGGGCGAATCCCCACGGAGTACATTCCGTCGGTGGACAAGGGCTTCCATTCGATGCTGACCAAGGGGCCGCTGGCGGGCTACGAGATCATCGGCGTCAAGATGATCCTGGAAGATGGATCAAGCCACGCGGTGGACTCGTCGGACATGGCGTTTCAGATTTGCGCGCGGGACTGCTTCCGTGAGACGTTCATGAAGAGCAGCCCGATTCTGCTGGAGCCGATCATGAAGGTGGTGGTCGAGTGCCCGAACGAGTTTCAGGGTTCGATCATCGGCGACCTGTCATCGCGCCGCGGGCTGGTGCAAGGCACGGAATCGATGGGGCCCAACACGGTGGTGACGGCCGTGGTGCCGCTGGCCAAGATGTTCGGTTACGCCACCGATGTCCGCTCGATGTCGCAGGGCAAGGCCGGCTTCAGCATGGAGTTCGACTGCTACAGGCGCGTGCCGCGGGTCATTCAGGATGAGCTCGTCGCGGCGGCGAAGGAAGCGGCGGGCAAGAAGTAGTCCGCGGAAGTCGATTAGATCGAGAATAACGCCGGCGGATTGCAATTCACCGGCTTTTCCGAAGAAGGAACCATCTCGTGCACGAAAGATTCAGCGATCGAGCAAGACGGGCAATGGCCATCGCCAATCAGGAAGCCGTGCGTCTGCACCACGATTATCTCGCCCCGAGTCACATCATGCTGGGCATCCTGGCGTGCGGCTCGAACGTCGCGACGCTCGTGCTGCACAACCTCGACGTGGAAGTCGAGACGCTGCGCAACGACATCAACAAGCAGACCGAACCGGGCACCAAAGAGCTGCACCTGACCAAGCTGGCCCAGAGCGACGACACGCGCGAGGTCATTCAGTTTGCGATCGACGAGGCAAGAAAGCTTGGGCACAAATACGTGGGCACGGAGCATCTGCTTCTCGGATTGATCCGAGAGGGAAACAACGTGCCCGCGAAAATCCTGACCGGCCGTGCGATCAAGATCGAGCGCGTTCGCGAGGAGATTCTCACCATCCTCCGATCCAGCACCCAGGACGATCATTTTGGGACGGCGTTGGGCCACGACGGGCACGAGTGGCTTCATCAGCAGGAGCTGGCAAAGGCATTTCGCTCACCGCGGTTCTGGCACCGGCTGGTTCTGGCGGTGGATTCCGCGAATCGACTAGGGCATGGCGAGATCGAGGACGAGCATTTGCTGCTGGCTCTGTTGCGCGAACCCGATTCCTTCGTCGCCCGAATGCTGAATGAAAAGGGCGTCACATTGGACTGGGTTCGCGATCGAATCACGCGTGCCGCGGCGATCTGACGATTTGTGTTCGCAGATTCGACTGAAATAACAAATCTGAAATGCGGGCGCCCGCCTTAAATCTCCGGTCATTCCCTTCAGGCATGTCGGCCCTATAACCGCGCCAGCGCACGCAATACTTGCCGCATCGTCCGGAAATTTGCGGCGGCGTAGATCATCCAAATTATTTTTTTGTTATTCATCGCGTCGCGTAAGGGCACGCGCCTATACTCGCATGAGTCAAATTCATTGGCGTGGTCGCCATACGAACATCTTTTTTTTTGTGGGGAGAAGTAGCATGCACCTTCAGCGTCGGACACTGTCTGTCATTGTGTTGTTTGGAGCCTTGAGCTTGGCGGCGGCCGAGCGGGCTGATGCCGCGTTTCTGAATGTTCTCGGGGTTCAGTTTCCGGCGCCGGCCGAGCCGGATCCGGTTGGCGGAACGGTGATTGATACGATGACCGTCCCGGTGGTCGCGCCTACATTTACCGGAACGTTGACAAGCTCGGTCATCTCCGGGGACCTGTCGACTCCTTTTGCGGGCGGACTGACGTTCACCTATCTGCTGACCAATGATGCGACAAGTTTGCATCCGCAGGGCCGGTTGACGGTCAATGGCTATGACGGATTTCTCACCGACACAAGCTACCAGATTCCCACGACGGACACGGTGCCGTCGATGATCACCCGCAATATTTCCGACGTGATCGGGTTCAACTTCTTTACCGGCATCAGCCCCGGCACGCAGAGCGCCCTGCTGGTGATTCAAACGGATGCGCCGGACTATCTCGTGGACATCGCCTCGGTGATCAACGGAACGGTCACGACTGTTCCGTCATTCGCTCCGGTTCCCGAGCCGGCGACCCTGGGCATGCTGGCTCTCAGCGGCTTGGCCTTGCTCGGGATTCGGCGCAGGTAATTCTCTGTTCTTGAAATCTGGATTTTCGAAGGCGGCGCCGCTTCACGCGGCGCCGCTTTTTTCATGCGCGGGACGAAGAAATAGGGGCGCGGCTTGCACATTCGAGCCGCGCCCCGTTTCACCGAATCGGTTGCGCTCACCGCGACCTGGATGGCTTCCCGGCCGACAGGCCGATGACGCCTGCCAGGAGCAGGCACATCGATACCAGCGACTGGGCGCCGCAGGCCGGGGTCAGCGCGGCCGCGGAATCCAGCGGCGAGGGCGCATTCGGCGCGGATAGCGACTCAATCGTGAACTCCGGCGCAATCGGCAGCAACGGCGGAACGTACAGATAGATGTTGGATGAATCGTTCGATGCGGAATCATCGGACGAATCGTCGGCGTCCGCGTCGGATGCCGGCGGGCCGTCATCGTCGGACGGTCCCTCATCGACCGGGTCGTCGTCATCCGGATCGGGCGTGTCATCCGGCGGATCCGTGGGGTCATCATCGATTGGTGGATCGTCATCGTCCGGCGGGGGCGCGTCATCCGGATATAACGGTTCGATCATGTCCGGCGTCCAGAGGCTCCCCTGCGGGCCTTCGATGGTGATGACGGCACCGGGGTAGCGCGTGCCCGCCTGCGAGATGTCCATTAGGTCGTTGTTCGCGACATAGGCCCAGACGCCCCAGCCGAATTCGTCGGCCCATTCGATTGGCCCGGTCTCGCCATAAAGCTCATCGAAGCCGGAATCGTAGTCGGTGAGGGTCTTGGTCAGGCGAAATCGGAAAAGCGACCAGGCCGCGCCGTCGTGCGCGTGCGTGTAGTCCGGCGCCGGGGAGAAGGTATAGGCCGACGCCATCGTGGTGAGGTCGCGACTGCTGCCGATGGCCGTGGATGGAAGAACGTAATTGAACGGCACGTAGGCCTGAAAGGCGCCGCCGGGCGAATACAGCGGTTCAAGGTATTCGTAACTGACGGCGGAAACTGATTGGGGAACGGTCTTCAGATCGGTGGCCCATCCGTAGAGCTGATCTTCGTTTCGCACGCGCATGGTGACGTCCCACACGAAGATGGGATCGCCGTCCTGCGAGGCGACGTCACACACCAGGTCGAGGACCAGCCCCTGGCCCTGCTCGATCACAAGGGCGCCGGGCGATACGGCCACGGCCTCCCACCAGACATCGTTGATCAGATCCTGCGCCGCGGAATTCCGGGTGAAGCCGGCCACCGCGAGCGCGAAAAGCATCATCAGGCGCTGCCACGGGAGAAATAGATGAAATTGCATGAGGAAGTCTCCTTTCCTAAACGAGGATCGCCGGCGCCGGCCTGTCTTGGCGCGGGCGTACGGTTTGAGCTGTTGAAAAGAACACCCGCGCGGACATGCGCAGGCGCCAGACTTGAATCGTCAGAGGGAATAAAGGGTCAGTGGGGCCGGCAATCGTTCGCGGCGGCGAAACGATCGCTGGTCAGACGGTGCGAATTTTACGGTGCAGCCTTGGCGTTTGCAAGTTTCCTAGGCGGTGGCGGAATTCCGTCTGCGCCGAAGCAATACGGGGGCCACCAGCGCGGCGAGCAGGGCGGTGGCCGGTTCGGGCGCGGGCGGATCGAAGGCGACGTTCAAGGAACCATTTGCGTCGGTGTAGGCGACGGCGGGCCAGCTCGTGCCGTAGTCGTCAAAGGCGAGGGAGGGACGCCGCGGCAGGCCGAATGGATTGTCGAGCGAAGCGGTGCCATCAATCAAACTCGTCTGCCAGACGCTGCTCGCGTTTTCATAGGCGAAGCGTATTTCCTGCGCGAAAGGAGCGAGCATTTTTCGTTCATAGGCGATGGCGGGCCGGCCGTCGGAGAGATCGAATGCCAGGTCGATGTCTTCGAAGATCGCCGTGTTGGAGGATTGCACGTCGGTGGATTGAAGTATCGTGCCGGTGGACTTGGCGTAGACGAGTTTCGAGAGGTTGGTGCCGGCGGCCAGTGTGGTATAGGCGAGCGCGATTTTGCCGTCGACCGGACTGGTGGCGATGGCCACGCCCCCGACGCTGTCGGCCGTGGCGAGCAGGGTTGAGGCCCACGCGCCGCCGTCGACAGGTTCGGATGCCACGAGGACGCCTTGATTGTTCGTGGTGAGACTGACCCGCGCGATCACGTGGCGGCGGCCGGAATGGTCGGTGGTCAGGCGTAGATCGAGAATGTTGCTGACGTTGGCGAACGTGCCGATGCTGGCGCTGGCGTGGCTGCCCACGGCGCCGTTGATGTCATACACGGTGCCGGCTGCGGTCGAGGCGAAGGCGCCTCGCAGCGTGCCGGTCAGATCGTGGGAAATGCTCATGGCCGGCGGAGCGTTGCCCGCCATGGGCGAAAGTGTCTGGTTGATGGCATCATCGAACTGCGTGGAAACCGCGCCATTGCGGTCGATCCATGCGACCGTCGGGCGCTCGGCGCGGTCGAAGGAAAGCGCTGTCAGGATGCCGACATCGGCGCCCGCGGCGACGGTGTGCTGGGACCAGAAGCCCAGGCCATTCGTGGTGGAGCGAAAGATCGTGTTGCTGCCGCCGCTATTGGTCACGTCGGACCAGGAAACCGACGGGGTGCCGTAGTGATCGAAGGCCAGTGATGGCGCGGTGATCTGCTTGCTCGGCGAGGGCGCGGCGACGACCGACTGGAACCACGTCGGGGTTCCGTTGATCGCGTGGGCCGTGCCGTATGGGATGAGGATGAGAAGGGCGGGAACGAATCGCCAAGGTGATGTACGCTTCATTTTGTTCTCTCTCCTCGTAACTCATTGACGCCGGCGATCGTGGCCGTGAAAGGCTGCGAAGCTGGGGCGCAGTGTGCTGCGCAAATCGATGGCGCCGGCGGCGAAAACCGGGGAAAGCGTAATTTCCCCGCCGGCGTTGTCAAATCCAAAATGGCGGGACGTTCAGCGATCGTTCCTGGTCGTGGGTGGGGCGCGCACGCAGCAGACTTCATGGAGCGAATCGGGGCCTACAATGTTTCTTCCCGGTCAGCAGCGTGAGCATGGGGATGTTCGCTTGCATGAGCCGATACGAACGTTGACGGGAGCGCCGGAACCCATTGTAATCAGGGGACTTCGGTCGGTTGTGCGGGGCGTAGCTCAGTCTGGTTAGAGCGCCTGGTTTGGGACCAGGAGGTCGCTAGTTCGAATCTAGTCGCCCCGATTCAGAACTCCTGCAAGCCCGGAGGTTTGCGGGAGGTCATTCCCCTGTCATATCTGCAATCCGCCTCAGCACTACACTCGTTCTACACTTTTGGAGCGAGTGTCATGCCTCGAAGTCGCAAAGCCTCCGATCCTATTTCGTTTCACTCTTGGACTGGCCAGTACTACACCACGAGGGGCGGAAAGCGCGTATATCTCGGTAGTGACCATGATGAGGCCCTACAGCGTTTCTACCGGCTGGCACTCGCACAGAGTCCTGAAGCGCTCCAGCGAGATACGGAGCCGATCACCTGCAAGGAACTTGCGAACCGGTTTTTGGCTGCTCAGGAAGCAAATTGGCGCAACCCTGCAACTACCAGCTACTGTTACAAGGACTGGTTGCACCACTTTCTGGCGGACCATGAGGGCCTTCTTGCTGCCGAGTTCACCGTTGAGATGTTCGCCGGGTGGAAACTTTCGCTGCGGCGGCGAAAGTACTCGGCTAAGTCGATCAACCACTACCTCGGTGTCGTTCGCTCGATGTTCAAATTCGGCGAAGACACTGGCCTGATCGTTCGAGCGCCACGTCTGAACCGCGTGAAGATGGAATCCCTTGGGCTTGGACATTCGATTCCTAAGGCCCTCTACACTCCGGCCGAAGTTCAGATTCTCCTGGCGACTGCCGATTTGCAAATGAAGGCAATGCTCTTGCTATCCATCAATTGTGGATTCGGCCCAAAAGACATCCATGATCTGACGTGGTCGAGCTTCGATGGAAACCATGTGATGCTGGCCCGAAGTAAAACAGGCGTTGGCCAAGCATTCATACTGTGGCCGGAAACACTGATCGCGATTGGTGAAGTGCGATCCGATCGGTCAACACGGCTCGCCCGAGCCGCTAAACGCGGCCGACAATACTCCGATGGCGGTCGAGTCTTTATGACGAAGTACTGGCGACCGTGGAATAAAGATGCGGTCTCAGAGCAATTTCGCAAGCTCTGTAACAAATCAGGAGTCCCCTGCTACGGGTTCTACCGACTCCGCCATGGGGCCTCGACTGCGGTTTCGTTGGTCGCGTTGCCCCATGTGCAACGGAAATTCATGCGGCATGCCCAACTCCAGCAGCAGGTGACATACACGCATACTCCGGATACGGAAGTTGATGCGGCCGTAATGGCAGCTCGTGTCAAGCTACTCGGTCGGCCTAATGCAGGTCAGGAAAGTAATCATGGACAGGGGGGCGTCGCTTGATCCGTCTTGGCCGAATCGCGGGACCTGGTTCGTAACGGCCATTGATGAAGTCATCGTTGGCGATGCCGTCGTTGTCGTCCCTTCGATTGAAGAAGATCATCCTGCTCACGATTCTCTCGATCATCATTTTCATCGCGAACGCTCCTAACATCGTCGGCTGGCTTAGCCATCTCGGCGTCATCGCGTGGGCACAGCATGCACGATCTGAGTACGTCACGGGTACGGCGATCACCGTCATCCTGGCGATGGTTTTTCTGCTTGGTGGCCCGCACGTGATTAACGGATGCGTCCGCCTCCTCCGACGATGCCCAGTGTGTGACCATGCCATACTCCGACAGGGACGGTATTGCGCGGCGTGCGGGAGCCGGATCGCGTAATACTTGAACCTGAATCTCTTGTTGACTCCGGTTCGTAAGTTTGGTATATGTTAGGTTTTGCGTGTTTTCCTTCAGGAGACCTGCGATGCCGAACACATCCGAACGCCGCCGCAAGCCGCCGATGGCCA
>Ga0190265_10000708_pt1 | contig 22454 bp, 23 predicted proteins | sample Popmic124T_FD_133135 | JGI IMG/M metagenome (GOLD analysis project Ga0190265, IMG submission 133135) | Populus adjacent soil microbial communities from riparian zone of Indian Creek, Utah, USA - 124 T | ecosystem: Environmental > Terrestrial > Soil > Riparian zone | place: USA: Utah | collected...
CGGCCGAGATCGACGCCACGTTGGCGATGTCGGTCTTGTCGTCGCTGACGTCCTTCGACTGTTCCTTGATCGACTCGACGGCGGCCTCGACGGCGGCCTCGATGCCCTTCTTGAGGCTCATCGGGTTGGCGCCGGCGGCCACGTTGCGCAGGCCCTCGCGGACCATCGCCCAAGCCAGCACCGTGGCCGTCGTGGTGCCGTCACCGGCGACGTCGTCGGTCTTCTTGGCGACCTCTTTGACGAGCTCGGCGCCGATGCGCTCGTATGGGTCCTCGAGCTCGATCTCCTTGGCGATCGAGACTCCGTCGTTGGTGATCGTGGGAGCGCCCCACTTCTTCTCCAGCACGACGTTGCGGCCCTTCGGGCCAAGCGTCACACGTACGGCGTCGGCGAGCTTGTTCATGCCGGCTTCGAGTCCGCGACGTGCTTCCGCGTCGAAAGCAATCTGTTTCGCCATCTAGTTGTCCTCCGTTGGACGTCTACGCATCATTGGGCGGGTGAGCACTCGACTCGGTCGAGTGCTAGCACTCTACAAGCGAGAGTGCTAACCGGCAAACACAACGGTTCTGTCTGCTTCAGACTGCCCGTGGGCGAATCTGACGCAGACAGAACGGAGATGGGAGCGGGTCAGCCGCCGGCGACGGCGGGGATGATCGAGACGGTGATGCCGTCGCCGACCTTGGTGTCGAGGCCGTCGAGGTAGCGCACGTCGTCGTCGTCGACGAACACGTTGACGAACTTGCGCAACCCGCCGGCGTCGTCGAGCAGGCGATCGCGGAAGCCGGGGTGGGCCGCGTCGAGGGCCGCGATCACGTCGGACAGCGAACCCGATTCGAGCTCGACCTGCTTGGCGCCGCCCGACAGCGGGCGGAGCGTGGTGGGGATGCGCACAGTGACGGCCATGCCCGAAATGCTACCGCCACGGTCAGGTATGTTGAGCCCTTCCAGATGGCGGCTCGACAAGGCGGTCAACTGGCTCAACGGGTCGTCGAGCCGCGCCAGTAGCGTCGCTGGAATGCGGGTCGTGGCCGCGGTCGACAAATTCAGGGGCACCGCGTCGGCTGCCGACGTCGCCCGCGCGATCGGCCACGCCTGCTGGGAGCTCGGCCACGAGTGCGAGGAGGTCGCTCTCGCCGACGGCGGAGAAGGGCTGCTCGACGTGCTCGGCGGACCCAACCGTCGCACGGTCGTGACGGGTCCGCTCGGTGACCCGATCGAGGCCGAGTGGCGGCTGCATCGCGGCACGGCAATCATCGAGATGGCGCGCACGAGCGGGCTCGTCCTCGCCGGCGGCGCCGAGGGCAACGACCCGATGGCAGCGTCGACCACCGGGGTCGGTGAGCTGATCGATCGGGCGCTCGACGCCGGTGCCGACCGGATCATCGTCGGCCTCGGGGGTTCGGCGACGACCGACGGTGGCCTCGGCGCGCTGCGCGCCATCCACGCCCCGGCCCGCCTGCGCCGCGTCGTGCTGCTCGTCGCCTGCGACGTCACGACCCTGTTCGTCGACGCGGCCAGGGTCTTCGGACCCCAGAAGGGCGCCACGCCGGCCCAGGTCGCATTGCTCACACGTCGCCTCGAGCGGCTCGATCAGATGTACCGCGAGGAGTACGGCGTCGACGTCTCGACGATCCCGGGCAGCGGCGCTGCCGGTGGGCTGGCCGGGGCGCTGGCCGCGCTCGGCGGCCGGCTGGCACCCGGCTTCGAGCTCGTGGCCGACGAGGTCGACCTCGCCGATCGGCTCGAGGGGGTCGACCTGGTCATCACCGGCGAGGGCCACCTCGACGAGCAGAGCTTCGAGGGCAAGGTGGTCGGCGGCGTCGCCGCGTACGCGACCGAGGCGGGTGCTCCGGTCCACGCGATCGTGGGTGATGCCGACGACGACGCCCGGCGCCGCATCCCGACGACCACGCTCGTCGAGCGGTTCGGGCTCGAGCGCGCCGAACGCGAACCACTGTGGTGCGTCGAACAGGCCGCGCTCGCGGTGTTGACCGACCGGTGGCCGGCGCCCTGACGACGCCGGACCGACGGTGTGCTCAGGGGGCGGTGGTCGACCCCGTCGTGTCGCCCGCCACCGGTGGTGAGGTCTCACCGGTCGCGGTGGTATCCGACGTCGTCACCCCGGTCAGCTCGTCGAGTGTCTTGCCGGCCTTGTCGATGCCGAGCATCACGAGCACACCGGCACCACCGAGCTCGCCGGTCTCGGTCGGCGCCGGCACGGCCACCGCGGCGATCGAGTCGACGCCGCCCAGCGACCGGGCGACGGAGCCGGCGACGGCCTCGGCGTTCGGGACCGCCGGGTCGAAGTAGACGACCGACGCGTCGAGCTGCCCGACCGAGTCGGCCTTGTTCGTCGGCTCGCCCATCGTGTAGCCGACCACCCCGAGCGCGCGCGACATCTGGGCCGCCGAGCCGTTGACGTTGCTGGCGTTGGCGACGATCACCGTCACCGCCGGGTCGAGGATGAGGGGTGGCTCGGTGGTCGTGGTCACGGCCGCGACGGTCGTGATGCTGCCAATCGTGGTCACCGTCCCGGGGTCGGTCGAGGCGATCGAATCGGTCGGCACCTCGCCGACATCACCGTCGTCGTCGTCGTTGATCGACCGCAGGATCAAGAACCCCGCCACGACCGCCACGACCGCCAGCACGATGGCGAGCGCGCCGCTGGCGGGCGCACCCCCGTCGCCGGCGCGTGGCCGTCGGCCAACTGGTCCCGGCCCGGAGCCCTCAGGTACGTCGGTGCTCATGCGTTTGCGCCTCCCTGCCCATCGGTGCCGGTCTCGAGCCGTTCACGGCGCCGCCGAAGGCGATGCCGCTGCAACCGACGCACCACGAGCGGATCGTGATCCATCGCCCCAGGCTGTGCGACCAGGTCGTTCAGCTCGGCATAGTAGTCGTCGGCCGAACACTGGAATCGCGCGCGGATCAGGGCATCTTTCGGTTCGTCGTGGTTCCACCACGTGCGTTCGAACTCGAGCATGGCCTGGTGGCGTTCGCTGATCACGCGCGACAGCTTCGCCGTCTGAGTAGGTGCGACACAAGGACCCTCAGGTTTGCTCACGTATCGTTCGACGAATGGATCCGCTCGATCACCGCCCATTCTTGATCGGTGTCGCGGGCGGTTCGAGCTCGGGCAAGACGACGATCGCCGAGCGCCTGGTCGAGCTCACCGGGGTCGACCACCTGTCGCTGATCAAGCTCGACTCGTACTACGTCGAGCGCCACGGCGAGACCCTCGAACAGCGCCGGGCCGCCAACTACGACCACCCCGACGCGTTCGACTGGCCGCTGATGAACGACCATCTCGCGGCGCTCGTGGCGGGGGCGTCGGTGCCGGTGCCCGTCTACGACTACGCGATCCACGACCGCTCGACCGAGGTGCGAGTCGTCACCCCCGCCCGCATCGTGGTGGTCGAGGGGATCCTCGTGCTGTGGGAGCCGGTCCTGCGCGAGCGCTTCGATCTCAAGATCTTCATCGACACACCGGCCGACCTGCGCCTCATCCGGCGCCTCCGACGTGACGTCGCCGAGCGCGGGCGCACACCCGAGAACATCATCGAGCAATACCTCACGACCGTGCGGCCCAGCCACGAGCGATTCATCGAACCGAGCAAGCGATACGCCGACGTGATCATCCCCGAGGGCGGGCTCAACCGACCCGCGATCGAAGTGCTCCTCGCCCGGATCCGCGAGTTGGCCTTCTCACCGGAACGCGCCGAGCTGGGGTCCTAACGGACGCGATCCGCGCACTCGAGGATCACGTCGGCGGCGAACGCCGCGTCCTCGAGATCGGTCTTCCACGACGACACGCTGATCCGCATCGCCGTCGCGCCGTCCCATTGGGTCGGACCACACCAGATGCGCCCGTCGGATTGGATCTCGGCGATCAAGGCCTCGGTGGTCGGGCCATCGACCAACCGGGTGAGCACCTGGTTGAGCACCACGTCGTTGAGGATCGTCAGTCCTCCGGCGCGGAGACGGTCGGCGATCGCCATCGCCACGTCGCATGCCCGCGTGACGAGATCGGCGACGCCGCGCCGTCCCAGTGTCCGCAACACCGCCCACACCTCGACCTGGCGGGCCCGCTGCGACGACTGGGGTGTGTGGTGCATCGCCTCGAAGCCGCCGCCAGGCGGCAAGTATCCGGCTGCCACCGAGAACGTGCGCTGCAGGTCGTCGAGCCGGCGGACGAAGGCGATGCCACAGTCGTACGTGACGTTGAGCCACTTGTGACAGTCGGTCGCCCACGAATCCGCCCGGTCGAGGCCGCGCACGAGGTGGGACCGGCTCGGGTCGGCCAGCGCCCACAGGCCGAACGCGGCGTCGACGTGGAGCCAACCCGACCGCGGCGCCAACCAATCGGCAATCTCGTCGAACGGGTCGAACGCGCCCGTGTTGACCTCGCCCGCCTGCGCACACACCAAAACCGGTCCATCGAGGTCGGGGAGCAGATCGGCGCGTAGACGGCCCTGGTCGTCGGCGGGCACCACGACGACCCGACTCCGGCCGAGCCCGACGAGTCCGAGTGACTTCGACAACGTCGAGTGGGCGCGTCCGCCGACGACGACCTGGAGCTCGGGCGCGCCGAACAGGCCGTCGGACGGAACGTCCCAGCCGAGCCGGGCGAGCAACGCGTCCCTGGCCGCGGCGAGACATGTGGCGTTGGCGACCGTCGCGCCGGTGACGAACGCGACCGCGGTGTCGGTCGGGAGATGGAGCAGGTCGACCAGCCACCCGCGCACGACATCGTGCAGCTTGGCCGCCACCGGCGACATCACCGGGAGCGCGGTGTTCTGGTCCCAAGCGCTCACCAGCCACGAACTGCCGAGCGCCACCGGGTAGGTGGCACCGTTCACGAAACCGAAGTACCGACGGCCGGCCGAGGCGACGGTCGCCGGGCTCCCCACGTCGTGCAACAGGCGGAGCGTCGCCAACCCGTCGGCGCCGTCGTCGGGCAGCGGTTCGTCGAAGGCGACGAGCGAGTCGAGTGTTTGGGGGTCGGGAGCGACTCGACGCTCGTCGACCGATGAGGCGAACTCGCGAGCCATGTCGCTCGCCGCCCGGAGCAGATCGTCCATGTTGCTCAGGCCGCGCAGGCGGCGCACTTGCCGTAGATGTCGATCGCGTGATGGCGCGGCGAGAAGCCCTCGGCGCGGGCAACACCGTCGAACGCCGAGTCGAGCGAGCGCTCGAGGCGGGCGTTGAGCGTGATGTCGCGGATCAGTCCGCAGTTCTCGCAGATCAGGTGATGGTGGTGTTCGGTGAGGTCCTCGGCCAACTCGTAGTGGGCGTGTTCGCCACCGTGGACGAGACGCCGCACGATGCCCGCGTCCTCCATGATCGACAGGTTGCGGTAGGCGGAGCTCTGGGCGAGCGACGGCTGCCCGGCGAGCAGCTCGGGCAGCGTGACCGGGCCGTCCGCGGCGAGAAGCGCATCGAGGATCCGACGGCGTCCGGTGGTGTAGCGCTGCTCGCGGTCCGACAGCCGTTCCCGCACGATGCGGTGGAGTTCGACGTTGCTCCCCATCGAAGGCATCACGCTACCGAAACTCCTTCTTGGGCAACTCCTCGGCGGGCAGATGGTGTGCCCCGTCGATGTGATCGTGGTCGCTGCCGTCGTGCACACCGTGGCCGTGGTCATCGACGAGCACGGCGGTGGTTTCGTCGAGTCGGAGCACCCGACCGCCGAACGCCTGCGCCAGCAGATCAGCACGCAGCACATCCGACGGGATCCCGGCCGCCACGACCTCGCCGGCGAGCAGCACGACCCGTTCGGCGCGGCGGGCCTCTTCGAGGTGGTGCGTCGAGTAGACGACGGCCGACCCGTCGGCGACCTCTTCGCCGATCACCCCCAGGATCGTGTGCTGGCTCGCCAGGTCGAGCCCCGTGATCGGCTCGTCGAGGAGCAACAGCCGGGGAGAACCGATGAGGGCCTGGGCGACGAGGACCCGCTGGCGCTGGCCGCCGGACAGGGCGCCGAACGCGCGACGCCGCAGATCGGCGACCTCCAAGCGATCGGCGATCGCGTCGAGCTCGGCGCGTTGGGCGGGCGCGATGCGCTGCACGAGCGGCCGGCCGCGGTAGGTCCCCATGCGAAGTACTTCTTCGACCATCAGCGGCAACCAGCGGTGATGACCGTGCTGCTGGGCGACGAACGCGACACCAACGCCGTCGGCGCGCCAGACCTGGCCGTCCGTCGGGGCGAGCAGTCCGGCGAGCAGCTTGAGCACGGTGCTCTTGCCACTGCCATTGGCGCCGACGAGTGCGATCGACGACGACGCGCTGATCGTCAGGTCGGTCGGAGCGAGGGCGATGACGTCGCCGAACCGCATCGACGCACCGGCGAGCCGAGCCAGCCCAGACTCGTTGCCCGTTGCCGGTGCACTGCGATTGATCATGGGAATGACTCCCAGTATAGTTTTAGGCCTCACGGAAATCAACAGAAGGGGCGACAATGCAGCTGCCAAGGATGCAGCTCTCGCGTCGAGCCGCACTCGTGCTCTCGATGGGGGTGATCGCACTCGTCGCGGCGTGCGGTGACGACACCACGAGTGGGGCCGATACCGACGCCGACGCGCCCGCGATCGTCGCCACGACCGGCATCTGGGCTGACGTGACCGGCAACATCGCGTGCGACGGACTCGCCCAGCTCGAAACCGTCATCCCGATCGGCGGCGACCCGCACTCGTTCGAACCGTCGCTGCAGGATCGAGAGGTGCTCGAGAACGCCGACCTGATCGTCGCCAACGGACTGGCGCTCGAGGAATCGTTGGAGGACACGATCGACGCGGCCGAGGAAGGCGGCGTCCCGGTGTTCCGCTTCGCCGACCACATGACGCCGATCGACAGCGACGACCCAGAGCACGCCAACGGTGATCCGCACGTCTGGTTCGACCCGACACGCGTCGAAGCGGCGCTGCCGGCCCTGCGCGACGCGTTGGTCGAACAGGCCGGACTCGAGGCCGGCCGGGTCGACGACTGTCTCGGCGCCTACCTGTCCTCGCTCGCCGCCACCGACGCCGAGGTGATCTCGCTGTTGGACTCGGTTCCGGTCGAGCGTCGCAAGCTGGTCACGAACCACGACGCGCTGAGCTACTTCGCCGAGCACTACGGTTTCGACGTGCTCGGCGCCGTGATCCCGGCGCCCTCGACCCTCGCCGAAGCCAACCCTGCCGATCTCCAAGCGCTCGCTCAGATCATCGACGACGTCGACGTGACCGCGATCTTCGCCGAGTCCCAGCACTCCAGCACCGACGTCGATGCCCTCGCCGAAGCGGTCGGCGAGGTCGAGGTGGTCACGCTGTTCACCGACTCGCTCGGCCCACCCGAGTCGGGCGCTGACACCTATCTCGGCCTGTTGGAGACCGATGCCCGACTGATCGTCGAGGCCCTGTCGTGACGTGGCTGACCGACCCGTGGACGTGGTGGTTCGAGCCGTTCGTCGACAACGGTTTCATGCGCGACGCGCTCCTGGCGGGCGTGCTGACGGTCATCACGACGTCGATGGTCGGCACGTGGGTCGTGTTGCGAGGGATGAGCTTCCTCGGCGACGCCCTTGCCCACGGTGTGCTTCCCGGGATCGCGATCGCGTTCATCGCCGGCCAGAGCACCACGCTCGGCGCGCTGATCGCGGCGGGCGCGATGGTGGGCGGGATCAGCCTCATCCGATCGCACAGCCCGCTGCCGGACGACGCGTCGATCGGTGTGCTGTTCGTCGGGTTCCTCGCCCTCGCCGTGGTGATCATGTCGACCCAGCGAGCGTCGTACACGGGCGACCTCAACCGGTTCCTGTTCGGATCGGTCGCGGGCGTGACCAATGACGACATCACCCGTCAGGCGATCGCGGCAGCCGTCACCGTCGGCGGCGTCATCGTGTTCTACCGAGCGTTCCTCGTGATGACCTTCGACGAGACGCTGGCCCGCCTGCTCGGGCTGCGCCCGCGCCTCGCCAACGCGGCGCTGCTCGCGCTCGTCGCGATCGCCATCGTGTCGTCGTTCGAGTCGGTCGGGAACCTGCTCGTTTTCGCGTTCCTCGTCGCACCACCGGCCGCGGCGAGCCTCATCGGTCGCCGGGTGCCGATCATCATGGTGATCTCGGTCGCCCTCGGTTCGCTCGCAGCCGTCATCGGGCTGCTCGTCAGCTGGCATCACCGCACGGCCGCCGGGGCGACGATGGCGTTGACGTCGGTGATCGTGTTCTTCATCGTCCTCGCGGCCACCAGTGTCGTCCGCGCCGCGCAGTCGCACCGGCACGCCCCGCACCGCGTGAGCGCGCCCACTCGTCCCGGGACTCCGATTCCCTGACTGGCGCGTCAGAGCGTCGGATCCTGGAACACGGATCCGACGTCGGCCGCGCCGAACGTCAGACGACGGAGAGCTTGACGTCGATGTTGCCGCGCGTCGCGTTCGAATACGGGCACACCTGGTGCGCCTTCTCGACGAGCGCCTCCGCCGTCACCCGGTCGAGGTTCGGCGCGTGGACGTCGAGCTCGACCGCCAGGCCGAACCCGCCGGTCGGGATCTGGCCGATGCCGACCGATGCCGACACCTCGGTGTCGCTGACATCGAGCTTGTCCTGTCCGGCGACGAACTTGAGGGCGGAGTGGAAGCACGCGGCGTAACCGGCGGCGAACAGCTGCTCGGGATTGGTGGCACCACCGGCACCGCCCATCTCCTTGGGGATGCGAACGTCGAGGTCGAGGATCCCATCGTCGGAGCGCGCGTGTCCGTTGCGCCCGTCGCCGGTGGCGTGTGCAGTCGCGGTGTAGAGCGGGGTCATCAAAGCCTCCCTGTTGGATCGTGCACAGATCGTGAACCGACCGTCGACGCAGATCATCGCACCGCCCCACGGGCCGCGACTGGTCGGGGACATCTCCGCCCAGCAGTAGGGTTGTTCAACCATGTCGAACGAACCCGCAGACCGTTCCGACGCGGCGCCGGATCCGACCGAGGCGACGCTGCGCGCCGAGCTTGCACACGCGCAGACGAACCTCAGCCGGCTCGAGACCGAATACGCCGAGCTGCTCGCCGATCCCGGTGTCATCCTCGAAGATCGCGACTCGACTCGTCGGTTGTTGGAGGCTGCTCGCGTCACCGCAGCCGCCGCAACGCGCGCCGTCGCCCGCTTCGAGGACGGCACGTATGGGCAGTGTGCGCGCTGCGGTGGTGTGATCGCGCCCGAGCGCCTCGAGGCGATCCCCGACGCCGAGACGTGCGTGTCCTGCTCCCGCTGATTGCCGACAGTCAAGCCGGCGACGAACGCGCGACCGGCTCGAGAATCGGGAGCACACGGCCGAGGAGCTGCGCCGCGGCGACACCGTCCACCGCCTCGGTGAACCAGAAACCCTGTACACCGCGACAGCCCATCTCACGCAGGAGCGCCAGCTGGGCCTCGGTCTCGACTCCCTCGGCGACGACATCGACCCCGAGCGCCCGCCCCATGTCGAGGATGACCCGCACGAGATCGGTCGTCCGCGGATCGACGTCGAGCTCGCTGATGAACGAGCGGTCGATCTTCAAACCGTGAACCGGGAAACGGTGCAACGCATGCAGCGACGACATGCCGACGCCGAAGTTGTCGATCTCGATGTCGATCCCCACCGCGTGGAGCCCCTCGATGATGCCGCGTGCGATCACCGGATTGCGCACGATCACGCCGGCGGTGATCTCGAGCGTCAGATTGGCCGGCACCAGACCATGGCGGCGGACGCAGTCGAGGATGTGCGGCAGCAGTCCGGAATCCCAGAACAGTCGGTGCGACACGTTGACGCTCACGTGCACGGTGCCCTCGTATGCCTTCTGCCACTTCGCGATCTGGCGGCACACCTCGTCGATGATCCACCGTTCGAGACGCACCATCAGGCCGGTCTCCTCCATGGCGGGCAGGAACTCGACGGGAGGCACGAGACCGAGCTCGGGGTGACGCCAACGGACGAGCGCCTCGAAGTGATCGATTCGTTCGTGGTCGAGATGAACGATCGGCTGGTAGTGCACCTCGAACTGGGAGTGTTGCATCGCCGCGCGGAGCTCGGCCTGCAGTCCGAGACGGGTGACCATCCCGGCGTGCATGGCCACGTCGAACACGGCGAACGAGCCGCGACGCAACGACTTGGCGTGGTACATCGCGATGTCGGCGTCGCGCAACACGTCCTCGGCGCTGGTGTGCTCGCGCCCGCTCATCGCGATGCCGACGCTCGCTGTCACCGCGACCTCGTGCCCGTCGAGCACGATGGGCTCGGCAAGGTTCGCCTGCATCCGCTCGACGAGCGGAGCGACCCCGCTGGGATCGATCGCGTGCAGCAGGACCGCGAACTCGTCACCGCCGAATCGTGCCGCGAGGTCGGTCTCGCGCAAACCTGCACGCAACCGCTCGCCGATCTTGGCCAGGAACCGATCACCGACGTGATGGCCGAGCGAGTCGTTGACGAGCTTGAACCCGTCGAGATCGAGGAACACCACGGCGTAGCGCAGATCGGGTGACCGGCGCGCCTGGGCGATGGTCAGGCTCAGCCGTTCGAGGAACAACTTGCGGTTGGGCAAGCCCGTCACCTCGTCGTAGAGCGCGCCCTGCCGGAGCTGCTCCTCGAGCTGCTTGCGGGGCTCGGAGTCGTGCATCGACCCGACGATGCGCGCCGGAAGTCCGTGTGGAGACGCGACGGGCAGCGTCCGGCACGAGATGCAGCGGTAGCTCCCATCGGCGCTGCGGATGCGGTGCTCGAACAGAACCGGCTCGACCTTGCCGAGGACCGCGGCCCGCACCACCTGGCGAACCCGGTCGAGGTCGTCGGGGTGCACAGCGTCGAACCACACCTCCTGCCCAGCGGTCGCACCGCGGTACTCGTGACCGAGCATCTGCATGCACCGTCCGGAGTAGTAGATGGTGTCAGTCGTGAGATCCCAGTCCCAGAGGCCGTCGTGTGTCGCCAACGCCCAGAGGCTGTACCGCTCCTCGCTCATGCGCACGCTTTCGAGCAATGCCTGTTGTTCGAGCGCGGTGATCAGCAGCGCGGCCCACTGGTTGTGGGTCTCGCGTCCGTTGGCGGACATCGCGTCGACCTCACCGGCCACCGCGAGCAGTCCGAAATCGAGTCCGCGCGCCTTGACCGGCACGACGATCGTCACCTGGTTCGCCTCGGGGTCCGCCAACTCGATGAGGCTCGGCGGCGGGAACTGCTCGACGGCGCAGGTCGTCCCGACGATGTCGGCCAGGACCGAGTCGGGGTCGTAGGCACCCACGATGCTCAGACGTCCCGTCGACGGATCGCCGTCCCACAGCGCCAGACACGCCCCGCGGACCTCGGTCGCGGCGAGCCATTCCAGGCTCCTCGGATCCGTCCGCTCGTGGTCGAGCAGTTGGATGCCGATCTCGTACTGCTCGCGCATCGAGTTCTCGCGGCGCGTGCTCCGGGCGAAGCGCATCGTCGCTTCATCGCGCCAGAACTCGGCTCCCCCGTCGGAATCCATGGACCCGTCCTCACCGGGACAACCGCACGATCCGCGGGCGATGAACTCCGACGGCGACCGGTGAGCGCGAAGCTCGACGTCGTCGCCACGGATCTGCGCCAACACCAGGCGTGCGGCCGATGCACCGATCTCGTCGTACGGTTGACGCACGGTCGAGAGCGTCGGCTGCGTGTAGGTCCCGTCCTCCAACCCGTCGAATCCGACGACCGCCACATCGCCTGGCACCGCGATGCCGAGCTCGGCAAGTTGCGCCATGCAGCCGATCGCGTTGCGGTCGGTTGCGAGGATGAGCGCAGTGACAGGCGTGCCGGCCGCTACGAGCTGGCAGGCGACGTCGCGACCCCCGTCCTCGCCGTTGTCGAAGGCGCTGAAGAACCACTTCGGGTCGACGTCGATCCCGTGCGCGGCGAGGGCTCCCTCGTAGGCGTCGTACCGGGCCCGCATGTCGGGCTGGACGAGGTTGGCGGCGAAGCCGATCGCCGTGTGACCGTGCCCGATCAGATGGTCGACGGTCGCGACCACGCCGGTCGAGTTGTCGGGTGTCGCCGACGGTGCCCGGAACCCGTCGATCACATCGCTCGCGAGCGCGACGGCCTTGCCGGCCACCTGGAGTCGATCGAGATAGTTGCGTTGCGTCGCGGTCGCGATCGAGATGACGCCATCGACGTGATCCCACGCGATCGGCGTGACGAAGTCGGGCGCGCCGACCACTTCGTCACTTCTCAACCCGGCGTCGAGCGTCTGGACGAGAACAACACGACCACCGACGGCGGCGACCTCACGCGTGATCCCGGCGAGGATCTTGCCGTAATAGGACCCGCCGGTCATCGGCGAGAGCACCCCGATCGTGACCGTCCTCGACATCCCCACACCTCCACTGGATCAGTGCCCGGACATCGGCTCGTCGCACCTACTCAATGGTTCTATCGGCTGTTCGTTGCCGCACCTTGATCATTCCTTGATGACGTCGCGCGGTGCCGGCACGCAGGGCCGGTCGGGGGGCGGCGGCGAAACGACGAGGCCCGCCGGTAGGCTGTTGGTGACCAACTTGGATAGGGCGGTTCGACATCGAGCGAACGGGGCACCCGTCTCCTCTGAGCTGAGCCTCAGGAGGTGCCCTACATGTTGCAGATCGTCGAATTGGACGAACGGTCGCGGTCAAAGTTGATGGACGACGACTTCGACTGTGTCGTCGACGAACGCTCGACTGACGACGCGTCACCCACCGATCGCGGCGCGATCGCGTCGTCGTGGCGTTCGGTGCTCCCGACTGCTGCCGAGTTGCGCCGAGCTCGCCATCGACTCCACGCCAAGTCGATCTGGATCGCGCTCATCCTCGCCGGCAGCTACTGGGCCGTGGTGCTCTCCGACTTCGGTTGGCCGTTCCGTGTCCTCGGAGCCGGCTCGCTCGCGGTGGGGCTCATCGCGCTAGCGACCGGGGTGATGCACGACGGCAACCACGGGTCGTTCTCGCGCCACCCGTGGCTCAACCGCGTCGCCGGCTACAGCCTCGACGCGCTCGGCGGGAGCTCGTGGCTGTGGCGCTTCAAGCACAACTCGCTGCACCACGGCAACCCCAACGTCGAAGGTGTCGACAGCGACATCGCGCAAGCCCCGTTCGCCCGCTTGGCGCCGATGCAACCCCTTCGTCCGTGGCATCGGTGGCAACACCTCTATTTGTGGTTCCTCTACGGGTTCTTCGCGATCAAGAACCTGCTGTTCGGAGATTTCCGGACCCTCGCCTCGGCACGCATCGGCGCCCAGGCGCTCCGAGCCAGGCCCGGGCCGACGGTCGTCGCCCGGATCCTCGCCGGCAAGGCGCTGCACCTCGGGTGGGCGGTCGTGATCCCGCTCCTGACGAACCCGTGGTGGGGGGTACTCACGTTCTACTTGGTGATGTCGTGGCTGGTCGGATTCGTGCTGGCCGTGACGTTCCAACTCGCTCATTGCGTCGACGTTGCCGAGTTCGACGACGAGTCGGCGCTTCGACGCGGCGGCGACTTCTTCGCCTACCAACTGCGCACGACGGTCGACATCGCCTCGCCGGTCCCGGTCCTCGGTCATGCCTTCCGCTGGCTCGTCGGCGGGCTCGACCATCAGATCGAGCACCATCTCGCACCGCGACTTCCCCACACGGTGTACCCGATCGTCGCCGCGAGGTTCCATCGCGCCTGTCGCGAGGCCGGCGTGAACTACCGCCTCCATCCGGGGGTGTGGGCAGCGCTCCGCTCGCATGGCCGTTGGCTGCGGACGATGGGGCGACCAGAGATCGCCGTGGTGAGCCGATGACGCAGTCCGACATTTCGACTATCACGGGCGACGAGCGCATCGCGCTCGTCCTCGCCGCGATCCAAGCAGGCGACGAGGCCGACCAGTTGGCGGACAACGCAACTCTCTCGAAGGCGTTGCGGTGGTCGCTCGAAGACGTCGCCGCATGCCTCGCCGAGGCCAAGGAGCGCAAGTTCATCTGGGGTGCGCGTGGCGGAGCCCGTCCGGCCCCGTTCTACGCCGAGCTCGAAGTCACCGTGCAGGGAAAGCGATTCCTCGCCGCCCACGGCGACCCCGCTCGCGCGCAGGATTGACGCCCGCATGCGGGTCTTCATCTGCTCGACGTGCGACCACGAGCTCGACTTCGAGTCGATGTCGTGCTCGAACTGCGACAGCCCTGTCGGCTACGTCTCGGATCGGCGCGACGTCGTGGTGGTCGTCGCCGCCGATGAGCCAGCGAGGTACGCCGTCGTCGGTGAAACCGCCGTCCATTGGCGTTGCCTGAACGCCTCATGGGGATGCAATTGGATGCTGCCAGCCGACGAGGGTGACGTGTGGTGCCTGTCGTGCCGGCTGACGAGGGGCCGCCCCGACGAGGCGGATCCGGCTGCCGTCTTGGCCTGGTCGGCCGCCGAAGCGGCGAAGCGGCGGCTGGTGTTCCAACTCGGCGAGCTGGGCCTGCCCATCGAGCCCCGCTCGTCGGCGACACCGCGGGGCCTGGCGTTCGACCTCGTCCACATCCCCGGTGCGTCCGGCGTCACGGGACACGACCGGGGCATCATCACCCTCGATCTGAGCGAAGCCGACGAGCGACACCGTGACGAGCTCCGTCGCAATCTCGGCGAATCGTTTCGGACGCTCATCGGGCATCTCCGCCATGAGGTCGGCCATTACTACTTCCCCCACCTCGTCAGGCAGGACGACGAGATCGCCGAGTTCCGCGCGTTGTTCGGCGACGAACGCATCGACTACTCGTCGGCGCTCGACGAGCACTATCGACGCGCTCGCACCGGGACCGACGAGTCTGATCTCAGCCGTTTCGTGACCGCCTACGCAGCGGCGCATCCGCTCGAAGACTGGGCCGAGACCTTCGCCCACTACCTGCACACGCTCGACGGGCTGCAGACCGCTGACAGCCACGGGCTGTCGGCGACGAGCCGGGAAGCCGGCGGCCGCGTCAACCGACGGCGACGGGCGGGCGACGAGAAGTCGTTCTCGTCGATCCTCGAGCGATGGCTGCCCGTCGCCGAGATGATCAACGCGATCGCCGACGGACTCGGATCGTCGCGGCCCTACCCGTTCACGCTCAGCCATGTCGTCGTGACGAAGCTCGAATTCGTCCACGCCTGCGTGACCGCCCACTCCGACCGAGAGGACTCCTATGCCGCAAGCTGACGAACCCACGACTCCCGCGATTCCCGCCGCGAGCGGCGACTCGCTCGACATCGGACCCGTGACGGCGGAGTTCGCCGAGCGTCGATGCTGGCGCTGCCTCGAGATGTTCCCGGGAGACGCGCCGGCAGGCCCGTCGCCGACTGCTGACTTCTGGCTGTGCGATCCGTGCGACGCGTCGCTCATCCCCCAGCGCGCCGTGCGTCGCTGACCCCTCGCCGTTCTGTCTGCTTCAAACGAACCAGCGCTGCGTCTGGAGCAGACAGTTCGCCCTGGACCGGCTGGGCGACGGCGGACAATGGGGCGACGTTGACTTTGTCCCAACGGCGGCATATATCCGATACATGAGCGAGATCGCCGACCGCTACCGCCGGCGCGCCGATGCCTTCGAGCAGACGGCCGCCAACGTCGGGCCCGACTGCTGGTCCAACCAATCGCCATGCGACGACTGGAAGGCGCGCGACGTCGTGGGTCACATCGTCGACATGCACGGCGTCATGCTGCGACCTCTCGGCCGCGGTCTCACGGAGGCCGCCTCGATCACCGACGATCCGCTCGACGCGTACCGGTCTGCCCGTGCCGACATCGAGGCCGTGCTCGACGATCCCGACCTCGCCGGCATCCAGTGTGAGACCCCGATGGGCCCGATGACCATCGAACAGCACATCGACGGCGTCGTGAGCAGTGACCTCATCATCCACCGGTGGGACCTCGCCCGAGCGACCGGTCAGGACGACACGATCGACCCGGACGAGGTCGAGCGGATGTTGCCGATCGCGCAGCACATCGGCGACGAGATGCGCACGCCAGGTGCGTTCGGCCCCGGCATCGTCGTGTTCGGTCCCGAGGTCGCGGTTCCCGCCGACGCCCCGCCGCAGCACCGGTTGCTCGGACTCCTCGGCCGCGACCCCGGCTGACCCCGCGCCAGCCGGGCGGCAGCGTCAGACCACGGCGAACTCGTACAGCATTCCGCGCATGGCGTGCGGCTCCCCGTCACCCTCCATGTCCTCACTGTGCGTGCCCTCCGCGACGAAGCACAGCATCGCGTACCTGCCCGTCGTCAGATCGGTGACCGTGTACTCGTCCTCGCCGGGCACCGCACCGGTCTGGGCCACCATCACCGTCTTCGTGATGACCTCCTCCTCGGGCATGGCGAGCAGCTCGTCGAGTGTTTCGGTCACGTCGTCGTTGATGCGGAACAGCACCATCTCGTGCACTTCGGTCCCACCGTTCTTGAACTCGAAGCTCGTCACGCCCGCATCGACCTCATTCGGAACTCCCTGGAACGCGTAGTCGGCAGCGCGGACATCGACGGTTTTCCACTCACACGTCTCGAGGTCGTGCGCATGCAAACGGTCGAGCGCGGCTTCGAACTCCGGATCCCCGAAGGCAGCTTCGAAGTCTCCGGTCTCGACCAACCTGTTCACACCCGCCATGCCGATCTCGACGTCGGCGCTGATCTCGTCGGCGGCCAACTCCTGCAGCCGTTGCGCGAGCGGCAGGAACGTCTCGGCGGCGTACACCTTGGTCGCGGCGGCGATCTCCTCCGGTGTCGCCGTCTCGAAATCGATGTCGGGTTCCGGAGCTGTTTCGAGCGCCAGGCTCGCCTGGCAGTACTCGCTGGCCCCCGGCGCGTCGGCGTCATCATCGCCGCATGCGCCGGCGATTGCTGTGATCGCCAGGCCGGTCGCGGCAAGGCGCGCGAATCGTCCACGTTGTCTCATTGGTTCATCTCCCTCTTCGGTGTGGCACGAGCGCGCCACGACGTCCTAGGGATGATGAGCGAGCCGAAGCCCGGCGTCGTCCGCACAACATACGTATTTCGGAGCGTCGGCGAGGACCCCGCTTCGTGTCTCGCCGCTGGTCAGGACGCGAGCAGACCCAGCCGGGACGCCTCGATCGCGGCCTGTCGCCGACCGTCGACGCCGAGCTTGGTGAGGATCCGCCCGACGTGTGTCGTGACCGTGCGGAGGCTGATCGTCAGTGCCGCAGCGATCTCCCGATCGGTGTAGCGCTGCGCCAGGAACCCCAGCACCTCCACCTCACGGGCGGTGAGGCGCAGGCGTTGCGCCGCTGGCGACAGCGCCGCCGACACCGGTCTCGCGAGTGGCGCGACGACGGCGGCGTCCGGAGCCGATGACACGACCGACGCGATCTCGGTCGCCTCGGCCACCGCCTGCTCGAGCGTCCACGTCTCGCCTTCGGCAATGCCGGCGGCGAACGCGTTGCCACTCACGGCGCCGGCGACAGTCGCGTAGATCGCGTCCGCCTCCGGTTCGCCGGCGCTCGAACGTGCCCCGATGGTCGATCGCAGCGCGGCGGCCGCGCCGAGCACCCGCGCCGCGCGGGCGCCGAGGCCGGCGTCAGCCGCGACACCGGCCATCAACTCGAGGCATTGGGCGAGATCGAACAGCTCATCCGTCGCGTGCTTGATCGCCAGGGCTTCGCCCGCCAGGTCGGCCGCCTCTGCCGTCCGTCCTTCGGCGCGGGCCAACAACGCCATGTTGTACAGGCACGCACCGGTGTCACGCTCGATCCCCAAGCTGCGCAAGCGGGCCAACCCGTCTTCGAGGATCGCCCTCGCCCTGGCGAGATCGCCGGTCCCCTGGACCGCCTTGCCGAGGTTGACGAGCGTCTGGGCGGTCCCGATCGGGTCGGCCAACCGATCCCGCAGTTCCAACACCTCCTGGTGCCGCGTCACGGCGACGGCCGGATCGCCGCGCAACGCTGCCAGCTCCGCCAGGTTGTTGAGGATCGAGGCCAGGCGGTTGGAGTCGCTCGACGCGCGGAAGAACGCCGCCGCCCTGGTCCAGTGCTCCTCCGCTCGTTCGTAGTCGCCCTGGAAGTAGGCAACGCTCCCGAGGTTCGACACCGAACCGGCGACCACGAAGTCGTCGTCGAGCTGCTCACCGAGACGAATGGCCTTCTCGTACCACTCGGTCGCCTGCGTGTACCGGCCGCGCCCGAGATCGGCGTTGCCGAGGTGGCGGGACGCGAGGGCGATGCCCATCGCATCGTCGAGCGCCTCCCAGTCCCGCAAGCCGGCCAGGTACCGGCGCTCGGCCGCCTCGTCGTCACCGATGGCTTCATACATCGAGCCAGCACCCAACATCGCCCGGGCCCGAACGGTGGATGGCGCATCGCCCGCGGCGTCGATGGTGCGCTCCAGCCAGCCGAGACCCTCTTTCACGTAACCGCGCAGCACCCAGAATCGCCACAGCGTTCCGGCCAGGTCGAGGGCCATACCAGGATCCTCGGCGAGGGCCCATTGCAGTGCCGCGCGAATGTTGTCGTGCTCGGTCGCCACCCGATCCAGCCACGCCGCCTGATCGGCCTTGTGGAACTCGCGCTCTGCCGTGTGCGCAAGCGTGAGGAAGTACGTCGCGTGGCGACGCGCCACGTCGTACGCGTCACCGGCGTTCACCAACGCTTGTTGGCCGAACTCCCTGACGGTCTCGAACATCCCGAACCGCGTTTCGGATCCGCTGTCATCGCGTTGGACAAGGTGGTGGTCGAGCAGGATCGCCAACCCGTCGAGCACGGGGACGGTCGACGGCGCGCACACCGCCTCCGCGGCTTCCAGGCTCCAGCCGCCCGAGAACATCGACAAGTGTCGGTGGACGCTTTGCGCCTCGGACGGCAACGCGTCGTAGCTCCACGAGATCGTTGTTTGCATCGAACGCAGCCGCTCGGGCTGGTCGCTGGGACCGCGTGTGAGCAGTTCGAGACGACTGCCCAACCGGGAATGCAGCTCGGCCGGCGAGAGCACCTTGCTGCGTGCCGCCGCCAGCTCGATCGCGAGGGGCAGCCGATCGAGCTCGACGCAGATCGACTCGACGATCGGCGTCGTTGTCGCTTCGAGCTCGAATGCCGGGTTCACCGCACGGGCCCGCGCCGAGAACAGCGCCACGGCGTCGTCGGAACCGAGCGGCGGCACGACGATCTCGTGCTCACCTCGGAGGTGCAACGACCGGCGGCTTGTCACGAGGATCGACAGCCGCGGCGCGGCGGCGAGGAGCTCGGCAACGAAGCGGGCGTTGGGCGTCACATGCTCGAAGTTGTCGAGCACGAGCAGCATGTCGCGATCGCGAATCGCCTCGCACATTCGCTCGACGTCGTGTCCCGTGCCCATGTCGACGATGCCGATCGCGCGGGCGACGGTGGCCGGGGCGAGATCCGGGTCGTTCACCGACGCCAGATCCACGAACCACACGCCATCGACGAATCCCGTCCCGGCGTGGAGACCCCACGCGATCTCGACGGCGAGGCGGGTCTTGCCGATCCCACCAGGACCCAGCAACGACACCAGTCGGACATCGGGGTTCCACAGCAGATCGGTCACCCGGGCGAGCTCGCCGCCTCGGCCGAGCAGTGGTGTCGTCGGCGCCGGGATCACGGCCACCTTCGGCTCAGCCACGTGCGGACAGTACCCAGCCGCACAGACGCGACAACCGTGGGTCGCCGAGTACCGCCACCTGCGACGTAGTACGTTTCGCCGGCGTGACGCCAACGGTCATCCTGCGAGTCATCGGTGCCATCGCCGCCCTCGTCGGTGGCTACGCACACCTCTCCCTCTACAACGACGGCTACAAAGACATCCCGGTCGGCAACATCGGCGAGCAGTTCCTGGCGAACGCCATCGGAGCGCTCGTCATCGCACTCGGCCTCGTCGTGCCGTTGTTCGTCCGACAGTTGCCCGACCTCATCTGGAAGCTGGCGGCGCTCGGCGGCGTGGCGTGGGCAGCGATCTCGCTGATCGCCTCGTACTTCGCCAAGCGGACCGACGACGGTTGGTTCAACTTCGTCGACCAGCCCGGCCTCGAGCCCTCGCCGGAGGCGGCGATGTCGCTGGTCTCCGAGATCGTCGTGCTGGTGGCGATGATCATCCTGCTGGCGCTCACGCTCCGTCCCCAGCGCGCACCCGCAAACGAGGCGTCGAACCTATAGTTGACCACCTTTGTCGGGAATGCCATCGGCGGGGATACCGTGACGGCGATGGTTCACGTGTCTGACGTCTTCACCTTCCCGAACCCGGTGAACGAGAAGACGGCCCGCGTGGTCGCGGGCGGGGTCGCCGTGCTCGCCGCCGTCACGTTGCTGACCGGCTGGCACTGGCTGCTCGTCGTGCTCGCTCTCGGCTTCCTGGCGAGGGTGGTGTCGGGACCGACGTTGAGCGTGCTCGGTCAGGTTGCGAATCGGGTGATCGCGCCGCGTCTCGGACCACCGAAGCTCGTCCCCGGCCCACCGAAGCGATTCGCGCAGGCCATCGGCCTCATCGTGTCGACGACCGCCGCCGTCGCCAGCCTCGGCTTCGGACTCACCACGCTGGCCGACGTCCTCATCGCGATCCTGTTGGTCTTTGCCACGCTCGAGTCGGTCGTCGGCTTCTGCACCGGGTGCTGGATCTTCGGCCGGCTGATGAAGCGCGGCCTGATCCCCGACGCGACGTGCGCGGCCTGCAACGACATCTGGGCGCGGGACGTCAGCACGACGGGCGCCCGAGCGCCTCGCTGAGGGCGGCCGTCGAGTCCTGACTCGCGGGTGTCGTCAGCGCTGCCCGTCGTCGGTGTGGTGCTCGTGGCGGTGATGCAGATCAGGCACGTGCCCGTGCCGGTGGGACACAGTCGCGTGCTCGTGCCGGTGACTGTGCCGCCCGATGTCCGCGTCGTCGTGGTTGTGCCCGTGATGTCGATCGTCATGGCGGTGCTCGTGGGCGTGTTCGACCGCATGGTGGGCGTGGTCGTGCTCATGGTCGCTCCCGAGCACGAACGTGACGCCGACGAGGGCGATCACCAACGAGCTCACCTGCCAACCGGTTGCCGCGTCGCCGAGCACCGTCCACGCCACCGTGGCGCCGATGAACGGTGCGGTCGCGAAGACCAACTGTGCGCGAGCCGCTCCGAGGTCGCGCGCTCCTGCAACCCACAGCGTGATCGACACGCCGTAGCCGAGCGCGCCCACCGCGAGCGCGGCGGCGACGTCGGACGCGGCGGGGATCGGGCCGATCGACAATCCGATCGCGAGATTGGCGGCGCCGGCGATGACGCCCTTGACCAACGTGATGTGGGACGGCGCAAGGTCGTCGAGCGCTGCGGTCACGCTGTTGTCGACGGCCCAGCACAGGCAGGCGGTGGCGATCAACACAGCTCCCCAACGCAGTTCCGCGCTGCCGGACCAGCCCAGCAACACCCCGGCGATTACGACGAGTGCGGTCCCGGTGACCACCTTGCCATCGACGTGCTCGCGAAAGAACGTCGCGGCCACGATCGTGGTGAAGACCAACTCCAGGTTCAGCAGCAGTGACGCAGTGGCCGCGGGCGCGTCGGCCAGACCCGTCGCGAACAGCACCGGTCCGATCGCGCCGCCGACGACCACCGCAACGGCGAGTCGCCGGCCGCTGCGGCGCAGGGCAGCACGCGACGGGATCGCCCGCCCGGCGACCGGCACCACGGCGAGCGCGGCGCCCAGGTACAGGAGGCCGGCCAGTGTGAACGCGCCCATCTCGCCCGCCAACCGTGACGCCAGCGGCGCCGACACACCGAACAACACGGCCGCCAACGCGCAGCGCACCACCCCGCGACGGCTCACAGCATCGCCCATCGATGTGGGGGGCGTGAGGACGCCACGCCACAAGTCTGGTGCTTCGACGCCGCAATGCCGGCGTTCGGTGGTCAGCGTCGACCTAGCCGCTCGGCGCGGATGGGGTGAGTTTTGCGCCGCCGACGGTCGGATCGCTGCTGCCGATCAAAAGCACCGCCGACCCCGTCCACACGGGCGCGCCAACGCCACCGGCGCCGGACTCGCCGACGCAGCACGGATCGATCCAGCGGTCGGACGCCACGTCGTACACGAACGCGTGTCCTTTGGCAATCGTGATCAGCTGGCTTCCGGTCCACATCGGCACGAACCCGGGATGGGCGGGACCCGAAGTCAGCGCACGCCAGGTGTCGGTGGCCGGGTCGTAGGCGGCGCCGTCGGCGTGCGCGAACTCACCATTGCCGGTCACCGGCTCACCACCGGTCGAGCCGGCGACCACGATCAATTCGGTGCCCGTCCATGCACCGCGAACCCGGCGCGGCGACAGCGGCGAGTCGGCAAGCGGTCGCCACGTGTCGGACGTCGGGTCGTAGGCAGCGCCGTCGTCGAACTCCCTGTCGCCGGTGGTGCCACCCCAGACGATCCACTCCGTGCCGGTCCACACCGACGCCGCCTGCTGGCGCCGCTCGACCGGTGGCGCGGCGAGCTCGCGCCAACTGTCGGTGGCCGGGTCGTAGGCGATCGGCGTGATCTCCATCGTCGAGCCGCCGCCGTCCCACGGCCACACGAGCAAC
>Ga0190265_10000709_pt1 | contig 22447 bp, 23 predicted proteins | sample Popmic124T_FD_133135 | JGI IMG/M metagenome (GOLD analysis project Ga0190265, IMG submission 133135) | Populus adjacent soil microbial communities from riparian zone of Indian Creek, Utah, USA - 124 T | ecosystem: Environmental > Terrestrial > Soil > Riparian zone | place: USA: Utah | collected...
CGAACCAGTCCATTTCGTCGGAGATCAGCGGCAGGTTGTTGACGAAGCCGCTGTCGGGGGCGAAGGCGAACTGCCAGGAGAAGGCGGCGACCACGGTGATGATCCCGTAGGGGATGAGGACGGCGGTGCGAACCACGCCGCGGCCGAAGATCGCCCGGTGCATGACCAGCGCGATCACCATTCCCAGCACCAGCTCGATCGCGACGGTGGTGAGGGTGAGGAAGGCGGTGTTGAAGAGATCGGTCCACCAGAGGTCGGAGCTGAGCACCGCGCCGTAGTTGTCGAGGCCGACGAAGCCGCCCTCCTCGGGGAAGCGCAGGTCGACCTGCTGCAGCGAGAGGACGATCGCGTAGGCGATCGGATAGGCGGTGACGGCGAGCATCGCGATCACCGCCGGCGCGCAGAGCATCCAGGCGAGGCGCCGCTCCGAGCGGATCCGCTGGCTGACCGCCCCCGGCTCTCGCTGGGCGTGCGCCTCCATCAGAGCAGCCCTTCGCGCTTGACCGCGTCTTCCAGGTTTTCCTTCAATTCCTCATAGATGGAGGTGGCGTCCTCGGGGTCGATCTTGTCTGGTGGGTGGAGGGTGCGCTGCACCGCGAGCGAGACGTCCTGGTAGGCCGGTGCGGTTGGCCGCGGCCCCGAGCCCTCGATCGATTTCTTGACCAGCCCCGCGAAGCCCGGGTAAGCCTCGGTCACGACTTTGTCGGTGTAGAGGTCGGAGCGGGAAGGAGGCAGCCCGTCGAGTTCGACCGCGGTGAGCTGGCTCTGCCGCCCGGCGAGGCAGGCCGTCGCGTCGAAGGCAACGTCCTTGTTCTCCGAGAAGGAGCTGACCGCGAGGTTGAAGCCGCCCAGCGGGGGCCGGCTCGGCCGTTTCGCGTCGACCCGCGGGAAGCGGGCGAAGCCCATCACTTTGAAGATGTCGGGCGCTTCTTCTTTGGCGCTGGCGTAGGCGAAGGTGTAGTTGGTCATGAAGGCTGAGTCGCCGCTCTCGAAGCCGATGCGGGTGGTGTCCTCGTTGGAGGTCGAGAGGTTGGCGGGCGCGGCGCTCGAGTTGGCGAGGCGGCCCATCACCTCGAGTGCCTTGGTGGTCGGCCCCTCCGCCAGTTCGACGGCTTCCGGCCCGGAGAGGATCTGCGTGCCGGCGCTCTCGATCAGCGCGTTGGCCCAGACCGTGAAGCCCTCGTAGCGGTTGGACTGCACCTGGATCGTGCCTGCGTTGTCCGATCCCAGCTGTTCGGCCTGGTCGATCATCTCGTCCCAGGTGGTCGGCGGCTGTTCGACCAGATCCTTGCGGTACCAGAGCAGCTGGGTGTTGGTGTTGAACGGCGCCGCGTAGAGGCCGCCCTCGAAGGAGGCGGTTTCGATCACGTTGGGGAAGACTTGGTCGGTGACCTCTTTGGCCATCGCCCCTTTCCACTGCTCGACCCAGCCCGCGTTGGCGAACTCGCCGGTCCAGATCACGTCCATGCCAACGATGTCGATCGAGCTGTCCTCGGCGCCGAGGCGGCGGACCAGCTGTTCGCGCTGCTGGCTCGCATCGGTCGGCAGGAATTCCGGCTCGACCGTGTAGCGCCCGCCCGATTCTTTCGAGCAGCGCGCCGCAACTTCCTCGATCGTCCCGCCCGGCTGGATCGCGACGAACCAGGTCAGCGTGCGGCCTGAGCCCGCCGACTCCCCACCGGAAGAGATCAACGCGACGATGGCGACGACCGCCACCGCAAGGACCGCCAGAAGCCCGATCGCCGCTCGTGCTGTCAACCGCTCCTCCTTCGTCGTCCCCGGCCTCAGGGGCCGGGGCGCACGAATTGAGATGCCCGGATCGGTCGAGCTCTAAACGAAGAAGAGCCCGGTGGGATCGCTTGAGCGTTCCCACCGGGCTCGGTACGTGCCTACGCGGTCAGCGGCTGGAGGGCCGTTTGCCGCCTTTCCTTTTGCTTTTGCCGGCGGGTTTTTTCTGACCTCTCAGTTTCGCTTTCAGTTTGCGGGTACTGGGCGCACCGACCGGGTTCGGCGCCGTGGCGGTGATGTTCAAGGTCAGCGACCGTTTGCGGCTCAGCTCTTTCAGCTTTGCCTTCAGGTTTCCCCGGAACAGCATGGTGAATTTCGAGATCGTCCCGGGAACGACGATCTGCGTGCCGCCATTCAGTTTGGCCGTTTTCCCTTTGCCGAGTCTGATTTTGCCGGCCACGTTCACCGAGGCTTGGACGTCGCTGGTGACGAGAACCGTCACCAAGCCTTTCTTGACGATCGCGGAGGCGCTCAGTTTGGCCACCGGGCAGGGCACCTGGAAGGAGGCGTTCTGGGGACATTTGTCCTGCGTCTCGTCGCCGAAGCCGTCGTTGTCGGCGTCGGGCTCGATTACCGCGAAGGCGGGGATTCGAAATTTTTCAGGGAACTGGGCGAAGGCGACGGTCGCCCCGGGGCCACCGCCGGCAAAGGCGCCGATCAGATTTTCGACGCCTGGCGTATTGCAGAAGAGGTTTCCGTATGTGGTGCCGTCCCCGAAAAGGCCCAGACGATCGCCAGCCTGGACCGAAATCCGGGCGTTGAAGGTATTGGGCCCCCCGGTGATGGTTCCAGAGGATTCTCCGATGACCTGAACGGTATTCGGCCCGTTCTGGCGCAGCACTTTGAGCGTCTGCGGTACGAAGGCCGGAACAGGAGCTAGATTCGATTTCCATTGCGTGATTACGCCGGAAACCGGTGCGGTGAGCGGCAGCGGATTGCCCGGTGCCGAAATGTCGAAGAGGGTGATTGGCGGTTCGAACGTAGCTTCATCCGCCACGCAGTTGTCCCCAAATTCAGTCGCCGCCGAGGCGCTTGCCGCGCCCAAAGCAGAAATTGTGAGCAACGCTGCTACCACCAGACCTGCGAACTTCGCCTTCATTTCATTTCCCCCCAGATAGGACGCTGAAGTTTCGCGGCAGCATATCCAGATTTCGCATGGAAAAGCGAAATAACTAGGCTGTCAACTCGATCGCTGGCCAACGAGCGGCGTCGCCTAAGTCGAGTGGAATCGGGTAGAGGAGGGCTTCATAGCCGACAAGGGGGGACCACCGTGTTGATTGCTGCCGTAGTGGGGATTTGCGTACTTCTGTTGATCCTGGGATTTCTGCTCCCCAGGCTCTCGAATCACGCCCGCCGTGGGACCGACAAGGGGTTCTCGCTCGGCCAGCATGCCGGGGGCAAGGCTCCGGGCCCGCTGGGGCGCCTGTTCAGCAAGTCGTTCGGAAAGTCGCGGCAGGCCGCCGACAAGAGCCATTCCGCCGGGCAGCGAGCGCGCTCCAAGGCTCCCTTCTAGAGCGCGCTCGCTGGGGGGAGGGCGTTAGCCGCTCGCCTGGCCCTTCAGCCTGGTTTTGAGTTTGTCGGTGGTGACGCGCCCGATCAGGTCGGTGGCGGTTGCGGTGATGTTCAGCCGCAGCGATTGTTTACGACTGAGTTCCTCGAGTCGTTTCTTCAGCTTTTTCGGGAATTTGAGCGTGAAGCGACTCACTTTGCCCGGAACGACGGTCTGAGCTTTGCTCCCCAGTTTGGCTTTTTTCCCTTTGCCGAGGTTGACGGTGCCAGCGACTTTGACTGGTGCCGAGGCGGTGGTGGTGAGAAGGACCACGACCGAGCCTTTGCGCTTGATCACCGAGGCAGCGTCGACGGCGACGGTCGGGCAGTCGCCCTGTGAAACTGCGCTCTGCGGGCATTTGTCCTGCGTCTCGTCGCCGAAGCCATCGTTGTCGGCGTCGGCCTCAACCGTCAGGGTGATCGGATTCTGGAGTTCTCCTTCTTCTCCGATACTGCTCACGGTCCCGCCCGTGGTCGGATTACCGGGAAAGACGCCCACCCGATCGCCGGGATTGGGCGTTTCGCAGTACACCGTGACCACTTTTCCTGTAGCCGTTCCGGAGGTGCCGAGGTAGTCACCGGCCTGAACGGGGATCCTCGTCGAGAATGTGTTCAAGCCGCCCGCGATTGAGCCCGGTGAGCTTTCTCCGACCACCTGGAACTGGCTGGGAGCCCCAGTTGGACGGAAGATCTTCAGTGTCTGGCTGAGGATTCCGGCAGGAATGGGCACGATGTTGAAGGTCCAGCGGGTAACCACTCCCGAGCTGGGTATCGTGGCTGGGAACGGATTACCGGGACCATTTGCCGTCGAGAGAATGGTGGCATTTTCCGCTGAGGAGTTGCCGACGCATTGATTGCCCACCTGGGTGGCGGCAGCGGCGGGTTGCGCTGCGAACAGCGCAAGTGCCACGGCAAGTCCTATGGTTGCTGCGAGGCTTCGCTTAATCATTTATTGCTCTCCCCTTGGCCCTTCAGCCTGGTTTTGAGTTTGTTCGTAGTCTTAGAGTCAGATTTTGCGGGCAGCATATAGCCGAAATTTCCGCATGACGAGCGGAATCCTTGGCTAAAGCGCAATTGCCCTGGAAATGTCGGTCCAGGCTCTTTCGGCCTGGTCGAGGCCGACCGCAAGAAAGGCTTCGCCGCCGGCGATCTCGATCTCCCCACCGACTTCACCGAGGACCAGGACCTCGATGCCATCGCCCGCGAGTGCCTCCAGCGCTGCACGCTCACCGCTGAGCACGAAGCCACCGGGGCCTTCTCCGAAGAGCGCCTCCTCGGCGGAGAAGCCGCGGTTGAGGAGGGGGGAGAGGTCGACGCGGCAGCCGAGACCGCCGGCGATCGCCGACTCGGCCAAGGCGCACGCGAGGCCGCCGTCGCTGACGTCGTGGGCTGAGGAGAGCTTGCCGGCGCGGACCGCCTCGCGGACCGTCTCACAGGCGGCCGCCACGGCGGTGACGTCGGACCGGGGAAGGCCCATGGTGAGCTCGCCGCGCAGCTTGGCCAGCTCCGAGCCGGCGAGCGACGGAGCGAAGGGGCCGAGCAGGGCGATCGCGTCGCCCTCGCGGGCGAAGGCGCCGCCGCAGGCGCGCCCAGGGTCGGGCAGTTCGCCGACCATGCCGACCACCGGCGTCGGGTAGATCGGGCCGTCGGGGCCCTCGTTGTAAAGGGAGACGTTGCCGCCGACGACGGGGACGCCGAGCGCCTCGCAGGCGTCGGCGAGGCCGCTGACGGCGCGGTCGAGCTGCCAGGCCCCGGCCGGCTTCTCGGGGTTGCCGAAGTTGAGGCAGTTGGTCAGGCCGAGCGGCTCGGCGCCGACGCAGGCGAGGTTCTGCGCGCACTCGAGCACCGCCTCGATCGTGCCGGCGTAGGGGTCGCAGGCGACGCGGCGGCCGTTGCCGTCGATCGAGACCGCGATCGCGTTGCCGGCCTCAGGCAGCTGCAGCACCGCGGCGTCGGCTGACTCAGGCCGTCGCACCGTGCGCGAGCCGACCACCGAGTCGTACTGCTCGAAGGCCCAGCGCTTGGAGGCGATGCTGGGCGAGGAGAGCAGCGCCAGCAGGGTCTCCTCCGCCGAGGCGCCCGGGTCGAGCGTGCGCCGGTTGCCGTAGATCCATCCCTCCGGCTCGGCCGGGCTGAGGTCGTAGAGCGGGCAGCCGTCGACCAGCGCCTCGACCGGCATCTCGCCGACGACCTCCTCGCCGCGCAGGACCCGCACCTGGCCCGTGTCGGTGACGACGCCGATCTCGGCTGAACCGGTCTGCCATTTCTCACAGACGGCGAGCACCTCGGCCACCCGCGGCGGCTCGACCACTGCCAGCATCCGCTCCTGCGACTCGGAGACCATGATCTCGAAGGGCTCCATGTCGGCCTCGCGCAGCGGCACCCTTGCGACGTCGATGTCGATGCCGACACCGCCCGCCGAGGCCATCTCGCCGGCCGATGACGTTAGGCCCGCGGCGCCGAGATCCTGCAGCGAGACCAGCAGTCCCTTGCCGAGCAGCTCGAGGCAGCACTCCAGCACCTTCGACTCCTCGAAGGGGTCGCCGATCTGCACCGTCGGCCGCTTCGCCTCGTCGCCGTCGCCGAGCTCGGCCGAGGCCAGCACCGAGGCGCCGCCGATCCCGTCGCGCCCGGTCGAGGCGCCCATCAGGACGACGGCGTTGCCGACACCGGCCGCCGCCGCGCGCACCATCTCCTCCTGCTTCGCCAGCCCGACGCACATCGCGTTGACCAGGCAGTTGTGCTCGTAGGGGGCCTCGAAGTAGATCTCGCCACCGACCGTCGCCACCCCGATCGAGTTGCCGTAGTGGCCGATCCCGCGCACGGCGCCGTCGAGCAGGTGGCGCGAGCGGACCGAGTCGAGCTCGCCGAAGCGCAGCGAGTCAAGGATCGCGATCGGCCGGGCGCCGAGGGCGAAGACGTCGCGGAGGATGCCGCCGACCCCGGTCGCGGCCCCCTGGAAGGGCTCGACCGCGCTCGGGTGGTTGTGCGACTCGACCTTGAAGGCGACCGCGTAGCCGCTGCCGACGTCGACCGCGCCGGCGTTCTCGCCCGGCCCCATCACCACCCGCTCGCCCTCGGTCGGCAGCCGCCGCAGCAGCTTGCGCGAGTGCTTGTAGGCGCAGTGCTCGGACCAGAGCAGGCTGAACATCGCCAGCTCGACGTCGTTCGGCTCGCGCCCCAGCTTCTCGACGATCAGCTCGAACTCGGAATCGGTAAGTCCCAGCTCGCGGTGCTTGGAGGTCTCGACCGTCACGCCCGCACCGCCGCGACCGCTTCGAAGACCCGCAGCCCGTCGGTCGAGCCGGTCAGCGGGTCGACCGCGTGCTCGGGGTGGGGCATCAGGCCGAGCACGTTGCCGGCCTCGTTCCTTACCCCGGCGATGTCGCGCAGCGAGCCGTTCGGGTTCTGGCCCGGGGCATAGCGGTAGGCGACCTGGCCGCTGGCCTCGATCTGGTCGAGCATCTCCTGCGGCGCGTAGTAGCGACCTTCACCGTGCTTGGCGGGAATTGCAAGCCGTTCGATCGATTGACCACCCTCTGGTGTGGTCAATCGATCGAACGGCGCGGCCAGGAGCTCGAGCTGGCGGCAGGTGAAGCGCAGGTCCTCGTTGCGCAGCAGCGCCCCCGGCAGCAGCCCTGCTTCGCAGAGCACCTGGAAGCCGTTGCAGATCCCCAGCACCGGCCCGCCCGCCGCGGCGAACTCCGCCACGGCCTCCATCGCCGGCGAGAAGCGGGCGATCGCCCCCGCTCTCAGGTAGTCGCCGTAGGAGAAGCCGCCGGGGACGACGACCGCGTCGACGCCGGCGAGGTCACACTCTTCGTGCCAGACCATGCGCGCCTCGCCGAGCAGCGAGCAGGCATGCAGCGCGTCCCGCTCGTCGCAGGAGCCGGGGAACTGGACGACGCCCCAGAGCATCAGGGGCCGTCGAGGCTCTCTATCTCGTAGTCCTCGATCAGCGGGTTGGCGAGCAGCTTCTCGCAGAGCTCGGAGAGGCGCTCGGGGTCCTCAGCCTCGAGCTCGACCATGCGCCCGACCCGCACGTGCTCGACCCCGTCGAAGCCGAGTGCCGGCAGCGCCCGCTCGACCGCCTTGCCCTGCGGGTCGAGGATCCCCTCCTTGGGCCGGATCAGGACCCTGGCCCGCGCCATCAGAAGGAGCGCTCCGTGATCCGCTCGTAGGCCTCGACGTACTTGGCGCGGGTCTGCTCGACCACGTCGGGCGGCAGCTCCGGGGCCGGGGGGGTGTGGTCCCAGCCGGCCTCGTCGGCCCAGTCGCGAACGAACTGCTTGTCGAAGGAAGGCTGCGTGCGGCCGGGCTCGTAGCGGTCGGCCGGCCAGAAGCGCGAGGAGTCGGGAGTCAGCACCTCGTCGGCGAGGACGATCTCGGCGCCGGCGTGACGGCCGAGCTCGAACTTGGTGTCGGCGAGGACGATGCCGCGCTCCGCTGCGTGCTCGGCGCCGCGCACGTAGACCTCGATCGAGATCCGTCGCAGCTCCTCCATCAGCGCCCGGTCGCCGACGATCTCGGCGGCGCGGTCGAAGTCGACGTTCTCGTCGTGGTCGCCGATCTCGGCCTTGGTCGCCGGGGTGAAGATCGGCTCCGGCAGCTTGTCGGACTCGAGCAGGTTCGGCGGCAGCTCGATCCCGCAGACCGAGCCGCTCGCCTTGTATTCCTTCCAGCCCGACCCGGAGAGGTAGCCCCGCACGACGCACTCGACCGGGTACATCTCCAGCTTGCGCACCCGCATCCCCCGTTCGGCGACCTCTTCCGGCACGTCGCTGGAGACGAAGTGGTTGGGGATAATGTCGGCGGTCAGCTCGAACCAGAATTCCGAGATCCGGTTCAGCACCTTGCCCTTGTCCGTGATCGGCGTCGGCATCACCACGTCGTAGATCGAGATCCGGTCGGAGGCGACCATCAGCAGGTCGTCCTCCCACTCGTAGATCTCACGGACCTTGCCCGAGGAGTGAAGCTGGAGGTCGGCCACCTGCGCCATTAAGTCGATGCTAACCACCGCGGGAGCGGAGCATGGGCGAGGGCAGCTCTGCGATCCTTCGGTGCGTGTCGTTGCCCCCGGAACCCAAGAGCTCTCCCCTGGTGCAGACGCTGCGCTGGGGCCTGCGGCCGCTTCCCTTCATGCAGGAGTGCCGCGAGCGTTACGGGGACAGCTTCAGCCTCAAATTCCTCAGCTTCGAGCGGCCGATGGTGATGATCTCCGACCCGGTCGCGATCAAGGCCCTGTACACGGAGCGGGCGCACGGCCTGCCTCCCGGGCGCGACATCATCCTCAAGCCGATCCTCGGCGAGCGCTCGCTGCTCATCCTCGAGGGCGCCGACCATCTCGCCCACCGCAAGCTGATGCTGCCGCCCTTCCACGGCGAGCGGATGCGCTCCTACGGGCCGGTCCTGGAGGAGATCGTCGACGCCGAGATCGATTCGTGGCCGCTGGGCGAGGAGCTCGCGATCCACCCGCGCATGCAGTCGATCACCCTGGAGGCGATCCTGCGCGTGGTCTTCGGCGTCGCCGAGGGGCCGCGGCTGGAGCGGCTGCGTGTCGTGCTCACCAACGTGCTGGAGGAGACCGCCTCACCCTTCTCCCAGCTGATCGGCCTGGCGACCCGCCGCTTCGGCGGCCGCGGGCCGTGGGGGAAGTTCGAAGCCCAGCTGAACGCGGTCGACGAGCTGCTCTACGCCGAGATCGCCGAGCACCGCGCCCGCGGGGACTTCGAGGAGCGCGAGGACATCCTCTCGCTGATGATGCAGGCCCGCTTCGAGGACGGCGGGGCCCAGATGAGCGACACGGACCTGCGCGACCAGTTGATGACGCTGCTGCTGGCCGGCCATGAGACCACGGCGACCGCGCTCGCCTGGACCTTCGACCTACTGCTTCGCCACCCGGCACAGCTGGCGCGCCTGCGTGAGTCGCTCGAGGCGGGGGAGGACGAGTACCTGCGCGCCGTCATCACCGAGTCGCTGCGGCTGCGCCCGGTGGTGCCGCTGGCGGGGCGCCGCCTCGCCGCGGACCTGGTCGCCGACGGGCTGACGCTGCCGGCGGGCACCGACGTGACGCCGGCGATCTGGCTCACCCACACCCGCGCCGACGTCTATCCCGAGCCCTTCGCCTTCAAGCCCGAGCGTTTCCTCGAGGACGGGCCGGACACGTACGCCTGGATTCCCTTCGGCGGCGGCATTCGCCGCTGCATCGGCGCCGCCTTCGCCGAGTTCGAGATGCGGATCGTGCTGCGAGAGGTCCTCGGCCGCTGCGAGCTGCACAAGGTGAGCCCAGCGCCGGAGAAGATTGGCCGCCGCAACATCACCCTCTCGCCCAAGGACGGCACCCCGGTGGTCCTCACCGCGCGCCACCCGGCGCGCGAGCGCGAGCTGGTCGCGGCTTAGCCCGCGTCGGCGGCGCGCGCCGCCGGGTGCTCCTCCGCCCAGCGCGCGATCGCGCCGGAGCCGGAGATCACCTCGCCGTCGTCGAGGACGAGGATCGGCACCTCGTTGGTGCCGCTCAGCTTCTTCACCTCGGAACGGTCGTCGCCGCGGCTGCCCCAGGTCCAGGGCATCAGCCGGTAGCCGCCTACGGCCTTGAGCTCGTACTCGTACCCGGCGGCGTCGAGCGCCTTGCCCGCCTTCGCGCACGGGTGTGCGAAACCAGGCCCGGCCTTCTTCTGCCCGCAGGTGTAGAGGATCATCGCTGTGCAGCCTACTCTGCTTGCGGCCTCAGGGGCAATTGCTACGCTTGTAGCACTATCGTAGAAGTAGCGACAAGAGAGCTGCGCAACGACACCGCCGGCGTGCTGCGGCGGGTGGAGGCGGGGGAGAGCTTCGTGATCACGGTTCGCGGGAAGCCGGTGGCGAATCTCGTGCCCCACGATGACGACACACCGCGATGGCTCACCCCCTCGGAAGTACTCGCGATTCGTGAGGTCGCAGATTCCGACCCCACCTTTCGCGCCGACCTCGACCGTTTGGCCGGCGAAACGACGGACGAAGACGGTCTCGACGAGCTGTGGTGACCACCGACCGCGCCTCGGCCGGGCTAATCGACACATCCGTCCTGGTCGCCGTCGAGAAGGGCCGGCCGCTGCGCGATGAGGGCCTGCCCGAACGCTCCGCGATCTCGATCGTCACGGTTGCCGAGCTGCGCGCTGGTGTACTTGCGGCGCCGGACATCGAAAGCCGAGACCGTCGCATCGTCACCCTCGAAGGGGTCCGGGGGGCCACGATCCTGCCAATCGAAGGCAAAGTGGCTCGCGCCTGGGCTGCGATGCGGGCGTATCTCGCGGCCTCCGAGCGAAGCGTCAGTGTGAACGACATCTGGATAGCCGCCACGGCCGCCACGCATGAGCTCCCGGTCATTACGCAGGATCGCGACTACTACGTCCTCAACGGCGTCATGGGCCTGACCGTGATCCCGGTCTAGTCCCGCAGCGCTTCCAGCCGCTCGAAGATCTCCGGCAGGTGGGTGAGGTAGGCGTCGTAGTCGAAGACGGCGTCGAGGTCGAGGGCCGGGGCGGACTCGGCGAGCAGGTCGCGGAGGTGGGTGCCGGTGTCCCAGGCTTTCTGGGCGCTCTCCTGGACCACGCGGTAGGCCTCGTCGCGGGTCATGCCGGACTCGACCAGGGCGGTGAGGGCGCGCTGGCTGAAGAGGGCGCCGTGGGTGTGCTCGAGGTTCTCGCGCATGCGGTCGCCGTGGACGGTCATCCCGACCGCCACCTTCGCCGCCAGGTCCTGCATGTAGTCGAGCGCGGTGGTCGAGTCGGGCAGGATCACTCGCTCGGCGCCGGAGTGGGAGATGTCGCGCTCGTGCCAGAGGGCGATGTTCTCAGCCCCGCCTGGGCGTAGCCGCGCAGCACCCGGGAGAGGCCGGTGATCCGCTCGGTGCGGATCGGGTTGCGCTTGTGGGGCATCGCCGAGGAGCCCTTCTGCTGGCCGGAGGCGAACGGCTCCTCGACCTCGCGCACCTCCGTGCGCTGCAGGTTGCGCACCTCGGTGGCGAAGCGCTCGAGGCCGCCGCCGGCGATCGCGATCCGCGAGGTGAGGACCGCGTGGCGGTCGCGGGGGATCACCTGGGTCGCGACGTCCTCGCGCCGCAATCCCAGCCGCTCCATCACCCGAACCTCCACCCCGGGCGGGATCGAGGCGTAGGTGCCGACGGCGCCGGAGAGCTTGCCGTAGGCGAGCTGTTCGAAGGCGTTCTCGAGCCGGGCCAGGTTGCGGTCGGCCTCGAAGGCGAAGCCGGCGAGGCGCAGGCCGAAGGTGGTCGGCTCGGCGTGGACGCCGTGGGTGCGGCCGACGCAGAGTGTGTCGCGGTGCTCCAACGCCCGCTCGACCAGGGCGTCGCGGAAGGCGCGGGCGCTCGCCAGCAGCACCTCGCCCGCCTCGCGCAGTTGCAGGGCCAGGGCTGTGTCGAGGACATCGGAGGAGGTGAGGCCGTAGTGGATCCAGCGGCCGTGCTCGCCGACCGACTCGGCGACGACGTCGACGAAGGCGGCGACATCGTGGTCGGTCACCTTCTCGCGCTCGTTCACCGCCTCGACCGTGAAGGCCGCGTTCGCGCGCGCGGCCTCCGCCGCCTCGCGCGGCACCGCACCCTCCTCGGCCCAGGCCTCGGTCGCTGCCAGCTCCACCTCCAGCCAGCACTCCAGCTTGCGCTGCTGGGACCAGACGGCGCCCATCTCGGGGCGGGTGTAGCGGGGGATCATCAGCAGTTGATGATCCGGGCGGCGAGGATGCCGGCGTTCTTGGCGCCGTCGATCGCCACGCAGGCGACGGGAATTCCGGGGGGCATCTGCACCGCCGAGAGCAGCGCGTCGAGGCCGCCCAGGCTCTTGCCCAGGATCGGCACGCCGATTACCGGCAGGTCGGAGTGGGCGGCGGCGACGCCGGGCAGCGCCGCCGACATCCCGGCGCCGGCGATGATCACCTTCAGCCCGCGCAGGCGCGCGTTGGTGCAGTAATCGCGGACCAGCTCGGGGTCGCGGTGGGCGCTCATCACCCGCACCTCGTAGCGAATGCCAGCGTCGTGCAGCGCGGCGCCGGCCGGCTGCATCTTCTCCTTGTCGTTCTTCGAGCCCATGATGATTCCGACCAAGGGCTCGTCAACGTTGATCTCCTCGAAGGCCTCCTCGACGGCGGGCATCGTCACCGGGGTCCGCTGCGGCTCCTCTGAGATCTCGCTCATCGTTTCCTCTCTGGCTGGTCGGGTCAGACGACTATTGGATCAATTCGTCTTTAGCTCGGGACTCGCTCGACGGCGCGGGCGGCGATGTCGGTTCGCACCTGCATCCCGTCGAACTCGATCCGGCTGGCGGCATCGTACGCACGATCGCGGGCCGCCGCAGGAGTGGGTCCCAGAGCCGTCAGGTTGAGCACGCGGCCACCGGCGGTGACGATCTCGCCCCCTTCTTCGGCGGTGCCGGCGTGGGTCACCTCGGCCAGCCCCCCCGCCGCCTCCAGGCCGCCGATCGCATCGCCCCTCGAGGAGGACTCGGGATATCCGGCCGACGCGAGAACGATGGTCACGGCCCACTCGTCCGAGAACTCGGCCTCGACCCCGGCGAGCCCGCCGGGCTCGCGCGCCGCCAGGCAGAGGCCGGCGAGGTCGGAGCGCAGCCGCGGCAGCACCGCCTGCGTCTCCGGGTCGCCGAAGCGGGTGTTGAACTCGAGCACCTTCGGCCCGTCCGGACCGATCATCAGCCCGGCGTAGAGGACGCCGTGGAAGGGGGTGCCGCGGCGCGCCATCTCGGCGACGACCGGCCGGTGCACGGCGTCGACGATCTGCTCAACCTCGGCTGCGCCGAACCCCGGCACCGGCGAGTAGCTGCCCATGCCGCCGGTGTTCGGGCCCTCGTCGCCGTCGAAGATCCGCTTGTAGTCCTGGGCCGGGGCAAGCGGCACCACGTTCTCGCCGTCGCAGAGGGCGAGCAGGGAGAGCTCCTCGCCCTCGAGGAACTCCTCCAGCACCACCGTCGTCGCGCCGAAGCGCCGCTCGGTGAAGAAGACGTCGATCGCCGCGCGGGCGTCCTCCTCCGTCTCGCAGATCAAGACCCCCTTGCCCGCCGCCAGGCCGTCGGCCTTCAGCACCGTCGGGTAGGAGGCGCCGGCGAGCTGCCGGGTCGCCTGCTCGCGGTCGTGCAGGAGGGTGTGAACGGCGGTGGGCACTCCGGCATCGGCCATCAGCTGCTTGGCGAACGCCTTCGACCCCTCGAGCTCGGCTGCCGCGGCGCTCGGGCCGAAGGCCGGCACGCCGGCCTGCTCGAGCGCGTCGACGACGCCGGCGACCAGCGGCGCCTCGGGCCCGACCACGACTAGGTCGACCTGTCGCTCCCGGGCGGCCGCGACGATCGCCTCGACGTCCTCCGCTCCGACCCCCGCCAGGCACTCGGCGTCGGCGGCGATCCCGGCGTTGCCGGGCGCGCAGAGCAGCTCGGGCGAGCGCGGCGAGCGCGCCAGCGCCCGCACGATCGCGTGCTCGCGCCCGCCCCCGCCTACGACCAGGATCCTCAAGTCTCGGACGCCCTACAAAGAGCTGGCGAGCTCTTCGGCCGACATCGCCGCCAGCGTCTGGCTGGTCATCGTCCCGCGCGAGCCGAGCTCGACCGAGACCTTGGCCATCGTCCTCTCGTCGGGCGCCTCGACCACGGTGACGAAGTCGTACTGGCCGAGGGTCGCGTACTGGGCGACCACCTTGGCGCCGATCTGTTCGACCTCGCTGTTGACCTCGGCGACGCGCCCTGGGTTGTTCTTCAGGGTGCGAATGCCCTCAGCGGTCAGGTTGGTCAGCATCAGGTAGGTAGGCATGAGCTCTCCTCTCGGCGGGGGACAGTGCCTACGTTACTGCGAGCGGGTGCGGCTCAGCCGTCGTAGCCGGCGTGGATGTGATCGCAATGATCACTACGGGCGAAGGCCGGGCCGGGGCCGTCGACGTCGTAGCAGTAGATGAGCTCGGTCGGCATCGCCGGTTCGGGGAGCTGGGAAAGCGTGGTGGCGAGTTCCGCGCAGGGCGAGGTGGGGGCGGTGTCGGTGCACGAAACCCCATCGACCATCGCGATGTCCATCGCCCGCCCGTAGTAGTGGTTGGAGACGCCGCCGGACACCGTGTACATCGAGTGGTCCGAGCGCAGCGAGGAGATCACCACCGTGTGCTCCTGGGTGATCGCGCCGATCAGCCCGACTATCCGCGGGTCGACCGCTCCGCCTTCCAGGTCCTGCTGCGCCTCCTCGTTGAGGATCGTCAGGTTCTCCCATTCGATCGGCGCCATCACCGCCTCGGGCAGCGATAGCGCCCACTCGACCTCGCTCGCCTCGCAGCTGCCGCGCAGGCGCTCGGCGTCGGCGAGGACGGCCTGTACGTACCAGGAGGCCTGGTTGTGGCTGAAGAGTCCTGCACGCAGGCCGCCGCGCGACCAGATCAGGCGCGCCAGCGTCGACGCCGAGTCGTCCGGATTGGCTCGTTCGATGCGGCCGTTGCCGTCGCCGTCCACTGCGTAGCGCTGCCACTCGGAGCCGTCGAGGCCGAGCGGGCCGCTGCTTTCGAGCTGCGCTTTGCTCATCCCCTTGCCGAAGTTCGACTCGAGCCGGGCGACCGCGGCCAGCGCCCAGACCCCGTCGTTGCCCAGCCCGTAACGGGCGGCGGCGGCCTCGAAGGCGTTGAGGTACTCGGTCGGCAGCGCTTTGCGCCAGGGCTTGGCCGCCTCGCAGCGCAGCACCTGCAGCTTCGGGGTCAGCGCGAAGGAGGAGGCGAAGCCGTTGAGGGAGCCGTAGCAGGCGGCGCCGGCGAGCACGTCGGCGACGTACCAGTCGGCGTGGTTGTAGGCGAAGATCGCGCCGTAGGCGTCCTCGGGGAAGCCGGAGGCGCTGAGGTAGTTGGCGGCGGCGTGGATCGCGTCCTCGGGGTCGAAGGGGTCGGCGACGCCGTCGCCGTTGGCGTCGACCCCGTAAGCCGCCCAGGTTTCCGGCATGAACTGCATCCAGCCGACCGCGCCAGCCGAGGAGACGTTGAGGTTGGTGCCGAAGGCGGTCTCGATCTCGTTGATCGCCGCCAGCACGGCCGGGCCCTGCGGGCCAAGCGCGTAGGCGGCGGCGGCGCGCTGGTAGATCGGCACGAGGATTGCCGGGACCGCCGCCGGCGAGCAGCTCGGCGAGGGCACGTAGGGGATCGCGAAGGGGGCGGCAGGCGGGGCGGGGACGGTGCCGCCGTCGGGAACGGTTTCGGGCCCAGGAGTCGGCGCCGGTTTCGGCTCTTTGGCTTCGACCCCGCCGTCGCTCTCCTGCGGCTGCGCCGGGGGCGGCGCGATCGTCGCGCCTTCTTGGAGGGCCGGGGACGGCGGCGCGATCGTCGGGCCGGGCGCAGGCGCCTGGGTCTGGCTCGCCGCAGGCGGCGCGATCGTCGTCGGCGTTTCCTGGCCGAGCGCAGGCGAGGCGGCAAGTGCCATCGTCGCTGCCACCCCTGCCGCGATTCTCCTCGAGCGTCGCATCAGCCTCGCACGTCCGTTACCAGCCAGCCGTCGACGTTCCTTCTCAGCTCGAGCCGCAGCTCGCTGGTCACCCCGACGCGCAGCAGCGAGACGCTGACCGAGTAGGCCTTGCCGCGGCGCGGCCCGGGGACGAGGTTGACGACTTTCGCCTGCGGCACCTTCACCTGCTCCGGCAGTCGCGGCGGCCGCTTGGCGAGGGTGCCTGCGAGCGAAGGGGCAGCGGTCTCGTCGAAGGTCTCGCGGGCGAGGGCGCGCTGCTCGCCGACTTCGTAGACGACGAACGCCTCGGCGAAGCGACGGGCCACTTTCATCGCGTCGGGTCCGGCGGGAACCGGCTCGGTGCTCGCGCTCGCGGACGCGACTTCGTCGTCGGGACCGCCGTCGCCTTCGGTGCTGCGCAGAACTTCTTCCGTCGCGGGGTCCTCGGGTGGCGGGGTCGTCGCCACGGCTCCGTCGAGCCCGAGCACCGGCGGAGCGCCCTGGAGCACCGGCTCGGCCGGCTCGGCGTTCGCGGTGGCCGTGGGCTCGCTCTCGCTCAGCGGTGACGACGCCAGCGCTTTGCGTGAGGGGCTCTCGCTGCTGTCTCCCGTGGTCTGGATCGCGCCCAGGGCGATCGCGCCGACCGCGACCGCGCAGAGAACGGCGGCGGCGCCTGTCGGCCCCCTCCGTCCGGCGAGCCGCTCGCGCAGAGGCCAGACCAGCTTCGCCTCGAATATCCAGACGAGTCGCTCGAAGGGCCAGCGGGCCACGTCGTAGACGCGGCGAAGGGCGTTGCGCCCGTTCCAGAGGACGCGGTCTTCCACCGCCCAGTACGCGTTGCGCAGCAACCGCCCCACGGCAGCCGGCACCGAGCGCAGGCGCGAGGCGCCGGGGTTTGAGTTGGTCGGATCTCGTCTGGCCATGTGGTTGAACAGGCTCGCTGAAATCTTACGTCGGAATTTCGCTGCGTCTCCTCAAGCCCGGGCGGCTGGATTGCGCTTCCCAGGCGCTGTTGCTCCCCGAAATACCAATTGCATGATGCGACAACTAGGTAAACGCATTGTTAATGCGTCGATGCGGTGTTGCGATGAGTGCCTACGCAGCCGCAGCCGCGGCGGGCCTGGAGGCCTTCCCGAACGTCAGCTCGCCGCCCGCGGCGTCGACCCGGACGGCGTCGCCTTCGCCGAACTCGCCCTCGAGGATCTTCAGCGCCAGCTTGTCGACCAGTTGTTTCTGGATCACCCGCTTCAGCGGCCGGGCGCCGTAGGTCGGGTCGTAGCCGAGGTTGCCGAGCAGGGTGCGCGCGTCCTCGGTCAGCTCGACCTCGATCCCGCGCTCGCGCACGCGGCCGACCAGCTGCTCGACCTGGAGTTCGACGATGCGGCCGATGTCCTGCTTGGAGAGGCGGTGGAAGATCACCGTGTCGTCGATCCGGTTGAGGAACTCGGGCTTGAAGGTCGCGGCCAGGACCTCTTCGATCTGCTCGCGGATCTTCTCGTCGACCGACTCGGCGACGATCCGGTCGCTGCCGACGTTCGAGGTCATGATCAGGGCCGTGTTGGTGAAGCTGACCGTGCGGCCCTGGCCGTCGGTGAGGCGGCCGTCGTCCATGATCTGCAGCAGGGTGTTGAAGACGTCGGGGTGGGCCTTCTCGATCTCGTCGAGCAGGACGACCGCGTAGGGGCGCCGCCGCACCGCCTCGGTCAGCTGCCCGCCCTCCTCGTAGCCGACGTAGCCGGGCGGCGCCCCGATCAGCCGCGCCACCGTGTGCTTCTCCATGTACTCGGACATGTCGAGGCGGACGATCGCCTGCTCGGAGTCGAACATGAACTCCGCCAGCGCCTTGGCCAGCTCGGTCTTGCCGACACCGGTCGGGCCGAGGAAGAGGAAGGAGCCGATCGGCCGGTCGGGGTCGGAGAGACCGGCGCGCGAGCGGCGCAGCGCGTTGGAGACGGCGGCGATCGCCTCGTCCTGGCCGATCACCCGATCGTGCAGCCGTTCCTCCATGTGGAGTAGCTTGCCGACCTCACCCTCCATCAGGCGGGTCACGGGAATCCCCGTCCACTTGGCGACGACCTCGGCGACGTCCTCCTCGGTCACCTCCTCGGTCAGCATCGAGCCGCCCTTGGCGTGCAGCTCGGCCAGCTTCGCCTCCCCCTCGGCGACTATTTTTGACAGCTCCGGGATTTCGCCGTAGCGCAGCTTCGCCGCCCGCTCGAGGTCGGCGTCGCGCTCGGCGCGCTCGGCCTCGCGGCCGGCCTCCTCGAGCCGCGCCTTGGCCGCCTTGATCGCGTCGATCGCCTCCTTCTCGTTCTGCCAGCGCGCCTTCATCTCGCCGGAGCGCTCGCGCAGCTCGGCCAGCTCGGACTCGATCGCCTCCAGCCGCGCCTTCGAGGCATCGTCCTTCTCTTTCTTCAGCGCCTCGCGCTCGATCTCGAGCTGCTGGATCCGGCGCTCGACCTCGTCGATCTCGGTCGGCATCGAGTCGATCTCGATCTTCAGCCGCGAGGCCGCCTCGTCGATCAGGTCGATCGCCTTGTCGGGCAGGAAGCGGTCGGCGATGTAGCGCTCGGAGAGGGTCGCCGCGGCGACGATCGCCGAGTCGGCGATCCGCACTCCGTGGTGGACCTCGTAGCGCTCCTTCAGCCCGCGCAGGATCGCGATCGTGTCGCCAACGTCGGGCTCGCCGACGTTGACCGGCTGGAAGCGACGCTCCAGCGCCGCGTCTTTCTCGATGTGCTTGCGGTACTCGTCGAGAGTGGTGGCGCCGACCGCGCGCAGCTCGCCGCGGGCCAGCATCGGCTTCAAGAGGTTGGCGGCGTCGACCGCGCCTTCGGCGGCACCGGCGCCGACGATCGTGTGCAGCTCGTCGAGGAAGAGGACGATCTGGCCCTCCGCATCCTGCACCTCGGAGAGCACCGCCTTCAGCCGTTCCTCGAACTCGCCGCGGTATTTGGAGCCGGCCAGCAGCGAGCCGATGTCGAGCGCGATCACGCGGCGGTCGCGCAGGCTCTCCGGCACGTCGCCGTCGACGATCCGCTGCGCCAGGCCCTCGACGATCGCCGTCTTGCCGACGCCGGGGTCGCCGATCAGCACCGGGTTGTTCTTGGTGCGGCGGGAGAGGACCTGGATCACGCGGCGGATCTCCTCGTCGCGGCCGATCACCGGGTCGAGCTTGCCCGCCTCGGCCTCGGCGGTGAGGTCGCGGCCGAACTTCTCCAGCGCCTGGACGCTGTCCTCGGGGTTGGGGGAGGTGACGCGATGGGGGCCGCGCACCTCGGCGATCGCCTTCTCCAGCCCGTCGCGGTCGGGGAGGACGCCGGCGACCCCGGAGCCCTTGTCGGTCAGCGCGAGCAGGATGTGCTCGGTCGAGATGTACTCGTCACCGAGCTTCGCCATCTCCTTCTCGGCGGCCTGGAGCACTTTGACCAGGGTCGAGGAGGGTCGTGCCTCAGGCGCCTCGTCGCCGCTCAGGGTCGGCAGCGTCTCGACCGCCTCGCGCGCCCGCGCCGCGACCGCCGCCGGGTCGGCGCCGACCTTCTGCAGGATCGGGGCGACCATGCCGTCGGCCTGCTTGATCAAGGCCAGCAGCAGGTGCGCCGGGTCGACCTCGGTGTTGCGCCGCTGCGCGGCGAGCTGCTGGGCCTCGGCGACGGCTTCCTGCGACTTGACGGTGAACCGGTCGGGCTGCATCAGTGCACTCCCTTCTCAGGCATGGCCTTTTCGAGCTCGGCGAGCCGCCGCTCCAGCGCCAGGACCCTCTCGACTCCCGCCAGGTTCAGCCCCTCGGCTGTCAGTTGCTGGATGCGTTGCAGCAGCTCGAGATCCCGCTGTGAGTAGAGGCGGGTGTTCTTCGGCGAGCGCTTCGGCTCGATCAGCCCGCGCGCCTCGTACATCCGCAGCGTCTGCGGGTGCATGTGGGCGAGCTCGGCGGCGACCGAGATCATGAAGACCCCGCGCTCGGCATCGATCGTCGCTTCGACCCGCCGCGTCACCCGCCGGCCGTCACCCCTGGCATTCATCGTGCGGCCGCTTTCGCCAGCAGCTCGGCGCGCGGGTCGGAGCCGTTGAAGGCCTCGGCCAGCTCGTCGATCGCCTTCTGCTGGTCCTCGGTCAGCTTCTGCGGTATCTCGATCTCGAGCCGGTAGCGGACGTCGCCGCTGCCCTTGCCGCCGCGCTTCGGCGCTCCCTCGCCGCGCAGCCGCTGGATCGTCCCGTGCCTGGTCCCCGGCGGGACCTTGATCTTCTTCGTCCCTTTCAGGGTCGGCACCTCGATCGTCGCGCCCCGCAGGGCCTCGGCGACCGTGATCGGCACCGTCACCTCGAGGTTGCCGTCGTCCAGCCGCTTGAAGACGGGGGAGGGGGTGACCCGCGTCACCACGTAGAGGTCACCCGGCGGCCCTCCGCGCGGGCCGGCCTCGCCCTTGCCGGCGAGGCGGATGCGGGCCCCGTCCTTGACCCCGGCGGGGATGTTGACCTTGTAGCGCTTGGACTGCTGGGTCAGGCCCGAGCCGCCGCAGGTGGGGCAGGGGTCCTCGATCACCTGCCCGGCGCCGCCACACTGCGGGCAGGGCCGGCTGATCGAGAAGATGCCCTGGCTCTGGGCGTCGATGCCGCTGCCTTCGCAGCGCGGGCAGGTGATCGGGGTGGTGCCGGGTTTGGCGCCGCTGCCGTGGCAGGTTTGGCAGCGCTCCGCCTTCGGCACGGTGACGCTGACCTGGGCGCCGTTGACCGCCTGGTCGAAGCTGAGGCTGACTTCGGTTTCGAGGTCGCGCCCGCGCGCCTGCTGCGCTTGCGCCCGGCCGCCCCCCCCACGGTTGAAGAGGTCGGAGAGGATGTCGCCGAAGCCTCCACCTCCGCCGCCGAAGGGCTGTCCGCCGCCGGGGCCTCCAGGCCCGCCGAAGCCACCGAACGGGCCGCCCCCACCGCCGAAGCCGGCAAACGCCCCGCCGGCGTCGTACTCCTTGCGCTTCTCGGGATCGGAGAGCGTGTCGAAGGCGCCCTGCACCTCCTTGAAGCGCTCTTCGGCCTCGGGATCGTCGGGGTTGCGGTCCGGGTGGTATTTGCGCGCCAGCTTCCGGTACGCCTTCTTGATCTCGTCGTCCGACGCCTTTTTCGAGACGCCCAGGATCTCGTAGAGATCGCGAGAGTCCATTCAGAATCTCCTCGCGCACGTCTGGCGGCGGCGGACACGGCGCGGTGCGGCGTCCTCAGTCGGCCGAATAGCGCTGCTATTCGGCCTCCCTGCGTCCTTGCCCCGCTTGGTCCGGCGCTCGCCAGCCGCACACGCGGAGCTTCGGAATGGACTCTCGCGATCCAAAGTCTTCACTCGCTAACGACCACCCGCGCAGGTCGGATCAACTGATCGTTCATCCGATAGCCCTTCTGAAGAACTTCCAACACCGTGCCCGACTCAGCGCCATCGGCCGGAAGCTTCTGCAGTGCCTCGTGCTGTGCAGGATCGAATTTTTCCCCGGCAGGATCGTCGGACTCGACCCCAGCTCGCTGCAGAGCAGAGCACAGCTCCCGATAGGTGAGCAGGATCCCCTGCGCCAGCGGCTCCTCAGGCTGCTGCTCCGCATCCGGATCGATCCCAGTAGCCGCCAACGCCCGCTCGAGGTTGTCGATTACGTCGAGCAGCCCGGCGACCAATTCGGCCTTCCCGCGCACACCAGCGGCCTCAACCTCTGCCGTCATCCGCTTGCGGTAATTCTCGAAGTCAGCCTTCGTCCGCTTGGCGAGATCCAGATACTCGTCCCGCTCCCGCTGGACGTCAGCAAGTAGGGCATCGAGATCAGCCGAAACGGCCTCTCCCGCGGGTGGCGGTGTAGGGGGGACCTCCCCTGAGGAAGCTTTAGCTACCGGAAGGGGAGGTGGGTCCCCTGCACCGATAGGACCCGCGGGCCGGGGCTCCTCCGTCATTTCTCGTCACCCTCATCGACGACCTCCGCATCAACGACCTCCTCCTCATCGGAGGACTCCCCATCCGCAGACGCCCCGTCGCCGGACGCCGCCGCCTGCTCCTGTGCCGCCGCATAGATCTGCTCCGACACCTGCTGGAAGGCCGCGGTCAGCGCTTCGGTCTTGGTTTTGATCTCCTCGACGCTCTCCGAGGTGAGCGACTCGCGCACCTCCTTGATCGCCGCCTCGATCTCCTCCTTGGCCGACGAGTCGACTTTGTCGCCCAGCTCCTCGAGCTGTTTCTCGGACTGGTAGGCGACCTGCTCGGCGAGGTTGCGAGTCTCCGCCAGCTCGCGCTGCTTGCGGTCCTCCTCGGCGTGCGACTCGGCGTCGGCGACCATCTGCTCGACTTCCTCCTCGGAGAGGCCGGAGCCCGACTTGATCTCGATTTTCTGCTCCTTGCCGGTCCCCAGGTCTTTCGCGGTGACGTGGAGGATGCCGTTGGCGTCGATGTCGAAGGTGACCTCGATCTGCGGCATGCCGCGTGGCGCCGGCGGGATCCCAGTGAGCTGGAACTTGCCCAAGCTCTTGTTGCCGCCGGCCATCTCGCGCTCGCCCTGCAGCACGTGGATCTCGACCGAGGGCTGGTTGTCGTCGGCGGTCGAGAAGATCTCCGACTTCTTCGTCGGGATCGTCGTGTTGCGCTCGATCAGCTTCGTCATCACGCCGCCTTTGGTCTCGATCCC
>Ga0190265_10000710_pt1 | contig 22442 bp, 20 predicted proteins | sample Popmic124T_FD_133135 | JGI IMG/M metagenome (GOLD analysis project Ga0190265, IMG submission 133135) | Populus adjacent soil microbial communities from riparian zone of Indian Creek, Utah, USA - 124 T | ecosystem: Environmental > Terrestrial > Soil > Riparian zone | place: USA: Utah | collected...
AGGATGTGATTAGAACCCCAACCGTCGGAACGAGCCAAATCAGGACGATGACGAGCACGGCTATCCGAACGAGCCAGCCTCCCCGGCGCGCTCCGGGAGCCTCGGTAGCGAGCGTGTCGGGCCTCGGTACCGCGATCTCGGGCAGGGGCTGTGTCACGCTCACCTGGTTGCCTCCTGCTCGCGGAATCGGCGAGTGTTCCAGATCATCACCGGGATGACTGCTACGAACAGGACAACTGCGATCGCGGCCCCCCGGCCTCTGTGATCCGCGATGAAGAACCAATCAAGCATGCGTTCGGCAATAACCTCGGTGCCGTTCGTTTCGGCATTTCCGACGACGAAGACGATGTCGAAGACCTTCATGGCGTTGATGATCATGTAGGTGGCCACGACGACGATCGTTGGCAGGATGGAAGGGATGATCACCCACCGGAACACCTGCAACTCCGAAGCGCCGTCGATCCGTGCGGCTTCGATGATCGTGCTGGGGATCGACTTGATAGCGGCTGACAGCACCACCATCGCGAACCCCGTCTGCATCCAGACCATGATGACCATCAATAGGAGGTTGTTCCAGGGCTGAATGCCGAGCCAGTCGACGGGCTCGCGACCCAGCCCGAGCATGATTCCGTTCAGCAGACCGATGTTGGTTCCGAAGTCCTCTGGTCGAAACGCGTAGATGAGTCGCCATGTGATCGCCGCCCCCGCAAACGAGATCGCCATCGGCAAGAAAATCATGGACTTGGCCACCGCCTCACCGCGCCTCAGACGGTCGGCAAGCCCAGCGAAGACGAGGCCGATGCTCACGGCAACCAGTGGAACGAACACGATCCAGCCGGCGGTATTGCGGATCGCGCGCAGCATGCTGTCGTCGGTGAAGACGAAGCCGTAGTTCTCGAGTCCCACGAAATCGACGGAGTCGGCGTCCTTAAAGCTCAGCAGGATGGTGTTGATCACGGGATAGACAAGAAACATGCTCAGGATGACGAGGCACGGACCCACGAACACGTACGGACGCACTCCCTCGCGGTAACGCTCGGGAAGCCAATCCACCGCTCGGTTCGTCGCGGCGAAGAGGAAGAAAACACCTCCTACGCCAACCACCAGTGCGACGGCCACGACCACCATCCGATTGGCATCGCTGTCTCGTAGGAAATCGAACGTGATCCACAGCAACGCGAACGCGGCTATGGGAATGGCCAGAGCTGTGGCCGCTCGAAGCAGAGACATTCCCAAGGCTCGCTTGGGAGGCGGTTCTTCGATCGCAACCTGTACGTCCGCCGGCGACTTGTCCACCGATGACGTCACGCTGAGAGAGCCCCCTTTTCGACCCGGATGGGAGCGGCCCTCTAAGGCCACTCCCATCCGATGGTCATCTGAGCTGCACCGAGGTTCTGGAAGCCGTTGGAGCTACTCCTCCCAGCTCGCCTCGATATCGTCGAGCACCTGCTGCAGTGAGTCGGGCCCATCTTGCATGTATTTCACCATCCCGGTCCAGAAGCTTCCCGCTCCGACGGCGGAGGGCATGAGGTCGGATGCGTCGAAGCGTCCCGTGCCTTCTTCGAGAGACTCGGTCAGAACCTCCGAGGCACCTGCCAGCAGCTCGTTCGCGTAGCAATCGGGTCCGACCTCGATGTTGGGCGAGATGCGTGAAGTGGCCTGGGTCCCGCCCTGGGCGCACTGGAGTTCCTGCCCGGAGAAACGCTCGAGGAAGTCCTTTACCTCAGGCGCGTTCCTGAACACCGCCGAGAGCTCACCTGCGAACAGGGTTCCTTCCTGGTCGATGGGTGGGAATGGGAACCAGTCGTAGTCCACTCCAGCCTCGGTGCCTTCGGGGAAGAACGCATTGATGAAGCTTGCCTGCCGATGCAGCCAGCACTTCGGCGGGTCGTCGAACATCGGGGCGGGAGCGTCCCCGAATGCTGTGGCCGGAGTCTGGTCGGCGCCCCCAAGGACGTACCCGTCGGTGTGCATGATCTGACCGAATGTCTCCCCCGCGGCCACGACGGCCGGGTCATTGAAGGGGATCTCGTGGGTGACCCATTGGTCGTACACCTCAGGTCCCGCGGTTCTCAGCATGATGTCTTCCATCCAGTCGGTGGCCGGCCACCCCGTGGCGGTGCCGCTCTCGAAGCCAACACACCAGGGTGTGCCACCGTCGGCTTTGATCTGGTCGCTCAACGCGATCAGGTCATCGAACGTCGCCGGAACCTCGTAACCCGCGGCGTCGAAATCATCCTTCGGATACCAGATCATGCTCTTCAGGTTGATGTTGGTCGGCATCCCGTAGTGCTTGCCCTCGTACTCGCCGAGCGACATGAAGTATTCGCCGAACAGTCCTTCCAATTCGGCGATGTCGAAGCCCAGGTCCTCTAGAGCGATGGCGTCACCGGCTTCCGCCAGCGCCAAGACGGCACCCGGCTGCGGATACATGATGACGTCCGGGGGATTTCCTCCCTCGATGCGAATCTGAGCCTGCTCCTCGAAGTCGGCGTTTGCCTCGACCTCGGCGGTGTACTCGGCGTCCTCGTTGACTAGATCGTCGAGCACCGCCTGGAGAGCATCAGCTTCCTGGGGCTCCATCGCGCTGAGCACGGAAACGCTGCCCGTGTTCTCTTCTTCGTTGGACGCCTGACCGCCGCCGTCACCGTTTCCGTCTCCCTCATCGTCGGCGGCACACGCCGATGCGAGAAGCAGGGCGATAATCGGTACCACCCACAGTCGACCGAATCGCATCATCAACCTCCTTCCGACCGCTGCCCCGCCCTGCTGGCGGTGGGAGCGCTCACATCTTTCTCCGTCAAGCCGCCGGATTCACGACTCGAAATCCTACCCCCGACCGCTATTTGACCCCTGAACTGCTCCGTGGTCAAGATGGGAGCGCTCACATTCTGGCTCCCCGAACGGGGCAAATCAGGCTTTGGCACCCTCGTAGATGCCCAATCCGTCGTCAGGGTCGAAGAAATGCAGTCGGCTGGTGTCGACCACCAATTCCACCGATTCCCCCTGGCGCACACGCGTCCGTGGGTCCAGGCGCGCGATGACGTTCGACTCCCCCTCTTCCGCTTTCTGTTGGACCTGGTCGAGCACTTCCTGACCCACATCGACAGCCAGCTCCTTCACGTCTTCCGTGATGGCCGGAGACGCGTTCAGCTTGAAGTGGACGACCATGTCCGAACCCAGGGCTTCGCTGAGATCCACCGTGGAGATGATCCGGCGGTCCGCGGGAGAGTCGGCCACAAGTGCTCCGTCCTCCATGTCCTCAGGGCGTATGCCGATGACGACTTTGCGACCCTCGTACGCGTGCAGAGCCGGCCGGGCAGCAACCACATCGGGCGGAATGGTCAGTTTGAATCCCCCAACCTCCACGGCGATTGTTCCGTTCGACTCGACAAGCTGGGCTTCGACGAGGTTCATCGCGGGCGAACCGATGAAGCCGGCCACGAACACGTTGACGGGATGCTCGTACAAGTACTGTGGCGTATCCGCCTGCTGCAGCATCCCCTTGCGGATGACCGCAACTCGGTCGCCCATTGTCATTGCCTCGATCTGATCGTGCGTGACGTACACCGTGGTGACCCCCAGCTCGTGCTGAACTCGAGCGATCTCTGAGCGCATCTGCACGCGAAGTTTTGCGTCCAGGTTCGACAGTGGTTCGTCCATCAAGAACACGTGTGGATGACGAACGATCGCCCTGCCCATGGCCACGCGCTGGCGTTGCCCGCCCGACAGGGCCTTGGGTTTGCGATTCAAGAACTCTCCGAGATCCAGGATCGCTGCCGCCTCGCGCACGCGTGCATCGATCTCTCCCTTGGCGACCTTCTGGATCTTCAGACCGAAGGCCATGTTGTCGTACACACTCATGTGGGGATAGAGCGCGTAGTCCTGGAACACCATTGCGATGTCTCGGTCCTTGGGAGGGACGGTATTGACCGTCCGCTGCCCGATCCGGATCGACCCTTTTGAGATCGCCTCCAAACCGGCAACCATTCGAAGCGCGGTGGTCTTACCGCAACCGGAGGGACCGACGAGCACCATGAACTCACCGTCGGATATGGCGAGATCCAGAGCGCGGACAGCCTCTGTACCATCCGGATAGACCTTCCACACATCCTCGAGGACGATCTCAGCCATCTCTTGCTCCTTCGTTCACCCTTGTGGCTTAAGTGGAGCCGCGCATCACGAGATCGGTTCCCAGCACGAGTTTCTGCACGCCCGCATCGGGAGTTTCGATCTGTCGTAGGAGCATGTGCGCCATCTCACGGCCAAAGTGCTCGACCGGTTGTCTTACGGTCGTCAGTTGTGGGTCGGTAGTGCGAGCGGTGACGGAATCGTCGAACCCCACGAGCGCCACGTTCCCGGGGATGCTTCGTCCACGCTCCTTGAGCATGCGCAGGGCCCCCGCCGCCATGAGATCCGACGCCGCAAAGACAGCATCGAGATCGGGTCTGCGTTCGATCAGCGCCTCCATGGCCCGTTCACCGCTTTCCCTGCTGAAGTCACCTGGCTCGACGAGACCTTCGTCGTATTCCACTCCAGCTTCTTCGAGGGCCGCTCGATAACCTCGAAGGCGATCGACACCCGCTCCCATGTCATTCGGTCCGGAGATGGTGGCCACGCGCTGCCGTCCGCGCTCGATGAGGTGCGCAACTGCCTCGTGCGCGCCCCCGGTGTTGTCTGCATCGACGTAACTGATAGCAATACGGCTCGTGGGGCGGCCCCCTAGAACGACGGGTATGCCGTCACGCTTGAGACTTATCGGAAGCTCATAGTTGCCGTGGTGCGACAGCACCAACACGCCGTCGATGTGCCCGCCTGTCAGGTATCGCTGGACTCGGGCGCGTTCCGACGTCGACTGAGCCATGAGAAGCACGAGTTGAAGGTCACGCTCGGCTAGTACTCCGCTCATACCCCTGACGGTGCGTGCAAAAAACGGGTCGGCGAACAGACGGGACTCGGGTTCCTCGACGACCAGCGCGATCGAGTCGGTGCGTCGCGTCACCAAGCTGCGCGCGGCTCGGTTGGGTACGTATCCGAGTTGCTCTACGGCGTGCGACACAGCGGAGCGAGCGCTGTCGCTTACCTTCGGGCTCCCGTTGATAACGCGGGAGACCGTGGCCCGCGAAACTCCTGCCGCAGTGGCAACTTGCTCGATGGTCGGCTGGGAACGAGTGAGCTCGTTGTCGTCAGGATTCGTCATCGCCGAGGTCCGCTGTGTGCCGGGAGATCAGATCTTGATACCAGAGGGCACTCGCCTTGAAGACGCGTCGCTGGTTGGCGTAGTCGACGTAGACGACGCCGAAGCGCTTCGAGTAGCCCTGGGCCCACTCGAAGTTGTCGAACAGCGACCACACGAGGTAGCCGCGCACGTCAACGCCATTGTCGATAGCGTGCTTGACCGCCGCGATGTGTGCATCGAGATAGGCGATGCGCGCGGGGTCGTCGATGGTGCCGTGCTCGTCCACGACGTCATCGTATGCGGCGCCGTTCTCGGTGATCATTATGGGAGGCGCGTCGTAGTCGCAACTCACCTGTAACAGAACCTCGGCGAGCCCATCGGCATCCACCGGCCAGTCCATCGCGGTCGTGGCGCCGGCGGGCTCGGCGAGGCCGATGCTCTCAGCTCCCACCCACTGTGAGGCCCCTTCCGTGGGGGACTTCGGGGTAGCCGTCACCGTGTGGCGGGTGTAGTAGTTGACACCCAGGAGGTCGATGGGAGCCGAGATCGTTGGCAGGTCCTCGGGTTGGATCACGGACAGGTCACAGATACGGCTGAAACTGGCGAGCACGTCCTCGGGATAGCTGCCCTTGAGGATGGGGTCGAGGAACAGGCGATTCTGCAGTCCGTCGATAGCGCGTGCGGCGGCGCGGTCTTCTTCGGAGTCGGTCGCGGGCGAGACGGCAAACAGGTTCAGAACGATGCCCGCCTCCGAGACACCCGCGGCGCGCAACTCCTCGAGTGCCAAACCGTGAGCCAGAAGCAGATGATGAGTCGCGCGTACGGCACCTTCGGGGTTTTCGATTCCGGGGGCATGGACCCCAGACGCGTAACCTAGAAAGGCCGAGCACCAGGGCTCGTTAATGGTCAGGAAACGTGTCGCTCGGTCGCCGAGCGCGTCGCCCACAACGGCTGCATAGGTTGCGAATGCGTGCGCGGTGGAGCGCGCGGTCCAGCCGCCTTCCCTCTGGAGCGCTTCGGGGAGATCCCAGTGATAGAGAGTGGGCAGTGGTTCGATGCCGCTCTCGAGCAGGCGGTCGACCAGGCGCCTGTAGAAGTCGAGCCCTGCTTGGTTGACCGCTCCACGACCCTGAGGAATCACTCGGGGCCACGCCACAGAGAAGCGATACGCGCGCAGGCCCATTCGGGCCATGAGTGCGACGTCGTCGTCCATCAACCTGTAGTGGTCGATGGCGACGTCGCCTGTGTCACCGTTGCGGACGCGCCCGGGGGTGTGGCAAAAGGTGTCCCAGATCGACTCTCCACGGCCGTCTACAGCCGTCGACCCCTCGATCTGGTAGGCGGAGGTGGCCGCCCCCCACAGGAACCCGGCGGGCCAGGCTGCGGTTGCGGGGGCCGAAGATGCGGTGCGCTCGGCGAGAGTGGTCACCGCCTCGTTGGTGTCTCGACCCGCCACTGCCATGTCGTCTCCCTCTCGATCCCGCCAACTGTCGTGGGAACGCTCTCACAGACTCACGGCAAGTCGTAGCACGCAGAGTCCAGGGTAGTCAACAAGGATGGGCCGAATCTGTGGAAACGCTCTCATCGCAGACGGTAGTGACCAGAGGGGGCCGAGCGATCAATCAGTTGAGGCGCGCGCTACGAATCGGTTAACGAACCTCAACACGGCTGGATGAGCAGGGCTGATGAAGTGATTCCCCTCAACCAAGACCGTCTCGCAGCTCGGAAGCGCGTCAGCAATGGTTGCATCGACGATCCGGAAGACTTCGGGCGAGTCTTCTGCCGAGACCATCAGCGTTGGTTGGTCGACCTCTGCAAATTGGTCTGGAGTCAGAACGAGTGGACCACCTCGCAGCTCGGCCAGGATAGCGGGACCGTTGCCGATAAACATGTGCTTGAGATCCTCGGAGAACGAATCCCAGGTCTCAGCGCTAAGCACCTCTCGTAGGAAGACCTCGGCTACCGTCGATATGTCTTTGGCCCCAGCGGCGACAACCTTGTCAACGATCGGCCGTAGCCACTCCATCCCCCGCGGGTCCAGCTGAAGCATCGCGGGCTCGAGAAGAGCGAGAGCCGTCACCTTTTCGGGGTATCGACGAGCGAGGTCGATCGCGATCTCGCCGCCGTAGCTCCGCCCGATGACCACAGCCGGGGTCGCAGACAAGGCATCCAGAAGAGCGGCCGCATCGTCGGAGTGTTCACCAACACGGGTTGTCTCGTAAGCCTTCGGCCGTTGGCTGCGGAACGAGCCCCTGCGGTCGTAGGCGATGCACCTCCCGTGTTCGGCAAGATCCTTAGCGGCGTCTTCCCACACGAGGGCGGAGCTGGAGGTGCCGTGGATGCACAGAATGGGGGCACCTTCACCACGCTGCTCGTAGTAGATGTCGATCCCGTTGGCGTGGACCCGAGGCACGTTGATCAATCTCCACTTCGCGCGCCACTCGAGATGGCGGGGGCCTTCAGCAACTCCTTCGCAAGGAGGCGCGCACCAACGACTCGCATCATCACCTCGAACAAGCGCGCCTTGGCGTTCTTGGGGCGCCGGTCCCTCGACACCTGAAGGACGGAACCTCCGCCGTCGCGCGGCGCGGCGATCAACTCCCATGTGCCGCCGGGATGCCAGAAGTTGGACTCCTGTACAGTCGCCCGGACGGTGTTCGAACCGTTCCACTCGTACAGTTCGGTGGCCCAGATCCCACCCATGACGTCGGTGCCCTCGGTGACAAGAGCCGACGCGACGGCCAGCTCGTGGACGCGGTACACCTTGGGGTCGATAGCGGGCCACAACTCGGGTCTCCGCTCGGAGAAGTCGGTCAGAGCCTCGATTACCTCGGCTGCGCCCGCAGGCGACTCAACCTGGAACCTGATCGTTGCCACGCTCGCGTCCTTTCGCTCATCGTCCGCGCGACAACCATCCCGCGATGAAAGGTTTTGGCGCATCGGGTGAACGCCCCATCTTTCGGGCTAGACGCCAACCAGCCCCTGCTCTAAAGCGAAGAGGGTGGCCCCTGGCCGCGTTGAGACCTGGATCTTGGCGTAGATGTGCTCTATGTGGTGACCGACCGTTTTGGGCGAAAGCGTGAGCGCGCCGGCGATTTGCTTGTTGGAAAGTCCTGACGCAAGCAGCCGCAGAACTTCTACCTCTCGATCGGTCAGATTCGCGGGCCATGCCGATCGAACGGGCCTTCGTGACTCACCCGCAGCTTGCAGAACCGCGCGGACGCACTGCACGTCCAGACGGCCCTCGGCACTGGAGCGTTCGAGCTCTTCTGCAGCGCGGCGCGGCGACAACGCACCTCGGTGCGGGCGCCGTTCGGTCATCGCACGGAACGCGTCCGCCGTCGCCAGTAGCCGTGCCTCAGAGGAAAGTGACGGGGCCTTGGTTCCTCGGTGGTAGCCGGAGCCATCCATGCGCTCGTGATGGGAACTTGAAACCTCCGCCAGATCTTCGAGGGGACCGCATCGGGTCAGGATCCGCTGAGTGAAGTATGGGTGAAGGCGCACTTGCTCCCACTCTCCCTGGGACAGGGATCCCTCCTTGTTCCAGATGCCGCTCGGCACCGCAACCCGGCCGAGGTCGTGTAAGAGACCGGCCCGACGAAGCAGCGTTGGATCCAGCTCGCATGCGGGGGCCGCGCGCTCGGCAAGCGCCGCGACACCACTCGAGTGACCGTGCAGGTAGTGCGACTTGAGGTCGACGAAATGAGCGAAGGCACTCAGGACTTCGTCGATGTGAGCGTCTTCTATCGTTACTTGGGGACCAGGCTCTGCTTCGAGCACCGCGTCCCACAATGACCCTTCCTCGATCTGCCCGATGAGCGCGGGCCCGAATTCGAGGGCTGCATCCAGTACGCGAGGTTCGTACGCCCTGCCCTTCCGCTCGCGCAGGAACTTGGTGGCTGCTTCATGGTCCAGCATCCGGTTCAGAAGCTCGTAGTCGCGCGCAACGATTGCTACTCGACACGACACCGGAATCTCCTCGCCCGCAATCCTGTTGGGCAGTCCCTTTCCGTCCCACCTCTCGTATACGCACTGAAGCGCGAGTTGAACCGAGTCACTGAGCCCGATGCGTCGAGCGAGCATCCGTCCCACCTCGCAGTGGGCTCGAAGAGAACGTTCGGCTCCCTTTGGGTCTGTCAACGCGGATCCGAGCAAGCGCGCTCGCGTCAAAGGCGGCTGCCCCTCCGCAAGGTGGCGCACCATCCAACGAATCATCTCGGATGAGGCTCCCATGAGCGACGGAGCTAGACCCTTATAAAGAGCGAGTTCATCTCCGCCGTTGAGTGCGGCGTCGGCCGATGCCTCGCTGGTACATCCGAGAAACCGCAGCAACGATACGTAGTACGTGTCGAACTGATCCTGAGCCGGCAATCCCATCGTGCGAGCGAGTCCCATCGCGACATGACACGTATGCAGGGCGTGCTCCATCGGCTGCCCGGTGCCGAGATCGGTCGCTAGAGAGATCGCCGCCAACAGCTCGGCCAACCGGACCTGTTGTTGTGGAGGAGACGCCATGGGACAAGTCTCACCTCCCAGGTCCTCGGCGTAAATGCGGCGACAGTACTGTTGTTCCTTCGCAACTCGGAGCGGTTCGAGGAGGAGATCTGGGTGAGAGTGCTCGTCACGGGTGCGAATGGCAAAGTGGGAGGGGCAACGGTCAAGGCCCTGATGGAGCGTGGGCACGAGGTACGCGCCACCGACCTGCACCGGGGGGTCTTCGAGCGTCCGGAAGAAGGCGCGCCCGAGTACATCCAGGCCGACCTGACCGACGCGGGAGATGCCTACGCCGTGTCGCGGGACATGGAAGCGGTCGTCCACCCAGCCGCGATCCCCGAGCCGACACACAATCCCCCACACGTGGTGTTCAACAACAACCTCATGTCGACGTTCAACATGATCGAGGCCGCCGTCAGGTTGGGGGCCTCGCGCTTCGTCAACATCTCGAGCGAAACGGTTCCCGGCTTCTTCTTTCCAGAGCGCGAGTTCCTTTCGGACTATGTGCCGATAGACGAGGAGCACCCGATCAGACCGCAGGATCCGTACGCTCTGTCGAAATACTTCGGCGAGCTGCTTATGGATGCAGCGATCCGACGTTCCGATATTCGGTGTATCTCGATACGTCCGACTTGGGTTCAGCACGAGGGCAACTACGAACGCAATCTGGGTCCGCACATACGTGACGAATCCCTGCCAAGTCCCAGCTTCTGGAGCTACATCGACCTCTACGATCTGGCCGACGCGCTCTGCTTGGCGGCCGAATCGGATCTCGAAGGTCACGAGGTCTTCTACATCACGTCTCCGGACAACGCAGGCGGACGCGATCTCGCTCAGATGGTCAAGAAGCACCACGGGGACAAAGTCGAGATTCGTTCCTTGGCGCGACCCGACGCAAGTGGTACCTCGTCCGCCAAGGCCGAGCGGATGCTCGGCTACTCGCCGACGCGATCGTGGCGTGACTACCTCGACGACGATGGCCGCCTCAGGCCCGGTCTCGGCTGATCCCACTTGGCCAGGGGCATCCCGGTTCGCCAAGGTCTATAGTTTGAGCGGTGCATTGTGCCGAACACTGGAACGGTCCGCGACCCGGCACAGGTCTTTTCGGGAGAGAGGACGGGGCAAATGAAAGCGATCGTTATCGACAGTCCTAACCAGATTGAGTTTCGCGACGTCGAGAAACCCGTCTGTGGTCCCGATGACGTGCTCATCAAGAGCGCCAAGGCCGGCCTGTGTCGAACCGATCTAGAGCTTCTCCAGGGTGTTGTCCCTGAGGAGTGGGCCCGGTACCCGCTCATTCCAGGTCATGAGTGGAGTGGCACGGTTGCGGAGGTCGGCGCAGACGTAACCGAGCTCACCGCGGGAGATCGTGTTGTGAGCGAGGGCATGATCCCGTGCAACCGCTGCAAGCGATGCAAAGAGGGGGCCACGAACCTGTGCGAGAACTACGACCAGCTCGGCTTCACCCGTGCCGGTGGTTGCGCCGAGTTCGTGGTCGCGCCGAGGCACGTCGTACAGCGACTTCCCGGTGACGTTTCCTTCGAGTCCGCCGTTTTGGTCGAGCCCGCAGCGGTCGTACTGCATGTCATCTCGCGTGTGAAGCCGTTGCCAGGAGAGGCTGTCGGCGTGGTGGGGATCGGCACGCTGGGATCCATCGCAGTGCAGATCCTCAGGCTGTTCGGCCCGCGCGCGCTCATCGCATACGGAATCCGCTCAGAGGAGCTGGACTTCGCCCGAAAGATGGGAGCAACTCACACAGTCAACGTCGCGGAGCAGGATGCCGAAGAGGCGACACACAAGATCCTGGGCGAGGGTGTCGACCTGATCGTGGAAACGGCGGGGTCACCCAAAGCTCTTAACACCGCGCTCAACACCGTGCGAAACGGCGGAAGAGTTGGTGCTCTCGGAATCGCGGGTGAATCCGCTCGACTCGAAATCCCTTCTGACTACTTTGTAGCTAAGGATGCGGCTGTGTTTGGTGCGTTCTCGTACACGACTTCAATCTGGAGCAAGGTTCTGGGCCTGGTCAACAACAAACTGGTCAACTTCGATCCGATCGTCACCCACCGGTTCGCGGCCCAGGAATTCTCCAAAGCTTACGAGTTGATGGACAACCGCGGGACGGAAGTCGTAGCGAAGATCGTGCTCGAGCACGACCAGTTGATCCCCGCCTGACCAGTGCGCCTCTGTGCGGTCTGGAACCCTAGCGAACAGACGCGCGCGCTGTGCGTTGTCGATGACGCCGGTATTTATCCGGTTGCCCGGTTCGGCGATGTGGCGGAGTTGCTGATGAGCCACGGGGGGACTCTGGATGCCGCGGTCGCGGCTGCGGGTGTCTCGTCGGAATCTCTGGGACGATACGACGACCTTGCGAAGATCGAGCCCGGACCGGAGGCATTGAGTCTGGTCGCGCCGGTCGCTCCCGTCGAGGTATGGGCGGCCGGGCTTACCTACGAGCGCAGCCGAGACGCGCGCATGCACGAGTCCAGCGAGAAGGATGTCTACGAGCGAGCCTACGAGGCGGAACGCCCGGAGCTGTTCTTCAAAGCGACGGGAGCGCGGGTAATGGGACCGGGCGCACCCGTGGGGTTGCGTGCGGACTCGGAGTGGCAGATACCGGAGCCGGAGATCGCTCTCGTGGTCCACGCAGCGGGCGAAATTGTCGGTTACACGCTGGGCAACGACATGAGCAGCAGGGATATCGAAGGAGAGAATCCGCTGTTTCTGGGGCAGGCCAAGATCTTCGCCGGGTCTTGCGCCCTCGGCCCAACAGTCGTGTCGGCCGCCTCAATCCAGGATCCGTACGACCTCGAGATCGAGCTGCGCATAGCCCGCGGCGGCGAGTCCGTCTTTGAGGGATCGACGAACACGGCCCGACTCCACAAGCGGTTCGAGGTTCTAGCGGCATACCTGAAACGCGAGAACTGGATCGCGCCTGGGACGGTGCTGCTGACCGGCACGGGGATCGTGCCTCCCGATGAGTTCACACTTCAGCGGGGTGACGTGGTGGAGATTTCGTGCGACCCCATCGGTGTGTTGCGCAATCGCTGCGAACCGGCCGAAGGGCTGGCCACTCCTCCGGGCTGGATGATCCCTCCCCGCTAGGCACTCGTTCGGGGCACAGCGGTGGAGTGTGAGCGAGCACCCGTGGATACCCACTCACACTCCGGACTGTGACTGCTACGAGAAACTGTAGATGGTCGTTGTCTCGTACACCTGACCGGGTCGCAGCACTGTCGATGGGAAGTTCGGTTGGTTCGGAGAGTCCGGGTAGTGCTGTGTCTCGAGAGCGAACCCGTCGGTCTGGCGGTACACCTTGCCGCTCGTGCCGACAAGAGTCCCATCGAGGAAGTTGCCCGAGTAGAACTGAATCCCCGGCTCGGTCGTGAAGATCTTGAGTCTTCGCCCGCTCGTCGGCTCGCGCACGTCCGCTGCTTCGATCATGGTCTTGTCATTGGGATTTGGACGGTTGAGCACAAAGTTGTGGTCGTACCCCTGTCCGATCACTATCTGCTCGTGACTGTCACGAATGCGCTGGCCGATCGCTTTTGACCTTGTGAAGTCGAATGGCGTGCCGGCAACAGGCACGATGTCACCGGTCGGAATCAAGGTCGGGTCGACCGGAGTGTAGTGGTCGGCATTGAGCTTCAGCCGGTGGTCCTCGATCGTGCCGGATCCCTCGCCGGCGAGGTTGAAGTATGCGTGATTGGTCAGGTTCACGATCGTGGGCGCACTTGTCGTTGCGTGGTAGTCCATGCGGATCTCGTTCTTGTTCGTCAGGGTGTAAACGACCTCTGTTTCGAGCGTTCCTGGGTAGTTTTCCTCTCCCGCTGGGCTCGTGTAGGTGAGCTCGAGAGCAACGCTCTTGTCGTTCACTACCTCGGTGGCATCCCACACGCGCTTGTCGAATCCCTTGACGCCGCCATGCAAGTGGTTCGGACCGTTGTTGACGGCAAGCTGGTAATTGACCCCGTCGAGCGTGAACTTGCCCTCCGCGATCCGGTTGGCATAGCGGCCGGTGATCGAACCGAAGTATGGGCTCGAGGTCACGTAGTCATCGAGGTTGTCGAAACCCAGAGTGACGTTGTCCAGGCGGCCTTTGCGATCGGGAACCTCGATCGACTGGATGATGCCGCCGTAGGTCATGATCTTGACTTTCATCCCGCGCGAATTGGTCAGCGTGTAGAGCTCAACCGCCTGCCCGTCAACCGTTCCGAAGGGCTCACTGCTGATGCTCGGTGCAGGCGGCTTCTTTTTGTTGGAAGCTGCGCCGGCGAGACCAACGGCTGTGCCGGTTAGCAGCAGGACGGCGCCGAGAAGCGCTAGAACACGGCTTGAACTCCGTTGCCGTAAGAGTCGAAGCATAGGTTTTCTCCTATTGTTGGTGGTGAGCCCGCCGATCGCCGTCGATCGAACAAGTCTGTTTCCCGTCGGTTATGGCCTTGGGAGATTCGGTTGATCGGCGGGCCGCGGCAACTCCGACCTCGTGTGCGGGACACTATGCGGGGTCCAGGTAGACGGTCTTTGTCTGGGTGTAGAACTCGATGGCGGCCCGGCCCTGCTCGTGAGGCCCGTAACCGCTGCCCGACAGCCCCCCGAAAGGAACGTGGACCTCGGCCCCCGCAGTCTGCGAGTTGACGTGAACGATGCCGGCCTTTACGCGCTCGACGAACTTCTTCGCGCTGTCAAGATCGCGGGTGAAGATCGCCGCGGAGAGGTCGAATGTCGTCGCGTTGGCGCGTTCGATGGCTTCGTCGTCATCATCGACCGGCCAGACGGCGACGTTGGGGCCGAATACTTCCTCGCAGGAGAACTCCGCGTCGTGTGGCAGATCGGTGAACACCGCGGGGCCCATGTAGGAGCCTTTCGCGAGATCGCCGTCGGTGAGGCGCTTTCCTCCGCAGTGCAGCTTTCCCTGCTTCTCCGCCCGCTCCAGCGCGTCGAGAACACCCGTCAGCTGGATCTCATTAACGAGAGGCCCCATCTGTGTGCTGTCGTCGAGACCGTAACCAACCTTCATGCCTCTGGCCTTGGCGACGAGCTTTTCCGTGAACTCGTCATAAAGATCGCGTGCAACGTAGACGCGCCTTGTTGCGGTGCACTTCTGTCCCGCGGACGCAAAGGCTCCCAGCGCTACAGCCGCTACTGCCGAGTCCAAAGCTGCATCGGAGCGAACGATCACGGGGTTATGGCCCCCCATCTCGAGTTGGACTCGTTTCGCCGAGCGGGATGCCTTTTCCAGGATCCCACGCCCCGTCTCGGTGGAGCCGGTGAAGGAGATGGCGTCGATGCCGTCGTGCTCGACCATCGCGGCCCCGACCTTGCTCCCGGGCCCGATCACGACGTTGACGACACCTCGAGGGATCCCCGCGTTGTCGAGTGCCTCGACTAGACGGAGGCCGGTGAGGGCCGCGTCGTCGGCCAGCTTCAACACCACCGTGTTTCCAAAGACCAGCGCGGGCGCGAGCTTCCATGTCGGGATCGCTGCGGGGAAATTCCAGGGGGTGATGATTCCGATCACACCAATCGGGCTGCGTCGCGTGAACAACCACGTTTGAGCTTGATCCGACGCGTACTGCTCACCGAAAGGGCGGTGCGCCTCGCCTGCGAAGAAACGAAGAATCGCGGCCGCCCGAGCGGACTCGACGCGTGCCTCGGAGAACGGCTTGCCCATCTCGCGAGTCATCAGGCGACCCCACTCGTCGGCGCCGGCCTCCAGTTCGTCCGCGGCCTCGCGCAGAACCCGGGCGCGCGCGCTCGCCGCCATACCCGCCCAGCCGGGAGCCGCCCGATGAGCTGCCTGAACGGCCGAGTCGACCTCGGCCGCCCCCGAACGCGCGAGTCGGCCGATTACCTCACCGTTGCCGGGGTCCGTGTCGTCGACGGTGTCGACTGGCTCCTCCCACCGGCCATCGATGAAGTTCCGTGCGGTCGGAATGGTCATCGGTTACACCTCCGGGATCGCGAGATCCTTGGGTCGAGAGTCCTTCGGCTGCTCCATAAGTTCGGGATCGAGCTCTTCCATGAGCCGTAAGCAGAGCTCGGCGCGCCGCACGCGCTCCCGGCCCAATCGCACAGCGGTGTCCTCGACGTGCATGCCCGTTGGGTAGATGCCCGGTGAGCTGCGGACGCCGAGTTTCACGTACATGGGTGCGGCGGCCCTGACCATTTGGGGTACCTCGTAGAAACGGACGAACCCGCCCTGATCGTCGGGGACCTCGACATAGACATCGAGGGGCGGTGTCACTGCATTGCGAATCTCGCGGAGTTGCCCGACCGAGAGGTCGGTCGCGACGTTTATCGTGCCCGCTCCAAGCTCCTCGAGCGTCCGAGCCGTTGCGGCGTTGGCAACCGGGAGTAACACCGAGGTCTTGAGCACCAGGGTGGCCGGGAGGTCACCGGCCGCGCGCGCTTTATTGAGCACCGCGAGAACACCGATGTCGGCGACGAGCAGGCTCCGAATGCCGAGATCGCAGGCGCGTTTGGCCTCGGCGAGGCAGGCGGCCAGGTCGGCATTTCCACGGGCCGAACCCCCGTGCGCGGCGGTGACCAGCGCCTGGCCCCCTGTCGCCCACGCACCGCGGGGGCCCAGAAAAAGGCTGACCTCGATCGCGTGCTCCGCCCCGATTCGGGCCATCTCGGTGATCTCGGTGTCGGTGAGCATCATGACCCCGCTGCCCTGCGACACCCGCTGAACCAGGACGTCTCTTTTCTGGGCTTCATCGACCACCGCGCGAAGGACCGCCGGCCCCTCTGTGCTCGGGATCTCGATGCGATAGAGCGCTCCGTCCGAGAAGCGCTCCGAAGACTCTTCCGCCCCAGGATCCCAGTCGTAGCCCGCCGACGCGAGTAGTCGGCGAAGGTCCTCGAACGTCACGACGCTGTACCCCTCACGTGGTGCCCCCCAATCGCCACCCCTGAAAACACGGCCACAATACGCGTGGACAAACACTGTTCGGAACAGTATAACTGTCGAGAATAGAGCTGCCGTGGGCACCGTCCGGGGGTGGGCCTCGGGTGGGGCACTCTGGGTGGAGGGAGGACCCGAGGTGGGCAAGGAAGACTTCGCTCCGTTGGGATTTTCGAGCAGCAGGTTCAGCCGCCGCGATCTGTTGCGCCGGGCAGCCGTTGGAGGCGCAGTCGCGTCGATTCCGTTCCTCGCAGCTGCGTGCGACGAGGACGAGGGGGGCGGCGGCGGTGGCAGCGGGGATTCATCGGCAAGCGTCGGCAACTTTCCCGAGACACCTGACTACAACTTCGTGTTCGTCAATCACGTGACGACCAACCCCTTCTTCGTGCCGACGATCTACGGGCTGCAGGATGCGTCCGCGCTGCTCGGCATCCCCGAGCCTCAGTGGACGGGATCGGAAACGTCGGACGTGCAGGAGATGGTCGATGCAATGAATACGGCTGTTTCCGGTGACGCCGACGGGATCGCGGTCGCCGTGGTGGACACGGAAGCGTTCGGCGGGCCCATCCAGGATGCCCTAGACGCTGGCATTCCCGTCGTCAGCTACAACGCGGACGGCACTGGTCTCGGCTCGACCGCCCGTCTCGCCTATGTCGGCCAGGACCTCTACGGATCCGGGTTCGAGATGGGGAAGCGAATCGTCGAGGATGTGGGAGAGGGCCCGGTGGTCTTGTTCATCGCCACACCGGGCCAGCTCAACATCCAGCCTCGCATCGACGGTGCCGCCGATGCGATCAAGGAGTCGGGCGCTCCCATCGAGTTCGAGGAGATCCCGACCGGGGCCGAACTCCCGGAGGAGTTGTCGGCTATCGAGGCCTACTACAACGGCCACAAGGACGTTAAAGGCATGTACGCGGTCGACGCCGGAAGTACACAGGGTGTCGCACAGATAATGGAGAAGTTCGACCTCGCTGCTGCCGGGGTGAAGGCCGGGGGCTACGACCTCTTGCCCGAAACTCTGCAGCTGATCAGTGACGGCCACATGGACTTCACTATCGACCAGCAGCCGTACCTGCAGGGCTTCTACCCGGTGTTCCAGTTGTTCGTGTACAAGATCTCCGGAGGGCTGAGCGGTGTTGCGGAAACCAACACGGGCCTCCTATTCGTGACGGCCGACAACGTCGCCGGATACCTCGAGACGGAGTCGCGCTTCGAGGGAGATGCCGAGGAACAGAAGATCCTCGAGCCCGCCACGTAGGCTAGCTTGCAACTCATATGGCCAAGCAAGCCACGGAAGAGATCTCGAAGGTAGATCCGGTCAACACAGACGGCCGTGGTTTGAATGGCGTCGCTCGCCTCGCGACTGCGCTATTGCGTCGCCGCGAGGCGAGCATCGCCCTCGTCGCAATTCTTCTGCTTTTCTACTTCCAGTCGGTCAACGACGCGTTCTTATCGCAGGGAAACATCAGAGGCCTCGCCCAGTCCGGGTATGCCACGGCGATAATTGCCTGTGGGCTCGTGATGCTGCTGATCTGCGGCGAGATCGATCTCTCCGTGGGCTCCGTGATGGGTTTCACGCCGATCATCGTCTATCTCGCAGACCAGGAATTCGTCTTCCCCGTCGCCGTCATCGTGGCGCTGATCGTGACGTCGCTCGTGGGCCTTCTCAACGGCGTCATCACCGTGTACCTGAGAGTGCCTTCGTTCGTAACGACTCTTGGGACGCTCTTTCTGCTCACTGGTTTGAACGTCTCGCTCACGGACGGTTTCCCCAAACCCGCGCCCGAAGAGAGCACCCTCACCCGGATCCTCGGAGGCGGGCCGTATTCGGGCATCATCTGGGCTCTCATCGTCGTGCTGCTGATGCACTTGTTGCTGACGCGCATGCGCTGGGGTCTTCACACCTTTGCTGTCGGAGGCAATTTAGTCGGGGCGTCCGAGGCGGGCGTGCGCGTCAACCGCGTGAAGATCGGAAACTTCATGCTGTGCAGCGTCCTCGGGGGCCTCGCCGGCATCATGGAGGCAATCCGAATAAATTCGGTCGATCCCCTGGCCGGCGGCCCGAACGTCATGTTCCTAGCCGTTTCCGCGGCCGTTATCGGCGGGACGGCACTGGCGGGTGGTTCCGGGACGATCATCGGAGCGTTCTTCGGCACCGCGGTGTTAACTATCCTCCGCAATGGATTCACGCTTCAGGGTGTTAGCGCGAACACTTTCAACATCATTCTAGGAATCTCGATCCTCGTCGCCATGACGTTGAACGTCTATGTGGGACGTCTTCGTCGTACGGGAAGGACCTGACGTGACTCCGCCTGAGCTTGGCGACACCGACATCCTGAAAGCGGAGAACATCGTCAAACGATTCGGAGCGCTGACCGCACTCGACGGGGTCACGCTGCACCTGCGCAAAGGCGAAGTGCTCGGCCTCATCGGGGACAACGGCGCCGGCAAGTCGACGCTGATCAAAATCATCACCGGCTATCACCGTCCTGATGCAGGGACGCTATCCATCGAAGGACAGGCGGTGCAGCTCAAGTCCGTGTCGCAAGCACGTAGCCTCGGGATCGAAACGGTCTTTCAGGATCTCGCACTCGTCAACGAGCTGAGCGTCTTTCACAACATGTTTCTGAACAGTGAGCTCACGATCAAGCCGCTGCCGTTCCTCAACAATCGCGAGATGAAGAAGCGAACGCGCAAGTATCTCGACGACATGGGCGTGAAGATCCAATCGATCGACGTCGAGGTCGCCCAACTGTCCGGAGGCCAGCGCCAGGCGATCGCGGTGGCCCGGTCGGTCTATTCAGACGCCAAGATTCTCCTGCTCGACGAGCCTCTGGCGGCCATGGGCGCGAAAGAGGGGGCAATGATCCTCGATCTCGTCCAGCGACTGAAGGAGAAACGCGAGGTCTCGATAATCCTCATCGCGCACAACTACGCACAGGTCCTTGAGGTGTGCGACCGGGTGAATCTCCTCCAACACGGGAAGATCTCCTACGACGAGAAGGCAAGCGATACCTCTATCGAGGAGCTCACGGAGCTGGTGGTCGCCGAGTATCGCAAGGCGCGCGAAACCGCCTGAGTCGCGTCAGCGCACCGGCATGCCGGGCATGTTCACGTGCGAGCGGACCGATGCCCCGAGCTCGGTCTTGAAGTCCGGGTAGGGGCCGAGCTTCTTGTCCGCGTACTGGGTGAGCTCCCACAAGTCCGTGGTGCCGTTGCGCAGGGCTTCGCGAACCGTGTCGTGCAGCTCGTAGGTGTAGGCAAGCCCCTTCTCGAGCCATTCGATCGCTTCGTCACCCTCCATGACGTCGTAGTGCGCGGTAAGCAGAACGTTGGGCTTGAGCGAGATGAGCCGCCGGATCGTGTTCTGGTACGCGGTTGCGTCGTAATACCGGGGAGGTATCAGCAGTTCTCCCGCTCGTGAATAAATGCCTCTCTCGAGGACAGCATCGATGATGACTGCCGCCCCGCTGCGCGGGTCCCAGATGCCAAGGTGACCGAGGCTGTGCCCCGGCAGGTGCATTACCTCCACTCGCCAGTCGGGGCCGAGCCGCATGGTCTCGCCTCCGCGCAAACCGAAGTCCACCGGACAATCCCCACCGAGCTCATACACCATGGAGGCGCGGTCTTCGCCGGTCGCTTGTGGAAATCCGAAAGCGGCATGCCATCCGTAGTTCTCGTTCATCATCGCGGTGTTGCTCTCGATCCACGGTCGGTCGACCTCGTGACACCAGAGCCGTGCGCGTGGGTTGAGTTTCTTGAGCAGACGGTCCCCACCACAGTGATCGAGGTCTGCGTGGCTCACGATGACGTCGTCGACGGCCTCGATGGAGGAACCGAGGCCCTCGAGATACGGCGCGATGACCTCCTTCGGCGTCGGTCCGATGCCGGTATCGACTAGGAGTTTGCGATCCTGTCCGTCGAAGTAATACTGGCACATGATGCGCGGTCCGATGTCGGATTGGATGCGGTAGATGCCGGGAACAACCTCCATTACGCCCTCCCTTTGCGCTTACACGACCACTCGCAGTTCACCGTCGGCGACGCGAACTTTGAACTTCTTCAGCTTGATTCTCGGATGCGCGATGCATTGTCCAGTCGGGATGTGGAACTCGAGCGAGTGCCAAGGGCAGGTGATCACCTCTCCGTCGTAGATCCACGAGAGTCTCCATTCGGTGTGGGGACCGTAGTCGATCGTTCCCGACGTTGCTCCCGAGCACAACGGACCGCGCTGATGAGGGCAGAGATTCGGGATCGCGTGGTACTCGCCATCGATATTGAACACGCCGATCTCGCGATTCCCGGCGCGCACGATGTGGTGACTGCCCTCGGGCACGTCCTCCATACGGCCGATTGGATATTCCTTAGCCACCGACCGCCTCATTGGGTGTTTCGAAGTTGAAGAATCGGGCCGCGTTGCCGCCCATGATGTTCTTGCGGGCCTCCGGCGAGAACGGGAGGCCGAAGACGTACTGCGGGTGATCGAAGTCGTGATGCGGCCAATCCGAGGCAAACATTGCCCGGTTGGCACCGTCGAACAGGTCGAAGATCTTGATGATGTCCCCGCGGCGCTCCGGCTCCTCGATCGGCTGGGTACCGAAGTACCACTCGCGGATGTAATGGCTTGGGCGATCCTGCAGCAACGGGACCTCGCGCCGGCGCTCCAGGTACTCCTTGTCGAGACGGTTGATGATGAAGGGAACCCAGGTAACCCCCGCTTCCATGATCCCGATCTTCAGGTCGGGCCAGCGCACCGGCACCGCGGTCTCGATCATGCTCACGATGTTCGCCATCATGGCGAAGGGATGGGAAATGCAATGTTGCGCCATCGACGTCTGAAACACCTCGAGCTGGAACGGGAAGGTCGGATACACGGCCTCGACGCTGTGGATGCAGACGGGAAGGCCCGTCTCCACGGCCGCCTCGTAGATGGGGTCGTAGGAGAGATGGCCGTACAGGGGGCGCACACCGGAAGCCGGCAGGTACACGCACGCCCATTCTTTCTTACCTGCGTAGCGCCGGATGTCGTCGGCGCCGGCTTTCGGATCCTGGGGGGCGATGACGAGGGCGCCTTTAAGTGTGGGCTGCTCGGTGAGCCAGCGCTCGTAGAGCCAGGCGTTGTAGGTGCGAGCGAGCTCGACTGCAAAGAGCGGGTCGCGCACCATCGCGAGTAGGAGCAGATGGTCCGGAAACAACACTGCCAGATCGACGTGGATCTGGCTGAGCTCGGTCCTCATGGCTCCCGCCGAAGTCACCGTCTGAGGCCGGTTGCTGCCTCCGGGGAACGGTGTCCGGTACTCGGCGCGGGGGGACATCCCAGGGAGGTCGAGATAACGCTCGTCCACCTTGCCGATCTCACGCAGAGCCACGTCCCAGGGGTCGGAGGCGTACTCGGCCATCTCGGTGGGGCTCTCGTGGACGTGAACGTCTGCGTCCACGATGAAGGTGGTCTCGAGCGTGTCACGCGCCGGCGATTGCGTCTCCTGTTCGGCGGCGATCGGTTGGGCCCCTTCCGGTCCACTGTTCGGAGCAGTATTATAGCGCCGCGATGTCGCTCTTGACAGTGTGCTTCGGATGAACGCGTTCTCCGCTTCAAGGCGCGGGCCGGGTATCGGGGAGGGGATCTCTTCCTTTCAGGTCCACCCCGGCCATCCCTTCGGAGGCTTGCTGCTGACCGGCGAGCATGAACGAACCGCGCTCGCAATGTGCGATTGCGGCGTCGTACTGGGCCGAGCGAAGGCGGTTTTCGCGACCTGTTCCGAGTGCAGCGGCACCGGTGACCCACGGGCGGAGGTCCCTTGCCAAAGGTGTGGGGGATCCGGGGAGGTAGTCGACCACGCGGCCCTCGATTGGCAGCGC
>Ga0190265_10000711_pt1 | contig 22416 bp, 20 predicted proteins | sample Popmic124T_FD_133135 | JGI IMG/M metagenome (GOLD analysis project Ga0190265, IMG submission 133135) | Populus adjacent soil microbial communities from riparian zone of Indian Creek, Utah, USA - 124 T | ecosystem: Environmental > Terrestrial > Soil > Riparian zone | place: USA: Utah | collected...
CCACGTCGAACGGCTCCGGCGGACGATGGCCGGGCTCGCGGCCCCAGTGCAGCTCGACGCGCAGACATGGGCCTCGACCGGGACGTGGGCGGCGGCGCTCGCCGCGGCGGGTGGTGCCGTCGCGGCCGCGCGCGCGGTCATGCGCGGCGAGGTCGATCGCGCATACGCGCTGGTGCGGCCTCCCGGTCACCATGCGGGGCCCGCGCGGACCGACGGCTTCTGCGTGTTCAACAACACGGCGCTCGCGGCCGCCCACTGCCGCCTCGCGGGTGCGCGGCGAGTCGCCGTGGTCGACATCGACGTCCATCACGGCAACGGCACGCAGGCCGGCTTCTACGCGGACCCGGACGTGCTGACCGTCTCGATCCACATGGACCACCGCTCGTGGGGGCCGGCCCATCCCGAGCTCGGGATCCCAGCGGAGCTCGGGGCCGGCGCTGCCGCCGGGTCCAACATCAACGTCGCGCTCCCGTTCGGGTGCGGCGACCGCGCCTACGCCGGCGCCTTCAGCCGCGTCGTCGAGCCGGTGGTCGAGCGGTTCGCTCCGGACGTCCTCGTGTGCGCCGCCGGATTCGACGCGAACCAGTTCGATCCGACGGGGCGCCAGTGCGTGACGATGTCGGGCTTTCACGACCTCGGAGCCGGCATCCGGCGCCTGGCCGATCGCGTGTGCGAGGGCCGTGTCGTGCTCTGCCAGGAAGGCGGATACGCCCGGACCTACACCGCGTTCTGCGCCCATGCGTTCCTCTCCGGGCTGCTCGGCGAAGCGCTGGTGCTCGACGACCCGCTCGCGTACCTGCCGGACGTCGAGACCGCGCACGTCGCCGCGATCGACGCGACGCTCAGATGCCTAGCCGACGAGGTCGGCTAGGAAGCGGACGATCCGCCGGGCCGTGGTCCGGTCCGGGTCCAGATCGGGGTTGTAGATGACGACGCTCGCGCCCAGGCAGCGCGGGTCGGCCAGTGCGGTCGCGGCGATCTCGGTCAGCTCGGCCCAGCCGAGTCCGCCCGGCTGGAGATAGTCGGCGGCCGGGAAGTCGCCGGTCCGGAGGACGTCGAGGTCGAGGTGCAGCCAGAACGGGCAGCCGATCGCGGCGATCGCGTCGCGCCCCGACGACGCGGCGCCGGCGCCGCGCACCTCGCGATCGTCGCGGAACAGCGCGACGGCGTCTCGAACGGAGTCCACGCCCGCATCCTCGAGCTCCTGGAGGTCACGCGGGCCGAGCATCGCGATCGCCTCGCGCGCGAGGATCGGGGTCAGGCGATCGAGCGCCTCCGGAAGGTGCTCGGCGGCGCCGAGCGCGATCGCGACCTCGCTGTCCGACGCCTCGCCGGTCCTGGACCGGGGCGGGGGCCAGGCGTCCTCGTGGCCGTCGACCAGGAGCAGGCCCACGTCGCCGTGACGATCGCGGCCGGCGGCGAGCGCGCCCAGCAGCACGGGGCAGTCGGCGCCGACCAGCAAGGGCCGCCGCCCGTCGTCGAGGCTGCGGCCGACGGCCCCCGCGGTCGCCTCGACCAGCTGCACCAGCGCCCGCTCCTTCAGCAGCCCCGACGGCCCGCGGACGCCGTCGCCCTCGATCGGATCCAGGTCGCCGGCGTCGCGCACGCCGGCGCGGGCGGCGAGCTGCTCGGCGAGACCGGCCTCCCTCAGCACCGCGATCGCGTCCGCGATCCCGCCAGGTCGCGCCATCGACGTGTACGGCACTCCGATCAGACCGAAGCTCACACGCTCAGTCTCTCCTCGGGGCGGGCTGCGTGCCTCCTGCGAAGTGTCAAACGCTCACCGGCTTCTTCGACGGTTGCGGGCTTCGCCGGCGGTACGAACGGACCATAAGCTCGCCGCCATGGATGCCGACGTCATCGTGCTGGGAGCCGGCGCATGCGGCCTCACCGCCGCTCGCGACCTACGGGCCCACGGGCTGGACGTGCTCGTTCTCGAAGCACGCGACCGGCTCGGTGGGCGCACCTGGACGCAGCCCGACGCCCTGCCCGGGCTGCGCCTCGAGCTCGGCGGCATGTTCGTCGACCGCCGCCAGGCCAGCGTGTGGCGCGAGATCGAGCGCTACGACCTCGCCGTCACCGCCCCCGCCCTGCCGCAGAACTGGCGCTGGCACCGTGACGGCGAGCTGCGCACCGAGCCGATGCCGGTGCCCGACGACGAGCTGGGGAGCCTCGAGCGCGCCTGGGTGCACGTGAGCTCCGCCGCCGCTCGCGTCCGTTCCGACCGGCCGTGGCGCGAGCAGGAGCTCGCCGATCTCGACGTGCCGCTGGCGCGGCTGTTCGACGATCTCCGCCTCGGGCCGTGGACGCTGGCGCTGTGCCAGGCCGCGCTCGGCGAGCAGATCTCCGGCGACTGGACGCGTGCCTCGGCGCTGGACCTGCTGGCCAACATCGCCGCCGCGGGCGGCGTGCTCGACTTCTTCCGAGCCGCCACGTTCGCCTACGAGTTCACCGACGGCACCGGGTCCCTGATCGACGCCCTGGCGCGCGACGGCGACCCGGAGATCCGCACCGGCGAGCCGGTGCGCGAGGTGGCCCAGGGCGACGGCGGCGTGCGCGTCCGCACCGACCGCGGCGACTATCGCGCCCGGCTCGCCGTCAGCGCGCTGCCGCTCAACGTCCTCGCGCATGTGGACATGCAACCAGCCCTCGACGGTGACCGTGCGCGCTGCGTCGCCCACGGGCACGTCGGCGGCGGCGTCAAGGTCTGGGCGATCGCCGAGCCGGTGCCCGACGGGCTGCTGGCCTACAGCGCCGGGACCGCACTCCAGCTGGTCGCCTACGACCGGCCGCTCGAGCAGGGCGCGCTGCTGGTCGGGTTCGGCTCCGGGCCGCTCGACGGCAACGACCCCGAGGCGGTGCAGGCGGCGCTGGCGCCCGTGCTGCCCGGCGTCGTCGTGCACGCGTCCTGCGGGCACGACTGGGTCCGTGACCCGTTCAGCCGCGGCACCTGGGCCGTCCAGCCCGCCGGCACGGCCGCGACGTGGCAGGCGCTGCCCGGCGCGCACGGGCGCGTGGTCTTCGCCTCGGGCGACATCGGGCCGCGCTGGGCCGGCTACATCGACGGCGCCGTCGACGCCGGTGCGCACGCTGCCACCACCGCCCTCTCGCTGCTGTGATCCGCTACCTCAAACAGGCCACCAGGTTCGCGCGCGCGCGCGACCCCGAGGTCGCGCGCGTGGTCAGCGAGATCCTCCTCGACGTGGAGCGCCGCGGGGTGGCCGCCGTGCGCGAGTACTCCGAGCGGTTCGATCGCTGGTCGCCCGCCCGATTCACGCTCACGCCGTCCGAGATCGCGCGCGCCGTCGACCGGGTCCCGGCCGAGCTGCGAGACCACATCGACATGGCCGCCGCCCAGATCCGGCGCTTCGCGAGGGAGCAGCGCGCGACGCTGCGCGACCTCGAGGTCGAGACGCTCGACGGCATCACCCTCGGGCACCGGCACGTGCCGGTCGACGCCGTCGGCGCGTACGCGCCCGGCGGCCGCTACCCGTTGATCGCTTCCTCGCTGATGACCACCGTCGTCCCCGGAGAGGCGGGCGTGCCGCGCGTCGTCTGCGCGGCCCCGCCCATCGACGGCGAAGGCATCCATCCGGCGATGCTGTACGCGATGCACACGGGCGGCGCCGGGGAGATCGTCTGCGTCGGGGGCGCCCACGGCCTCGCCGCGCTCGCGTTCGGTCTCGAGGACGTCGTCCCGGTGGACATGATCGTCGGCGCGGGCAACGCCTACGTCGCCGAGGCCAAGCGCCAGCTCTTCGGGCACGTCGGCATCGATCTGCTCGCGGGGCCCAGCGAGATCTCCGTCATCGTGGACGACACGAGCGACCCCGAGCTCGCCGCGGCCGACATCGCCGGTCAGCTCGAGCACGGCGTCACGACCGTCGGCTGGCTGATCAGCACCTCGCGCACCGTCGCGGAGCAGGTCATGGAGTCGATCGAGCGCCGCATCGGCGCCCTGCCCACGCGCGAGATCGCCGCCCAGGCGTGGCGCGACTACGGCGAGGTGATCCTCTGCGACACCGACGAAGAGGCCGTGCAGGCCTCCGACGGCACGGCCAGCGAGCACGTCGAGGTCCACACCGCGGACCCCGCGTGGTACCACGACCGGCTGCGCGCCTACGGCTCGCTCTTCCTCGGGGCCGACAGCGCCGTCCCCTACGGCGACAAGGGCGTCGGCACCAACCACGTCCTGCCCACCGCGGGCGCCGCCCGCTACACCGGCGGCCTCTGGGTCGGCAGCTTCCTCAAGACGCTCACGTACCAGCGCGCCACGCCGGACGGGAGCGCCGCCATCGCCCCCACGATCGTCGCCATCGCCGAGGCCGAGCGCCTCCCCGGACACGCCCAGAGCGCTCAGGAGCGCCTCGACCGCATCGCTCAGCGCACCTGAAACGCCGAGCGAGGTGCGCAGCGCCGCTCCTCACGACAGGGCAACGGCGATCCGATGCACGATCTCGTCGAGGACGTGCGGCGATGTCGCGAAGCTATCCCCTCACCGACCCGGATCTGGCGTGGCGCGCCCACGTCGTCCACCGCCGCGCTGGCGCGCGAGCGTGAGCAGCGCGGGGTTGACGACGAGCTCCTCGAAGACGTCCGTGCCCTCGCTCGAGGCGCCCGTCACCCCTTCGCGCTGCGCGGTGGTGATGGCCTGGCCGTCGCCGAAGGCGACGTACCGGATGTGCGGGCGAGCGCGAACACGGCGCGGCCGAGGTGGTCGGTGCGCATCGTCAGGCCGCCGCCGCGGGCTCGACGAGGCGCATCTGCCGGCGCCACGCCAGTGTGTTCTCAATCGTCACCTCGGGCTTCAGCATCCCGCGGTCGAACGGTGCGAACGCCTCCCCGGCCGCCAGCCGTCGGGGCCAGTCGGGGTTGGCGATCGCGCCGAGGCCGAGCGCCACCATGTCCGCGTGCCCGTCGTCCAAGAGGCGGGCGCCGAGGTCCTGGTCGTGCATGCCGCCGTTGGCGATCACCGGCACGCCGGTCGCGCGGCGCGCGACGCCCGTGATGCTCACGCCCGGCGCGAGGAACGAGGTCTCGTCCCAGTGCGCGCCCTCGCTCGCGACGTGGACGTACGCCGGGCCTGCGGCGCCGATGCTCCTGAAGACGGCCTCCGCCTCGGCGGCACCGCTCCAGCGGTACTCGAGGTCGTTGACCTTGGTCTGGGCGACGCGGACGCCGACCGGGAAGTCGGGGCCGGCGGCGGCGCGAATCGCCGCGATCACCTCGACGTGCAGCCGCGCGCGGTTCTCGACGGTGCCGCCGTAGCGGTCCGTGCGCAGGTTCGTGTACGTCGTCAGGAACTGGTCGAGCAGGTAGCCGTTCGCCCCGTGCACCTCGACGCCGTCGAAGCCCGCGGCACGGGCGCGGGCCGCGCTCGCGGCGAACCCGGCCACCGCCTCCTCGATGTCCACCAGCGTTGCCGGTCGGGGCAGGCCGTAGGGGCCCTCGCCGCCGTAGCCCCGGAGCATGCGCCCCTTCGGCCGGACGGCGGACGGGGCGATCGCGGCGTCGCGGTGGTGGTTGCCCTGGACCAGCGCCCCGGCGTGCATGAGCTGCAGGAACACCCGGCCGCCCTCTCGGTGGACCGCGTCCGCGACGCGGGCCCAGGCGCGCACCTGCTCGTCGGTGACGATCGCCGGCTGGTTCCGGTAGGCCTGGCTGTGCGCGTGATCCGTGTACGTGCCCTCGGTGACGACGAGGCCGAACCCGCCGCGGGCGTACTCGGCGTAGTAGTCGACCATGGTGTCGGTCGGCACGCCGTTCCCGGCGGTGCTGACGCGCGACATCGGCGCGACGGCGATGCGATTGGCCAGCTCCAGGCCGGCGACGGTCACGGGCTCGACGAGTGGATGGGTGCTCATGGGCGATCGACTCCTTGGTCGGTTGGATGGGGGTGGACGGTCAGATGTGCTGCGCCGGGCTGAGCAGGCCGTCGAGCTCGTACGCGATGCGCGAGAGCGACAGCGCCCGCGTGGACGTCGGCTCGTCCGCGAGCACGTCCGGGATCGTCGCCTGGAAGGTCGGGGTGAACCCGGCGGAGCGGGCGTTCACCAGCACGATCAGGAGATGGACGTGCCAGACCTCGGTGATGACGGCGGCGCGCAGCACGTCGAGCGCGACGAGCCGCCGCCGCCTGGGCCGCCGTCCCGCGAGCGCGACGACCTGAGCGCCGAACAGCCGCCGGTGCGTGCGGTTCGCCAGCGGGCCGACGCAGCATCTGGGCATCGGGAAGTCTCATGGTGTCCTCCTGCATGGGATGCGTCCCAACGTGGCGCGTCCGGGGCCGGTCGATCAACAGGCAAGGCACGAATGGATCGTGTAGCCCGACTTCACGAACCGGCCCCGGCGTGCCGCGCCGCTAGGCCGCCTCGGCAGCCGGACGCGCGGCCCCGGCCGGCGCGATCTCGCGCACCGGTTCCGCCTTCTCCCCGCGCGGCGTCAGGCGCGCGACGAGGGCGCCGCCGAGCGCGATCAGCGCGGCCGCGAGGATCGCCCATCGGTATCCGCCGGCGGCCGCCTCGCCCGCCGGGGCGCCGCTCGCGACGGAGGCGGCAACGGCGACCATCACCGCGAAGCCGACGGCGGACCCGACCTCCTGGGTCGTCACCAGCAGGCCGGAGGCCACGCCCTGGCGCTCGTCCGGCACCCGCTCGACGCCGACGATCGTCCAGGCCGGGAAGGCGGTGCCGTACCCGAGCCCGGCGGCGATGCTGCCGGGCAGGACGAGCGCCCACGACGCGGTGTCGTCGAGCGCCAGCCCGAGCCCGGCGAGCCCGACCGCCGCGAGGGACATGCCGCCGACGATGGTCGCCCGTGCGCCGAAGCGCGCCACGAGCCGCGGCGAGGCGGTCCCCGCGCCGGCCGCCACGCTGAGCGCCATCGGGACGATGACCAGGCCGGTCGCCAGGGTGCCGAGGCCCATGACGAGCTGCAGGTGCAGCGAGACCACGACGAACGCGCCCGCGAACGCGCCGTTGGCGGCGAGCGACACCAGGTTGGCCGAGGTGACCGACCGGTCCGCCAGCAGGCCGGGCGGCGCCAGCGGCGAGCGGACGACGCGCTCGACGAGCAGGAACGCGCCGAGGAGCGCGAGCCCGCCGACGATCAAGGCCAGCGTGAGGATCGAGCTCAGACCGCTCTCCTCGACGCGCCCCACGCCGTATACGAGCGCGACGAGCCCCGTGATCGCGACGGCGGCGCCGGGGAGGTCGAGCGCCTCGCCGCGGTTGCGGCGGCTCCGCGGGAGCACGCCAGGGGTGAGCAGCAGGGCGACGACGCCGACCGGCACGTTGACCCAGAGGATCCAACGCCAGCCGACCGCGTCGGTGATGACGGCGCCCAGGATCAGGCCGGCGGCGAGCGCGCTCGCGCCAACGGACCCCCACACGCCGAGCGCGCGGTTGCGAGCCTGCGGGTCCTCGAACGAGGTGGTGATGATCGACAGCGCCGCGGGGGTGACGAGCGCGGCGCCGACCCCCTGCACGGCGCGCATGGCGATCAGCAGCGCCGGGGTCTCGGCGAAGCCGCCCACGAGCGACGCGCCCGTGAACAGCGCCATGCCGGCGGCGAACACCGCGCGGCGGCCGAGCACGTCGGCCATCCGCCCGCCGAGCAGCAGGCAGCCGGCGATCGCCACGCCGTACGCGTTGATCACCCACGGCAGGGCGGACTCGCTGAGCGCGAGGTCGGCGTCGATGGCCGGCAACGCGACCGTCGCGATCGAGAAGTCGAGGATGGTGACGAACTCCGCCGTGCAGAGGAGCGCAAGCAGCAGCCACGCTCGCGGGGCGGAGGAGGGCTGGCGACGGCGGCTCATGACGTCGGCGCCAGGACGCGGTCGATCTCCGCCTCGAGCGTGCCCTTCGCGCGCGCCCCGACGAAGGTGTCCACCAGCTCGCCGTCCCGGAACAGCAGCAGCGTCGGGATCGAGCGGACGCCGTAGCGCATCGCGGTGCGCGGGTTGGCGTCGACGTCGAGCCTTGCGACCGCGACGTCGCGGCGCGCTTCCGCCAGCGCGTCGAGGACCGGGGCCATCTGCCGGCACGGTCCGCACCAGTCGGCGTGGAAGTCGACGAGGACGGGACGCTCCGCGGCGCGCACTGCGCTGTCGAAGCGGTCGTCGGTGAGCTGGGCGATGTGGGCGGTCATGTCGAGCACGTCCTTCGTGGATCGGTTCCGGGGTCGATCTCAAGGGTGCGTGCCGAACGCCGAAACGACCAATATCGGCGCGCAGGCCCGGTATAAGCTGCGTCGATGGCGTTGGAGATCCGCCAGCTCCGCTACGTGGTGGAGGGCGCGGATCGGGGGAGCTTCTCCCAGCGCGGCGGAGCCCCTCGGGATCGCCCAGCCGGCGCTCAAGGTCGAGCGCGAGCTACATGCCCGTGTCGCCGCGGTTCATGCGTCCTTGTGACGTCCGCGGCCTGATCGGCGGGGCTCCTACTTTCGGGCTAGGCGGCATCGAACGCCGTCGCCTCAGCCGCTGACCTGAAGCGACGGGACCGGTTCCGGCCCTCATCGCGCCAACGGACGACAAGCGCCTGCGTTCCGGCTCGTAGCGGCCCTCAGCCTGGTGACTCGGCTGCCCGATGTGTGCGCGCCGCGCACCAGCGTCCAATGCGCCTCGTGGGCTGGACGGATCGGACGCATCGGACGGCACGGATGTTGCCGCAACTGTTGCCACGGCGACGCTCTGGGGACCTTGCACGCGTGTGTGTCGCTGCGTCGAGTCGTGGCATGGTGCGAGCGGCTTGCCGAGGAATCGCTCGGCGATGGTGCGGAAGAAGTCGCTGCGGGTGATGACGCCGGTGATGTGGCCGTGCTCGATGACGGGGACGATGAGCACGCGGTGGTGCAGGAAGTCTCCCTGGTCTTCCCTGCGGTTTGGAAGCCATGCGGCTCGGGAGCCGCATGGATGTCATCGCCGGCGGTAGCGGAATGGCGTACGGATCGCCAGCCCGCACGGGTCAGTCGCGTAGTTCGGCAAGGATCTTGTCGAGGCGGCGGTCGCGGGTCTCCTGGGCCTTCGCGCTCAGCCCGGGACAGCCCATCGCACAGGCATCGCCGATCATCGGGTCGGTGGCGCCCCACTCAGCCTCGAAGCGCTCGAGTTCCACGGTTCTCTCGTCGCGTTGGCGGCGGTGTGGACCGTTCGCAGCGCCGCCGCGACCTTCTTGCGGTCGCGGTCGCGGTCGTTGACGTAGTGCAGCAAGCTGTGAATGGGTGGACGATGCAGGTCTGGGGACCCAGGCCTCAGGAACACGGCCTCGATCGCCTCGGAAAGGTGTTGAGGGAGCGACGGGCGATCGGGGACGCATCGCATCACCCGACGGCGAAGAGCGAGCGCACGCGGTACTGCGCGGCGAGGTCAGCGGCATCCGGTCGCGTACCTTCCGATCGGCCGAGACCTCAGGGGTGCCCACGAGGTCTTGAAGGGCATGGGCGACTCCGAGGAGCAGCCGGAGGGCATCTGAGCGGCGTTCGCCGGCGTCGGTCGGGTTTCGCGCGGGCGCGGGCGTACGCGGGCGATGACCGACCCTTGGTTGCGCCGGTGTTCGGTCGGCGGCGAGCCGCCGGCGTCCCGGCGCCGTACTTCAGAGCACGTCGCGCGGCGGCACGCGGCCCGCGAGCGAGCGCCCGAACGCACGTGCCGCGACGCCGCCGAAGCTGGCGACCGTACCGCCGCCCGCGGACGGACTCTCCACGAGCAGGCCGCGCTCGCTGAGCAGCGGGTGCGCGGCGAGGTCGGCGATCGAGTTGAGCGCCGCGTAGGCTATCCCGGCGCGGTCGAGGCGGCCGCAGAGCGCGTCTCGGTCGAGGCGCAAGAGCGCCGACTCAACTGCGTCGTGCAGCTCGGTGCGGTGCTCGAGCCGCAGCGCGTTCGTGGCGAAGCGCGGGTCGGCCGCCAGCTCCGGGAGCTCGAGCACGTCGTGCGCGAACCGCAGCCACTCGCCGTCGTGCTCGACCGCGATCACGAGCTCGAGCCCGGTCGCGCAGCGGAAGACGCCGTACGGGGCGATCGCGTGGTGATGCCGGGCGCTGCGCTCGAAGCTGACGCCCGCGTTGAGGAAGCTCGTGAGCATCGGGGCGACGAACTCGAGCGCGCAATCGAGCATCGCGACGTCGAGATGGCGGCCCCGCCCGGTGCGATCGCGCTCGCGGACCGCCGCCAGCACGAGCAGCGCCGCGTAGATCCCGGTGGAGACGTCGCACACCGAGACGCCGGCGCGGGCGGGGCGCTCGCGCTCGCCGGTCAGGCTCATCAGGCCCGCCTCCGCCTGGACGAGCATGTCGTAGGCCTTTCGGTCCGACCACGCGCCGCTCGCGCCGTAGCCGGAGATCTGGCAGGCGATCAGGCGCGAATGGGTGCGCGCGAGGGCCGCGGCCTCGAACCCGAGGCGCGCGGCCGCCGCCGGGGACATGTTGTAGACGAGCACGTCGGCGCCGGCCAGCAGCTCGTCGAGGCGCAGCCGGTCCTCCCGGTCGCGCAGATCAAGCGCGAGCCCGTCCTTCCCGCGGTTGAGCCAGAGGAACTGCGCGCCCTCGCCGTCGGCGTGCGCATCCCAATGGCGGGCGAAGTCGCCTGCTCCGGCCCGTTCCACCTTGGTGACGCGCGCGCCCAGCTCACCGAGCACGCGCGTGCAGAGCGGCCCGGCCACGGAGTGCTCGACGCCGACGACGTGCAAGCCCCCGAGGGGTCCGTCCGGGTGCGCAGATCCGACCATGCAGCACGACGGTAGCTCGTGGTCGGCGGGTTCGGCCGGATGTGCGCACGGCTGTCGACCGCAAAGCCCGGCGGCCGCAACGCCTCGGTTAGCGTGGCGGGCATGGCGCAGCTGCATCCGCTCGGAGCCGCGGGACCGCTCATCGTGACGTGCGCACTGACCGGCGGCATCCACGGCAAGGAGGCGAACGCGAACCTCCCGGAGCAGCCCGACGAGATCGTCGCCCAGGGCGTCGCCGCGTGGGCGGCGGGCGCCGCGATCCTGCACGTGCATGCACGCGCGCCCGACGGCTCGAGCACGATGGACACCGCGATCTACGCGGAGCTGCACGAGCGGCTGCGCGCATCGACCGACGCGATCGTGCAGCTGACGACCGGCGGCAGCCCGCGCCTTACGGTCGAGGAGCGGTTGAACACGGTGCTGCTCGCGCCCGAGATGTGCTCGCTGAACATGGGGCTCATGAACTTCTTCATCCGCGGCGAGCAGGTCTTCTTCGCCAACCACCGCGATGACATCGAGCGGTTCGCGCGCGAGATCGCCGCACACGGAGTGAAGCCGGAGCTGGAGGTGTACAGCAGCGCGATGCTGGAAGAGGTCGAGCAGCTCCTGGACTCGGGCCTGCTCCAACCCCCGTACGTCATCAACCTCGTACTGCACACACCGACCCAGGGCGGGCAGCGCGGGACGCTCGAGAACCTCGTCGACCTGCTGCGGCGCGTGCGCGACCTCCCGGTCGACCCGGCCGACCTGCGCGTCAACGTGTCGGCGATGGGACCGACGCAGCGCGGGCTGCTCGCCGTCGCCGCCGCGGCGGGCCTCAACGTTCGGACGGGCCTAGAGGACAACGTCATGACCGCGCGTGGCCGCCTCGCGGCGAGCAACGCTGAGCTCGTCAAGCAGACCGTCGGCATGCTGCGCGCGCTCGGTCGCGAGCCTGCCACCGCGGCGCAGGCGCGCGACCGGCTCGGGCTGTCCGTGTGATCGAGCGGCGCGCGAATGTCAAACGCGCCGTGTCCGCAACCGCCGCGACGAGGACGCTGCCGCGCTAGCTTCGCCGCATGTCCAGCCGTCCCCGCCATGGGCGTGGCGTCGACAGGATCGTGATCACGACCCTGACCGAGAACTACGTCGACATGCTGCTCGCCGACGAGCCGCGGGTGCGGCGCGCCGGGCTCGCGCACCACTTCGATCCCAAGAACGCCTGCGTGATGGGCGAGAACGGCATCGCCCTGCATGTCGAGGTGCATTGGGGCGACCGCTACGTCTACCGGGCCCTGTTCGACACCGGCATGAGCAGCCGCGTGCTGCTGCACAACGCGCAGACGCTCGGCGTCGATCTCGACGCGCTCGACCACGCCGTGATCAGCCACGGCCATCCGGACCACTACGGCGGGCTGCGCGGGCTGCTCGAGCACCGGTCCGCGCCACTGCCCGTGTCGATCCATCCCGATGCGCTGCTGCCGCGCTACCTGCGGCTGGCGTCGGGCCAGGTCGCCCCGTACTACAACCACGATCTGGACGACGCGACGCTGCGCGCCGCGGGCGGCGCCCTTGTGCCGCACCGCTCGCCGCTCGAGGTCGGGCCCGGGCTGATCGCCAGCGGCGAGATCCCGCGCGACGTCGACTTCGAGCGGCCGAGCCAGGACCTCACGACGCCGAACGCGCTGATCCAGCTCGTCGACGCCTGCGCGGCCCCCGACACGGTGCCCGACGACCAGATGCTCGTGATCGAGCTCGGCGACGACGGCATCGTCGTGCTGCTCGGCTGCAGCCACGCCGGCGTGCTCAACAGCATCGCGCACGCGCGCCGCATCACCGGACGCGAGCGGGTCGTTGCCGTCCTCGGCGGGTTCCATCTCGGCTTCCCCGGCACGCCCGCGACGAAGGTCGAGCAGACGATCGCCGGCCTGCGCGACGTGCAGCCGGAGCTCATCTGCCCCATGCACTGCACCGGGATCGGCGCGATCGCCGCGATCCGCGACGCCTTCCCCGACCGCTTTGTCCTCAACTGCACGGGCACGGAGCTCACGCTGGAGGCGGCCGCGTGAGGACCGCGGCGGACGTCCGGCTCGCGGCGGCACGCGCGCAGCTGCCGGCAGCCTCCGGCGCCGCGTACATGAACGCCGGCACGTTCGGCCCGCTTCCGCGCGCGACGGTCGAGGCGATGCTGGCGCGCGAGGGGCGCAACCTGCGCGAGGGCCGCGTGGGCCCGCGCTTCTTCCCGGAGTTCGAGGCGGCGGTCGGCGCGGCGCGCGAGCGCATCGCCAAGCTGCTCGGCGCCGCGCCCGGGGCGGTGGCGCTCACCCGGTCGACGACCGACGGCTGCCACGTCGTCGTCCAGGGGCTGCGGCTGGAGCGCGGGGACGAGATCGTCACGACCGACGTCGAGCACTTCGGCCTCCTCGCGACGCTCGGGGCGTCGTCGGCGCGGGTCCGCGTGGCGGAGCTCCGTGGCCGCCCGGCCGCCGACGCGCTGGAGGCCATCGCCGCGCACGTCGGGCCGCGGACGCGGCTGATCGCCGTGTCGCACGTCGCGTGGTCGACGGGTCAGGTGCTGCCGGTGCGCGAGCTCGCCGCGCTGGGCGTCCCGATCCTCGTCGACGGGGCGCAGTCGGCCGGCGCGATCCCCGTCGACGTCGGCGAGCTCGGCTGCGATTTCTACGCGCTGCCGGGCCAGAAGTGGCTGCTCGGGCCGGAGGGCACCGGCGCGCTCTACGTCCGGCCCGACCAGCTCGACGCGCTGGCGGTCGCGCTGCCCTCCTACCAGTCCCAGGCCGGGTACGGGACGGATGGGACCTTCACTCCGCTGCCGGGCTCCGCGCGGTTCGACCCGGCCTGGATCCCGTACGGCGCGCTCGAGGGGCTCGCCGCCTCGGTGCAGCTGCTCGAAGTGCTGGGCGACGCAGGGCCGGCGCACGCGCTCGCGCTCGCCGGTCGCTGCCGCGAGGCGCTGCTCGACCGCGTGGAGCTCGTCACCGAGGCTGGCCAGGCGACGCTCGTCACGTTTGCGCCCTCGGGCACGGCCGACGAGACCGTGCGCCGGCTCGCGGAGGCGGGCGTGCTCGTCCGCGCGATCCCGCGCGAGGGCTGGGTGCGCGCGTCGATCGGCTTCTGGTGCACCGACGACGACATCGATCGACTCGTGGAGGCCTTGTGAGCGACCATCCGGAACGGCTGACCCTCGCCGACGACGCGCTCGTCGCGCCCGACATCGCCGAGATCATGGCGCGCGAGGAGGCCGAGCTGGGCTTCGTCCCGAACGTCCTGCGCGTGCTCGCGTTGCGCGAGCCGTACCTGCGTGCGTGGGCGGCGATGATGGACGATCTCGTCGCGGGACCGTCCGCGCTCACCGAGGTGCAGCGGGAGCTGATCGCGGTCGTCGTGTCCGCCACGAACCGCTGCCACTACTGCATGCTCAGCCACGGCGCGAAGCTCGGCGTGCTCACCGGCGACCCAGTGCTCGTCGACCAGCTGATGACGAACCACCGTGCCGCCCTGCTCCCGCCGCTGGAGCGCGCGCTCGCCGACCTCGCGGTCGCCGTCACCCGCCGCCCGGACGAGGTCGGCGCGGCGGACTGGCTGCCGCTGCGCGAGCTCGGCGTCGCCGACGCGGACATCTTCACCGCGATCGCGGTGGCGGGCATGTTCAACATGACCAACCGGGTGCTCACAGCGGTCGCCGCCGAGCCCAACCCCGAGTACCACGACATCGGAAGGAACCGCCCGTGAGCGCACCCGAGATCGTCGCGGCCGCCAGGGAGCACTACCGGCACGCGCGCTGGGACCAGGCATACGCGCTTCTGGAGCCTGCGCTCGCCGCCGCAGGCGATCCGCTCGAGGCGGCGTGCCTCAAGGTCGGGCTGGTCGAGGTCTGGAACTGGGAGGACCTCAAGCGCGGGCTGCAGTCCGGCCGCGACAAGCTGGCACTGCTCGACGAGGCACAGGCCGACCTCGACGAGGCGGACGATCGCGCGCTGCTCGCGCGCGCCGCGTTCGAGCGCGGCATGGCGCTGCACGCCGCGTACCTGCTTGCCGACGCCCCGACCGACGGCGAGCTCGCCTGCTTCGTCTCGGCCGCCGAGCTGCACGAGGCCGAGGGCGACCTCGAGTCGGCGGCGATGGCGCTCGCCCTCGCCGGCGTCTACCACCATGTCGTCGAGCTCGACCGCGCGACCGCGCAGCCGCTGCTCGTCCGCGCGCACGGCCTGCCGCCACAGGACGGGGCGCCGAGCCTCGCGCGCGCGGAGGCGGCACGGCACCTCGGGCAGATCCTGCAGGAGCTCGGGGATCACGACGGATCGATCCGCTTCCTCACCGAGTCGGTCGAGATCCGCGAGCGCGCGGGGTATCCGATCAACCTCCCGTCGGCCTACCACGCGCTGGCCTATGCGCTGCTGGAGGCCGGTGACCTGGCCGGCGCAGCCGCGCGGATCGCGCAGGCGCGCGAGTGGGGTGAGCGGACCGGGTCGCGATTTCCGCTCGCGATGATCAAGCGCACGGAGGCGGACCTCGAGCTCGCCGAGCTCGCTCCCGCACTGTGGCGACGCTCGCATCCGTGACCGGCAGGTCGTAGTGCCGCCGTTCTCACCCGACGAGGTCCGGCGGCGCTGGGCGGCGGTGCAGCACCGCATGGACGAGGCGCTCGACGCGCTCGTCGTCGTGTCGTTCCACGGGTCCTACTACCTCACCGGCATGCCGGTGATGCCGCTGGGGCGCTGGGCCGTGACCGTCCTGCCGCGCAGCGGTGCGCCGGCCGTCGTCGCGCCGCGCATCGACGCCGAGGCGCTGGCCCGCGACACCCCGGTGCCGCGGGTGCTCGGCTACGACGACACCCGCCCGACGATCGCGGCCGTCGCCGGGCTCGTCGCCGAGACGCTGCGCGGCACGCGCGTCGTCGGGATCGAAGGGATGGCGATGCCCGTGGCGCTCCGCGATGCGCTCGCCGCGCTGCTCCCCGGCGTCCGCTTCGTCGACGCGACCGCCGCGTTCGACGGCGCGCGGCTCGTGAGCTCCGGAGCGGAGCTCGAGCTCGTCGTGCGCGCCGGTGCGATCGCGATGGCCGGGATGGACGCGGCCCGCGCGGCGCTCGACGCGGGCGGTTCCGAGGCGTCAGTGACGGCGCGGCTGCGCGAGGTCATGACCCGCCTGCTGCCCGACGACGCGCCGGGCGAGCTGCTCGTGATCGTGCAGGCCGGGGGCCGGTCGGCGACCGAGGCACACCGGCCGTCGACGAGTGCGCCGCTCGGCGACGGCCTCGTGCAGGTCCTCTGCGAGTGCGGGATCTGGCACTATCGCGCGGCGGTCGCGCGCTGCCTGCCGCTCGGCCGGGTCTCGGACGCGGAGGCGCGCGCCCTCGAGATTGCCGATGCGGCCTTTGCCGCCGCACTCGCAGCGGTCCGTCCGGGCGCCCGCTGCTGCGATGTCGACGCGGCAGCGCGCGCGCTGCTGCGCGACCACGGAGAGGTGCCGACCGGCGCCGGCTTCGCCTACCCGCTCGTGCACGAGCACGGGGGGCGCAGCGAGCTCGCCGAGCTCCGTCCGTACAACGAGCGCCCGCTGGAGCCGGGCATGATCCTGATGCTCGAGCCGTGGGCGATGGTGCCCGGCGTGGGCGGGCCGCGGCGCGCCGACATGGTGCGCGTCGGCGCGCGCTCCGCCGTGCCGCTCACCCGTTGACGAACGCGAGCGCGCGCACCGGCGACCCGGTGCCGCCGCGCACGCGCAGCGGGAAGCCGTGAAACGTGAATTGGCGCCCCAGCAACTGATCGAGGTTCATCAAGTTCTCGTAGTGCGTGATGCCGGTCGCGCGGCAGAGCATGTGGGCTGGATACGTGCGGCTCGCCGGGCTGTCGGGGCTCGGGGTATCCACGCCGAACACGCGGACCTGCTGTGCGCCGAGCCACGCGCAGCCGGAGTCGTCGAGCCCGGGGTAGTCCGTCACGTAGCCCTTCGAGTCGACGTGGCGCGTGTGGTGCCCGGTGTGCAGGAGCACGACCATGTCGGCCTCGACCGCGACCGCGCTCGCCGCCGCGGCGGCCGCGAGCCGCTCGCCGGTGATCCAGCCGAAGTCGCCGACGTCGGACACGTCGAGCACCACGCCCGGTCCGTGGAACTGGCGCAGGCCCATGCGATCGATCGACGGCGCGTCCGGGGATGGGTCGAGGTGGTTCAGCGCATCGACATGTGTCGGACCGTGGTCGCAGAACAGCATGCCCTTGGTCGCGTACGAGAAGCCGCCGTCGAAGAGGCGCGCGGTCTCCTCGTGATCGTGGGTGTCCCACACGACGGTCTTGGGGTGGCCCATGTACACCGGCATCCCGGTGTAGATCTCCTGGGTCAGGTCGACGATCTCCATCGCGGCGGACCGTAGTCGAGCCCCGGGGCGGCGATCCGGATTGCGGACAGGTGCAGGGTTCGCAACTCCCGCGCGCGGTCGCGCCGGTGCTCGAATGCGCCCATGCGTGACGACGGGACGGTGCACCTCGACGGGACGGGCGTCTGGAGCCCGCAGCTGCGCTACGCCGACCGCCCGCGGGTGGCCGAGGCGGCGCTCGAGCTCGAGGAGCTCGGCTACAGCGCGGCGTGGATTCCGGAGGGCGCGGCGTTCCCGATCCTCGAGGCGGCCGAGGCGCTGCTCCGCGCCACGCGCCGCATGCCGGTCGCCACGGGCATCCTCAACGTGTGGCAGCACGAGCCCGCGGCGGTCGCCGCGACCTGGACGCGGCTCGAGGACGAGCACCCGGGCCGGTTCGTCCTCGGACTCGGCATCAGCCACCCCGAGATCTTCCCGCCGGGCGCGAGCAATCCGTATCGCCGGCCGGTCGCCACGCTCGGCGCGTACGTCGACGCCCTGGCGAGCGGCGGCAGCCGGGTGCCGCCGCAGCGCTGCGTGCTCGCCGCGCTCGGCCCGCGCATGTTGCGTCTCGCGGGCGAGCGCACGGCCGGCGCGCATCCGTACCTGTCGACGCCGGAGCACACCGCCACGGCGCGCGCGGTACTGGGTGCGGACGTGCTGCTCGCCCCCGAGCTGGCCGTCGTCCTCGAGCGCGACCCGGTCCGCGCGCGCTCGCTCGCTCGCGCGCACCTCGCCCGCTACCTGGACCTGCCGAACTACGCGAACCACCTGCGGCGCATCGGGTTCGGCGACGCCGACCTCGCGGGCGACGGCAGCGACCGGCTCGTCGACCGCGTCGTCGCCTGGGGCGACGAGACGGCGATCGCGGCGCGCGTGCAGGAGCACCGCGCAGCCGGGGCGGACCATGTCGCGGTCCAGGTCCTCGGCGGGCCGGCGGAGGAGCCACCGCTCGCGCAGCTCCGCTCGCTCGCACCTGCGCTCTGCGCGTGACCGAAACCCCTCTCCCGCGGCCGGCGTCCCGTACGGTGCCGAGGCCAACCACCCCCAGGGAGACCGCGCATGATCTATGCCGAGAACATGGAGCTGATCGGCTATCACGACCTCGACGGCCGGCCCGGCCTGAAGCTCGCGATGCAGGAGGTCGATGACCGGTTCTACCTGTACGTCGCACCGATCTGGCACCAGGGCTGGGCGATCCTCGACGTCACCGACCCACGCAACCCGACGCTCGAGCGCTGGATCGACGGCCCGCCGAACACGTGGACCGAGCAGGTCCAGGTCGCGGACGGGCTCATGGTGACCGGCCTTGAGCACATCCATCCGCTGTTCCGGACCGGTGGCAAGGAGGAGCCTGAGGAGGGCATCCTGATCTGGGACGTCTCCGATCCCGTCGACCCGAAGCAGCTGGCGCACTGGCGCACCGGGGCGAGCGGCACGCACCGCAACTACTACGACGGCGGGCGCTACGTGCACGCGGCCATGACGATGCCCGGCTACGTCGGTCACATCTACGGCGCCCTCGACATCGAGGATCCGGAGCACCCGCGGCTGGCCGGGCAATGGTGGATCCCGGGCCAGCACGAGGCCGGTGGCGAGACGCTGCCGCAGCGGCTCGTCGAGGGCGCGCAGCGTAACCATCCCTTCCCGGACGTGCCGGCCGCGTGGCTCCACGGCGGCGCCTACGCCACGGGTGACCGCGTGTACTGCCCCTGGTCGCGTGGCGGGATGGTGCTGCTCGACATCGAGGACGTCGAGCAACCGCGCCACGTGTCGACGCTCGAGATGTGGCCGCCGCTGGGCAGCAGCATCGCGGTCCACACCGTCGTCCCGATCCCCGAGCGCAAGCTGGCGGTGCTCAACAGCGAGGCGCTGCAGGAGCGCGGGGCCGAGCCGGAGGGCTACGTCGCGCTCGCCGACATGAGCGACGAGTCGGACCCGCAGCTGCTCTCGCTGTTTCCCAAGCCCGAGGTGCCCGAGGGGTACCCGTTCGCTGACTTCACGCAGAAGGGCGGACGGTTCGGCCCGCACAACCAGCACCAGCCGCAGCATCAGGCGTGCCTGCAACCGACGGGCGACTACATCTACGTGGCCTACTTCAACGCCGGGCTGCAGGTGTTCGACATCAGCAACCCGCGCGCGCCGAAAGTGGCCGGCTACTGCATCCCGGAGGATCCGGAGACCCGCAACGGCCCGCTGCCCACCGACCTGGTCATCCAGGTCGAGGACGTGCTCGTCGACCGGCGCGGCTACATCTACTGCTCCGAGAAGAACTCGGGGCTCTACGTGATGGAGTTCACGCCGCCCGCGCGGCGGTAGAGCTTGCGCGGACGGCCGGGTCCGGCGCTGTGCAGCTCGACGCGCGCCTCCCCGACCGTGACGAGGTACTCCAGGTACCGGCGCGCCGTCACCCGTGAGATCTCGAGGCGGCCCGCGATCTCCTCCGCGGAGGTGGCGAGGCCGTCCGAGAGCGTCCCGCGCACCTCGCGCAGCGGGCCGACGGCCAGGCCCTTCGGGAGCCACCTGGGCGCCGCGCGGCCCGACGAGGTGTAGGCGTCGATCTGGGTCTGCTCGAAGCGCCCGTGCTTGAGCGCCGCCATGCGCCGCAGGAAGAGCCCGAGCGCTTGCTCGAGCCGCTCGGGCTCGAACGGTTTCACGAGGTAGTCGATCACGCCGAGCTGGACCACTCGCCGGACGACGTCCGGCGAAGCCGAGGCGGTGACGGCGATCACCTCCGCCGGATGATCGAGACCGCGCAACGTGCGCAGCAGGCGCAGGCCGTTCATCCCCGCGAGCTGGAGGTCGAGGATCACCAGCTCAGGCTGGCTCCGCTTCAGCGACGCGAGCGCGAGCTCCCCGCTGTCGACGATGTCCACGACGCGGAAGCGCCCCGACCGCTTGATCAGTTCGCGGTGGACGTAGCTGACCGTCGGGTCGTCCTCGACGATGAGGACGCGCCATCCGCTCACGAGCACCAGGCGTGCATGGACTCGCGATTGTGCCGGTGCGGCACCGCTCCGGCAAGGGCGGGAACACGCGCCGTGCGCACAATCGCGTTTCGTGCCTGCCCGTGAACCACAACGGTACCGGCGCGCCGCCCGCTGCTTAGGCTCACGATGCAATCGTGCCCTGGACTCCCGGCCCCCGCTGCGTCCGCACGGCGAACAGGACGACTGGAGGAAGCTCATGAGGAACTTCGCGCTGGCGGTCGTCGCGATGATCGCGCTGCTGGCCACCGGCTGCGGCGGCGGGGGCAGCGACTCCGGCGGCGGCACACCGGCTGCCCAGTCCGCCGCGACGGACGCCTCGATCCCGTCGTTCACCGTCGGCTTCCCGGGCTCGATCCAGGGACTGGACGTCACCAAGTCGGCCGATCCCTTCACGCTCTCGGTGCTGGCGCTCGCGCTCGAGGGCCCGCTGGTCTACGACAAGGACGGCAAGCTCAAGCCACGGCTCGCCGAGACATGGGAGCAGGTCGACCCGACCACGTACACGTACCAGCTGCGCTCGGACGTGAAGTTCTGGGACGGCACGCCGCTCACGGCCGAGGACGTCGTCTACTCGTGGCGGCGCAGCCTCGACGAGGCGGGCGGTTCGCAGCTCGCCCGCTACTTCAGCGCGGTGAAGAGCGTCAGCGCGACCGGCCCGCTCGAGGTCACCGTCAAGCTCAAGTCGCCCGATCCGTCCTGGCAGTACCAGCCCGGCTCGTTCCCGGGCTGGGTCGTCAGCAAGAAGTTCTGGGAGGCACACCCGAAGGACATCGGCACGCCCAACACGCTCACGATGGGCACCGGCCCGTACAAGATCACCGAGTTCGTCCCCGACGAGAGCGTGACGCTCGTGCGCAACGAGGAGTACTGGGGGCCAAAGCCGGCCGTCGAGGCCGTCACGATCAAGATCATCCCCGACTCGTCCGCGCTGCTGCTCGCGATGCGCTCTGGGGAGCTCGACGCCGTGTTCCCGGTGCCGTTCAACCAGATCAAGCAGTGGGAGGGACTCTCGGACGTGTCGATGCAGTTCGCCCCCGAGCTGCGCTACTGGTCGTTCACGCTCGACATGGAGTCGGAGCCGTGGGACGACCTGCACGTACGCCGCGCGCTGGCGCACTCGGTCGACCGGCCGGGGCTCGTCCAGGCGCTGCTCTCCGGCCACGGTGCGCCGGCCGACACCCAGATTCCGCCTGAGCAGTGGCGCTCGATCGCCGACCAGGGGACGATCGACCAGCTCTACGCGGATCTGCCGAAGTACGAGTTCGATCTCGACAAGGCCCGCGAGGAGCTCGCGCAGTCCGCCCATCCGGACGGGTTCTCGGCGACGCTGACCTACCCGGACGCGCGGCCGATCCTCGGGCAGGCGGCGCAGGTGCTCGCCAAGAACGTCGCCGAACTCGGGATCGACCTCGAGGTCAAGGAGGTCCCGTTCAACGCCTACCTCCAGACGGTGTTCGGGCACAAGGACCTGGGCATCCAGTCCTTCTCCTACGGCGCCGACTGGCCCGATCCCGCCAACATGCCCGACGTGTCGTGGGCGAGCTCGCAGGCGATCCCGAACGGGCTGAACCTGTCCAACTACAAGTCGCCGACGATCGACCGGCTGCTGGAGGAGCAGCGCACCGCGCCGTCCGAGGACCGCGCCGCCCTCGTCGCGGAGGCGATGAACCAGGCGGCCGAGGACGTCCCGGTGATCCCGCTCTTCTACAGCGAGATCGCGCTGGCGCTCAAGCAGGAGTTCGTCCTCGGCGGCGAAGGATGGGGTCCGTGGTACTTCGTCCAGCCCTGGCTCTCCTACGTCGCGGCGGCCGCGTAGCGCCCGATCACCGATGGGCCGCCTGACGCTCCTGCGCTTCCTGGCACGCCGGATCGGCCTGATGGCGATCATGCTGCTGGCCGTCTCGATCGCGGCCTTCGCGATGATCCACGTGTCGCCGGGAAGCGCGGAGCAGGCCCTGACCGGCGGCAAGGCCGTGTCGCCGGAGACGCTGGCGGCGATCCGCGACCGCTACGACCTCGACGGCTCGGTGTTCGCGCAGTACTGGAGCTGGCTGTCGCACGCGCTGACGTTCGACCTCGGCACGTCGATCCGCACGAATGAGCCGGTGCTGGACGGGCTGCTCACGCGCTGGACCGTGACCGCCCAACTCGCCGGGCTCGGATTCCTGCTGGCGCTCGGCGTCGGCGTGCCGCTCGGGGTGCTGGCGGCGGTGCGCCGGGGCACTGCGGTCGACCGCGCGGCCGTCTGGTTCACCGTCGTCGGGATCAGCACGCCGGCGTTCGCGAGCGGGATCGCGCTGCTGATCGTGTTCTCGGTCGAGCTGCCGTGGTTCCCGACGATCGGGGCGGG
>Ga0190265_10000712_pt1 | contig 22410 bp, 20 predicted proteins | sample Popmic124T_FD_133135 | JGI IMG/M metagenome (GOLD analysis project Ga0190265, IMG submission 133135) | Populus adjacent soil microbial communities from riparian zone of Indian Creek, Utah, USA - 124 T | ecosystem: Environmental > Terrestrial > Soil > Riparian zone | place: USA: Utah | collected...
GGAGAAGGATTTGCGGGGCCGGCGCTCAGCTACGGCGGCGGAAGCGAGCCGGCCCGGCAAGGGGGAGACATGAGCACGAAGCTGACGGTGGCGGAGATCCTGGCGATCCACGCCGAGTTGCCGCGCGCTTCGGGGTCTTGGCCGCAGCGTGGCAGATCTGGAATCTAACAAAGTAGAGCTAACGGCTCGCCGGCGGCGCTTCTCCCGAGCCGCCGCCGGCCCCGGGCCGGGTCACTTCCCGGGGACCCCCTCCAGCCGGTGGAAGGTGAGGGGCAGTTTCCGTCCCCCTTGGAACCACATGCCCTGCAGGGCGCTGCCATCGGCGTTCAGTGTGCCTTCGTAGGAGGCGGCGACGGCCTTGATGTCCAGCCGTAGCGTGCCGCCCTCGAAGACGGCTCCGGCGACCGGGATCTTCGCTCCCTGATCGATACTGTCGACCATCGCGCCGAGGCCGCCGTCGTCCTTCTTCTCGACATGCAGGGAGAGGCGAAGCTTCGTCGAGCCCACTTCCAGGGCCCCGAGCCACTCTCCCGCCGCCCCCTCGCCGGGCACCGGCTTGGCGGGGAGGCTAGGAGCCTCGGCCGAAGAGCCCTGCGCCGCCGCCTGGGGGGCCGGGAGGATCGTCGCGAGCAGTGCGAACATCAACAGCGGCAGCACGAGCTTTGAAAGATAGCGGTTCATCTTTATCTCCTTGATCGGTTTAGATCGCTTGATCGTCGTTGTTCGGTTCCGTTCGAGTCCGTGCTCGTGTCCTACTCCCCTTCCTCGGGATCGAAGACCTGCTCGATCGGCATCTCGAAGACTCGCGAGATGCGAAAGGCGAGGGGGAGGCTGGGGTCGTACTTTCCCTTTTCGATGGCGTTGACCGTCTGACGCGAGACGTCCAGCCGCTGGGCCAGGTCGGCCTGCGTCCAGTCGCGCTCGGCCCGCAGCACCTTCAGCCGGTTCTTCACGAGTACTTCCTGCGGCCCATCAGGACGCCAATGGGATGGGTGATGATCATCGCGGCAAAGACGTAGATGAAGTCCTTTGCGGGCACTCCGCCCCTCACCGCGAGGAGCCAGTAGGTCAGGCCTCCCACGAGGCCGACCCCGAACGCGAGGGCGAGCGCCTCCACCTCGATCTTGCGCTGCAACTCGTCCGTTTCCCGTAGGAACCGGCGGTGCGCCAGAATGGTCACGATGCCGAGGATCGAGGTGCCGAACACCCCCACGATGGTCACACCATAGGGCAGCCAGTTTTTCTTGATCACCAGGGTGATGGCGAGGAAGGAGAACGCCCAGACGAGGGACCATAAGGCGACGCGCAACTGGTTGCGTCGGTCGCGCTCAGAGCCGGAACAGAGGAAGCCGAGAGAGTCGGGTAGTTTCAAAGTCTTATCTCCTTGTCAGGACGCCAAGCAGGCTTGACACAAGGAGAGTACGGCGGGCTTGTCTAATTGTCAAGCGTCATTGACTATTCCCGGCGGGCAGGCTGGTAGCCAGCCATGTGGGCTCCTTCCCTGACGAAGTGCATGGCACCTCCCCTGGGGGAAGTTCGAAGTGGGCGAGGAGCGCGGCCGGCAGAGCGACCTGGAGCGCCGGTTCAGCCGTACCCTCGGCCGCGAGGCGATCAGAGCTAAGTGCCACCCACTTCGCCCGCATTTGCCCGCCTCTCCAACGAGGTGGCACGTCTACGGGGACTCGACTCGGCTATCCGCAGATGTGAGATAGTCCCGCATCAGGCTGACCAGGACCACCGTCAGATAGGTCGACAGGGTGCTCCGGCCCCGCCAGCTCACAAGGAGCCGGTAGTCGTCGTCAACGAACCTGACCAGCGCCCAGGATCGGAACGCCTCCGCTTCGTCGTGCGGCAGGCCGCTCGAACGGCTCAGGTGCTGGAGCTTCCTCTGAATCAGGCCGTAGTGGTTTTCGAGGAGCGCCTTTGCCCGCTCTACCGGAGAAGCCTCCTCACGGGGAGGCTGGTAGCCAGCCATGTGGACTCCTTCCACACTGATGCACTTTTCATTAGTGTTGCTGCCATTAAACCTTGCGCTAAGCGACGAATACGCTGGCGATCAACGTGTGAGACCTAGTCTGGTCTACAACTCGTTTCGGGGCCGGGAACCGTCCGAATCAGCTCAAGCAGCCCGGTTTCGCCACGATGTTTTCGGTGTACAGGACCTGGGAAATCTGCGAGAGGCAACTGGTGGAATCGTTGGCCACATTGTAGACCATGACACCACCGTAACCGTTGTTCTTTACAAAGCTTGCCGCCGGATCTCCATCACATGCGCCGATCGACACGCCGATCGCCAACTGATTCTTTCCCATGCCCGCGTCTACATAGGGCTGCAACCGCTCTTCGTAAGAGGGATCGCCATACGTCATTTCCCAGCCATAGCTCAAGTTGCCGGCGAGCGTATTGCCTCCCCAGGTCGGCCCGAAGTACTGGGTATCCGCGAACAACGCCTTCGCGATGATCTTTCCCGGCATCGTCTGCCGCATGAGAGTGGTCACCATTGCGAGCGACGTTGGATTCGTCTGGCAGGAGGAGTACTCATCGTCGATGTCGATCCCGTCGAGGCCGAACGTCTGGACCGCACCAGCGAGTTGATCGACGAAATTCTGGGCCACCGACTGATCCGTGAAACATGACCAGCCGGCGTTCTGATGATTATTGAGCACCGTCAGCAGCACCGTGATTCCCAGGTCCTGCAGAGCCTTGACGGCGCCGCTGGCGAGCACCGAAGCCATTTGTGGATTGAAGTAGAGCGCCGCCTTACCCTCGGTGTCTGCGATGTTGGCCGCGAGGATGCAGGCTATGTCGAAGAACTGCCTGCCATCCTCGAGCGTATAGCAGCCAGCATTGGCGAAGCTGTTCGTGTTCACCTCGACGTAGGCGGTCGTGAGGAAGTCTTTCTGGTAGATGTCGGCCTGCGGAGCCGAACCGGGTGACGGTGTCCCGGAGAAGAAGACGGCATCCCCTGGATTGAACGTCCCCTTGCCTTCGAGCACCATCGCCTGGCGGCAGTAGAAGAAAAAGGCTATTGCCGGTTCCATCATGGCGATCCGTTGCGCCGCCTGCGGCGTCGTGTTCGGGACCGTCTTGATGAAGTTGGACCAGCTTGCGCCTTTGTATTCGGCGACGTTCGGCGAGATATTGAATGGCATGATTCACTCCCTTCACTCATGGCTGCCCGGATGGATTCGAGAACCGGGCGAGGTATGTCGTTCGTCAAGCTTGGCCGGTTTAGCGCTGCGTTTCTCAGTAATCGATCGTTTTTGTGGTGGTGTAACTCAGCGTGTATCCGGATTTCGAAGAGGCCGCGAAGTCACCATGACCCCGAACTGACGAAGTGCCTGGCACCTCGCTCGGGAGGGTGTAGTCCCAGTACGGCAGCCGCAGCGTGTCGTCCCCCGAGGCCCAGCGCAGGACCCGCTCGTAGTAGTAGATATACATGCGGTGCCAACCGAAAAAGTTCAGAGCCTGCTGCGTCTGGCTCGAGTGCTGGCAGGTCGCCCAGACGGTCTGGGCGATCGAGTCGGGGACCGTCTGGTCGGTGATCCCGTTGTAGTAGGAAACATACTGTCCGCACCCATTCTGCTGGAGCCACTGGATTTGCTGCGCCACCGTTCCGTCGGGGCTCGTGCGCACCAGAGGAAAAAGAGACTAGGCGGACCTCCTCGGAAGACAGCCGAGTCGATCCGCGCCGGTCTTGCGGGGCGTCAGGCGGCCTTCGCCGCCTGAACGTCGAACTGCTTGCGGAAACCGTCAGCTCCGACCACCACGATGCCCTTGGAGCCCGTCCGGTAGAGCGGCTGACGGACATCGACGGGGAGGACCACCGGGCCAATCCCGGCGTTCGGGGGCCAACCCGGCCCGGTCCGGGTCTCGACGACGTAGTAGGGCAGGTACTCCAACTCGATGGGGTCGAACTCGTTGCCCACGACAATGTGGACGTTCCAGTTGAAGCCGCTGGGCTGGGCCTTGACCTCCAGGATGTTCGGATTCAGCAGGATGTCGGACCAGAGGATCTGGGCGTTGTCGACCTGCGCCGGCCGGGTGATCGGGAGAGCGTTCTCGTTCTGGTACATGACTTTCTCCTTGTTGGTGTGAGGCGTGTGGATTGGTTTACTGCCTTACCGCGGGAGACTGGATCTCGATCCAATAACCCTCGGTGGTGAGCATCAGCGTGGCACTCGCGGCGTTGCTATAGGTCTTGGACGCAGGCCGCTCGAACGGCTCAGGTGCTGAAGCTTCCTCTGAATCAGGCCGTAGTGGCTTTCGAGGAGCGCCTTCGCCCGCTCTACCGGAGAAGCCTCCTCATGGGGAGGCGGTAGCCAGCCATGTGGTTCCTTCACGCTGAAAAGGCGCATTTTTCGTAGGATGAGAAGGCCGAGGTAGAAGATTTCGAGAGTCTTCGCCCTCGGCCGTGCAATCCTCGTTCAGGGATCAGTTGACAGTAATGGTCGGATCCCACTGGAAGAAGCCGAAGAGCACAGGCTTCTCCGTGGCATCGCGGACGTAGAGGCCGAACTGCACTTGGTACCCTTCGGTTCCGACACCGACACCGATGACGGTGGCCTGGAAGAACCAGAACGACTGGTTCTCAACCTTGCCTGGCAGCGGAGCCGCCGTCCCGTGGGGCACGATGGTTGACTTGTCACTGAACAGAAGGTAGCCGAATGGTGACATCACCTGGGAGCCTTGGAACTTCGGCATGCCGTAGAGCAGGACCGCGTCCTCGAAATTGTCGGAGCCGGAGGCGGCGAAGGCGCGCACGGTATCGCCGACATGAGCGTTGAAATTGAGGTCCCCGGTGCCCTGACCTGAAACAATGGTAGTCCCCGAGGCGATCATGTACCCGTGGTGGTGGTCGATAGAGGTGGGATTGGCCGGGTCCTGACTGGGGTTCGGGAAATCGGTTTTCACCCGATCCGTGTCCAGCATGATGAGAACGTTGATGTTATTGCTCATGGTTTTTCTCCTGTTACAGTGTGACGATGAGCTGCATTGCCCACCATGGTGCTCGCAACATTCAGTGTTACTTGCCGACAGCTTTCTATCAGAGCAACCCTCTTGCCAAGGGCAGTCGGCATCGTAAAATATTGATACTCAAGGCTTTTCACGTATTTTCCGGCCCATGACCGCCGCTCGGCGAAGGCAGCGCCCTTACTGAGATCTGCTCATGGCCGGCACCCCTGAGACCCAGCTTTCCCCTCGTCTAAAGACTTCGGCGTAGAAATCGGTTAAGCTCTGCCTGTCCCCAGAGGCAGATGTCACCGATTGGAGGCAGGCGGAGTGTTATACGAGGATCTGTATGAAATCTCGAAACTCTTGCTGGCCGAGGACGACGCGGAACGGGCTCCTGAGGTTCTGCTGAGGCGCATCGTCGAGCGGTGTGGCGCCGAGACAGGCTTCGTCGTCGTCCGTGAAGATGGTTCTTACCAGCAGAAATTCGAGGTCGGCGAGGAGCGCGGCCGGCGCAGCGAGCTGGAGCGCCGGTTCAGCCGTACCCTCGTCCGCGAGGCGATCGCCACCGGCACGCTCCTCTACCTGCCGAATCTGATCGAGGATCCCCGCTTCGCCGCGGGTGAGAGCGGCCTGGTGATCGGACGCTGCTGCGTGCTGGTGGCGCCGCTGCGCTACGGCGGCGAGGTCTACGGCGTCGTCTACCTGGAGAACCGGGAGCGCGTCGACAGCTTCAGCCCGGAGAACCGCGCCTTCCTGACCGAGCTGGCGGAGATCGCCGGCCTGTTCCTCAAGCGGGCGAGCGACCGGGAGGAGCTGCGGCGGCGCAACCGCAGCCTGGAACGCGATCTGTTCGCCCAACACGACTTCGAGGGGATCGTCACCCGCGATCCACGAATGCACGAGCTGCTCCGGGTCGTCGCGCAGGTGGCCGGCGCGGACGCCCCGGTGCTCGTGCTGGGCGAGACCGGCACCGGCAAGGAGCTGATCGCCCGGGCGCTGCACGTCAACAGCCCGCGCCGGGGACGGCCCTTCGTCACCGTTCACTGCTCGGCGCTGCCCGGCACCCTGCTCGAATCCGAGCTCTTCGGCCACGTCGCCGGAGCGTTCACCGACGCGAAAAAGGATCGTCCCGGCCGCCTCGCCTCGGCCCACGGCGGCACCCTGTTCCTCGACGAGGTGGGGGAGATCCCCGTCGAGGCGCAGGCGAAGCTGCTGCGCTTCCTCCAGTTCGGCGAGATCCAGCGCCTGGGGTCCGACCGCACGGAGAAGGTGGACGTGAGGATTGTCGCCGCCACCCACCGCGACCTGCGGCAGATGGTGAAAGAGAAGCACTTCCGCGAGGATCTCTACTTCCGCCTCAAGGTGCTCGATCTCACGCTGCCGCCGCTGCGCGAGCGCCGGGGGGACGTGCCCCTCCTCGCCGATCATTTCCTGCGCCGGTGCTGGCGCCGCCCCGGAGAGAGGCCGCGCTGGACCCCGCGGGCCGAGCGGGCGCTTCAGGCCTACCCCTACCCGGGCAACGTCCGCGAGCTGGCCCACGCCGTGGAGCGGGCCTGCCTGCTGGCCCGCGGTCCTGATTTGGACCTCGACCTGCTGCCGTCGGAAATGGCGGGCGTGGCGGGCGATCCAGCGGCCGAGCCGGCCTTCTCCGCGCTGACGAGCGAGGCGTTGAACGAAGCGCGGGATGCGGGCGTGGCCGCGGTCGAGCAGCGCTTCCTCGTCGAGCTGATGCGGCGCTGCGACGGCAACGTCTCGCGCGCCGCTCGCGAGGCGGGCCTCCACCGGACCTATCTGCAAAAGCTGCTGGCCCGCCACCGTGCAGCCCTCGAGCTTCTGGGCGGCCTGCCGGAAGGGGCCTGATGGAGCCGCTCCTCTGCTCCTCTTGCGGTAAGGCCAACTCGGAGTTCGACAGCCGCTGCCTGGCTTGCGGCGCCGCGCTTCCCCTCTCCGCCAGCGCCGAGGCTGCCAGCGCCACGGCGCCCGACGGCCTGCCGCCTAGAGCTACCCCGGCCGACGAGCCCTTCGCGAGCCGGCAGGTCTCCCACTACCGCCTGCTCCGGCCGCTGGGCCGTGGCGGCATGGGGGTCGTCTACCTCGCCTTGGACGTCGAGCTGGGCCGCGAGGTGGCGATCAAGTTCCTCCATCACGGGCGCGCCGTGCGCCCCGCCGACGAGGCCCGCTTCCGCCGCGAGGCCCAGGCCGCAGCCGCCCTCGACCACCCGAACATCGGCACCGTCTACGAGGTCGGCGAGCATGAAGGCGTGCGCTTTCTGGCGATGGCCTTCTACAAGGGCACGACCCTGGCCCAGCTCCTGGCGGCCCAGCCGGACCGGCGCCTGCCCGTAGCCACGGCGGCCTCCATCGCCGGCCAGCTCGCCTCGGCGCTCGTCGCCGCCCACGCCGCCGGCATCGTCCACCGGGACTTGAAGCCCGAAAACATCATGGTGCTGGAGGACGGGCGGGTGAAGCTCCTCGACTTCGGCCTCGCCCGCCGGCTCGACGCCCAGGCCCTCACCGAGGAAGGGTTTGCTGTGGGGACCGCCGCCTACATGGCGCCCGAGCAGCTCCAGGGCCAGCGCACGGGCACCGCCGCCGACCTCTGGGCGCTGGGCGTGATGCTCTACGAGATGCTCACGGGCCGGAAGCCTTTCGGCGGCGAGCGCGCGGGAATGGTGCACTCCATCCTCCACGAGGAGCCGCCGCCCCTCTGCGAAGCCCGGCCGGACGCGCCCTCCGTTCTGGAAGGGATCGTCTCCCACTGCCTGTGCAAGAAGCCGGGGGATCGCGGGCCGGCCGCCGGCGTCCTCTCGGATCTCCAGGCCGCTGGGCTCTGGAGCTCCGGCAGCGACGCGGTCCACCTGCCTCGCCGCAGGACGCCGCGGCTGTGGTGGGTCGCTGGCGCCGCGGTCGTCCTCGCGGTCGCCGGCCTCGCCGCGTTCCTGCTGACCCGAAAGCCGGCGCCGACCGTCTACGTGGCCGTGCTCAAGCCGGAGATCACCGGTTCGCTCTCCCCGGAAGACCAGGCGCGGGTCGCCGCCAACATTCAGGCCGCGCTGCTCCGCACAATCGCCGCCCTCGACGGTCTGGCCGCGCTGGACTCCAACAAGGTCAACGCCGTGAAAGGGCCGCCGGCGGCCGTCGCCCGGGCCTTGGCCGCCGGCGAGGTCGTAACCTCGCGGGCCGACTGCGCCGGCGACCTCTGCAACGTGAGCCTGCAGCGTCTCGACGGCCGGGACGCCCGGGTCCTGGGTTCCGAAGCCTTGCCGGTCCCCTCCTCCAGTCCCAAGCTGTTCGCCGACTCGGTCGGCGCCGCCCTCCGCCAAATCTACGGCGAACGGCGGCTGCGCGTCGCTCGGTTGGGTCTGGACGTCCAGGACGAGGATTACCGGGCCTTTTTCGATCTCAAGGAGCGGACCCTCCGGGAGGGCGCCAGCGACGGCGCCCTCACCCGGCTGGACGCGCTCCGCAAGAAGGCCCCGGCGTTCCTCGAAGTCGGCTCCTTCGAGGCGAGGGTCGCCCTCCGCCTTTACCAGGACACTGGCGAGCCCCGCTACCTCGAGCGCGGCTTGGCGGTCGCGAAGGAGACACTCCAGACGGCTCCGGAGTCCGGGGACCCAGCCCCTCTCAACGCTCTCTTCCATCTCAACCTTGCCGCGGGGCGCCTCGACGACGCCGAGGCCGTTCTCACCCGGCTCGCGGAGATCGATCCGGCGGGAAGCCTCCTTCAGCGGGGTCTTCTCGCGGAGCGCCGGGGCCGGCCCGCGGAGGCTCTGGAGCTGATGCGGGCCGCCGTCAGTCTCCAGCCTTCCTGGCCCAACCTGCTCAGGCTGGCCGATGCCGAGTACCGCCAGAGCCACCTGGACGACGCCCGGCGGCACGCGGAGGAGCTTCTGGCCCGGTCGCCCGGCAACGTCGACGGCCTCAGGATGCTGGCCCAGATTGAGCTGCTGCGGAACCCGGAGCGGGCTGTAGCCCTCCTCCGCGAAGTCGCGAAGAGCGATCCCGGAGCCGCTTCCCTGACCAACCTCGGGGTCAATCTCATGCTGCTGCGCCGCTATGGCGAAGCCGAGGACAGCCTGCGTAAAGCCCTCACTTTGCAGCCTGAAAATCTCGATCCCGCCTTGAACCTCGCGGACTGTCTAATGCTCCTGGGCCGGGCTGCGGAAGCCCGGCGGCTCTATGCCCGCATCGCCGAGGTCACGTCCCTCCCGTCGGTGGCCAGCGACTGGCACCTCTCCTCCGTCCGAGCCCAGGCGCTGGCCCATCTGGGCAAGACCGACCAAGCTCTCGAAGCGATCCAGCAGGCCCTGCGTCTGAGCCCCGACAACGGACTGGTGGCCTACGAGGCCGCGGTCGTCTACGTGGTTATCGGCGATCGCAGCTCGGCTCTTTTTCATGCCCGGCGGGCGGCAGCCCAGAACGTCGACCCCAACTGGTTCGCCTTTCCCTTCTTCGACCCCCTGCGCAGCGATCCCGGCTTCGAGCGCCTGGCCACCCGAAGCGCACCCTAGCCCAACGGTTCTCTGACGACCGCGATGGTCGGGTCGAAAATCATGTTGTGCTTCAGATGGCTCTTGGTCTTGAGGTCTAAAACGTCGAGATCAAAATCATAGCGGATGACATTAACGTCGGAGACTTTGTTGGTGAACGCGAGTCGCCGTTGCTTGTCCGAAAATGGCGGGAGAAACTTGATCTCATGAATCCCGTCCGGCATCGAGCTCTGCGCCGGCAGTTTAATCCCATCGTTCTTGAACTGCACCGAGAGGCAGTCGCTTGCTTCGAGAGTCCACTGTACGATCCATTTTGAGCCAGCCGGTCCTGCGGCAGTGAGGGCGTTGACGTGGTGGTGGTACTCATTCGGGACATCAGTGCGAGAAATCCTGACCGTGGCTTCGATCACGTTCGGCTCGAGTGCGTCCACTTGATCGATCGGCGCTTGCTGCACGGTAGCTGGCATCGTCGTACCCTCCTGAAGGAAATATTTTTGGTGTAACGGGTGCGATGGAGATAGAGCAAGGCAAGAGCCATGCCGCCCTCCAAAACAGCGATCTCCCAGGGAAAGCGTGATGAAGCCCGAGGGCTCCTGCCTCTCGACGGTGGCAGCGCAGCCCGAGCCGGCCGTGCCGCTATCCGGTGGCGGTGCCATTGCGGGAAGGCAGGGGCCTATCCGGACCTACAGCACCCCCGTGGCGATCAGGATCAGGATGAGGAGGAAGATGCCCAGGCAGATGCGGGCGGCGGTCATCAGGTGGGTGTTGCCCACCTGGCGGGTACCCTTGGTCCGGATGCCGGTCAAGGCGACCAGGGCGATGGCGACGACGACGATTCCGAGGATTACGATCCAGCTCATGGCGCTCAATATGTCACAATCAGTGCGATTGCCTCGAACGCGCTAACCGTCTCATCAACCATTCTGCGGATAGGCCCCGTAGGGGCGCATTCGATTAGCCCAGGGCGGAAGCCCTGGGCGGGCGGGCGTTCGTCGCCGCTGCTGGGTGCCGCCGCCCCGGGTCGTTCGTCGCCACCGCCCCGGGCCTCCGCCTACGCCGCCGCCGTTCGCCGCGGGCCCAGGGCCGCCGCCCCGGGCCTCCGCCCACGTCGCCCGCCCCGGGCAGTTCGCCGCCGCCGCCCACGCCGCCGCCCAGGGCTTCCGCCCTGGGCTAACGGGACACGCCCCTGCGGGGCTCACAGCCTGGAGAAAGTGTGATGATCTACCCATGAAAACTGAAACCGGGACGGGGGCGCGATGGATCGTTCCCGCGTTGGTCGGCGGATATCTGGCCGTCGCGCTGGCGCTCGCTTTGCGGCTGGATATCTGGATTGACGAGGCCTATACGCTGGAGACGACCGGCCGGGGGGTGGGGTATGCGCTCCTGCAGGCGCTCTCTTTCGAGGGGCAGCCTCCGCTCTATTTTTCGCTCCTCGGCTTGTGGCGGGAGATCGACGGATCGATTTTCTTTGCCCGGCTGTTCTCCGTGCTGTGCGGGGCGGCGGCCCTGTGGGTGGTGGCCGCGGTGTCTCGCCGGTGGCTTCCGGAGGTGCATCCGGGATGGCTGACGGCGGTTGCCGGTTTCAATCCTTTCTTTTTCTACGCGGCTTTGGAGATCCGCCTCTACTCGCTGGCGCTTCTCCTCTCGGCGTTGCTGCTGGTGCTGCTCCACGACGGCTTCCTGGCTCCGGAGCCACGGCGCAGTGCCCGCTGGGGGTACGGGGTCGTCGCCGTCCTTTCGCTTTACACGCAGTATTACCTGGGATTTTCTCTGGTGGCGGGCGCGGTGGCGGTCTTCGCTTTCGGGCGGTGGCGGTCCCTGTGGGCCTATTTGCTGACCATGGCCGGGGTCGCGGTGTGCTTCGCGCCGATGCTGTCGCTTATCCCCGGCCAGGCGGCGGCGCATACGGTGGTCGTGGAACGGGGCAGCTTGCTCGAAGGGGTGGGGGCTCTGGGGGGCAGGGTCCAGGAGTTCGCGTGGCCCACGGAGGGGCTGCCGGAGGCTTGGCGCCTTGCCGCGCGGGTGGGCTTCGCCCTGGCGCTGGTCCTGCTCGTTTTCGTCCATCGCCGCTTCGTGGGCCGGAGGGAGGTGGCGGTCTGGGCGCTCACCGCGACCCTGGTCCTCATCTTCCTCGCGGTGCGCTTAGGCGTAACCGGGCCTCATCTCATGCAGACCCGGCACAACGCGGCACTCTATCTCCCGGCTTTGCTCGCGGTGCTTTCGGCCGTGCTGCTGACTCGCCGGCGTTGGGCGCTCGGGATGTGGACGGGCGGCCTGATCCTACTCTCTGCCGTGTCGATGGCCGAGACCTACGGCCCGCTGGCGCGGCCGGGGGATTGGGCTCGGGTGGGGAGCTTCCTCGAAGGCAACGTGCGGCCGGGCGAGCCCGTCCTGGTCTTCATCGCCGAGGGGGAGATCGCTCTGAAGCACTACTACCGGCGCCCCGAGGCGCTGGTGCCGCTGCCGGCCGCGGAGGACTTCAGGGCCTACGACCTGCAGGAGCTGGTGCTGCACGACGAGAGCGAGATCGACGCCGCAATTGCCCAGGTACCAGCTCAGGTGGAGCCGGGCGATTCGGGATCGGTCTGGGTAGTCACCTATCCCTTCGACCCGAACTGGCTGGGGATCGACTACGGGCGCAGAGTCTTGGAGGGCTACCTGGCGGGCCGTTACCGGCTGGAGCGCGAGGTGAAGTTCTACGGCACTCGCGTGCGGCACTTCACGAAGAGGTGAAGGCCTTCGCCGCCCGGTTGGCGAGCTGGATGGTCTCGTTGACGTTCAGCGTGCCGCTGACGATGTGCGCCGCGTTGAGAAGGTGGAGCCCGGGGACGGAGGTCGTCGTCGGCGGCAGCCGCCGGGAGTAGTGGAGGGTGGGGAGGGCGAAGACGTGCTTCACTCGGGAGATCCGGAAGCAGCGGACGCCGCTCCGGTCGAAGGCCGGGTACATGCGTTCGAGGCCGGCGAGGAAGCTCTCCTCGATCGCGGCGTCCGAGAGCGCGAAGATCGGGTCTTCCGGGTCCACGTATTTCGGCAGGTAGACCAGCGTGTGGCCGCCGAGCTCGGCGCGGTCGACCAGGGTGGACATCTCGACGACCGCGGTGAAGGGGAGCCCCGGGTCGGTGATGTTGGTGACGTAGAAGCCGGCGAGGGGCTTGGCGAGCAGGAGCGAAGCGCACACGATCCCCAGGTACTTGGCGCCGCGCAGGCGCTCGGCTTCGTCGTCCGTGAGCCCCGCGCAGACCCGCGCCGCCACCGGGGCCGGCACGGTGACGGCGACCTGGTCGAAGGTGTCCGCCTCGCCGCTTCGCGTCTCGACACGGATGCCGCCTCCGTCGATCGGACTGACACGCTCCACGGCAGTGCCCGTGCGCACCGTCACCCCCTCGCCGGCGAGCACCTCGGCGAAGCGGGTGAGGACGCGGGTGTAGCCTCCGGAGACGTAGCCGAACATCTCCTTCTTGAGGCCGGTGCGGCGGGCGGCGTACATCCGGGCGATGGTCGCCCAGAGGAAGGCGGCGGAGGTCTCCCGGTAGCGCTCGCCCAGCTTGGCCTTCAGGAGAGGCAGCCAGATCGTCTCGAAGGTGCGGTCCCCCGACCAGCGCCGCAGCCAGGCGGAGACCGGGACGGCTTCGAGCGGCAGCGGGTCTTTCACCCGCGAGGCGTGGAGGATGGTGACGGCGAGGCGCAGCTTGTCCCACAGGCCCAGGGGCGGGAAGCGGAGGAACTCGAGGGCGTTCGACATCGAGTGCAGGCGGCCGCCGGAGTAGAAGCCGGTCCGCGTTTCGGACCAGCGGAGCTCGTCCGCGATCCCCAGCTCGCTCCAGAGCGCGCGGAGGTGGGTGTCCGAGAGCAGAGTGACGTGGTAGTGGCGGTCCCAGACGACGCCTTCGAGGTTCCAGGCCGAGGCGAGGCCGCCGAGCTGCTCCGCCGCCTCGAACAGGGTGACCTCGCGCCCGGCCTTGGCGAGGCGGTGGGCGAGGGTCATGCCGAGGATGCCGCCGCCGACGATGGCCCACCGCTCGGGCCACCGCTCCCTCAGTCCACCAGCCATCCTTCCCGCACCTCCCCCAGCTTCGCCGCGTAGACCCGGCCGCAAGCCCGGCAGGTCGCCTTTTGGAAGCGGTCGGCGTCCCTGGCGTGGAAGCGCAGCAGGAGCTGGCCGCAGCGGCAGACGCAGCCCACGGGCCGCGCCGGGTGGCCGAGGGCGAGGTGGAAGTCGGGGATCGACTTCGTCACCAGCGAGCCCATGCCGACCATGGCGAAGCGGCCGATGACGAGGCCGTTGCCGATGGTGCAGCCGGCGCCGATCGTCGCCCCCTCGCGCACCAGGGTGGGGAGGGTGTGCTCGTCCGGCTCCGAGGGGCGCAGGTGCTTGAGGTCCGGCGTGGTGGCGCGGGGGAAGCGGTCGTTGGTGAAGAGGGTGCCGGCCGAGACCATCACGCCGTCCTCGAGCGTGACGGCGGCGCAGACGTAGACCATGGCGTTGATCTTCACGCGGTGGCCGATCGAGACGCCGTAGGCGATGTAGGTCTTCTCGCCGACGATGCACTCCTCGCCGAGGCGGGCGCCGCTGCGGATGTGGACGTTGTCCCAGATGGCGCAGCCGGGGCCGATCTCGACCCCCTCCTCGACGAGGGCGGTGGGGTGAATGAACGTCGTCATGCCCGGTGCTCCGCGACCAGGGAGAGGAAGCGGGGCCTGCGGAGGATCGCGTCGGCCGCGACGGCGGTCCAGCGGCTGGCCTGAAGGGCCCGGTAGGCGGCCTCGACGACCTTGACGGAGGCGAGGGCGTCCTCCAGGGTGGTCCGCAGCTCCTCTTCGCCACGGATGGCGCGGACGAAGTTGTCGATCTGGCCACGGAAGGCCTGCACCTTGTCGTAGCCGGTGCCGAAGGAGGTCCAGCCGGGGTCCCCGGTACGGCGGTAGCGCGACTTCTTCCAGCCGACCTCGAGGGTGCCTTCCGTGCCGTAGAGCGCCAGGTAGGTGTCCGTGTCTTTGGCGAGGCTCCACGACAGGTCGATGCTCCCCAGCGCCCCGGCCGCGTTGCGCACGAAGAGGCGGGCCGACTCCTCGACGGCGAGCCCCTGGCTGCGCAGGCCTTCGACGGCCTGCACGTCGACCAGCGGCCCGAGGAAGAGGCGCATCAGGTCGACCGAATGGGTGCCGTTGTCGATCAGCACGCCGCCGCCGCTGATGGCCGGATCGGAGTTCCAGCGCGCCGCCATGTCCACCCGTGAGGTGAAGCAGTTCTCCGCCTGCACGATCGTACCGATCACCCCCGAGGCCACGAGATAGCGGGCACGGACCACGTCTTCCACGTAGCGGAACTTGGAGGCCATGGTGAGGAGCGCGCCCGAGAGGCGTGCGGCGTGCATCATGAGGTGGGCGCCGCGGGCGTCGACGCTGAGCGGCTTCTCGCAGAGGACGTGGATGCCGCGCCGCAGGAAGTAGCGGGAGATCGCCGTGTGGGTCGCCGGCGGCGAGCAGACGAGCACGGCGTCGAGCCGCCCGGCGCCGTACAGGGCCGTGTGGGAATCGAAGCTCGGGCAGCCCAGGGTTCTGGCGAGGGCGGCGGCGGCCTCGGGGCGCACATCCGCCACCGCGGCCACCCGGGCCTCCGCGTAGCCTTCGAAGGCGCGGGCGTAGGACTCCGCGATGCGCCCGGTCCCCACCAGGCCGAAGCGCAGAGGCTCTCTCTTGCAGCTCATGCCGCCTCCGCGGCGAGCCGCCCCACGGCCTCGTGGACCGCCTCGGCGATGAAGTCGAGGTGCTCCGCCTCGAAGCGCTCGTTCCAGGGGAGCACCAGGACCTCGTCGAGGGCCGTGTAGACGCCGGGGAAGCGCGAGCGGTCGTAGTCGACCGCCTCGGGCCGCGCCAGGGTGAACGGCCAGCGGCTGGCGCCGAAGGTCCGCTGCTGCCGCAGGACCACGCAATCGAAGGCCGGTTTCTGGATGTAGCGTGGCGCCGCGTGGATGCCCCTCTCCTTCAACCGGGCGCCGAGCGCCACCGCGCCGCCCGGGATCGCCCGGGGATCGACCCGCAGGCAGTAGCGCCAGTAGGCGTGCACGCTCCCGGGCCGCACCAGGGGGGTGGCGAGGCCCGGCAGGCCGCGCAGGGCGTGGGTGAGCCGGGCGGCGTTGGCGATGCGCCGCTCGACGAACGCGGCGAGCCGCGGGAGCTGCGCCAGGGCGACCGCCCCCTGCAGCTCGCTCAGCCGGTAGTTGAGGGCGAGGAAGGTGTGGTCCGGCTCGGCCTCGCCGTAGCCCCAGGCCTTGTTGAGGAAGAGGAACATGCGGCGCGCCAGCGCGTCGTCGCCGGTCGCCACGAGGCCCCCCTCGCCGCTGGTGATGTGCTTGCCCTGCTGCAGGCTGAAGACCCCGATGGCGCCCATCGTGCCTGCCATGCGGCCGCGGTCGCTCGCGAGGAAGGCCTGCGCGCAGTCCTCGATCACCGGGATGCCCCGGCCGCGGGCGAGGTCGAGGATGGGCTCCATGTCGCACGGGTTGCCGAACAGGTGGGTGACGACGATGGCGCGGGTCCGCTCGCCGAGGCAGGACTCGATCGTGCCGGCGGTGACGTTGCACGTCTCCGGGTCGACGTCGGCGAAGACCGGGATGGCTCCCTGGTAGAGGATCGGCGTGATGGCGCCCATGTCCGTGATGGGCGAGGTGACGATCTCGTCCCCCGGCTCGGGATCGATCGCCGCGACCGCGGTGTGGAAGGCCGCGGTGCCCGAGGAGCAGGCCCAGGCATGGCGGGCGCCGAGGCTCTCGGCGAACCCGCGTTCGAGGGCGCGGACGGCGGTGCCCCGGGTGCTGGTCAGCGTGCCGGCGCGGAGGACCTCGGCGAGGAGAGCGAGCTCCGTCTCGCCGAAGCTCCGGCCCGAGGCGTCCTGGTCCGACGGCAGGGCGGGCTCAATCATGACGGGCTCCCGAAGTCAGGGGGCGGAGGTGGTCCGCGGTTTTGGAGTGGCCCGACGGGTGCGGATCCCGCCGGTGGCTCCCGAGCAGGCGCCGGGCCGCGAGGCGGGCGAGGAGCCGCAGATGCCCGGCGACCGAGCGCGCCACCTTCATCTTGGAGTGGCCCAGCAGGCGCACCTCGAGCGTGGCCGGGTGCTCCACCACGACCGAGCCCTGGAGGTCCAGCAGGGCGAGCGTCTCGGCGACCCCCAGGTATCCCTCCTCGCTTGGGTTGAGGCCGGCAACCACCCTCTGCCGGTAGACACGGAAGCAGCTCGTGTAGGTGTGGAGCTTCTGGCGCAGCACGCACCGGTAGAGGAAGGAAGCGCCGCGCGAGAGCGCCAGCCGCCAGGCCGGCACGTTGAGCACCTGGCCGCGCGGGTGGTAGGGCGAGGCGGTCACCAGGTCCACCCCCTCGGTGAGCTGGGGGATCATCTCCGCCAGGCCGTGCGGGTCGTAGGTGCAGTCGCAGTCGATCGAGCAGACGATCTCCGTCTGTGCGGCACGCAGGCCGGTCAGGATCGCCGCCGCCACCCCGCGGTTGCGCTCGTGCCGGAGGAGGGTGCAGTCGGCGCGCGCCGCGAAGAGCCGGTTGAGGAGCTCCCACGTGCCGTCGCGGCTGCCGTCGTCGACGAAGAGGAACGAGACCTCGTAGTCCCGTCTGAGCCACACCGCCACGCTGCGCAGCGTGTTGGCGAGGTACTCGAGGGACCCCTCCTCGTTGAAGCAGGGCACCACGACGCTCACCGGCACTCGCCCGGACGCCCGCGGGGCGAGCTCGCAAGCCGCCGTCTGGCGCATCGCCTGGGGGATCGCGGCGGGGCCGCGCTCAAGGCCCAGGTAATCGGCGATGCCGCCGACCCGGCAGCACTCGAAGTAGTCCTTGAGGACCCACTCCATCTTGTCGAGGTTCCGGTAGTGGCGCAGGCGGGTGAGAGGTGAGGCGGTGTTGATCTTCGGCTGCTCGGGGTCGAGCTCCCAGACATGGAAGTACATGACGAACGGCGCCCCGTGCTTGCGGTGCCAGCGGCGCACCAGCGGCTTGACCAGGGTGTGGGGGAGCTGCCGGAAGGAGTTGCCCCCGGCGAGCGGCAGCGCGAGGCCGAGCAGGCTCGGCGACGACGGCGGGATCTCCCAGAGGCGGCCGTGCCTGTGGACCGTGTGGCGCCAGGGCTCCGCGGCGAACTGGCGCAGCACGGGGCGGACGCTGGAGTCGTAGGCGTAGCCCTCCTCCGCCACCACGTCGAGCGCCCAGAGGTCCTGAGGCCCGAGGAAGTGGGGCACGCGGTGGCCGAGGACTCTGAGGCCGCTCGCCCTCTCCAGGGCCTCGCGCGAGCGCCGCAGGTCGTCGCGCAGCTCCGCGGGAGTCATCTCCCGGAGGGTCCGGTGCCAGTACCCGCCGCTCGCAACCTCATGCCCCCGGCCCACGATCTCGCGGACCACCTCCGGCATTGCGTCCGCCACCCAGCCGAGGACGAAGAAGGTGGCCTTGATGCCGAAGGTGTCGAGCAGGTCGAGGGCCTTCGCCGTGTTGCGGGCGATCCGCGTTTCGAACCGGTACCAGTTCTCCCTCTGGATGAGCCCCTGGAACGAGCCCACCTGGTAGTAGTCCTCGACGCCGATCGTCAGCAGCACGCGATCTGACACTGACTCCGACACTCGATCCGACACGTTTGACATGTCTGACACGTTCACGGCAAACCTCGATTCCTCAGTGACGAATCGTTACGAGCCCCTTGAGGCCGAGCTCCCTTGCCATCAACCAGCCGCTATCCCTGTTGTGAGGAAACTTCGGCACGTTAAAGTGCAAACCGTGGACCATAGATACCTTGCGATGTTCTCCCCGGGGGAGACTTGCCTGAGAGGTTCCACAAGCTGCGCATGAGGGAAGAAATTACGAAAGGGTAGAGTAGGATTGGTATTAGGAAATCGAGATGCGCAACCGTCCGGCGTCGCGATAGGCCCAGGTGGTAGGATCAAGGGGTCTCGCAGGTCGAAGTTCCGCCGTGACGACCTCGCCTACCTCCTCCCGCTGCCGCGCAATCGGGTACCTGGCCTCGCACCTTGTCTGGGCGCTCGTGCTGGGGCTTCTCGTAACCGTTCAATGTTCGTGTTCTTCGGGGGCGCCTTTGCTGGTGGCTCCGCCCCTGACGGCTCCGGCTGAGTCGGTCGAGCCGCGGCCGCACCTTACCGTAGGGGTGCCGATGGAGCGCTCGCTCGGCGGGGGCGGTCGGGACGAACTCCTCCTGGACCTCCCGGCCGGCCAGTACCTGCATCTGGAGATCGACCAGGAGGGGCTGGACGTGAAAGCGACCTTGCTGGCGCCATCGGGGGAGACGGTCCTCGCAGTCGATGGGCCGGGGGGCACGCAACAGCCGGAGCTGATGTCGCTAGTGACGACGGTTTCCGGGGTACACCGGTTGATCGTCATGCCCCACGATCCGGGTGGAGGCAGCGGTTCCTATAAGGTCAAGCTTGTGAAGCTTCGCCCGGCCAAGCGGGACGATGGAGACCTGATCACCGCCCAAGCGACTCTCAGGGAGGCGTCTCACCTGCGGGTCAGCGGGCAGGAAGACGTGGGGAGGAGAGCCCTCGCCAGAGCCGAGCAGGCGCAGGCTCTGGCGCGCAAGGTCGGTGATCCTGCGCTTGAGATCGAAGCGGATCTCGAGATCGGTTTCGCCTACCAACTCCTGCGCAATGGGCCGGAGGCGATCTCCTGGTTTGAGGAGGCCTTGAAGACGTCCCTCACCCATGACGATCCCGCGGGTCGATTCCGAGCCCTTCGGAACCTCGGTGCCATGCACGCCGATAGCGACCCGGAAAAGGCGTCCGGCTACTTCAAGGAGGCGCTGGTGATCGCAACCGGCCTGGGGGATCTTGCTCAACAGGCGGATTCTCTGCAATGGCTCGGCCGCTGTCAGGACAACTTGGGGAGGAGCGCTGAAGCTCTCGAATCATATCGGAGCGCTTTGACCTTTGCCCAATCGATCAAAAATCGCCGACTCGAAGGGACGATTTTGAATGCGATGACGGCGGTCTACACGACGCGAGGGGAGAGCCGAGAGGCTCTGAGCTGCATCGATCAGGCCTTGAAGCTTGCCGAAGAGCAGGGGTTCAAAGACCTGGAGGCGGCCGTGCTCACCAATCGCGGCTTGCTCCAACGCCGCCGTGGGGAGCCCATTGCCGCCCTGGTGAGCCTCGAGACGGCGCTCGGAATCAATCGGAGCCGCGGAGATTTGGCCTCCGAAGCCAGGGTGCTGATTCACCTGGGAACTGTTTATCAGGAGTTGGGGGATCTGGACCGGGCGCTCGACAGATACCGCGAGGCTCTCGGGATCCTGAGCTCTCTCCAGGCGGAGAAGAGGTGGGAAGCCATCGCGACGTTCAACATCGGGCGGGTCTATCTGAGGCTCGGCGATGCGGAGGCTGCCCTGGCGCAGTTCGAGTCGGCCCGGCAGAAGAGCCGTGAAGCGGAGAACCGCCGCAACGAAGCCACCGCGTTGCATGGGCTTGGCGTGGCGTGGCTGCAACTCGGTCAGGCGGCCGAAGCGATCGGCCTTCTCGAGGAGGCCCTGGCGCTCCGCCGACAGATCGAAGATCGCCCCGGCGAAGCCTCGACCCTCCTCGAGCTCGGCAACGCTCACCAAAAGCGGGGTGACGCCGAGAAGGCGGGCGCGCTTCTCCGTGCGGCCCAAGGACTCGCGAGGCAGGTGGAAGCCTCGTTCGTCGAGGCCAGCGCCCTGCTCAGCCTGGCGCGGCTCGGACGCGACCATGGAGACTTGGAAGGGGCTCTGCGAGAGATCGACAAGGCCCTCTTCATCCTTGAATCAATTCGCTCAGAGCTCGCCGACGACAGTCTGAGCTCGTCTTTTTTTGCCTCCAAACGATCCTACTACGAGCTCAAGGTCGACCTCCTGATGCGTCTCCAGGGTGTATCGCCCGGGCGGGGGTTCGCGAAGCTGGCCTTTGAGGCGAGCGAGATGGCGCGTTCCAGAAGCCTGCTCGACCTGCTGGCCGAAGGCCGGATCGACGTGAAGCAGGGAATCTCCCCCGAGCTTGAGCGGCAGGAAGCGGAGGTCGAGGCGCAACTGGCGCAGATCCAGCGCGAGATCATGGAGAAGCTCTCCAGGAATCAGACGAACGAGGCATCGCTTGCAGAGCTCAGGCAGCGCCTTGAGGAGACCGAAGAGGAGAGACAGGAGATCGAACGCCGCGTCCGGCAGGAGCATCCGCGCTATGCCCAGGTGCGCTACTCCTCACCGCTGGGCCTGGAGGACATCCAGGGTCAGCTGGATGAAAGGGAGGCGCTGCTCGAATACTCGCTGGGGGCGGACGGCTCCTATCTCTTCGTCGTCACCCGGAAAGCTCTGGAGGTTCACCCGCTTCCGGACGCAGGCGAAATAGCCAAGAAGGTGGAGCAGGCCCGGAAGGGAGTCGAAGGATCCAACTCGGGTGTCTTCGGCCGCTCCCGCTTGGCGGCGTATTGGCTCTACAAGGAGCTGATCGCGCCGGCCCGGGCCGCCATCGCCGGAAAGCGCCTGCTCATCGCGCCGGACGGCGCGCTGCACTATCTTTCGTTCGAGGCCCTGCTGACCGAGGATGTCACCCGGCGGAACGTCCCCATGAAGGACCTCCCATTCCTTCTGCTTGATTTCGCGGTGACCTACGTTCCCTCGGCGAGCGTCCTCTCCTCTCTGCAGGCGGCAAGCCCGCAAACCTTGGCAGGCGACGGGGTTCCCAAGCGTTTCGTCGCGTTCGCCGATCCGATCTACGCCTCCGAGGCCCTCACCCAGGAGAACGGTTCCGGAGGCCTGGGAGGCGGCCCGGCCCCGGAGCGTGCGGTGTCCGCCGGGAAGGATCTTTGGCCCCGGCTGGTGGGCTCGGAGAGGGAGGTGGCGTCGATCGCGGAGCTGTACCCGCCGCCTGAAGTGCGGATCTACAGAAGGGACGAGGCCACCGAGGAGAACTTCAAGGGGAACCGTGTTGTCGAGGAGGCGCGATGGCTCCACATCGCGACCCACGGGCAGCCGGACGAGAAGAGGCCGGAGCTCTCGGGCCTTTTCCTGACCCATGCCAAGGACTCCCAGGAAGACAGCATGCTGCGGGTCTACGAGATCTTCAACCTGAGCTTGAAGGCCGACTTGGTCGTGCTCTCGGCCTGCGAGACGGCGCTCGGCAAGGAGGTGAGCGGGGAGGGCCTGGTGGGCATGACCCGCGCCTTCCTCTATGCCGGAGCCCCGAGCGTCGTGGTGAGCCTCTGGCGGGTGGCGGACGTCACGACTCCTGAGCTGATGGTGTCGTTCTACGGGAACCTGGGCCGCCTCGGCAAGGCGGAGGCCCTTCGGCAGGCCAAGCTGACGATGATCCGGGAAGGCGGCCGTGCTCATCCCTACTACTGGGCGCCGTTCATCCTGGTTGGGAAGGCGGAGTAGAAAACGTTGTAGAGTTCTTCTCATCGCTCTTGTAACGCGGAGTCGTTGCGGCCGCCTATAGGCCCGGAGGTGACATCATGCCGGCGAACGATCCACCGCTCATCGTTTATGTCGAACCCGACGACAACGAGGACACGACGCCAGAGGTTGCGGACTCTGACGGCGGCGCCGCTCCTCACGTGCCGGAGGGATCTGATCAACATCCTGCTTGAAGGGAGAATGAAAGTATGCCTGCCAACGATCCCCCGATGATTGTGTACCCCGATCCCGACGGAGGCATCCCGACGAATTCGGCGCCCATGAACGTCCCCGTGGCCGGTACCAGCGTCGCTCTCGGTGCGGGTTCAGTCATCGCCGGGGCTGGCGGAGCGGCTGCCTTGCCGGCGTTCATCCTGGCTGCTCCGTACGGCTCGCTCGACTCCGTGCTGCGGACGGCGACCTTCCTCGGCGTGCCTGCCAAGTCGTACATCATCGCCTCGATCATCCTCGGCTCGCTGAGCGTGATCCTGGCGGCCGTCAACCTGGTGCGCGGAATCCAGATGCGGGACCGCCTGATCCCACTGTCGAAACGGA
>Ga0190265_10000713_pt1 | contig 22387 bp, 19 predicted proteins | sample Popmic124T_FD_133135 | JGI IMG/M metagenome (GOLD analysis project Ga0190265, IMG submission 133135) | Populus adjacent soil microbial communities from riparian zone of Indian Creek, Utah, USA - 124 T | ecosystem: Environmental > Terrestrial > Soil > Riparian zone | place: USA: Utah | collected...
CACCTTGGCCAACCCGGCGAACGAGCGCAGCGTCACCTCCGGGTCGGTGAGGTCGGTCATCGCCATCACCTCGTCCGGTGCCAGTCGTCGGTCGATGTCGAGCAGCCGGGCATGCACCGTCGGGTCCGAGCCGACGAGCGCGGCGGCGAGCATGCCCTCCACCCGATACCGCTCGCTGGCCGACCAGTCGAGCTCGGCGTCCTCCGGCGGTCGCATCGGCGCTCCTCCGGACCGCAACCGGTCCAGGTAGCGCTGCTGGACGCTGCGGAACCACCAGCGCGCCTCCTCGTCGGACTCCGCAATGATGACGGGCAGGCAGAGCACGATGTACGAATTGTCCCGGCCGAACCGCGGTCGGAAGTGTTCGCGGTAGGCCTCGACGGCCCGGTCCATGTCCGCGGGGGCGACGTGTCCCGCCACGGCCAGGCCGAGGCCCTCCCGGCCGGCGAACGTCGCCGTCCCAGGCGAGGCGGCGAGGACGAACACCTCCACACCTTCGGCCCCGAGCCGGTCGAGCAGGTGGACGGTCTCCCGGACATCGTCGTCGAAGTTGTCGTAGTTCAGCACGGTCCGCCGGATCCGCACATCGGTCGCGGGCTCCGAGCCGCCGGAGCGCCCCAGGCCGACGTCGACCCGTCCGGGGTGCAGCAGCGACAGCGTCGCGGCCTGCTCGGCCGCGACCAGCGGCGGGTGGTTGCGGATCATCACGCCGCCGGCGCCCAGCCGCATCCGGCTCGTCCGGGTCGCCGCCTGGCCGACCAGCGTGAGCGGCGAGCTGGACGCGACGTCCGGGGCCAGGTGGTGCTCGGTGAACCACATCCGGTCGCAACCGAGCCCTTCGAGGTGTTCGGCCCGTGCGAGGGACTCGGCCAGAGCCTCGGCGCTGCTCCCGCCGACGCGGACCGGTGCTGAGTCCAGCGCGCCGAACCTCACGGGCCGATCATGCCTCACCGGAGCCGGGGGCCACGTGCTGTTGGGCTTCGGTGACGTTCTCGGGTGGGGCGACGGCGAGGCCGGGGTCGAGGTCGGTGCTGGAGACCTTGCGGGTGTTCTGCTCGGCCACGCCGGGCATCTCGGCGGGGACCGGGTTGGGGTGGTTGGCGGCCAGTAGTTCGCCGCCGAGGTCGTTGTCGAAGTCGCGGATCACGGAGTGGATATGGTCCCCGCTGGCGATGGAGTTGACCAGTTCGATCAGGAACCGCTCGGTGTGCACCCGGAAGTAGTGCGAGGTCTTCGGACGGGTGTCGCCGGCCCAGGCGAAGTACACCTTGTCCAGCCCGCGCTCGCGCACGTCGCGCTGCAGCTTCTCGGCGATCGGCTTCGGGTGGCGTTCCAGGAACCGGTCGACGATCAGCAGCAGATTGGCCTGCTGAGCCTCGTCGAGCTCGCTGCCCGGGATCCCGGCGGGCTCGTTGCGGACCAGCCGGGTGGCGAAGCGGTCCTTGTCCGAGAGCCGGTACTGGGGCATGCCCAGGTCGATCACGTCGGGGTATTCGACGGCGCCGATGCGGGGCACGTAGCGGGTGGCGAAGTCGGCCGGGGACACCGGGTGGATCAGCGCCTTGGCCAGTTTGTCGTCGGACAGGGAGTTGATGATGGCGAACCCGGCGGCTTCCTCGTCGGCCAGGGGCTTGTTGGTGCCGTCGTAGACCACCGGCTGCTGGCCCATCGCCGAGGGGCCGGCGGTGATCCACCGTTCCTTGATCACAGTCAGGTTGATGCCCAGGTGGTGGCCGTAGAAGCGGATGGCGAAGGTGTCCTCGAACCCGGGCCGTCCGAAGATGGTCACGTAGTAGTTGTTCGGGTCCCGCCACGCGCCGATGGCCCGGCCCAGGAAGTCGGCCTCATAGTCGCGCAGCACGTGCTCCAGCTGCGGGATCTGGGTGGACTGGGTGAAGGTGCGTAGCGGCAGCGCCGCCGCCAGCAGGTCCCACACCAGGATCTTCTGGCTGCGGGACAGGTCGTGCAGCGACAGCCCGGTGCCCTCCGGTCGCGGGATGATGTCCCAGTCCTGCCGGGCCGGATGATCCAGCGGCAACACCAGATGCGCGCGCTGGGTGACCGACAGGGTTTCGATCAGCCCCATCGCGGCCACCAGCATCTTGCTGGCCACCGCAGGAGCCTCGTAAAGGTCTTCCACCGCAATCTCCTATCTAGAGCCAGGGGCTGGGGTCGACGTCGCGGAACGGCGCGCGGACGAACTCGTCGCGCAGGTGGAACGGTGAGGTGCAGTCGAAGATCGTCTTGTTGGTCACGCCGACCGCCGGCAGCCGCGGGTTGTACTGCGGGGTCTGCGACGGGTCGAGCACGTGCCCGGCCACCCCGGGAATGTTGATGATGTCCAGGTCACCCTGCATCCGGGTCTGCATCGCCCACAGCACGTCGTCGGAGTCGAAGACGTCGACGTCCTCGTCGACCAGGATCACGTTCTTCAGCTCCGGGTACGCGGCCAGCGCCACCAGCGCGGCGTAGCGGGCGCGACCGTCGTCAAAGGCCTTCTTCTTGTTGCACTGCATGACGGCCAGGAACTTGCCGCCCCCCGCGCTGTGCGCGTAGACCTCGGTGACGAAGCCGGGCATGGCCTTCTGGCAGAGGTTGTAGATGCTGGCCTCGGTCGGGATGCCGGCCAGCGTTGTGTGCTCCTCCCCCGGGCCGACCAGGGTCTGCAGGATCGGGTTCTTGCGGTGGGTGATGGCCTTGATCTTCAGCACCGGCAGCGCCGGGTGCGCCGGCCCCACGTAGCCCGGGAACTCCGGCATCGCGTGGCCGGTGTGACTGTTCTGGTCCTCCGCGACGCGCACGTCGGGCAGGATTTCCCCCTCGATCACCACCTCGGCCCCGGCGATGCACCGCTGGTCCACGGTCAGGCAGCGGGCCAGCTCGATCCCGCTTCCCCGGATGGCGCCGGCCACGGTCAGCTCGTCGAACCCGTATGGGGTGTTCGGCGCCTCGAAGGACGTGGAGAGGAAGATCGCCGGATCCAGCCCCATGTTCACCGACACCGGCAGCGCCTTGCCCTGGGCCTCCGCTTTCGCCCGGAACGCGTCGATGTGCCGGCTCGGCGCGAAGAAGATCGACAGCTCGTCCTTGCCCTGCACGCACATCCGGTGGATGGTGACGTCGGTTCCGTCCTCCGGGTCGCTGCCCAGCAGCAGGCCGAGGCAGAAGTAGGGTCCCGCGTCGATCGGGGTGTTGGTCGGGGCCGGCAGCAGCGTGCGCAGGTCGAAGTCCGGGTCCTCGGCCCGGTGCACGACCTCCTGGCAGGCCGCCCTCTCCGGGCCGACGTCCACCGGCGGGATCGGGTTGTTCAACGCGTGGCCCATGCGCTGGGTGAGCTCGCGCGGCGGGCAGTTCAACAGCAGGCCGACCCGCTCCCGGCTGGCCATCAGCCCGACCAGGACCCGCCACCCCGGGTAGCCCCTGACGTCGTTGAAAACCATGGCCGGCCCGAGCTTCGTCGGCCGCGACACGGTGCCGCCGGCGCCGATGCGCTTGTACACGCCCGCGAGCTCGGCGATCGGGTCGATCGGGTGGTCGGTCTCGTGGTACTGGCCTGGGTGTTGCTTCAGCAGGTCCAGCGCCGAACGCAGGTCATGGACCTGCGTCGCGCCGGCATCGGTCGTCGGGGCCTCGTCCACGTCCGTCATGAATCGACCTCTCTGGCTAGTCAAGGATCAGCGGGCCGGCGACGACTGTTGCTGCTTCTCCTGCAACGTGACATCTCCGGTGGCCCAGTGCGTCAGCGGCACCTCGGTCACGATGACCCGGATGCTCTCCGGCGGAGCGTCGAGCGACTCCGCCACGGCGGAGGTAACTGCACTGATCATTTTGCGGATGTTCTCGGCCGGACGCCCTGCGCGCACGGACACCTGTACCAGTGGCATGGGTACTCCTCAGTTCTCGTGCTGCTCAGGGTTGTGGCGAGGGCCGCTGCCGGACTCCGGCGGCGCACCGCTGCGGTCGGGCAGGCCGGTCCAGCGCTTGGCACCGGGCGCGGACACCCCGAACTGGTCGAGGATCCGGACCACGAGATGGTCCACGGCGTCGGCGAGGGATGCCGGGTGGTTGTAGAACGCGGGTACCGGCGGCAGGATCGTGGCGCCCATCCGGCTCAGCGCGAGCATGTTCTCCAGGTGGACGTCGTTCAACGGGGTCTCGCGGGGCACCAGCACCAGTCGGCGGCGCTCCTTCAGGCATACGTCGGCTGCTCGCGCGATCAGCCCGTCGGCATACCCCGTTCGGATGCCGGCCAGGGTCTTCATACTGCACGGCACGATGACCATGCCGCCGGTCAGGAAGGAGCCGGACGAGATCGCCGCAGCCTGGTCCCCCGGCCCGTACACGACATCGGCGAGCTTGGCGACCTCGCGAACGCTGAAGGCTGTCTCCAGCTCGACGGTGGTCCGCGCCCACCGGCTCATCACCAGGTGGGTCTCCACGTCGTCGTGGCCTCGCAGCACCTCCAGCAGCCGAACCCCCAGGGGCGCCCCGGTGGCCCCGGTCATGGCAACGATCAGTCGCACGACGATTCCCGTCCTGCGTGGGCGACACCGCTCACGACATGGTGTGGGGCTGTTGGACGTGGTCGTCGTGCGCGGCCGAGCCCGTGGTCTGTGACAACGTGTCATGCTGCCCGAGCAGCGAGTGGCGTAGATCCGTGCGCTCATCCTTGCCGAGCTCCCGGGGCAACGTCGGCGCATCCACACCCGCAGAGTTGCCGAGCGCCTGTCGCCGGGCAACCGGACGGTGCGCAGGTTCCGCTCAGTTGAAGTGCTGCTTCGCCTCCGCCGGCGACGGATCCGCAAGTCGCGCAGCCAACTGCCGGCGTCCGTTGATCCCGAGCTTCTGGAAGGCGTTGCGCAGGTGGTATTCGACCGTCTTCACGCTGACGACCAGTTCGGCAGCGATCTCCTGATTCGTCCGCCCGGCGGCGGCCAGCCGGGCGACCACGAGCTCCTGGGAGGTGAGGTGTGCGCCGCGCCGATCGCGCGATCCGGGGTGCAGGCCCGAGCCCGCCAGCTCCACCCGACATCTCTCGGCGTAGGGCAGGGCGCCCAACCGCTCGAAGGTCGTCAGCGCCGCGCCGAGCAGCTCGGCCGCCCGCCTACGGTGCCCGGTGCGCCGCACGAATCCGCCTGCAGCCAGCTCGATCTTGGCTCGTTCGAACGGCAGCGCGACGCGGCGAGTCGCATCCACGGCCCGTTCGAAGGCATCAGCTGCCCGCTCGAACCGGCCGAGCGCCGCCTCCACCCGTCCGCGCGCTCGCGCCAGCCTGGCGACCGACGACATCCGCCCGCGCCGAGCGGCCAGCTCCTCGTGCGGCCGCAACAGCACGTCGGCCTCCTCCGCCCGGCCGACGCCCACGAGCCCCTCGGCGTAGAGATCCGGCCAGGCCCAGAAGCCCGGCTCGTCGACCGCGTCCCGGACCGGGAACGACCGCACCGGGTCGAGGGCGGCCACCATACCAGCCGCGTCACCGCGGGCCTCGGCCAGCCGGGCTCGGCTCATCGCGACCGCCACAACCGACCGCTCGTAGCCGCCCGGGTAGCGCCCCGTGGCCCCGGCCAGCGCCGCCGTGGCGGCGTCCCACTCGCCGCGTGCGGCGGGCACCAGGACGGCGATGCCGACCACCGTCGGCCAGGTGAATCCCCAGTCCGCCTCGTCGTTCACGGCCACCGCCCGTTCGGCGTGCACCACGGCGTCGTCCCACGCCCCGGCCAGGTATTCGGCCCGCGCCAGGTACCCGAACGCGTACGCGGCGACGCCGAGCAGCCCGAGTTCGTACGCCCGGGTCGCGACCGTGCCGAAGTCGGCCCGCGCACCGTCGAGATCGTCCTCGACGAGCCGCAGGATCCCCCGCGCCGAGCGCGGCTGCAGCCACGCCACCTCCAGGTCAGCGGTGTCGCCCTCCGCGCCCTCGGCGGCCGCGAAGGCCTCAGCGGTGCGCCCGCAGTAGCCGAGACCGTGCGCCAGGTAGGTCTGCGCGGACCGGAAGACAGCGGTGTGCGGCGTCGCGAGCTCCAGGGCGCGCCGGCACCACTCGACCGTCCCGCTACCGTCGAGCCGGCCGAACCGGTGGATGGCCTGCTGCAGGGCGATCGTCGCCGCGGCCTCGGGATCGACGTCCGGGTCGCACCGCTTCCAGGCGCTCTCGTACCTCCCCTCGGCGCCGGTGGGGTCGTCACGCGCCATCGCCAGGGTGCCGAGGACACTGTCGCGCAGCGGGTCGGTCGGCATTCCGCGCAGGTCGTCGGTGAAGGTGACGGCGGTCGCAGCGTCGCCGGCCTGGAGCATCCAGCTCAGGGCGACGAGCAGCCGGTGGCGACCCTCGTCCTGGTCGGGGCACAGCCGGCCGGACTCCACGAGGTGCCGCGTCGCGCTCGGCCACTCCTGTCGCGCCGCGGCCCGCCGGGCGAACTCCTGGAGGTCGTCGGCGAGCGCGGAGTCAAGGGCCGGTGCCGCCGCGACCCGATGGTGCAACACGGCCACCTCGTCCTGCACGAGGCCGGCGGCCAGCACGTGCAGGGCGTTGCGCCGGGCGGGACCCAGCGCGTCGTAGACCGCGGACCGCACCAGCGGGTGCGGGAAGACGAGGGTCCACGGATGCTGTGCCGTCCGCGCGATCAGGAGGTTGCGGTTCACGGCCTCGTCCACCGCGTGCAGTGGATCGCTGACGTCCGCGACCGCGGTCGCGGACGGCAGCGGAGACCGCACGCCCAGGACGGCGGCGGCATCGACGAGACGACGGGTGTCGTCGCTGCAGGCGGCGTACCGGTCGGCCACCAACCGTCGGAACGACCGCGGCGACGGGAGCGGCTTGGGCCCGACCTCCCACGCGTCGGGCGGAAACTCGTCGAGCACGGCACGCGCGTGCAGCGGATTCCCGCGCGTCCCGTCGCGCAGCCGCCGGGCGGCCGGGGACGGGAAACCCGATATGCCGAGCATCTTCGCCAGCTCACAGAGGTCCTGGTCGCCGAGTCCCCCGAGCCGCACGAGGTGTCCGCGGTGACCGGAGACGACACGGCGAAGGCTCGCCGGCAGCTCCGCGACGGCGTCCTCGCGCACGGCGAGCACCACCAGCACCTGGTCGGCCAGGAGCCGGCGCAGCGCGAAGACGAGGGCGCGCACCGAGGGCTGATCCGCCCAGTGCAGGTCGTCGACGACGAGCACCACCGGCCCGGGCTTCTCGACCTCCCCGATGAACTCGAGCAAGCGAATACCGGCGAGGATCGGGTCGGGCGACGGCCGCTGTGCCACCGTGGCGAGCAGCGCCTCTCCCGCGGGCCCGGCGGCGCGCGCCAGCTGCTCCAGCACGCCGTAGGCGAGCAGCGTCTCGGCTTCCTCCCCGCTCGACCACAGCACAACGGGAGCGGATCCCGCACCTGCCGTGGCCAGGAAATGCTGCAGCAGCGCCGTTTTCCCGATGCCGGCCGGACCCTGCACCTGGACGATGCGCGGCCGCGCACCCCGGGCGTCGTCCAGGCGAGCGCGAAGGTCAGCCAGCTCTGTCCGCCGGCCGACGAACGGGTCCATGCCGTCCTCCGTCAGCGGAACGCGCAGGCCGGAAGCGACCCCGGCGTCCCACGTCGCCCGCGCCATCCCGCCGTTCCGACACTATCGCGCGGACCCGCTCCGAACAGCCTGGGCACCCCTAGAGCTGACCGCCGGCACGCATGATCCCGGCCCGCTGCGTCGCCTTGGCATGCTCGTTGTGAGCGATCATGACGCGCCGCACCGCGGGCAGGTCCGCCCGCCCCAGCGCGTCGATCAGCTCGAAGTGGTCGGTGACGAGATGGGGTCCGGCGGCCACGTCGGGCGGCAGCGCCTGCGCCATCAGCTCGGGCAGGCTCAGTTGCTCGTAGGCCTCCGCCAGGGCGCGGATACCGGTTGCGTCGATGAGGAAGCGGTGGAAGTCGTGGTTGGCGTCGATGTAGCCGTCGACGTCGGTGAAGCGCCCGTCGTGGACGTGCGCACCCGCGGCGTCGGCAAGCTCCCGGAACCGGGCGAGCTGCTCCGTCGAGAGCCGGCCCACGACCAGTTCGGCCGCACCGAGCTCGATGGCGAGCTTGGCGTCGTGCGCGTCGTCCGACGTCGCGACGTCCAGCGGGGTGATGACGTAACCCCGCTGCGGGTCACGGCTGACCAGCTTCTCCCCGACCAGCCTGGTGAGTGCGTAGTACACCGACGACGGTGGAACCGACAGCCGGTCCGCGAGCGACTCGATCTGCACCGACTCATCGAGCCCCAGCCGGCGGCTCAGGACCAGCTGCCTCAGGGTGCGGTAGACCTCGGCATCCTGCCCGAGCTCGAACTTTCCGAACCGGCCGCGGAAGTAGGCGAGCGGCGCCCCCTCGGTTGCCTCCGCATGCACGGCCTCAGCCAGGAAGACGCGGTGCGTCCCGCCGCTGACCTCCTCGGTGACCCGGCACTCGACTGTCGCCAGCACGCCGGCCAGCACGGGAACCCCGGTGTCTCCGGGCCGGATCTGGAGTCCGGCGAACTTGTCGTCGGCGCCCGGCCGGGCGAACCGCTCGGCGATCTGGCCCTGGTGCTCGGCCAAGATGTTCACCGCGAACCGGCCGGAACGTCGGACAGCCTCCTGCGTCGTGCTGGCCGAGTTGAGGCAGACCAGCAGCATCGGTGGATCGAGCGACAGCGAGGAGACAGCGCTCACCGTCATCCCGTGCGGGACTCCGTCGTGGGTTGTCGTGATCACGACGACGCCACTCATGAAGTTGCTGATCACCCGGCGGAACACAGCGCCGTCGAACGCCGCGTTGCCGGCAGGTGCGCCGACGGCCGACATCACTCGGAGGGGACGATCAGGGCGTCCAGGTGACGACGGCCATCCCGATGATCCACTCGTAGATCGCCTCATAGGACAAGAGCTTCATCTCGTGCCCGCGCATGGCCCCGGCCAGAGCCACCCAGGCCCGAACCTCGCCCGTGCCGTTGCCGGCCTCCATGAGCTCGTCGTTGGGCACGTCGAGCAGCTCACCGCAGTCCGGCTTGCCGAGCTCCTCGAGGAACCAGCGCTCGAAGTCCTCGTCGATGTCGCCGATCCGCGGTTCACCGACGAAGTGGCACAGCCCGCCCCCGCCCACGAACGCGACCCGCTCCAGTCCCTGGTAGGAACGCAGCACGTCGCCCATCGCAATGCCGAACTCGTAGCTCTGCCGCAGGGTGATCAGCGGCGGCGTGGTGCAGTTCAGCACCATCGGTACCAGCGGTAGCTGCCAGGTCGGGTCCAGCTGGTCGTAGACGGTGAGGAACCCGTGGTCCGGTTCCATCTCGTACGACAGTGCGGGCCACAGGTTCCGCTCGACCAGCCCGGCCACGATGTGCTCCCCGAGCTTCTGCTCGCCGGGCAGCACCGAGTGCTCCATCCGCAGCCAGCGCGCGGAGGGGGTCTGGTACTTCTCGGCGAGGCCGACGCCGAGCTGCGGGAGAGCGTCGAGGAAGTAGCTGGTGAAGTGCTCGCCGGACAGCATGACGACCGCCTGCGGTCGGGCCCGCTCCGCCTGATTGCGAACGTGCTCGAGACCGGCGAAGAACTTGTCCGCCTGCTCCTTGGGTGCCGACTCGGGGTCGACCGCCTGCATCGGCGCGTGCGAGGCGCAGTATGCCGTCACGATTTCAGCCATCGTGGCTTCACCTTCCGCTCCGGGGGCATCGAGCCGGCCAGCAGTGGCCGGTAGTCAGCCTTTCGGTATCCCATGTTCCGGGCCAGCCCGTTGATGATCACCGGGTGGGTGCCCATCGCGTACAACGTTCCGAGGTCCAGTCCCTCGACCGCCTTCCGCTCCTCGTCGTCGAGGTCGTACCCCTGCGCGGCTACGGTGGCAATGTCCGGCTGTTCCCCCTTCGGCGCGTGCTCCCGCGCGCGCAGGTAGTCGTACAGGCATTTCTGCACCTGATAGATGCTCATGCGTCATCCCTTCGCGCACTCCGCGCCGGGGGGCGGCTGACGTTCACGTTGCACCCTCCTGAAGCGATCTTCTGTTCAGTCTTCCAGCTGAGGGCATCCTCAGGCCACGCCTTCCAACCAGCGGGACTCCCCTCGGAGCGGCTGCGAAGCGGACCTCGCCGACAGCCGTGCACGATCACAGCCCGTGCTCACAGCGCGGCGGCGAGCTCTGCAGCGGCGCGATGCGCGGCGGCGAGCTCGGCGTCGCTGCGCTCGCGCTGATCGGCCAGCTCCGGGACCCGGTCGGCAGGTTGCCGCGATCGCCCGTGAGCGGGAACGGTGCAGGTCCGCCGAGGAGTCCAGGTGGAGCAGGTGCGGCACCCGCTCACCCGACTTCCTGGCGCGCCGGCATCGGCTGCCCGGTACTGCTCGGGGCCGTCGCCGCGGGCGGCTCGTGCTCGGTCGCCTGCTGGTGCGCCTGCTGGTGCGCCTGCTCGAACGTGATGATCCGATGCCCGCGGTTGTGCGAGAAGGTCAGCGCGCGGGCCCAGGTGTAGATGGTGCCGAGCCGGTTGCCCCAGCCGATCAGGTACAGCACGTGGATGAAGCCCCACATGGTGTAGCCGATGACGCCGGTGAACTTCATGCCGAACGCGTCGGCCACCGCGATGCGGTGTCCGATGGTGGCCATCGAGCCCTTGTCGAAGTAGTGGAACGGCGGGATCTTCTGGTCGCCGGCCAGCCGTGCCTTGATCACCTTGCTGACGTACTTGCCCTCCTGCATGGCCGGCTGCGCCACCCCGGGCAGGTTGTTCAGCGACACCATGTCGCCCACCGCGAACACCTCGGGACGCCCGGGCAGGGTGCAGTCCGGGTTGACCTCGATGCGCCCGGCCCGGTCGGTCTCGGCGTCGCTCTTCTCGGCCAGCTGCGTGGCCAGCGCGGACGCCTGCACCCCGGCGGCCCAGATCCGGGTGCGGGTGGGGATGACCTCCTCGCCGTCCGGCCCCTTCACGGTGACGCTGTTCTCGTCCATCCCGACCGCCAGGGTCTTCAGCCGGACCTCGACGCCCATCTCCTCCAGCCGCCGCTGGGTGTAGCGCTGCAGCTTCTCGGCGAAGGGTGGCAGCACCGCCGGCGCGCCCTCCAGCAGCAGGATCCGGGCCTCCCGGGTATTCACGTCGCGGTAGTCCTGGGGCAACACCTTGTGCGCCAGCTCCGCGACCTGCCCCACCAGCTCGACCCCGGTGGGGCCGGCGCCGATCACGACGAACGTCAGCCATTCGGCCCGCTCCGCCGCATCGGTGGCCAGTTCGGCCATCTCGAAGGCCAGCAGGATCTGGTCGCGCAGGTGGCGGGCGTCCTGCACGGTCTTCATGCCCGGCGCGTAGTCGGCGAAGTCGTTGCGCCCGAAGTAGGAGTGGGTCGCGCCGCCGGCCACCACCAGGGTGTCGTAGGGCAGCTCCATCGCCCGCCCGTCCGGCGCGGTGGCGTGCACCACCCGGGCGTCCAGGTCCATGTCCGTCACCTCGCCCATGACCGCGCGGGCGTTGCGTTGCTTCTTGATCACGTTGCGCAGGGCGGGGGCGATCAGCCCGGGCGGCAAGATCCCGGCGGCGACCTGGTAGAGCAGCGGCTGGAACAGGTGGTGGTTCGTGCGATCGATGACGGTGACGTCCACATCGGAGTAGGCCAGCCCGCGGACCGCATTCAGCCCACCGAATCCGCCTCCCACCACCACGACCTGATGACGCCGGTCCTGCTCGCTGCTCGGCACAGCGTCGGTCATCGTGTGGCCTCCCCTAGCTCGGCGTCGCCTCGGTGGGCCGCCAACAGTACGTCCCGTCCGGACGCCGCACCCGCTCAAGGATCCCGCGTACCTCGTGAAATGCAAGGTCGGCCAGAACCTCGGCCATGGCGAAGTGGCGCTGGGCCCCGCTCATCTCGATCCGGAACAGGGTCTCGGTCATCTCGGTCACCGTCTGCGGCCGTGCGGTGACCAGCTCGCGGACCTCGTCGAGCCGCCGACGCTTGCCGCGGGCGATGGCCGCGGCCCGGCGGGCTCCGTCCCGGAACGGGGTGCCGTGCCCGGGCAGCACCAGCGCCGGATCCAGCGCGGCCACCCGCTCCAACGACTCGAGGTAGCTGCCCATCGGGTCCCGCTCGAAGCCACGCTCGAACGTCACCGGCGGCGACACGACCTGCAGCAGGTGGTCGCCCGAGCAGAGCACCCGGTCGGAGGCCGACCAGAGGCACACGTGTCCCGGCGAGTGCCCCGGGGTGTGCACGACCTCCCAGCTGCGGTCACCCACGGCCAGCCGCTCCCCACCGGCGAGCCAGCGGTCCGGGGTGCCGACGGAGGGCATCACGGGCATCCAGTCGTACAGACCCTCGGACGACTCGGTGAGCTCCGGGCCGTACAGCCCGTGGTCGGCCAGCATCAGCATGCGCCGGTCGACCGCCTCGTCCGGGTCCCGGTACTTCTCCACATCCAGCCGGCTGGCCTCGTGCATCCACAGCTCGCCGCCGCTGCGCCGCGCCACCTCGCCCGCGATTCCGTAATGATCGATATGGGCGTGGGTGACCACGAGGCGGGCCAGCTGCTCGATTCGGCTGCCCGCCGCCCGCAGCGCGGCCTGCAGCGCGCCGCAGGGGTCGGGCTCGCCGCCGGGCCCGTCGGGTTGCGGTCCGCCCGCGGCGATCCCGCAGTCGACCAGTACGTCGCCGTCGTCGCCGTGCAGCAGGTAGGCGCTCACGGTGGGCACCCCGTGGATGCCGAGCGGCAGCGCGAGCCGATGCACCCCCGGCACCACTTCGGCCACCTCCACCGCGGAGGCCAGATCGGGCACCCGGAGTCAGTTCCTGATCTGGGAGACGGCCCGCAGCTCGTCCGCGGTGGTGACGCCGAAGCCGAAGAACTCGAGGTAGGCGGGGATCTGCTCGAACAGCATGTCGGTCCCGACCTGGATGGGGCAGCCCTTCTCCTTGGCCGCGGCCAGGAACGGGGTGATCTGCTGCTTCATCACGACCTCCCCGACGAACGTCTCCGGCGCGATGCGCTCGACGTCCATCGGCAGCGGGTCGCCGTCGTTCATGCCCAGCGGGGTGGCGTTGACCACCAGGTCGTAGCCCTGAGGGTCCTTGGAGCCGGTGCTCACCTCCAGCGCCGGATAGTGCTCACGCAGCCGGCCGGCCAGCGCGTCGGAGGCGGCGGCATTCGGGTCGAACAGCCCGATGCTGCCGATCCCGGCCGCGGCCAGCGACGCGGCGATCGGCGAACCGACGCCCCCGTTGCCGACGACCAGCACCCGCTTGCCCTCCAGCGCGAAGCCCTTGTTCTGGACGCCGCGCACGAAGCCGGCGCCGTCGAACTGGTCGCCGAGCAGCGAGCCGTCCTCCCGCACCAGCACCGCGTTCGCCGCCCCCGCGACCAGCGCGGTCGGGGTGAGCTCGTCGACCAGCTCGCAGGTGGTGACCTTGTGCGGCATCGTCACCAGGGCTCCGCGGATGTTGCTCATCTTGAACAGCAGCGGGAAGAACTCCCGGTACTCCTCGGGCTTGACGCCCATCGGCACGACGACGGCGTCGATGTCGTTCTTGTCGAACCACGGGTTGTAGATCAGCGGCGCCTTGAAGGCCAAGGTCGGGTAGCCCAGATGGGCGATCAGAGTTGTCCTGCCGCTGATCATGTGATTCTCCTCGCTCCGTCCTTCGTCCATCGTGGTCCCGGGGGTGGCGGGGGCGCGTTCCTTCCTGTCCAGTGGGAACGAGCTCGCGGATGAGGCATGCTTGACAAACCATGCGATGGACACTGAGCGGATGACGGAGTGGATATGACGGGATCGGTGGGCGTCGTAGGCGGCGGAATCATGGGGTCCGGCATCGCCGAGGTGGCGGCGCGGGCGGGGTTCGACGTCGTGGTCCGCGAGATCGACGACATGGCCAAGACCGCGGCCAAGCAGCGGCTCACCGCCTCGCTGAACAAGGCGGTGCGGGCCGGCAAGACCAGCGAGTCCGAGCGGGACGCGACCTGGGCGCGGCTGCGCTTCACCACCGATCTCGGCGATCTCGCCGACCGGGACGTGGTCATCGAGGCGGTCGTGGAGAACGAGGCCGAGAAGGTGGCCATCTTCTCCGCGCTCGGCAAGATCGTGTCGCCGGACTGCATGCTGGCCAGCAACACCTCGTCGATCCCGATCATGAAGCTGGCCGCGGTCACCGCGAACCCGCAGCGCGTGATCGGGATGCACTTCTTCAACCCGGTGCCGGTGCTGCCGCTGGTCGAGCTGGTGCCCAGCCTGCTCACGGCCCCGGAGACCGTGCAGCGGGCCGAGGCCTTCGCGGGCACCGACCTGGGCAAGCACACGGTGCTCTGCAAGGACCGGGCCGGGTTCGTGGTGAACGCGCTGCTGATCCCCTACCTGCTGGCCGCGATCCGCATGGTCGAGTCGGGCTTCGCCAGCGCCGAGGACATCGACCAGGCCATGGTCTCCGGCTGCGCACACCCGATGGGCCCGCTCGCGCTGACCGACCTGATCGGGCTCGACACCACCCACGCGGTGGCCCAGTCGATGTACGCCGAGTTCAAGGAGCCGCTCTACGCCCCCCCGCCGCTGCTGCTGCGGATGGTCGAGGCCGGGCTGCTCGGGCGCAAGAGCGGGCACGGGTTCTTCTCCTACGGCACGCCGGCTGGCCTACCGAAGGCCGGCGCCTAGCGGCCTGTGAGTGCTGCGCCGTGCTAGAGCACGGCGCAGCACTCACGAGCTTCAGCTCTTCAGCTGCTGGCGAAGGGCGCCGAGGAAGACCTCCGAGGTCTGCCGGACCAGGTTGGCGTGGGTGCTGGCCAGCGACGTGGCCCAGTCGGCTCCGGTGCCCTTGGCGGCCTGCTCCTCGAATTCCAGCATCGAGGTGAGCAGCCGCTCGTATCCCTCCAACCAGGCCAGGCCGTTCTGCTTGGCCTGGGACACGACCTGCTCGCTCAGCTCCTGGACGCGACGGGTCGCCGCCTCGAGGTCACCGGTGGGGTCGGGTGCGCTCATTCGCGTGAACTCCTCTGTGTCGGACACGGCTCGGTGTCGGAACTGCTTCGGTGTCGGGAACGGATCGTCACGTTATCGGTGATTGGCGCCCCGCACACCGCCACCGGGCTGCGCTCTTCCAGCCAGTGAGAGGCGCTGCCGCCACCGCCGCATCGGAGCGACAGTGGTCGTCGAGAGGACGGATCACCCGTGACGGCGGCGAAGGAGAGGTCCGATGGGGATCAACGGTTCATCCGGGGCGAAACCCGTCGCGGTGACCGCACCCGACGGCGGCGCCCTCGATGTGCACGCCCACGCGATGCCGTTGCCGCTGCTGCAGCGGCTGGCCCAGCGCGACCTGGCCGACCTGTCCGGGGTGTCCGACGGCATCGTCCGGCTCGACACCCGGGTCAGTGGCGTGGGCCCGCTGGCGCCGCTGCCGCTGGCCCGCTCCCAGTACGACGTGGACGTGCGGCTGTCCGAGATGGACGACATCGGCGTTCGCCGGCACGCGGTCTCGCTGCCGCCGTTCCTGTTCTGCTCGACCGCTGACGACGAGCGGTTCGCCACCGGCATCGTCGCGGAGGGCAACGACGAGCTCGCCACCTACGTCGCCGACGCGCCGGACCGGCTGCTCGGGCTCGGCTCGGTGCCACTGGGCTGGCCGGGCGCGGCCGCGGAGGCCCGCCGCGCCCTGGACGAGCTCGGCCTGGCCGGCATCGCGATCGGCAGCCGGGGCGGCGGCCGCGACCTGGACGACCCGGTGAACGACGACCTCTGGGCGCTGCTGTCGGAGCGGCGCACGTTCGTGTTCCTGCACCCCAGCGGCGTCCCCGACCCGCACCGGCAGAGCGACTTCTGGCTGCCGCAGCTGGTCGGCTACCCGATGGAGACCGCGCTCTCGGTGGCCCGGCTGGTGTTCGGCCGGGTGCTGGAGCGCTGGCCGCTGAACCTGTGCCTCGCCCACGGCGGGGGCTGCCTGCCGTCGCTGCGCGGGCGGCTGAACATGGGCTGGGACCGCAAGGACGTCGCCCGCACGACCCCGGTCAAGCCCAGCGAGTTCACCGACCGGCTCTACTACGACACCGCGGTGTTCTCCACGACGCTGCTGCGCCGGCTCGTCGAGGACGTCGGCGCCGAGCACGTGCTGCTCGGCACCGACCACCCGTTCGAGCTGCGTGACACGGACCCGCTGGAAACCGTTGCGGACCTCGGCCTGTCCCGCGCCGACACCCGCAAGATCCTCTGGGACAACGCGGCCGGGCTGCTGGGCATCCCGGTCAGCCACTGACCCGGTCCCGGCGGGCCGGGGTCAGGACAGGGCCGACATCATCCCGAGCAGCTCGGTGCGCCAGTCCGCGTAGGAGCGGTCCGGCTCCTCCGGGGGGTCGCCGGCGCGCCACGGGCCGCGGCCCTGCACATCCAGCGCGATCTCCTCGGCGGTGCTGCCGGAGCCGAGGAACGACACCCGCAGCCCGTCCGGACCGTCGGCCCGGGCCGCCCTGGCCAGCACCCGCAGCAGCGCCGCCCGGGCCTGCACGTCGTCGTCGGTGGCGACCTCGGCCGGCAGCACCGCCGGCACGAAGGAGATCCGGGCGCCGGGGGCCAGTGCGGGCAGCGCCGCCGCCATCGCCGGGTAGCGCTCCATGATGCCGTGCACCACGAAGTGGTGGATGCGCTCCACCGCGGTCTCCCCGAGCAGCCCGAACCGGGCCGGCAGCTGCACGTACCCGTCGATGGACCGCCGCCCGGCCTTGGTGGCGACCGCGGCCACTCCCGCATGGTCGGCGGCAACGATCACCTCGTGACCCTCGTCCTGCAGGGCCTTCGAGACCGGTTCCACCAGGTCCCCGGTGCCGGAGATGAGAAAGTGCGGCATGTACGTCCCTTCACCCGTTCCTCAGCTGCGCCGGCGTGGCGCGTAGAGCCAGTTCTGCAGAGCCCGAGCGGCCCGCGGCATGACCAGCCAGGTCATCAGCGCCGTCACCGCCACCGCGATCAGGAACACCCGCAGTGTCAGTGCCAGGTGCACCGGTTCCAGGGCCACATTGAACCCCAGTTGCAGCGTGAAGATCGCGCTGACCGACACGAGGAACATCTTCCATCGCGGCGGGGCCGGTGCGGTACGTCCGGGCAGCTCGAACCACGTCTCCAGGCCGGTGACGCGGTGCACGTCGGTGGAGGCGATCAGCTCCTGCCCGGCCGCGAGCAGCCGGGCCCGCTCCGGCGAGCGGTCCCATCCGTGCAGTGCGGCCGGGGAGGCGAAGCGGAACACCACGTGCCACGGCTCACCCACCTGGCTCGGCCGCAGCATCCCGGCCCCGAGGAACCCGGGGAACCGGGATGCGGCGGCGGTCAGCCGGTCGCTCCAGTCCGCGAAATCCTCCTCCCGGCCCGGGGCGACCCGGCGCGCCACGGTCACCGTCACCGGCTCGGTTCCGCCGGCCGCGGCCTGCGCCGAGCTGTTCTCAGCCGACTTCGACCTCCCAGTCCCGCTGCTCCAGCGAGTCCCGGATGTGCATCAGGAACAGCGAGGCGGTGGACCCGTCGAACGCCCGGTGGTCGTACACCAGCCCGATGATCCCGGTGGGGTGGACGGCGATGGCGTCGCCCACCGCGACCGGCCGCCGCTTCACCCCGTCCGTGCACAGGATGCCGGTGTTGGGCTGGTTGATGATCGGCGCCGAGGCGTAGCTGGCGAACGGGCCCGGGTTGGTGATGGTGAACGTCGAGCCCTGCATGTCGGCCATGCCCAGCTTCTTGTTCCGGGCCGCCGCGGCCATCGCGGTGATCCCCTTGGCGATCCCGCGCATGTTCAGCCCGTCGGCGTCGCGCAGCACGGGCACGACCAGGCCCTGCTGGTCCAGGTCCACCGCGACGCCCAGGTTGACGTACGGGTGCAGGGTCATCGTCTTGGCCTCGATGTCGATCGAGGAGTTGACGGTGGGGTACGCGCGCAGCGCATCGACCACGGCCCGGGAGATGAAGGGCAGGTAGCTCAGCGACGAGCCCGTCTCCTTCTTGAACCGCGCCTTGTGCTTGTTGCGCACCTGCTCCACGTTGTGGAAGTCGACCTCCACCGAGGTCCACACGGACGCGGTGTCGGTCTGCGACTTCTTCATCCCGGCGGCCACGGCCAGCCGCATCCGGGACAGCTGGACGACCTCGTCCCGCGGGTCCGCGGTACCGCTCGGTGCCGCCGCCGCGGCGGCCGGCCGGGCGGGGGCCGCGGGAGCGGCGGCGGCTGCGGGTGCGACCGGAGCGGGCGGCGGGGCGGCCGGAGCCGCGGCCGCCGGAGCCGGGGCGGCCTGCGCCGCCCCACCGGCGACGGCCGCCTCCACGTCCTCCCGGCGGATCCGGCCGCCGGCGCCCGTGCCCCGGATCGTCGAGACGTCCAGCCCGGCCTCCGCGACCAGCCTGCGGACCAGCGGCGACAGCACCCGCCCGTTGCGGTCCACGGGTTCGGCCGCGCCGCTCGACTCCGGGGCCGCGGCCGGTGCCGACGACGGCGCAGGCGCGGCCGCCGGGGCCGGTGCCCCGGCCGTCGCTCCGGGCTCGCCGATCCGGGCCAGCACGGTGCCGACCGGCGCGGTCTCGCCCGCCCCGACCAGGATCTCCAGCAGCACGCCGTCGTACGGGCTGGGGATCTCGGAGTCGACCTTGTCGGTGGACACCTCGAACAGCGGATCGTCGAACGCCACCGTGTCGCCGACGTTCTTGAGCCAGCTGTTGACGGTGCCCTCGGTGACGGTCTCACCGAGCTTGGGCATGGTGATGTCGTGCGTCTCGCCGGCGGGGGCACCGACACCCGGGTCGGCCCCAGCCATGCCCTCGGAACCGCCCATGACCGGTGCGGCCTGATCGGAGAGCGACGGGCCACCGGCCGCGGCGGTGCTCCCGGTCGCGGCGGCGGGCGCGTTCACCCCGGCGTGCACCGGCTGCGCCCCCGGTGCCCCGATGCGCACCAGAGCGGTGCCCACCGGCACCGTCTCCCCGGCCGGCACCAGGATCTCCACGATCACCCCGTCGTAGGGGCTGGGGATCTCGGAGTCGACCTTGTCGGTGGACACCTCGAACAGCGGATCGTCGAAGGCCACCTCGTCACCGGCCTGCTTGAGCCAGCTGCCGATGGTGCCCTCGGTGACCGTCTCGCCCAGCTTGGGCATGGCCACGACCCACTCGTCTGCCATCGCTTGCTCCCGCCGTCGTTGGGGTGTCAGCCGTGCAGGGAACGGCCGGAGAACGTGATCATGGTTTCGCCGATGGCCTCGGAGAGGCTCGGGTGCGCGTGGATGAGCCGGCCGACGTCGTCGGGCAGCGCCTCCCAGTTGACCGCCAGGTAGCCCTCGTGCATCAGCTCACTGGCCCAGGGCCCGACCATGTGGAACCCGAGGATCGGGCCGCCGCGCTGCGCGACCACCTTCACCAGGCCGTCGGTCTCGCCGAGGATCATGGCCCGGCCGTTGCCGACCATCGCGTGCTTGTGCACCTCGACGTCGTAGCCCGCCTCGCGCGCCGCCGCCTCGGTCAGCCCCGACCAGGCCACCTCGGGGTGGGTGTAGACCACCCAGGGCACCTTGTCGTAGTCGACCGGCACCGGGTTCTCCCCCAGCGCGTGTTCGACGGCGACCATCGCCTCCGCGTAGGCCACGTGGGCCAGCCCCGGGGTGGCCACGCAGTCGCCGATGGCGTAGACACCCGGCCGCGAGGTCGCCATGGTGTTGGGGTCGACCTCGATGAAACCGCGCTCGTCGAGGCGGACCCCGGCCTCCTCGGCCCCGATCCCCTCGCTCACCGGCCGCCGTCCGATCGAGACCAGCACCTGGTCGACCTCGATCTTCTCCGAGCCCTTCGGGGTCTCGAAGGGCACCACCACGCCGGCGCTGGTGTGCTCCAGCGTCCCGACGCGCGCCTCGGCGTGCACCGACAGCCCCCGCTTGCGCAGCGATCGGGCCAGCACGTCGGCGCAGTCCCGGTCCGGGCCGATCGGCAGCACCCCGTGCGGCAGTGCCTCCAGCAGCGTCGTCGACACCCCGAGATCGGTGTAGACCGAGGCGAACTCGGCGCCGATCACGCCCCCGCCGATCACCGCGATCCGCTCCGGAAGCCGGTCGGCGTCGCTGTTGGTCGACTGGTCGGAGGTGATCACCGTCGTGCCGTCGACCTCCATGCCGGGGATCGCCCTGGGCACCGAGCCGGTGGTGATGATCGTCGCCTTGCCGCGCAGCGTGTCGCCGCCCTGCACGGCCACCGCACCGTCGGCGGTCAGCGCGCCGAACCCGTCGACCACGGTCACCTTGCGCCGCTTGAGCAGCCCGCCCAGTCCCATGTGGAGCTGGTTGACGATGCCCGCCTTGCGCTTGTTCGCCGCCGGCCAGTCCGGCTCCGGCGTGACTCCGGCCGGCAGCTTCACCCCGTGCTCGCCGGCGTGCGCGACCGTGCGGAAGACCTCGGCCGCGTGCAGCAGCGCCTTGGCCGGGATGCAGCCCCGGTGCAGGCAGGTGCCGCCCACCTTCTCCTTCTCCACCAGCGCCACCGACATCCCGGCCGACGCGGCGTACAGGGCCGCCGCGTAGCCGCCGGGACCGCCACCCAGCACGACCAGGTCGTAGTCCGCCATCAGGCCCGCGCCACCTTCCGGAGCGTGTCGGCGATCTCCGTCGGTTGCGGGATCACCGCGTCCTCCAACGGCGGGCTGGTCGGGGTCGGCGTGTTCTTGGCCGCGATCCGGACCACCGGCTGGTCCAGGTGCCAGAAGGCCTCCTCCTGCACGGTCGCCGCGATCTCCGCGCCGTAGCCGAGCCGCTTGGCCGCCTCGTGCAGCACGACCGCGCGGGAGGTCTTCTTGACCGAGTTGACGATCGTCTCGATGTCCAGCGGGACCAGCGTGCGCACGTCCACGACCTCCACCGAGATGCCTTCCTTGTCCAGCTCGGCGGCGACCTCCAGACCCTGCGAGACCCCGGCCGAGTAGGTGATCAGGGTGATGTCGGTGCCCTCCCGCACCACCTTGGCCACGCCCAGCGGGATCGGTTCCAGCGAGATCGGGCCGGACGCCTTGAGCCGGCGGTAGAGGTACTTGTTCTCCAGGTACAGCGTGGGGTTGTTGTCCCGGATCGAGCTGATCAGCAGCCCGGCCGCGTCCTCCGGCGTCCCCGGCATCACGATCTTGATGCCGGGCACGTGCGCGAAGTAGCTCTCCACGCTCTGGCTGTGCGTGGGACCGGCGCGCAGCCGGCCGCCGAACGGGGCCCGCATGGTCACCGGCATCGGGTCGCCGGTGCGCCAGTGGTGCCGGGCCAGCACGTTGATGATCGGGTCGAAGGCGCAGGAGATGAAGTCGGCGAACTGGAACTCCACCACCGGGCGCAGCCCGACCAGCGCCGCGCCCGCGGCCAGCCCGGTGAAGCCGGTCTCCGCGATCGGGGTGTCCACCACCCGACGCGGGCCGAACTTGTCCAGGAAGCCCTTGGTCACCTTGAAGGCGCCGCCGAACTGCCCGACGTCCTCCCCGATGATGAAGACGTCCGGGTCGCGATCCATCTCCGAGTCGAGTGCCAGCCCTACCGCTTCCAGGTAGGTCGCCTGACCGCTGTCAGTCGGCATACACACCGTCCTCGATGTTGCTGGGATCGGGCATCGGGTCCGAGAGGGCCTTCTTCCGGGCCGCGATGGCCGCCTGCCGGGCGTCCTCGCGGACCTGCTTGGCCGTGTCGGCGTCGAGCACGCCCGCGGTGATCAGGACGTTCTCGTACAGCTCCACCGGGTCCTTCTTCTTGTACTCCTCGTACAGCTCGGGCAGCACGTAGTCGGCCGGGTCGTGCTCGGCGTGCCCGTGCATGCGCATGGTCACGCCCTCGATGAGCGACGGGCCCTCACCGGCCCGGGCCCGGGCCACCGCTTCCACGGTGGCCTCGTGCACGGCCAGCGCGTCGGTCCCGTCGACCTTGACGCCCGGCATGCCGTAGGCGACGGCCTTGGCCGCCAAGGACTCCGAGGCCGAGGTCAGCCGCAGCGGTGTGGAGTAGGCGTACTGGTTGTTCTCGATGAAGAAGATGTTCGGCAGCTTCTGCACGCTCGCGATGGTCAGCGACTCGTGGAAGTCGGCGCGGGACGTCGAGCCGTCGCCGCAGAAGGCCAGACACACCTTGTCCTCGCCGCGGTACTTGGCCGCGAAGGCCATCCCGGTCGCGACCGGGAAGTTGGCCGGGATGTGGCTGGGCAGGTTGTAGATGTTCAGGTCCAGCCGCCCGTAGTGCAGGGTGCCGTCGCGGCCGCCGGTGGGCGAGGTGGCCTTGCCCATGAAGCTGGCCATCACCTGCCACGGCTCCATGCCCCGCCACAGGTGCGCGCCCAGGTCGCGGTGGATGGGGGCCAGGTAGTCGTCCGGCCGCAGCGCCGCGGTGGCGCCGACGCTGATCGCCTCGTGCCAGTGCCCGGTGTAGAGCGAGCCGAGCAGGTC
>Ga0190265_10000714_pt1 | contig 22370 bp, 15 predicted proteins | sample Popmic124T_FD_133135 | JGI IMG/M metagenome (GOLD analysis project Ga0190265, IMG submission 133135) | Populus adjacent soil microbial communities from riparian zone of Indian Creek, Utah, USA - 124 T | ecosystem: Environmental > Terrestrial > Soil > Riparian zone | place: USA: Utah | collected...
CGCGGAACTTGTCGTCGCGGCCCGGGTTCGAGGACTGGTAGGCCAGCAGGTACTGCGAGCGCAGCTCCTTCTCCACGGTCTCGAAGACCTTGTCCAGCTCGCCGGTCACGCCGATGAAGAAGGCGCGGCCGCCGGTCTCCTCGGCCAGCTTCTGGAGCTTGGTGCGGACCTCGAACTCCTTGAGGTCGATCCCCACGGTGTAGATTGCCACGCCGCTCCGCCGGGCGTAGTCCAGCGCCTCGCCGAAGTCGTACTTGCTGCCGAAGTCCTGGCCGTCCGAGAGCAGGATGATGGCCCGCTTCCCCTTGAGGCCGCCGAAGTAGTAGAGGGCGTAGACGATGCTGTCGTGGAGCGCCGTGTCCCCCTCGCCGGTCAGGCCGGCGAGGCCGCCAGCCAGCACCTCGGTCTGGTTCGTGAAGCGGACCATGAGGCTCGGCTCGTCGGCAAAGGTGATGACCGCGGCCCGGTCTTTGGGAGTGATGACGTTCTCAAAGAAGGTCAGGGCGCCGCGGACCGCCGCCTGCAGCTTCTCGCCCCCGCGGTCCCCCATGGAGCCCGAGGTATCGAGAAGCACTCCGGCGTAGATGGGCACGTCGCGCACCAGCTCGAAGCGCCTCACCTCCTGCTCGACCCCATCCTCGTAGACCGTGAAGTCCTCCCGGGTCAGCCCCTCGATCGGACGGCCGCGGCCATCCACCACGGAAGTGAAGAGCTCCACGAACTGGACGTCCAGCTGGTCGGTGAAGTCCCCCGGCACGTTGACCAGGACCGTGTCCTCGCTGGAGTTGCCGTCGGCCAGGTAGGCCACGGCCCGGACGTAGGTCAGCTCCTGGTCCTGGGGGATCAGCACCGGCTGCACGAACGGCGGCTGGTACAGGGTCGCGAGGAGGGTCTCGTTCAGGTAGAGCTCCACCCGGTCGAGCTTCTCCCCCTCGGGCACGTCCACCTGGGCCTGGGCGCGGAGGCTGGAGCGGTAGGCCTTGCCCGACTGGGGCTCGACCAGCCGCACCGAGAAGCGGTGGGGGCCGGTGTTGAGCAGGACCTCGTCCTCGGCCACCTTCTGACCGTTGGCACCCAGGGCCACTGCCGTGAGGGTGTGGATGCGCGGCTGGTCGCCCACGTTCAGCTCCACGCTGTAGGGGGGCTTCGCCTTGGTCAGGATGGTCTTGCCGTTGAGCAGGAAGCTGACACGGGCGATCCCCTCGCCGCTGATCGTGGCCTCCAGGCGCACCTTGCCGGTGAGCAGCCCCGGTGGCGGCGCGAGGATGCGGATGCCCTGCTCGTCCGAGAGCATGGGGTCCGAGTTGGCTTCGGCGAGGGCAGCCAGGCTGGGAGCCGGGGCGGGGGCCGATTCAACCGAGGGGATCTCGATCTCCCTCTGCTCGCGGAACCAGCGTTTGCCGCCGGTGTCCTCGATCCGCAGGATCAGGCTGTAGCTGCCCGGCCGCAGGTAGCGCTGGAAGACCAGGGGGATGGTGGACTTCGGATCCGCGGTCACCGCCGCCGCCACCTCGTTCTCCGGGACGATGAACCGGTAGCGGAAGTGCTCGAACAGCTCGCCCTTGTAGAGCACCTCGCCGTCCACCACGAAGTTGTAGGAGGCGATGTCCTTGATCCGCTCCGGCTTGACTGCATCCCTGGGCACGCTCACCAGCGCCTGGACCGTGGTCCGGCTCCCGTAGCGGCCCGGGAAGGAGAGGTCGACCTGGGCCGGGAAGGTCCCGGCGCCCTCCGGCAGCTCGGTGGAGTAGGAGAGGAAGGTCGACAGCCACTCCTCCCCGGGGTTGGGGATGACCCTGTCCTTCATCACGGCCCAGTCGAGCGCCCGGGCGATCCGGCCGAGGACCTCGTCCCCGCGGGGGCACCCCTCCAGGATGGCCCGCTCAAGCCCGACCCCCCGCGCGCCGCCGGCCTGCATCGACTGGGTGAGCAGGCCCGAGAGCCCCTCGGACGGATACCAGAGGCGCTGGCTCGGAGCCAGGAAGATCAGCGTGAAGTCGTCCCGGATGCGCTCGGTCCCCGGGTAGTACCAGATCTCCATCGGGGAGAGGATCTCGAAGCAGGGGTTGCGCATCACGTCCGCGGGCTCGCCGTGGAACAGGAGCATCCGGGCGCGGTCCTGCTTCAGGTTGCCATAGCGCTCCTTCGCGATGCGGACCCGATCCTCCCAGTTGACCCGCAGCTCGTTGACCGCCGTCCGCGGGAACGGATCGCGCTGCTGCCAGAAGCGCTGGACGAAGGCGTCCCGCTGGTAGTCCTGGCGCAGAGAGAGGAACGCGGCGCGCTCCTTCTCGTCCATGAGGGGCTCGACCTCCTCCAGGAACTTCTTGTGCCGCGGGTCGAGGTCGGCCGGGATCGCGGGAGCTTCAGCGGCGAGAGCAGGCAGGGAGAGGAGGAGGAGCGGGAGGAGACTTCGGAGCATGGACCGGTACAGCATCCTTGGGATCGTAACCCATGTCGTCCGGGCTGCCCTCACGGATAGTACCCGCGCAAAGTCTTCGCCTCCACCCCCGGCCGGCTCACCTTGAGGTCGACCGCGCGGAAGCCGTCGCTGCCGGTGGTATTCGTGGACTGGTAGGCGATCAGGTACTTGGAGCGCAGCTCCTCCTGGATGGCGGCGTAGATCCCGGCGAGCTCGGCGGCGTCCTTGAGGAAGAACGCCCGGCCTCCGGTCTCCTCGGCCAGCTTCTCCAGCTTCCTCTTCTCCAGCTCCTCGCCCAGGCCGATCGGATAGATGGCCACGCCGGCCCGGCGGGCGTAGTCCAGGGCATCCTCATAGCTGAAGCGGCTCCCCTCGTCCTTGCCGTCGGAGAGCAGCACGACCGCCCGCTGGCCCTTCACCCCGTTGAAGTAGAAGAGGCTGAAGACGATCGTGTCGTAGAGGGCGGTGCCGCGCTCGGCCTTGAGCCCGGCGAGGCCGCCGGCCAGGACGTCCACGTCCTTCGTGAACTTCACCGCCAGGTGGGGCCGGTCGTTGAAGGTGACGAGCGCGGCGCGGTCCTTCGGCCGCATGGCGCTCTGCAGGAAGCCGAGCGCGGCGCCCGTGGCCCGCTCCAGACTGTCCTCCATGGAGGCCGAGACGTCGAGCACCACCGCGGCGTGGATCGGCAGGTCGGTGACCCGCTCGAAGCGGGCGATCTGCTGCCGCTTGCCGTCCTCGGAGACCGTGAAGTCCTTCGCCGCCAGCCCCTCGACGGGCCGCCCCTGCCGGTCGAGCGCCGTGGTGTAGAGCTCGACGAAATCGACGTCGATCTGCTCCAGGTAGTCGGGGGCGTTGACGAAGACCAGGTCCTCGGTGGAGCTGCCGTCGGTCAGGTATGCCACGGTCCGCACGTAGGCGAGCGAGCGGTCCTGGGGCCGGCTTGGAGAAAGTATTATCGGCTGCTCCCAGGGGGGCTGGAACAGGGTGGCCACCCGGGTCTCGTCGAGGAAGACCTCGACGCGCTCGATCGACTCGCCGTCCGGCGCTTCGACCTCCATGCGGGCCAGCAGGCTGCTCTCGTACCGCTGCCCCTGGCGCGGCTCCACGAGCCGCACCCGGAAGCGGTTCGAGGCCGCGTTGACGAGCATCTCGTCGCGCGCGACCTCCCGGCCGGAAGCGTCGAAGGCCGTGGCTTCCAGCGTCCGGGGCTTGGGCAGGGAGCCCAGGTCCAGCTCCACGCTGAACGGCGGTTTCCTCTTGGTCAGCACCGGCTTGCCGTCGAGGGCGAAGGTGACCTGGGAGACATCGCCGCTGGTCAGGGTGTCGAAGCGGTTCATCCCGGTCTGCAGCTCGCCGAAGGGCTGGAGGAGCTTGACCACGGTCTCGCCGTTCACCAGGGCGGCGGTAGCTTCGGCCAGGCGGCGGGCGGTCTCGGGATCGGATGGGGGCGGCGGTGGCAGATCGTTCTCGACCTTGGGCACGGAGAGAGGCCGCTCGGCCCGGAAGAAGCGGCCCGAGGCCATGTCCTCCAGCTTGAGGATAAGGGTGTACTCCCCCGGGCGCAGAGGCCTCTGGAAGACGAGGGGGATCGCTTCCCCCTGAGAGGCAGGGAGGTCGAACCGGTAGCGGAAGCTGTCGAACAGCTCCGTGTCCTCCCCGCTGCGCCGGACCACCTCGCCGGTCAGGAGGAAGTTGTACGACCGGCTGCCGGCGAGCTGCGCCTGGCCGGCCTCGGCGGCCGAGACGGTGAGCAGCGCCTGGAGCACGGTCCGGCTCTGCCGCCGGCCGGGGAAATCGACGTCGAGCCGGGCGTTGAGGGCCGGCGCCCCCTCGGGCACGTCGGTCGAGTAGGAGGTGAAGGTGGGGACCCACTCGCCGGACGGCGGCGGAGGGGGCGAGTCGAGCTTCGCCTCGAGCATCTGCCAGCCCATCCCCTGCGAGCCGACCCAGCCGATGGCCCCGGCGATCCGGGTCCCGTGCTCGTGGTTCCTGCAGCTCAGGATGCCGGGATTCCCCCCGGCCGCTCCCGGCTCACCGACCGTGGCGGCGCCGTCGGCCAAGAGCGCTCCCATCCCGTCCAGAGGGTTCCAGATGCGGTACTTCCCGGCTCCCCATTTCTGGTAGAGGATGACGACGAGCTGCGCCTTCGTCCGCTCGCTCCGGCTGTAGATCCACGCCTCCAGGGGCCAGAGCACCGTGGGGCAGCCCGAGACGATCACCTCGTCCGGGATGCCGTTGAAGAGCAGGACCCGGGCGCGGCCGTCGGTCAGGTCGACGAAGCGCCGTCTCGCCTCCTGGATGCGGCTCTCCCATCCCTCCCTGAGCTCGTTGCGCGCGGTCCGCGGCTGTTCGTCGCGGACCTCCCAGAAGCGGCGGATGAACGCGTCGCGCTGGTAGTCCTGGCCGAGAGCCAGAAAGGTGGCCCGCTCCTCCGGGCTCAGGAGGAGCTCCACGTCCTCCAGCCAGACGCGGTACTTCTCGGGGAGGGGCTCGGCCGCGAGCGGGAGGGCGACGAGGAGCAGGAGGAGCGGGAGATACCTCACGGGTAGTATCCACGAAGAGTCTTGGCTTCCACCCCGGGCTTGCCCACCACCTTCAGGTCCACCGTGCGAAACTCGTCGCTGCCGCCGGTGTTGCTCGACTGGTAGGCGATCAGGTACTTGGAGCGCAGCTCCTCCTCGATCGTGTGGTAGATGGCATCGAGCCCCGCGGTGCTCTCCACGAAGAAGGCACGGCCGCCGGTCTCCTCGGAGATCTTCTCCAGCTTCTTGCGGTCCACGTCCTCCCCGAGACCGATCGAGTAGACCGTCACTCCGGCCCGGCGGGCATAGTCGAGGGCGTCCTCGTAGCTGAAGCGGCTGCCCTCGTCCTTGCCGTCCGAGAGCAGGAGCACGGCGCGCTGCCCCTTGACCCCGTTGAAGTAGAAGAGGCTGAAGATGAGCGAGTCGTAGAGCGCCGTGCCGCGCTCGGCCTTGAGACCCGCGAGCCCGCCCGCGAGCGTGTTGACGTCCTTGGTGAACTTCACGGCCAGGTTCGGCCGGTCGTTGAACGTGACGATCGCGGCGCGGTCCTTGGGCTGGATCGTCTGCTCCAGGAATCGCAGGGCGGCCTGCCGGGTCTGGTCGAGCTTGTCGTCCATGGAGGCCGAGATGTCCAGGGCCACGGCCGTATGGATCGGCAGGTTCGTGACCTTCTCGAAGCGGGCGATCTCCTGGCGGACGCCGTCCTCCACGACCGTGAAGTCCTTCTGCTCCATCCCCTCCAGCGGCCGGCCCTGGCGGTCGAACACCGAGGTGTAGAGCTCGACGAACTGGATGTCGATCTCCCCCAGGTTGTCCGGCGCGTTGACGAAGACCAGATCCTCGGTGGAGTTGCCGTCGGTCAGGAAGGCTACGGCCCGCACGTAGGCGATCGGCTCGTTCTTGGGCAGGACGATCGGCTGCGTGTAGGGCGGCTGGTAGAGGGTCGCGAGGCGCGTCTCGTTGAGGAAGAGCTCCACCCGCTCGACGGCCTCGCCGTCCGGGATCTCGACGTCCACGTTGGCCAGCAGGCTGCTCTCGTACTTCTTGCCCCGGCGCGGCTCCACGAGCTTGACCTTGAAGCGGTTCACCACCGCGTTGATCAGGGTCTCGTCGCTCGCCAGCAGGTTGCCGGAGACGTCGAAGGCGGTGACCGAAAGGGTGCGCGGACGGGGCAGGGAGCCCAGGTCGAGCTCGACGCTGAACGGCGGCTTCCTCTTCGTGAGCACCGCCTTGCCGTCGAGCGCGAAGGTGACGCGGGCGATGTCGCCCGTGGTCAGGGTGTCGAAGCGGAGCATGCCGGTCTGCAGCTCGCCCGGCGGCGGCACGATCTTGACCGTGGTCTCGCCGCTGCTGATGGCGGCGTTGGCCTCGGCCAGGATGCGGGCGGTCTCCGGGTCGGACGGCGGCGGCGGCGGCGCGGCCTTGTCCACCTGCGGCACGGCCAGGCTCTTCTCCAGGCGGAAGAGCTTGCCCGAGTTCAGGTCCTCCACCTTGACGATCATCATGTAGTCACCCGGCCGCAGGTAGCGCTGGAACAGGAGCGGGAGCTGGGTGTCCGCGCCCTCGGTCACCTGCTGGAGGGGGAAGTCGAACTTGTAACGGAAACGGTCGAACAGCTTGCCCTTCTGGAGGACCTCGCCGGTGAGCACGAAGTTGTAGGAGCGGTGGTCGGCGAGCTTCGCGAGGCCCGCGTCCGAGGCGTTGACGGAGAGCACCCCCTGGAGCGCGGTACGGTTCTGATAGCGGCCCGGGAACTCCAGCTCCAGCTTGGCAGGCAGGAGGGCGGCCCCCTCGGGGATGTCGGTCGAGTAGGAGCCGAAGGTGGCGACCCACTCGCCTCCGGGACCCTCCGGCCGCGACTCGAAGCGCGACTGGATCATGGTGTAGCTCATGCGCTGGCCGGCCACCCAGCCGATCAGGTTGGCGAGCTGATCGCCGTCCCGCGGGCAGCCCTGCCGGATCTCGCCGATGGAGTGGCCCCTCGCCCCGATCGAGAAGGAGGTCTCCACGAACAGGACGTCCAGCCCCTCCATCGGATTCCAGACCCGGTAGGGTCCGCCGCCCCAGCGGCGGTAGAAGACCACGACGAACTCCTGGCCCAGCATGTCGCTGCCCGCGTAGAACCAGGCCTCCACGGGCCAGAGCACGGTCGAGCAGGTCGACGCGACCACGCCGGCGGGGGGACCGTTGAGGAGGAAGATCCTGGACCGCTCGTCGCTCAGGTTCCCCCACTGGGAGCGAGCCTGCGCCACGCGGGCCTCCCAGCGGTCGCGGAACTCGTTGGCGCCCGTGGACTTGTACTTGTCCCGGGCCTCCCAGAAGCGGTCGATGAACGCATCCCGCTGATAGTCCTTCTCCAGGGCCAGGAACGAGGTCAGCTCCTCGTCCGTCAAGAGCAGATCGATCTCCGCGAGCCACTCCTGGTACTTGGCCGGCAGCTTCGCGATCGCCTCCTTCTGCTCCTTCTTCATCTCCTTGCGCTCGGCCCGGGACACCTTCTGGGCCGCTTCGGCCGGCGCCGGCAGGATCAGGAAAAGGACAGCGAAGACGGCAGCGACAGCGAGGACAGCGTCCCGGAAAGGGGACGCCGAGAGTCGTTTGGAGGACAGCAGCATCATCCCTACCTTTCGCAAACCACCATGCCGGGCCAATGCCGGAAAGATATTGCCCGGGCACAGGCGTTAGAATAGCCCGTTCGTATGCATCACGTGTACCTGGACCACAACGCCACCACGCCCCTCCATCCGAAAGCCCGGGAGGCCATGCTCCCCTGGCTCGGGGAGAGGCACGGCAATCCCTCGTCCATCCACCGTTTCGGGCAGATGGCGAGGAACGCCGTCGAGGAGGCGCGGGAGAAGGTGGCCGCGCTGATCGGCGCCCGGCCGCTCGAGATCGTCTTCACCGCCTCGGGGACCGAGGGCAACAACGCCGTGATGTTCGGGCTGGCCCCCGCGGACACCGGCCACCTGGTGACCTCGTCCTTCGAGCACCCCTCCGTGCGCGAGGCCGCGGCGCGACTGGAGCGCGGGGGCATGGCCGTGACCCGGGTGTGCCCAGGACCGGACGGCGTGGTTCCCGCGTCCGGGGTGATCGCCGCCCTCCGTCCCGACACGAAGCTGGTCTGCCTGATGCTCGCCAACAACGAGCTCGGCACGCTCCAGCCCGTGGCCGAGGTGGCGGCGGCCTGCCGCGAGAGGGGAATCCCCATTCTGTGCGATGCGGTCCAGGCCGTGGGCAAGATCCCGGTGAGCGTCCGGGACCTCGGAGTCGACTTCCTGGTCGTGGGAGCCCACAAGTTCCATGGTCCGATGGGAGCCGCCGCGGTCTGGACACGGAAGGGCCGGGAGCTTGGAAGGCTCCTGGTTGGAGGCAGCCAGGAGCGACGCCGCCGGGCGAGCACCGAGAACGTGCCCGCGATCGCCGGCTTCGGAGCCGCGGCCGAGGCAGCCCGCGAGGAGCTGGAAGGGCGCCGGACCTTCCTCGCCTCGCTGCGGGACCGCTTCGAGACCCTGCTGCCGGAGCGTGTCCCGGGGGCGATCCTCCATTGCGCGGGCTCGCCCCGGCTGCCCAACACCTCGCACGTGGCCTTCCCGGGCGTCGAGGGAGAGTCGCTGCTGATCCGGCTCGACCTGGCCGGCTACGCCGTCTCCACCGGCTCGGCCTGCTCCTCGGGAACGGTCGAGCCAAGCAAGACGCTCCTCGCCATCGGCCTCTCCCGCGACGAGGCCCTCTCCTCGCTGCGGATCAGCTTCGGCATCACGAACCGGCCGGAGGAGATCGACGGCTTCCTTGACGCCCTCGCCCGCGAGGTCGCCGAGCTGCGCCGGGTCGCGCCGGCAGGGGTTTCCGTATGAGTCTGACCGCGGTAGCGATGAGCGGAGGCCTGGACTCCTCGGTGACAGCCTGGATGCTGTCACGGAGCGGCCATCCCGTGGTGGGCCTCTCCATGCTTCTCTGGGACCAGTCCGGGGTGGAGGCGCACGGCCGCTGCTGCGGAGCCCTCGACCTGGGAGACGCAAAGAGGGTGGCCCAGCAGGCGGGCATCCCCCACTACACCCTGCGCATGGACGAGGAGTTCCGCCAGAAGGTGGTCGATCCCTTCGTGGAGGACTACCTGGCCGGCCGCACGCCGAGCCCCTGCGTGCGCTGCAACACCTGGATCAAGTTCGACCTGCTCCTCGACCGGGCACGTCGCCTGGGAGCGGACCGGGTCGCGACCGGCCACTACGCCCGCATCCTGAATGGTCCGGACGGTCCCGAGCTGCACACCGCGCTCGACGCGGACAAGGACCAGAGCTATTACCTCTTCGAGCTGAAGCAGGAGCAGCTCGCATCCTCCCTCTTCCCCCTTGGGGGAATGACCAAGCCCGAGGTCCGTAAGCTGGCCCGGGAAGCCGGCCTCGTCGTCGCCGAGAAGGGCGAGAGCATGGAAGTCTGCTTCGTCTCGGGAGGAATCCGCGACTTCGTCGAGGCGCAAGTCGCGGAGCACCCCAACCGCTTCTCCGGCGCGAGACTCGCCAACCCCGCCACCCTGGTGGACACCGGAGGCCGGGAGCTGGGAGAGGGCCAGCCCTACTACCGCTACACCGTGGGTCAGCGCCGGGGGCTGGGTCTGGCAGCAAAGAGTCCTCTGTTCGTGCTGGCCATCGAGCCGGAGGACAACCGCGTTGTGGTCGGAGAGGAGCAGGAGCTTCTAGCCCCCGGCCTCAAGGGCGAGCGCCTGCACTGGATCGGCCAGCCCGAGGAAGAGGTGACGGTAAAGATCCGCTCCCGTCACCCCGGAGTGAAGGCGCGCGTCCGCCCGCTCTCGGACGGCAAGGCCGAGGTGATCTTCGCCGAGCCCCAGAGGGGAATCACCCCCGGCCAGGCCGCGGTCTTCTACCAGGGCACCCGAGTCCTTGGCGGCTGCTGGATCACCGCAAGGACCTAAAGCGGCCAGAACACCGGCACCAACACGAGCAGCATCACCACCACCAGCGCGGTCAGCGGCAATCCGCAGACCATGAAGTCCCGGAAGCGGTACCTGCCCGGGCCGTAGACGATCAGGCAGGAGGGCTCGAACGGCGTGATGAAGGAGAGCGACGCCGCCAGGGTCACCAGCACCGCGAAGGCCCGCGGGTCATGCCCCAGCTTGATGGCCGTGTCCATGGCCACGGGCAGCACCACCAGGGCCGCCGCGGCGTTCGACATCGGCTGGGTCAGCAGGATCGTCAATACCGCGAAGGCGAGCATCAGGAAGACCACCGGCAGCCCGCCGGTCCAGCCCGCAATCAGCCCGGCAACGTACTCCGCCGCCCCGGTCTTCCTCATGGCCAGGCCGAACGAGGTCATGCCCGCGATCAGGATCAGCAGGCGCCAGTCGATGAGGCCGTAGGCCTCCTCCATCGTGATCAGCCTCGTGCCGATCACCGCCAGGGCGGCCACCAGGAAGGCGATCGGCAGCGGCACCAGCTCGAAGGACGAGGCGATCACCGCCAGCAGAAAGATCCCCACCGCGTAAAGACCCTTGCGCCGCCTTGCCGGCTGGTGCTCGGTCTCCAGGAGGATCAACAGGTCTGGATTGTCGGCCAGGCCGCGGAGCTGCTCCGGCCGGCCCTGGACCAGCAGCACGTCCCCGACCCGCAGTGGCAGGCCGCCGATCCGGGTCGCCAGGGCGTGCCCCCGCCGGTAGATGGCAATGACCGAGACGCCGAAACGGCGGCGGAAATCCAGCTCCTTGATGGTCCGGCCGACGATGTTCGACTGGGGCATCAGGATCGCCTCGGCGATCTTCATCGTCTCGGTGCCCAGGACCAGGTCGCCCATCTTGAGGTCGGACTTGATCTCGATCCCCGCGGTCTCCTTGACCTGGAGCAGCCCCTCGCGGGTGGTCTGGACCAGCAGCAGGTCCCCCTCCTCCAAGCGCAGGGCAGGCTCCGGGTCCATCCTGCGGCCGCCGCGCAGGACCGCCCTCACCTGCAAGCCCATCTGGCCGAGCCGGCTGTCCCTCAGAGCCTGCCCGGCGAGCGGCGAGCCGGGGGTCACCACCACCTCCGACAGAAACTCCCGGATCGAATACTGCTCCTCGTACCCCTCCTCGCGGGTGTCCGGCAGCAGCCGGTGCCCCGCCAGCACCATGTAGAGGATCCCCATCACGCACACGGCCGCGCCGACCGGCAGGAACTCGAACATGGAAAAGGGCCGCAGCCCCGTGGATGCCACGTAACCACTCGCCGCCACATTGGTAGAGGTGCCGATCAGCGTGCAGGTGCCTCCGAGCATCGAGGCGTAGGCCAGCGGAATCAGCACCTTGCCCGGGCTGATCCCGCTCTTGCGGCCGACGCCGAGCACCGCCGGCATCATCACGGCCGTGGTCGTCGTGTTGTTCATGAAAGAGGAGATGACGGTCGTCACCGGCATTACGCAGAGCAGGATCTTGGCGCGGCTCCCCCCGGCGATCCGGTGGATGACGTCGCTCAGGTGGTCGAGGACGCCCCCCTTCATCAGAGCGCCCGAGAGCACGAAGATCGAGCCCAGGATGATGATGATCTCGTTCGAGAACCCGGAGAAGGCCTCGTCCACGGTCAGGATGCCGGACAGCACCAGGATCGCCAGCAGGATCAGGGTCGCCATGTCGACCGAGACCCATTCGAAGGCGAACACCACGACAACAGCCGCCAGGAGGGCCAGGACGAGGAAGATGGAAAAGGTCATGATCGTCTCGCGGCGCGGGCCGCAGGAGCCGGAGTCTGTCACCGACGCGAGCCTAGGGACAACCTCACCCCCTGTCCCCCTCTCCCATCTCCCACCCGCCCATCCCCGGGAGAGGGGGGACGTTGCTGCGGCGGATGTGGCTTGGCCGCAGGTAAGACTGCCCCAGATACGTCCCCCCTCTCCCGGCGGGGGGTGGTAGGGAGATGGGAGAGGGGGACAGGGGGTGAGGTTCCGCGCTGGACTTCCCGAGGCAAGACCTTTACTCTCTTGCGGCCTTTGAGAGAACCCCCATGGACGCCCTGACGCAGCTCATCGACATCTTCCTCAACCTGGACGAGCACCTCCGGGTCATCCTGGAACAATACGGCGCCTGGACCTACCTGCTCCTCTTCCTGATCATCTTCTGCGAGACCGGCCTGGTGGTCACCCCGTTCCTCCCGGGCGACTCCCTGCTCTTCGCCGCCGGAGCCTTCGCCTCCCTGGGCTCGCTCTCGCTTGCCTGGCTGCTCGTCCTCCTCACCGTCGCCGCGATCGTCGGCGATACCGTGAACTACTGGGTGGGGCACTTCCTCGGGCGGCGCCTGCTCAACGCCAAACGCTTCAAGGTGATCCGGCCCGAGCACCTGACCTACACCCACGAGTTCTTCGAGAAGTACGGCGGCAAGACCATCATCATCGCCCGCTTCGTGCCCATCGTGCGCACCCTCGCCCCCTTCGTGGCCGGCCTGGGCAGCATGACCTACGGCCGGTTCATGAGCTACAACGTGATCGGCGGCGTGGCCTGGGTGGTGATCTGCACCGTGGCCGGCTACCTGTTCGGACAGCTCCCCTTCGTCAAAAAGAACTTCGAGCTGGTGGTGCTCGCGATCATCGCCCTGTCCCTGGTCCCGGCCGTCTGGGAGATGTACAACGCCCGCAACCGCCGGCGCAGGGCCGCGCAACTCCCTTCCGACTGATGGCCGACTGACCCTGCTTCAGAGGACGCCGGGGAGGTCCCCAGCCTCCAGGAGCTCCCGGCGCGCGAAGATCTGCACGAAGTAGTACGGCGCTTCCAGCGGCACATGGATCAGCCGGTACTCCGCCCGGAACCGCGGGTGATGGGCGAGGTCCCTCTCGTACTTCCGGACCGCCGGCCAGGGGAAGGAGCTCCTCGGCTCCCGCACCACCGGACCGTTCGCCAGCATGACGAGGTCCGGCTGCCGCGAGAGCACGTACCCGGCATCGTGCCGGTGATGGCCGGGATAGTAATACCGCCGGTCGGGCCGCACCCGCGCGATGTGCCGGTCGTTCAGGCCCAGCATGTCCAGGGTGGGCAGCCCCGAGTGAAAAGGTAGAGCGCCCACCGGGCAGAGGGCGATAGTCGTGCCCGGCGGCATGACCGCGGCCAGACCCTTGCCGGCCGCAATCCACCGGTCCCGCCAGGCCGCCTCTCTCTGCATCCCCTCCAGGAACCCACGGTACGGAAGACAGAGCGCCACCAGCAGCGCCGCGGTCGCGAATGCCAAGGAGGTCCGGCGGGACCGTCCGGAGACCAGAAGCTCGAGTCCCTGCGCCGCGCAGAGGAACAGGACCGGGGCGAGAGGCACGTAGAAGCGCCAGAGCGGGAAGCTGTCGCCGCCGCTCGAAGCCAGAGCCGCTCCGAACAGGGCGAGGAACCAGCACGCCGTCCGGAGCTCGCGGGAGGTCTTCCCCAGGAAAAAACCCGCGATCGCCAGCAGCACCAGCGTGCCGTAGCCGGTCCCCTCGAAGGCGAACCGGCCCAGGTCGGCCAGCCCCTGGGGAAGTGCCATGGCGAGGGGAAGGAGCTTGGCGCGCGCCGAGTTGGCGATCCAGTCCCCGTGATAGAGCCAGCGGAAAACCGTCTGCCCCAGGAAGACGGCGGCGGCCGTGAGCGCCACCCCTGCCTCATGCCGGGGCCGGCTCCGACGGTCCACCAGCCAGGAAGACAGCGCCCAGAGAAGCACGGCCAGGAACCCCTCCGGCCGGGTCAGGACCAGCAGGGCCCCGGTAATGTGATGAGCGAGGCGCGTCCTCGGAGTGGAGGCGGGCACGGCCACGAGCGCCGTCACCAGGAAGGCGGTCAGCGCGGTCTCGAGACCGTTCAGGAAGTGGTAGGCCCCCGGCAGCCAGACGGCGAGCAGCCCCGCGGCCAAGAGCCGGGCACGCGGACCGGCCCAGCTCGCCAGGAGCAGCAGGAGAAGCGTCCCCGCCCCCAGGGCCAGCCCCAGAGCCCGCGAAAGGTCCGGCAGGTCCAGCCCCAGAGCGTACCCCAGCGCCAGGACCAGGGTCCATGACAGGCTGCTGTACCCCTCGACCCGATCCCCTGGATTGAAGGTGAGCCCCTCCTCCGCGGCCAAGTGGCGCGCGTACCGGAAGGTGATGAAGGCGTCGTCCACCGGCCCGAAATCCCAGACCAGGAAGAAGCTGACCAGGAGATAGACGGCGAGGATGGCCACGGCAGCCAAGGCAGCCCGGAGAGCCCCGGCCCGCCTCCCTCCCTTAGCCGGAGCCGCCGCGGCAGCCGCGCCCCTGTCCTTCCTCTCTTTGCGACCGCTCTTCATAGACGCTCCCGATTGTAGTATCTCGTCCAGTCCGAGCCCCTAGCTTGACGCCTGGACACCCAGAAAGGTACATTTGAATGTGTATGAGGAGGGTGTTCCATGGCACGCATGAACGTCGTATTCGAAGACTCCCTCCTGGATGAGATGCGGGATCTCGTGCCCGTACGGCAGCGGAGCGAGTTCATCGAAGAGGCCGTGCGCTCACGGCTCGCGCAGTTGAGGCAGATCCGGGCCGCTGAGGCGGCAGCGGGCGCCTGGAGCGGCGAGGGTCGCGGAGAGCCCACTCAAGAGATCGAGGAAATCCGGCGGGCCTGGGACATCCGGCAACGCCGTACCCATCCGGATCCTGCGGATGGCGGCTGACTTCCTGCTGGACTCCGACGTCGTCATCTGGCATCTACGAGGTCGCGCCTCCGTCGTCGGGCTCATCCTGGCCTTGGCCAGAAAGGGCCGTATCGGACTGTCGGCGATCACTCGGGCTGAGGTTCTCCTCGGAATGCGGGAACCCGAGCGCGAGTTGACTCTCCTCTTCCTGGACAGTTGCGAGACCTTGCCGGTCACGGCAGCGACGGCAGATCGTGCCGGCGAGATCGTCCGTACCTTCCGGACCCAGGGAATCACACTATCTCTCCCGGATTCCCTCATCGCGGCCACGGCTCTGATCGCCTCGATTCCGCTCTACACCTGCAATCCGCGACACTACCCCTCGCCAGAGCTCGACCTGCGCAACGTGCCTGTTTAACCTCACCGCCGAAAGGCGGCACCTCCTTGGATGTGAGTACAGGACAAAGGAATGCAAGATAGGGGAGGTATTCAAGAAATTCCTCCCCTTGCTAGACACTGAGACCTGTTGTATCGTATGCACATCCAGAGAAGTTGCTCGGGCCGATTCCGGCGCCGGGCGTCACTCCCCGGAAGGGGAAGGGGGTTCAGATGGCCCTGAACTGGCTGTACATGAACAAGGTGAACGGGTGGGACATGGTGGACGCGGCGGTGACCGCCGACGCCCCCGAGGTGCCGCAGTTGGAGATCAACCTCCCGAAGCTGCGGGAGAGGTCGCAACGGGTCCGTGCCCTCTACACGCAGCAGGCGGCTCTCACGGCGGCCAAACAGGAGGTCACCCGGGAGCTGAACCAGTTGATCCTGGAGGGGGATGCGCTGGTCGACTTCATCAAGACAGGAGCGCGAGCCCATTACGGGAAGGACAGCGAGAAGCTGGTCGCGTACGGGATCAAGCCGTTCCGCAGCCGCTCCCGGAAGTCCACGCCGAAGCTTCCGGCGCCGGAGACCGCGGCTCCCGCCTCCCCGGCTCCTGACTCTGTGAAGTAGCCTGTCCTCCCGGGGGCGCACTGCCGAACGCCCCCGGCTTCTTCCCCTTCCAACTCTCTCCTCCCCGCATCCCGAGCGATTCCGAACGCATCCGGAGCCTCTCCGGGTCCGTTCGAGCGACTCTGAGCCCATTCGGAGGGGCTCCGAATGTACTCGGAGCCATCCGGAATCCATCCGATGGGGCTCCGGACGCGCTCGGAGCCATTCCGAATCAATTCGGAGGGGCTCCGACTTCACTCGGAGCGACTCCAGCGCATCCGGAGAGGCTCCAAGTCGATTCGGAGCCGCTCCGAATCCATCCGAGGTAGTGGCTCAATTTGACCACGACTAAAATACTCTTTGGAATCAGTAGTTTACAGGCGGTGTAGAAGCGGCTAGTCTGGCGGTAGGGGGAGGGATCGTCTCTCCCCCGAACCCCAAGAGACGGCCCCGACCGAGGACGGAACCCACGGCCGGAGCCTAAGCCAAGCAGAGGAGCTAGTCCTATGCCCGACCTGTCCGAGAATCTACCACCCATCCCGCCTGTCACCTTTGAGGAGAAGAGAGCCAAAGAGCACATGCAGCGCGTCCGGACGTTGCTGGAGTTCGTAGGGTTCTTCCTCGATCTCGCCTATACCGGTCTGCCCGATCCCCCGGACGCGGAGGCCATGGGGACCGGGGAGGTACCGGAGACTCTGGCCTTTTCCCTTCGCGGGTCAATCGAGTGCGCCTTGCACGACCACGTTGACCCGCTCGACACCCTTCTCCGGAATGCCATCTCTGAGACGCCTATCGCCCTCAATCTCGACTGGCGGAAGCGCCACGGGAAGGGCTAGTCTTTGAAGGTCGCTTCGTTCACCGTCCGCGCCACCATGGCGCAATCTGTCCGCTGGAAGCAGGCGGCAGAGGGGGAAGGCTTCGCCTCTGTCGGATCGTGGGCAGGGCGCGCCCTGGATGCCTACCTCGAAGGGCGTAGGCGGGCCGGCAGGCCGATCCCGCTTGCGTGGCACCGTGGCACGTTCCGCGCCGTCCTGGACGACCAGGAGGTCCCTTTACGCGGCATGGTGTCTCACCCGTTCGGAGTCTTCAGGGGAACGGCTGGCGGGCCGGGAGTGCGCGCCTGCCAGCGCTTCACCCTGGTACATCTGCCAGCCGGGCGGATCGTCGCCACTCTCCGCTCCCTACGCCAGTGCCAAGCCCTAGCCGCCGAGCTCGCCCCGATCTTCGCCCGGGATGAGCATGGCGGAACCGCTACCGTAGAGCGTCACGTCTCCGAGCAAGCCTAAGATTCAAGAGGCGGTCCTTTACGGGATCGCCTCTGTTGTATCCTGGGAAGAAATTCCCGGGCCGGCCGTGTTACCCTAGCGCCATGCAGAACCGCTCAAGCAAGCCCAAGAGGCCCCGAGACTTCAACACCCTGGCTCATCAGGTCGTAGCCGAGTTGACGGGAACAGCGCTCCCCGAGCCGGAGCCGGAGCCAGAAGACCCCGTGAGGGCTGCTGCCGTGCTTCTTGGTCGAAAGGGTGGCATGAAGGGTGGAAAGGCCCGCGCAGCGAAGCTCTCGCCGGAGCAGAGGAGCGCTATAGCTTCGTTGGCCGCAAAGAAGCGATGGCAGAAGGAATCAGGGGATCGCAAACCATGACCGAAGAAAAGAAAAAAGCCGCACGCCTGGTGAAAGCAGTTCGCGCCTGTACCGAAGATATTGGCGCAGATATGTTTCTTTTCAGCGGGCCGATCTATTATAACGAGGTCCTTCAATTTATCACAACGGTGGCAACGCGGACCTTGGTCGCACCTGCCTCAAAAGTCACGGTAATCATGACTACATTCGGCGGTGACGCGCATGCGGCCTATCGTCTGGCGCGATACCTCCAGAAGATTTACGAGCACATTCGACTGCTGGTGATTGGCCCCTGCAAGAGCGCTGGAACCTTGATAGCTATAAGCGCCGACGAGATTGCCTTCGGCCCTCTTGGCGAGCTAGGTCCGTTGGATGTCCAACTCTTCAAGAAAGATGAATTGGTCGGACTTAGCTCGGGATTGGATACCCTTCAGACTTTCGCGCTTGTAACAGGCTACGCGTTCAACACGTTTGAGACCTACATGCTTCAGACGATCCAGAAGAGTGGAGGGACGATCTCAACAAAGACGGCTTGCGAGGTCGCCAGCCAGTTGGTAACGGGGCTGTTCAATCCCCTGACGGCGCAGATTGACCCGCACAAGTTGAGCGAAGTGCAAAGGATGATGTCTATAGCCAAGGCTTACGGTCAGAGGTTGGGAGAGAAGAACTTGAAAGAGGGCGCCCTTAACGATCTCATCAATAAGTACCCTTCTCACGCATTCATCATTGATGAGACGGAAGCCGCAGAACTGTTCCGCAACGTCTCGGAACCGACCGAGGACGAGTTGGAAGTCGTAGCGTTCTTGGAGGAGACGTTGGGTTGCGTGTGGGAACCGAACGCTGATATCATCACTTTCGACGTGCGCTCGCTACTTGGCGAGACGCCAGGAGAGGAAGCCACCGATGGCAAGACTGAACACCGAGGAAGCCTTGGCGGCCCTGGAACGCATGCGGGAGGAAAGCCAGGAGACGCTACGCCGACTGACGACGGAAACGCCGAACCGGGGACCGCACCGGAGAAGCCTGTCCGCAAGCGAGCCCGCGAGCCCAGAAACGGCGCGGAAGCGATTGAGAGCTAGGCAAGTCGCGCTCGCAGCTAAGTGCAGCAATTAAAGCGCCAGCCAGCCTTAAAGAGATACGAGAATGAATGCTGAAGGCCCCGTCAAACGACGGGGCCTTTCTTTTTGGGCTTGACTATTCCTACCCGCTCAAGCATAATGCTCAGTATGGCAAACGTCCTCAGCGCTTCCGACCGCTCCGCCGTCGTCGCTGCCCTGGTGGAGGGCAACTCGATCCGTGCTACCTCCCGCATGACCGGCGTGGCGCGGAACACGGTCACGAAGCTGCTCCTGGACCTCGCCACGGTGTGCGCGGCCTACTCGGACGAGCACCTGCGGAACCTGCCCTGCAGGCGGCTACAGGTCGATGAGATCTGGGCTTTCTGCTACGCCAAGGCGAAGAACGTGCCTGCGGACAAGAAGGGCGTCTTCGGCTACGGCGACGTGTGGACCTTCTGCGCGATCGACGCGGATACGAAGCTGGTCCCCTCCTGGCTCGTAGGCTCGCGTGACATCGGCTCCGCTACCGAGCTGATGCAGGACCTCGCGGGACGGCTCGCGAACCGCGTCCAGTTGACCACGGACGGGCTCAAGCCTTACTTGAGCGCGGTAGAGGACGCGTTCGGAGGAGACATCGACTTCGCGCAGCTGAACAAGATCTACGCCGCTGCGCCGAGCGGTCCCGAGACGCGCTACAGCCCGGCAGTCTGCACGGGAGCTGAGAAGCGGCTTGTCTGCGGCAACCCCGACCGGAAGCACGTCTCGACCTCTTACGTGGAGCGCCAGAACCTCACCATGCGGATGAGCATGCGGCGGTTCACGCGGCTTACCAACGGCTTCTCCAAGAAGGTCGAGAACCACGCTGCGGCGGTCTCGCTTCACTTCTTCCACTACAACTTTTGCCGGGTTCACATGAGCCTGGGCAAGGGTGTCACCCCGGCCATGGCGGCAGGGGTGAGCGCCCATCGGTGGAGCGTTGAGGACCTCATCGGTCTTTTAGAATTTCAGGCGGGGTCAAATTGAGCCACTACCCCATCCGAAGAGGCTCCGAGCCCATTCGGAGCCATTCCGGGTCCATCCGGAGGGCTCCGGCTTCACTCGGAGAGGCTCTGAATGCGTTCGGAGTGTCTCCGAATCGACTCGGAGCCCTCCCGAATGCATCCGGAAGGGCACCGACTGCATTTTTGTAGGGGAGGGGCTCGACCCCTCCCGGGCGGGGGCGACCGCTGGACAAAGGCACCAGCGTATTCGTATACAGTGCGGCTTACCCTCTTTGGAGGAACGCATGAGAGCCCAGATCGCCGTCTGCCTCGCTCTGCTCGCCGTTCCCCTAGCCAATGCCGCCTCGCCGGAGGTCTCGTTCGAGCCCGAAGTCTCGTTCGAGCCCGAAGCCGTCGTGGCACGCGGCATCACGCCCAAGGGGCAGGTGGTCTGGTTCAGCGTCGCCCGCGAAATCTCGCGCCGGTCGACGACCGTGGTCCCTCGCTACGAGATTGGGACGGATGAGGACGGAGACGGCACGGTCCGCTTGGAGCTGGGCCAAGAGGTGCCGCTGCGCTCGATCTGGTTCGCGGTGGACCTGGCGACCGGAGAGACCGCCGTGGCGACCCCGGAAGGCTTCCCCAATCTGAAGATGGACCTGGCAGGCTGGACGATCCCTGCGTCTCTCGATCGTCTGGACCTGGAGCGCCGCTTCGTCTACCTCCTCCTGGTCCGCCCCGGGGTGGGCGCCTGGCAGCTCCGGGTCGGCGACGGCGGGGAGTCGGATGTAGACGGCGAGCCGGATGGCAAGCTGGCGGCAGATCTCGCCAGCCTCGCCCCGCTCCAGGAAGCGGGAGCGCCGCCCGAGCGCTTCTCGTCCAGGGACGTGCTCCTGATCATCGATCCCGAGCGCATGGAGTCCACCTCGGTGCGGATCGGAGAATGATGTGAGGAGACTGGCTCCGGTCCTGATGCTGGCTTTCCTTCCCGTCCCTCTCCTGGCCGACACCTTTCCCTCCCAGGAGCGGGGCTTCCAGGCCGAGAAGGCCTTCCACCTCGGGGATTTCGACACGGTCAACCTGTTCAACGGCAACCTGGTCCTCACGATCCCGATCGGCGGGTCATACCCGGTGGGAGGAGGGCTCTCCTACGGCCTGGCCCTGGTCTACAACAGCAAAGCCTGGGACTACCAGCAGTCGGTCTCGGAGCAGACTCAGTCGCTCCCCAACCGGCGCTCCAATGCGGGCATGGGCTGGCGCCTGTCGCTCGGCGAGCTGATGGAACCGACCGACCCGGCCAACGACTCCAATTTCTGGATCTACATCGGTGCGGATGGCGCCGAGCACACCCTCTACGACACGCTCCACGAGGGCGAGGCCGCGGTGAGCACGGTCAAGTACAGCCGGGACAACAGCTATCTGCGTTTCCGCAGCGTGAGCTCCGCCGAAAAAGCGGTGGATTTTCCCAACGGCACGACTCAGACATTCACGTCCTTTGGACAATGGGACTGGCGCCTGTCACGGATCGATGACCGCCACGGCAACTGGGCGAATGTCATCTACGTCCACGACATCAACACCGGGGAGCTCAAATCCTGGAAGATCCAGGACCAGCACGGCCGCACCCAGACGGTCAACTACGTCACGGCGAGCTGGTACAACCGGGTGGTCGGCAGCGTGGTGCTGACCGCCTTCAACGGCCCGACCGCAACATACAGCTTCGGCTACACGCAGGTGACCATCCCGCGGGCCTGCCCTGACAACGATCCGCAGACGGGAAACGTGATCGTTCCGCTGCTGACCTCGGTGTCTTTGCCGGACGGCTCGAGCTGGTCCATGCCGACCACGGACTACCATCTGGACCAGTCGGCTGGCTGCCGCCTGCCGGGAGTGCTCAAGGCGGTCACGACCCCGTTGCTCGGCCGGGTGGAGTGGGGCTATGGCGGTTACAACTTTCCGGTCGAGACGGAGGAGAAGCCCTGGCGCAACGCCTCGCACGGGGTCACCAGCCGCACCCTGAAGGATTCCGCCGGCACGGTCGCCGGCACCTGGACCTACACGCCCTCGCTCAACCCGGTGCCGGGCCCGTTCAACCTGGCCCGGGAGGCGGTCCGCACTGTAATCACTCCCCTGGGGGACAAGACCGAGAGCTTCTTCTCCGTGGCCCTCGACGAGTCCGGCGGCTGGAGCCAGTTCGACTACGGCCTGCCCTTCACCCGCTTCGTGACCGACGGCGGCACGCGGTTTCTCTCGACCAGGACCTATGATTGTGACGCCGGAGCCGTGAATTGCGTGCTCGAGCGCAGCAGCTACGTGACCTACGAACGGGACTCTGCTCTTCTTGCCGAATTCCAGCTCAACATGGACCGCAACCGCCGGGTCTCGTCCACACGCACCAACTACGACGACGGGAGCTGGGAGGCGACCGGCCATTCGAATTTCGACGGCCTGGGGCACTATCGCCAGACGGTGCTGTCGGGCGGTTTCGAGGCGGGCAACGACGCCACGCAATTCACCAACTACAACCCGGCGCGGGGGACTTATCCCGGCAGCTTCTCGCAGCTACCGATCAATGCAGCCTGGGTCCTGGGCACCTACAGCGATCAGACACGGACGGAGGGGGGCTCGACCGCGAAGACCGAGTATTGTTTCGACGCCAACACCGGAGCGCTGCAGCGGACCCGCACGCTCAAGACCGGGAGCACGCGAGGGACGAATGACGTGGTGTCGGTCTTCACCCACTCTTCCGGCAACGTCATCCGGGAGGACTCCTATGGCGGCGACGTGCAGGCCCTTGGCACGGGCGAGCTCTGCAACCTGGCGTTGCCGGCCAACCAGTACCGGATCGATCACGTTTGGCAGTATGGGGTCCGCAGCTCGTCGCAATATTTCGATGCCGCGGGTGTGGCGCTCTCCTTCAAGAGCCTGGACACGGACATCGACCCCGGCACGGGCCTTGTCAGAACGAGCCGCGATACCTCCCGGATCACCACGAATTTCGAGTACGACGTCATGGGCCGGCTCGTATGGATCAAGCCGGAGACGGGGCATGACGGCTGGACCAATTACGTCTACACCCGCGCTCTGAATTCCAGCAATCCAGCGCAGGTCCAGATCCTGCGCAGCTCCAACGGAGGAGACACTACCCTGGCCGAGTCGCTCCTCAAGTACGACTCCTTCGGTCGCCTCTGGCAGGAGCAGGCGA
>Ga0190265_10000715_pt1 | contig 22364 bp, 21 predicted proteins | sample Popmic124T_FD_133135 | JGI IMG/M metagenome (GOLD analysis project Ga0190265, IMG submission 133135) | Populus adjacent soil microbial communities from riparian zone of Indian Creek, Utah, USA - 124 T | ecosystem: Environmental > Terrestrial > Soil > Riparian zone | place: USA: Utah | collected...
GAGCTGAAGAGCGAGGGCGAGGTGGGCGAGGACGACGAGCGCCGCGCGGAGTCGGAGCTCCAGAAGCTCACCGACTCTCACGTCGGCGACATCGACACCGCCCTCGCCGGCAAGGAACAAGAAATCCTCGAAGTGTGAGCGACGCCGCGGCGCGGGCGCGCTACGTCGCGATCATCACCGACGGGAACGGCCGCTGGGCACGAGATCGTGGCCTGCCCGTGCTGGCCGGGCACCAGGCCGGCGCCGACACCGTCAAGGCGAGACTGCGAGACGCCGTCGAGCTGGGTGTGCGGGAGCTCACGGTCTACTCGTTCTCCACCGAGAACTGGAACCGCCCGAAGGCCGAGGTCGACGGACTGATGGCGATGTTCGCCGAGCGCATCGACAGGGAGACGCCCGAGCTGCACGACGAGGGCGTGCGCATGCGCTTCGTGGGGCGCCGACAGGGCCTGAACGCGGAGCTCATCCGCCGCATGGACTGGGCCGAGAAGCTCACGGGCAAGAACGACCGCATCACCCTGTTCGTGGCCTTCAACTACGGCGGCAGAGCGGAGATCGTGGACGCAGCGCGAACCTTCACGGGTGACAGCGAGGAAGAGTTCCGGCGCCACCTCTACGCACCCGACATGCACGATCCCGATCTTCTGATTCGCACGAGCGGCGAGCTGCGGATTTCGAACTACCTGCTGTGGCAGCTCCCATACGCGGAGTTCGTCTTCCGCGACGAGCTGTGGCCCGACTTCACGCGCGAGGCATTCGAGGCCTCGCTAGACGAGTACGCGGCGCGCGGGCGCCGCTTCGGGGGGCGGTAGGCGATGGCCGCGCGGCGCGAGCGGGGAGCGTCCGATCTCGCCCCGCGCATCGTCGTGGCGATCCCGGCGATCATCTTCGCGCTGGTCATCGTCGACCAGGGCGGCGAAGTCTGGGCGATCGGCGTCTTCGCGCTCGGCGTGGTGGCGATGGGCGAGCTGTACACGCTCATGGGCCGCGTCCGGCCGCCCGCACTTGCGGGCTTCCTCACGCTCGCGGCGCTGCTGGTGGCGGCCCTCTACGGCGAGCCTCGCCACGTGATCATGGTGCTGGCCGCCTCGTTCCCGGTGACCTTCGTCCTCGCGGTGCTGCGCCCGCGTCGCGAGCACGTGTCCTGGGCGATCGCCGTGACCTACCTCGGCGTGCTGTGGATCGGACTCGCGCTCGTGCACGCGATCTGGCTGCGCGAGCTGCCGCACGGCGACGGACTCGTGATCGACGTCCTGGTGGCGACCTTCCTCGGTGACACCTTCGCCTACTTCGGCGGGCGCTGGTACGGCCGCACGCCACTGGCGCCGCTGATCTCGCCCAACAAGACGCTCGAGGGCCTGGTGGCCGGCGTGCTCGGCGCGACGCTCGCGTTCTGGGCCGCCGGGCTCTACCAGGACTGGCTGACCGGCCCGCACGCGCTCCTGATCGGCGCGCTGGTGGCGATCTCCGCCCCGGTGGGCGACCTGTTCGAGTCGATGATCAAGCGCGACCTCGAGGTGAAGGACACCGGCAAGCTCTTCGGAGCCCACGGCGGAGTGCTCGACCGCCTCGACGCGGTCTTCTTCACAATCCCGGTGGCGTACTACGCGGCCGTAGGGCTCGGCTACGCCTCCTAGACTCAGCCGGGTGCGCAGGATCCTCATAGTCGGTTCCACTGGCTCGATCGGGACACAGGCGCTCGACGTGGTCGAGCGCAACCCCGAGCTGGAGCTCGTGGGCCTCGCCGCGTCCTCGAGCTGGGAGCTGCTCGTCGAGCAGGCGAAGCAGCACGGTGTGAGCCGGGTCGCGCTCGCGGATCCGGACGCCGCCGCGCGCGCGTCCGAGCACTCCCAGGTGGACGTGCTCGCCGGCCCGGAGGGGCTCGTTGAGCTGATCACGGACACCGACTGTGACCTCGTGCTGAACGCGCTGGTGGGCTCGGCCGGCCTGGGTCCGACCGTTGCCGCACTGGGCGAGGGCATCGACCTCGCGCTCGCCAACAAGGAGAGCCTCGTGGTGGGCGGTGAGCTCGTGACCACCCTGGCCGAGGCCACGGGGGCGCAGCTCCTGCCGGTGGACTCGGAGCACTCCGCGCTCTTCCAGCTGATCGGGGGCGAGCGGCCCGGCACCGTGGACCGCCTCGTGCTCACCGCCAGCGGCGGTCCCTTCCGCGGCCGCACGGACCTCGACTCCGTGACCCGCGAGGAGGCGCTCGCCCACCCGACCTGGGACATGGGCGGCAAGATCAGCATCGACTCGGCGACGCTGATGAACAAGGGCCTCGAGCTGATCGAGGCCCACCATCTCTTCGGCCTGCCCTATGACCGCATCGACGTGGTGGTGCACCCGCAGTCGATCGTCCACGCGATGGTGCACCTGAACGACGGCGCGTCGCTCGCGCACCTCGGCTACCCCGACATGCGCGTGCCGATCTCGTACGCCCTCAATTACCCGGACCGGGTGGACGTGCCGGTGCGCCCGCTCGACCTCGTGGAGCTCGGCGGCCTCACCTTCGAGGCGCCGGACGTGAACGCGTTCCCGTGTTTGCGGCTGGCGCGCGAGGCCGCGGAGGCCGGCGGCACCGCGCCCTGCGTCCTCAACGCCGCCAACGAGATCGCGGTGCACGCCTTCCTGGCCGGCGACCTCTCCTTCACGGGCATCGCCCGGGTGATCGAGTCGACGCTCTCGGAGCTGCCAGCCCAGCCCGTGCGCCACTTCTCTGACCTGTATGCCGCTGACGCGCAGGCGCGCGAGGTGGCCAGAGGGGTGGCCGCGTGACCGCTCTCAGCTTTTTCCTCGCCTTCGTGGGCTTCGCGCTGCTGGTGATCCTGCATGAGCTCGGCCACTTCACCGCCGCCAAGGCCGTGGGCATGCGGGTGGAGAAGTTCTCGCTGTTCTTCCCGCCCACCCTGTGGAGCAAGAAGGTCGGGGAGACCGAGTACGCCATCGGCTCGATCCCCGCGGGGGGCTACGTGAAGATCACCGGGATGAACCCGGACGAGGACCTCCCCGAGGAGGTCCGCGACCGCGCCTACCACGCGCAGCCCGTGTGGAAGCGGATCGTGGTGATCGCCGCGGGGCCCGCTGTGAACCTGGTGCTGGCGTTCGTGCTGCTGTTCGTGTTCTGGTCGATGATCGGGTTCGACACTCCCACTCGCACCGTCGGCCAGACCGAAAAGAGCTACCCGGCCGCGGGCGTTCTGCACCCCGGGGACCGCCTGATAGCGGTGGACGGCGAGCGCGGATCGCCCGGGCGGCTGTCGAACCTGATCAACGCACACGGCTGCGCGGGGCCGAGGAGCGAATGGAAGACGGGGTGTCGTGCCACCACTCCCGTGACGCTGACGATCTCGCGCGACGGGCGCGTGCGGACCTTCGAGCTCACCCCGAAATACGACCCGTCTGCCAGTAACGAGGGCCGCATGCGGGTGGGCTTCGGCTACAAGCCCGGGCCTAGGGACCCGCTCCCGATCGGCGAGTCACTGGACGTGAGCGCAAGCGAGTTCTGGTTCATCACACAGCGCACGCTCGAGTTGCCGGTACGCCTCATCGATCCGGAGAAGCGCAAGGAGATCACCGGGGTGGTCGGGTCGTACGAGACCACCCGGCAGGTGATCATCGTGGACTGGGAGCTCGTGGTCCGCATCCTCGCGATCATCTCGCTCTCGCTCGCGATCGTGAACCTGTTCCCGTTCCTGCCGCTCGACGGCGGCCACATCTTCTGGGCGATCGTGGAGAAGGTGCGCGGAAGGCCGGTGCCACTGCGCGTGATGGAGCGCGCGGGGGTGGTCGGCTTCATGCTGGTGATCCTGATCTTCCTGATCGGACTGTCGAACGACATCGACCGCTTAAGCGGCGAGGGCTTCCGGGTTCGCTAGCCCAGAGGTAGATTTCCGCACATGGCTGTTACGACCGAGCGATCCGGGCGGCCGGCCGGGCTGGCGGCGGCCACCGTGGCCGAGGCCTTCCAGGTGACCGCCGAGGCTCATCCCGACCGCTGCGCGCTACGCACCAAGGACGACGAGCTCCTGATGAGCTGGCGCGAGTACGCCGACAAGGTGCGCGCGGTGGCTGGCGGACTGGCCGGTCTCGGGCTGGAGCGCGGCCAGAACATGGCGCTGATGCTCACGAACCGGCCCGAGTTCCACTGGTTCGACGCCGCGGCCATGCACCTCGGCGCCACGCCGTTCTCGCTCTACAACACCTACACGGTGGAGCAGATCCAGTACCAGGTGACGGACGCCGAGGCGCGCATCGTGGTCACGGAGGAGGCCTTCGAGGAGCGTGTGCGGGCCCTGGACGGGGTCGAGCACGTGCTGGTCGTGGAGCAGGACGATGTGGAGCAGCACGCCCCTGAGGGCTTTGACTTCGAGGCCGCGTGGCGCGCCGTGGAGCCGAAGGACCTCCTCACGCTCATCTACACCTCGGGCACCACCGGCCCTCCGAAGGGCGTCCAGCTCACGCACGGGAACCTCGTAAGCGCCATCAACGGCTTCGACCAGATCATCCGGTTCCCCGACGAGGGCCGCGTGATCTCGTGGCTCCCGATGGCGCACATCGCGGAGCGGGCCTCGTCGCACTACCTGCCGATGTTCGTGGGCTTCTCGACCACCAGCTGTCCCGATCCGCGCCAGGTGGCGGCATACCTGCCGGAGGTGCACCCGAGCTGGTTCTTCGCCGTGCCGCGCATCTGGGAGAAGCTGAAGGCCGCGATCGAGGCCGGCATCGAGGCGGAGCAGGACGCCGAGCGCAAGCAGGCCACGCAGTGGGCGCTCAGCGTGGGGCTGCGCCGCGCGCGCGGCGAGGACGTGGGGGAGGAGTACGAGAAGGCCGACGCCCTGGTGCTCTCGAAGATCCGCGCGCGGCTCGGCCTCGACCAGGTGGAGTCCGTGAACGTCGGCGCGGCGCCGACGCCGCCCGAGGTAATCGAGTTCTTCCACGCCATCGGGATCCCGCTCGCCGAGCTCTGGGGCATGTCCGAGACCTGCGGCTACGGGACCTGCAACCCGCCGGAGAAGATCAAGATCGGCACGGTCGGGCCACCGGGTCCCGGCGCGGAGATCAAGCTCGCAGACGACGGCGAGGTCCTGATCCGCGGCCCGTTCGTGATGACCGGCTACCGCAACGACCCCGAGAAGACGCGCGAGACGCTCGACGAGGACGGCTGGCTCCACACCGGCGACATCGGGGAGTTCGACGACGACGGCTACCTGACGCTGGTGGACCGCAAGAAGGAGCTGATCATCAACGCCGGCGGCAAGAACATGTCGCCCGCGAACATCGAGGCGAAGCTGAAGGCCTCGAGCCCTGTGATCGGGCAGGCGATCGCAATCGGCGACGGGAAGCCGTACAACGTGGCGCTGATCACTCTCGATCCCGACGTGGCACCCGCCTTCGAGCAGCAGCAGGGCCGCGAGGCGCTGCTCGCCGAGGTGGAACGAGGAATCGAAGCCGCAAACGAGCAGCTCGCGCGCGTGGAGCAGATCAAGAAGTTCAAGCTCCTGGACGAGGACTGGCAGCCCGGCGGCGAAGAGCTAACACCGACCATGAAGCTGAAGCGCAAGCCGATCAACGAGAAGTACGCAAGCGAGATCGAGGGGCTCTACGCCTAACGCTGCTAGCCGGTCCTCCGCGTATGGTCAGCGTCCATGTCGTCCGCTGACCTAGCCGACCTTGCGTTCGAGCAGTCGCAGAAGCGGCTCGACAAGCAGGAGCGCGTGCTCGAGGAGCTCCGAGCGCGCACCGCGATACTGCTCGCGGCTTCGTCACTCGCAGCGTCATTCCTTGGCAATGAGGCGTTCGGCGACTCCGGGTGGGATGCCACAGGAGTCATTGCTGCGGTGGCGTTTCTCGTGACCATGCTCGCGGCTGTCTATGTGCTGCTGCCGCGCAAACGCTTTGTGTTCTCGCTGATCGGCTCCGCGGTCTATGAGCAGTTCTACGGGCTGGAAAAGGAAGAGATCCACCGGCGCTTGGCCTATGACCTTGACCGCTTCTGGGAGGAAAACGACCTTCGGATCACCAAATTGCGGCAGGGCGTCCAGCTTGCCGCGGCTGGCCTGATTGTCGAAGTGCTCGCTCTGGTCGCCCTGGTCGCGGATACAATTGCGTGAGCCATGGCTAGCAAAGACCCCATTTCGAGTGGTTCCAAGCCAGCTCCTCCGCCGCCACCCCCGCCTACTCCGGGCATCGGCAGCCCGGAGACGCGCGCCGGCTAGGTCGTCCCGGGCCACTCCCTAGCTAGGCTTGGGGGCCGCAGATGGCCTCCAAGAAGCAGATCGACGTTGGTGGTGTGAAGATCGGCGGTGGGGCGCCCGTCGCGGTCCAGTCGATGACGAAGACGGAGACCGCTGACTTCGACGCGACCATGAAGCAGATTCACGCCATCGCCGAGGCGGGCGGGGATCTGGTGCGCTGCGCGGTCCCGCGCGACGATGACGTTCGGGCGCTCGAGCGGATCGTGGTGGAGTCGCCGATCCCGGTGATCGCGGACATCCACTTCAACTACACGCTCGCCCTCAAGGCCATCGACGCCGGTGCGCACTGCATCCGCATCAACCCGGGCAACATCGGCGGCCACGACAAGGTCGGCCAGGTCGTTGACAAGGCGCGTGCGGCCGGAGTGCCGATGCGCATCGGGGTGAACTCCGGCTCGCTCCCGCGGCACCTGCACGAGCTCGAGCGAGAGAACCCGGTCGAGGCGCTCGTGAGCGCCGCCCTCGAGCACGTCGACCTCATGGGCCGGCTGGACTTCGAGGACTTCAAGGTCTCGATCAAGTCGACCAACGTGCCCAACACGATCGCGTCGAACCGCCTGCTCTCCGACAAGATCGACAACCCGCTCCACCTCGGGATCACCGAGGCGGGGACCAAGTGGTCCGGCTCGCTGAAGTCGGCGGTCGGCCTCGGCACGCTGCTGGCCGACGGCGTGGGGGACACCATCCGCATCTCGCTCTCCACCTTCCATGCGGAGGAGGAGGTGAAGGTGGCCTGGGAGATCCTCAAGGCGCTCAAGCTGCGCGAGCGCGGCCCCGTGCTGATCGCCTGCCCCACCTGCGGGCGGCTCCAGTTCGACATGGACACCGTGGTGGCCGAGATCGAGGAGCGCCTGCGCCAGTACGACGATCCGATCGAGGTGGCCGTGCTCGGCTGCGCCGTGAACGGGATCGGCGAGGCCTCGCACGCGGACTTCGGCATCACCGGAGCCAAGAACGAGGGGCTGATCTTCGCGCACGGCAAGCCGCTCCGGAAGGTGCCCCAGGACGAGCTGGTGGACGCCCTGTTCGTGGAGATCGACAAGTCGATCGACAAGGGCTCGGTGCTGGTTGACGCGCGCGAGGCCGCCGAGGGCGCCGCGTGGCTCGAGCAGATCGAGGAGGAGAACGCGGGCGAGCTCACGCCGGAGCGGATCGCGGCGATGGAGGCCGCGGCTGTGACGGACGAGGCGCTCACCGACGGCCAGGCGCTGCCGATGGCCGGAGCTCCGAAGGCGAAGCGGGTACCGCTTGACGAGGACGCCTCGCCAACGGCGGGGCGCCGCTTCACGCGCGCTCCGGGTTAGGCGGCGCGCTGGGCCGGCTTGGTGTCGGCCGAGCGGGCGGGCGGGAAGCAGAGGCTGCGGTGCACCACCGTCGAGCGATTCCCACTGAAGCGCACGAGATACTGGTCGCTCTCTTCGAGCGGCCGGTGGCAGACCTGGCAAACGGGACGGGGCGTCGCGGTCATGGCCTCACCGAGATACTTCTCCATGCACCGGACGTTCCCTTGTGACGACCCTACAAAACGCCTCTACCACCATCGGGTCGAACTGTGTCCCCGCGCAGCGGCGCAGCTCCGCGATTGCGTCACTGTCGGCCACCGGACCGCGGTACGGGCGCTCGGTCGTCATCGCCTCAAACGCGTCGCAAACGGCCACCACCCGCGCTCCGAGAGGGATCTCGTCCCCTCGCAGCCCGTCTGGGTAGCCGCCGCCGTCCCAACGCTCGTGACTCGAGCGCACAAGCCGCGCCACCGGGCGCAGCGCCGGCGCCTCGAGCAGGATGCGCTCGCCGATCAGGGGATGGCGGCGCATGAAGCTCCACTCGACCGGGTCGAGCGGGCCGGGCTTATCGAGGATGGCGTCCGGCACGGCGATCTTGCCGACGTCGTGGAGCTCCGCGGCCCTGGCCACCTCGTCGAGCTCCTCCGAGCCCATGTGGAGTTCGCGGCCGACCGCCAGGGCCAGCTCCCCGATGTCGCGGAGCCGGAGGTGAAGGTCGGGGCGCCGCTCGGACAGAGTCCGCAGCAGGACGTCGCGGGACTGGCGGCCCGCGGACATGCGGCGCCCGCCCTTGCGGGCGTACATGCGCCTGTCGGCCAGCGACAGTGCCTGCGTGGGTGTGGTCGCCTCCTCGGGAAGCATCACGGATCCGAATGAGCTGCCCACCTCGAAGCCCTCGCCGCGCTCTGTGAGTGCCGCGGAGCACGATGCCACCAGTGAGTCGATTCCGCCGCGACCGGGGAGCACCAGCGCGCAGAACTCGTCGCCGCCCAGCCGGTAGGCGTGCCCGCTCGATCCCACCGCGTCGGCCAGGCGCGCAGCTAGGCGCACCAGGAGGCCGTCCCCTGCGGGATGGCCGAACGCGTCGTTGTACTCCTTGAAGCCGTCGAGGTCGAACAGGAGCAGCGCGCGTGGTGCGGCCGGGCTGGAGAGCTCGAGCTGGAGGTCGAGGTCGGCCAGCAGGCTGCGGCGGTTCTTCAGCCCTGTCAGCGAGTCCGTGCGCGCCTCCGTGTGGGTTTGGGCGAGCGTGCGCTGGTTCTCCAGGAAGGCGAGCGCCATCCGAGCCAGCGCGAGCAGAAGGGCCCATGCGGCGAGGCTCACCGCTACAGCGTTCACGCGCTCAAAGTGGTCGTATACGAGCAGTTCCACGGCCACGAGCCCGCAGCCGACCGGCACCACCATGATCAGCCAGTCCTGAATCGTGATCTTCTTTCGCGCCGGTTGCCAGGCCGCCACGGCCACCAGCAGCGCGGAGGCGGGCCAGGCGAGGTCGAGGAGGGTGCCCTGGACGTACTGGTCGGTCGCGCTCTGCACCAGGTAGAGCCCGTCGGCGACGGCCGTGAGGGCGAGGCCGCCACCGAGGAGCAGCCAGACCGGGTCCGGGCGCCAGCCGTTCAGCCCGAAGACCGCGACGACGAGGCCCAGGAGGAGCAGGTCGCCGACCGGATAGGCGAGGTTCACCGCGATCTCGGCAGGGCCTCCGCTCGTGGCATCCACGATCGGCTGGAAGGCGAGCGTCGCGATCAGCGCGGCCACGGTGAGCCCGGCGATCGCGCCGTCGAGCCAGAGGCTGCTGCGGAAGGAATCGGTGCGCGAGCGGGCCAGCAGAAGCAGCGACGCGTAGCTGGCTGGATAGAAGGTGAGATAGAGCACGTCCGCCACGGACGGGTAGGGCGGGTTCGGATCGTTGGCATAGGCGAGCGTCCACGTGACCTCGCCGGCAGCCCACGCCACGAGGCCGATGCCCATGACGACCCACGCCGCCCGCTCCTCCTCGACCACGATCGCCCGCGTGACGCACGCCGCTCCGGCGGCCACGATCAGGCCGCAGTAGACCCAATCCTGGAAGAACCCGTCGAGCTCGGGCGAACCGAGCCCGAAAGCCGTATGGAGCACGTATCCGAGCAGGGCAAGCCCCACCAGCGCCATGAAGGCGCGCAACCCTGCCCGGAGCCTGGGTGACTTGTGTATCAAATGGGTACCTCGTGCTTGGGTCTGGATCGGCTTTGCAGGGGCGGAACATGAGGGCCAACTGACTAGACTCGCCCGCCGTGACCCGGCTTTCGCGCTACTTCTTGCCGACCACTCGGGAGGCTCCAGCCGACGCCGAGGCGATCTCGCACAAGTTGATCGTGCGCGCCGGGCTGGCACGCCAGGTGGGCGCGGGCCTCTGGAGCTTCCTTCCGGCGGGCTGGCGGGCGCACCGGAAGGTCGAGCAAATCGTGCGCGAGGAGCTCGACGCGATCGGGGCGGGGGAGATGTTGATGCCCGTGCTCGTGCCTGCCGAGCTGTGGCGGCAGACCGGCCGCTACGACATCGACGAGGTCTTCAAGCTGAATGACCGCCGCGGTGCCGAGCTGGTGCTCTCGCTGTCGCACGAGGAGGTGCTGACCTGGCACATGGCCCGCGAGGTGCGCTCCTACCGCGACCTTCCCAAGCTGCTCTACCACTTCCAGACGAAGGAGCGCGACGAGCCGCGCCCGCGCGCGGGGCTCCTGCGCACACGCGAGTTCATCATGAAGGACTCGTACTCGTTCGACCGCGACTCGGACGGGCTCGACGCGTCGTACGGGCTCCACATCGAGGCCTACGACCGCATCTTCGACCGCGCCGGCCTCGAGTGGTACCGCGTCGAGAGCGACGTGGGGATGATGGGCGGGATCGGCGCGCACGAGTACATGGCGCCCTGCGCCGCGGGCGAAAACGACGTGGCGCTCTCCGACTCGGGATACGCGGCGAACGTCGAGATCGCGAGCGCGACGGCGCAGGCGGTGGACGGGCTCCCTGAGGCCGCGCCGGAGCCACGCGAGGTCGACACGCCGGGAGCCTCGACCGTGGAAGCCGTCGGCGAGGCGCTCGGCGTGCCGCCCGGGGCCATTATCAAGGCATTTCCGGTGATGGTTGAGGGGCGCGGGCCCGTGCTGGTGGTGATCCGCGGCGACCATCGCCTCAACGAGATCAAGCTCCAGAACACGCTCGGAGCGCCGTTCCAGCCGGCTCAGGCCGAGCAGGTGCAGAGCGAGTTCGGCGCCGAGCCCGGCTACATCGGCCCGGTCGGCACCCCGGTGGACATGCTGGCCGACGAGGCGCTCCGGGGCCTCCACGGCCTGGTGGCGGGCGCCAACAAATCCGACGCGCACGTGACCGGTGTGGAGCCCGGGCGCGACTTCGAGCCCACCTGGGTGGACGTCCGGCGCGTGGAGGAGGGCGACCTCTGCCCGGCCGGCAGCCCGATTCGCATCGAGCCCGCGATCGAGGTCGGGAACATCTTCAAGCTCGGCACGCGCTACTCCGACCCGCTCGGGGCGCGCTACCTCGACGAGGGGGGCAAGGAGCAGCTCATCTGGATGGGCTCCTACGGCATCGGGCCGGCGCGCATCGTGGCGGCCGCGATCGAGCAGTTCGCGGACGACAACGGCATCTCATGGCCGCGCTCTGTGGCGCCCTTCGACGTGGAGCTCGTGACGCTCGGTAAGCCGGGCGAGGAGGCGCGCACGCTCTCTGACCGGCTCTACGACGAGTTGCGCGACCTCGGGCTGGACGTGCTCTACGACGACCGCGACGCCAGCCCCGGCGAGAAGTTCGCCGACGCCGAGCTGCTCGGCTGCCCGCTGCGCGTGACCATCGGGAAGAAGAGCGTGGAGGCTGGGGAGATCGAGGTGCAGGTGCGCCGCGGCCAGGAGAAGGGCTCCCTGCCCTTGGAGGGCGCCGCTGACGCGGCCGCGGAGCTGTGGCGGACCCTCCCCTGAGGCGGAAGCGCGAGCCGCTCACCTTCCGGCGGCTCTCCGGCCTCGACCGCTCCGGCGGGCCGCCGCCCGAGACGCGCCGGGGCGAGCCGCTCAACCCCTGGACGATCCCTAACGCGATCGGGTTCGTACGGCTGGCGCTGGTGCCGGTCTTCCTCGCCGTGGGGCTGAGCTCGGGCGACGGGCGCTCCGGTCTGGCCTTCGTGCTGTTCGCGATCATCGCGTGGAGCGACTACTTCGACGGCATGGCGGCGCGGATCACCGGCCAGTACAGCCGCCTCGGCGCCCTGCTCGACCCGCTGACCGACCGCGTGCTCGTGGTGGCCGGCGCGATCGTGGCCTGGAACTACGAGACGCTGCCGCGCTGGGCCCTTGCCGTTCTGGCCGCGCGCGAGGCCCTGATGCTGGTCCTGACGCAGCTCGCGCTGCGCCGCGGCTTCGACCTCAACGTGTCGATGCTGGGGCGCTGGGCGGTCTGGCCCGTGATGAGCGCGCTGGCCCTCGCGCTCGTGATCGAGAGCGACGTCCTGAACGTCGTGCTGTACATCGGACTTGCGATGACCCTTGCGGCCACGGTCCGCTACCTGCAAGATGGGGTGCGGGCATTGCGCGAAGCCTCAACCTCAGGTTGAGGAACGCTATATTGGCTGGGACCCACTCGAAAGGACCGCATTGGACACTTTCCCTGACCTTGGCGCGCTCTCCGACACGGAGCTGAAGGACCTCATCCAGCAGCTCACCGAGGAGGAGCAGGAGGTTTCCTACAAACGCCGCATCCTGCACGGCAAGATCGACATCCTGCGGGCGGAGCTCGTGAACCGGCTGCGCAAGAAGCACGAGGAGGGCGAGTCCGTGATCAGCGGCGCCGACGTGCAGCAGCTGACCGACATCCTGGCGGGGAAGGGCATCCCGGCGGACGCGGACATCGAGTAGATGCATTGCCCCGAGTGCGGCTTCGCGAACGCCGAGGGCGCCAGCTACTGCCAGAAGTGCGGTGCGTTTCTCGGCGACCAGCCCGATGCCAAGGGGGACACGACCGAGGTCTACCAAGTGGACGAGACCGGCGAGCTGCGTCCGGTGGACCTCGAGACCGTGACCCACGAGGGCGCCACACTCGTGATCCGCTCGGGCGGCGGCCGTTCGGGCGAGGTCTTCAACGTGGGCGGTGAGCGCATGACGATCGGGCGCAGCCCGGACGCGGAGGTGTTCCTCGACGATGTGACCGTCTCGCGCAACCACGCGCTGCTCGTGCAGCGCCGCGATGGGCTGTACATCGACGACCTCGGGTCCCTGAACGGCACGTACGTGAACCGGCGGCGGATCGAGTCGCACCAGCTTCAGAACGGCGACGAGCTGCAGGTGGGCAAGTACAAGCTGACGTACCTGGAGGAGCGGTGAGCACCGAGGTCACGCAGGGGGAAGCGCCTCCCCGCAAGGAGAAGTCGCTCACGATCGGAGCGGTCTCCAAGCAGCTGGAGCGCGAGTTCCCGGACATCTCGATCTCGAAGATCCGCTACCTCGAGGACCAGAAGCTGCTCACGCCGCGGCGCACGCCGGGCGGATACCGGCTCTACGCGGCCGCGGACGTCGATCGGCTGCGCACGATCCTGCGCCTCCAGCGCGACGAGTTCCTGCCGCTGCGCGTGATCCGTCAGGAGCTGGCAGCGGGGCGCGGGGACACCGAGGTGGCCAAGCCGGACACCGATGCCGAGCCGCGCGGTACCGTGCGACGGACGAGTTTCGCGCTGCGCGGCCCGGGCTCGCTGTACCGGCTCGCGGAGGTACTCGAGGAGACCGGCGCCGACCAGTCGCTCGTGAAGGAGCTCGAGGACTTCGGGGTGATCAAGGGCGAGCGCCACGAGGGCGAGACGCTCTACGACGACACCGAGCGCGAAATCATCCGCGCGGTCGGCGAGCTGAAGCGCTTCGGGGTGGGCGGCCGCAACCTGCGCGTGTTCCGCACCTCGGCGGATCGCGAGGCCGCGCTCCTCGAACAGATCCTGGCGCCGGCGCTCCGGTCCCGTAACCCGGAGCGGCGCAAGGAGGCCGTCGAGGCCCTCGAGAACCTGGCGGCGATCGCCTCCCATCTCAAGCACCTGCTGCTGATCCGGGATCTGCGCAAGCTCGCTCGCTGACCGGCGGCACGTGCGCCTCGAGGACCACATCCAGGACATCCCGGACTTCCCGAAGCCGGGGATCGTCTTCAAGGACATCACGCCGCTGTTCCTCGACCACGAGGCGCTCCGCTTCACGGTTGACCAGCTCGCCGAGTACGCCCGCGCGCGGGAGATCGACTACGTGGTGTCGGCCGAGGCGCGCGGCTTTGTGCTGGGCGCGGCGGTGGCGGTGGCGGCCGACTCCGGCTTCATCCTCGCGCGCAAGCCGGGCAAGCTGCCGCGCGAGGTCTCGTCGGTCGAGTACCAGCTCGAGTACGGGGTGGATGCCCTCGAGGTGCATGCGGACGCGGTGCGCGACGGGGCGCGCGTGCTCGTGCACGACGACCTGCTCGCCACGGGCGGTACGGCAGGTGCGCTCTGCGAGCTCGTGGAGCAGGCGGGCGGTGTCGTGGCAGGATGCGCGTTCGTGATCGAGCTGGCTTTCCTCCACGGCCGCGACCGGCTCAAGGGCTACGACGTGCGGTCGCTCGTGGTCGTCGACGGCGAGTGATGGTGGTTCGCCGCGAACGCGTGGTGTCCGGCGCGCCCAGCGACGTCTGGCGCATCGTGAGCGATCCGGCTCGCCTTCCGGCCTGGTGGCCGGGCGTGTCACGCGTCGAGGACGCGAGCCGCGATGCCTGGACGACGGTGCTCGTCTCGCCGAAGGGCAAGAGCGTCCGCGCGGACTACACGCGCGTGGAGGCACGCGAGCCCGAGAGGCTGCGCTGGAAGCAGGAGCTCGAGGAGTCGCCGTTCGAGCGACTGCTGTCGTCGGCGAGCACCGAGATCGTCCTCGAGCCGGAGGCGAGCGGAGGCACCCGCGTGCGGCTGACGCTCGACCAGCGTCCGCGCGGCTGGGCCCGCTTCAGCCCGTTCCAGCTGCGCGCCGCGGCCAGGCGGCAGGCCGAGGAGGCGCTGTCAGGTCTGGCGGAGCTGCTCGGGGACCCGGCCTGATGCGCTGGTGGGGCTGGGGAGAGGACGGCCACGCCGTGGCACTGCCGCCGGCCGCCGAGACTCTCCTGCGGGAGGAGCTCGGCGCCGATCCGGAGGCGCGCCGCCCGCACGTGGCCATGGAGGACGTGTCGGTGGCAGACTCGCGGCTGGCCGCATCCGCCCGTGAGGGGCTGGTGGCGGCGGTGGGCGCCGAGCACGTGCGCGACGCGCGGGAGGACCGGATCGGGCACGCGGTCGGGCGCTCCTATCTCGACCTGGTCCGGATCCGCTCGGGGGACGCATCCGGCGCGCCCGACGCCGTGGTGCTGCCCAGCTCCGCCGAGCAGGTGGCGGCCGTGCTGGCCGCGTGCGCGGAGCACCGGATCGCGGTGGTCCCGTTCGGGGGCGGCACCAGCGTGGTGGGCGGAGTTGAGCCGGTGCGGGATGGGAAGGACGCCGCTGTGTCGCTCGACCTGCGCAGGCTTGCCTCCACCGTGGAGGTGAACCGGACCTCGCTCACGGCGCGCCTCGACGCGGGCCTGTTCGGGCCCGAGGCGGAGCGGCGGCTCGGCGCCGAGGGCGTGACGCTCGGGCATTTCCCGCAGTCGTTCGAGTACTCCACCGTGGGCGGCTGGGTGGCCACGCGCTCTGCCGGCCAGGCATCCACCGGCTACGGCCGGATCGACGAGGTCGTGGAGGCGGTGCGCTGCATGACCCCGGCGGGCGAAATCGGAACGCGCGCCGTGCCCGCGTCGGCCGCAGGGCCGAGCACGCGCGAGCTGCTCGTGGGCTCCGAGGGTGTGCTCGGCGTGATCTGCGAGGCCACCGTGCGCGTGCGCCCCGCGCCGGCCTTCCTCCGCTACGAGGGCTGGTCGTTCGCGAGCTTCGCCGAGGGCTGCGCCGCATTTCGCGTGATGGAGCAGGCGGAGGCGTCCGCCGACGTGAACCGGCTGTCCGACGAGGCCGAGACTCGGCTGTCGATGGCGCTGGCGTCGTCCGGGGGCAGGATGGAGCGACTGGGGCGGCGCTACCTGCGCCTGCGCGGCCACGAGCGTGGCTGCATCGCCATCGTCGGGTTTGAGGGCGACGAGGAGGACGTGGAGCGCAGGCGGCGGCGCACGGGCGCCCTTTTGCGGGCGGGGGGCGGCATCTCGCTCGGCCCGCGGCCGGGGGAGGCATGGCTGCGCAGCCGCTATTCAGGGCCGTACCTGCGCGACGAGCTGCTCGACCGCCGCGTGCTCGTGGAGACGCTCGAGACCGCCACCAACTGGGCGAACCTGGAGAGCCTCCATGCCGCTGTGGGTGAGGCGTTGCGAAAGGCGCTCGGGGAGCGCGGCACGCCACCGCTCGTAATGTGCCACGTGTCCCACCTGTATCCGTCGGGCGCGTCGCTCTACTTCACCTTCCTCGCGCGTCAGGAGGACGACGCGCTCGAGCAGTGGCGCGCGGCCAAGACGGCGGCGTCGGAGGCGATCCTGGCGGGCGGCGGCACGATCACGCACCACCACGCGATCGGCCGCGACCACCGACAGTGGATGCGCGCGGAGATCGGCGACCTCGGCATCGAGCTGCTCCGGGCGGCCAAGGAGCGACTCGACCCCACCGGGATCATGAACCCGGGGAAGCTGCTGCCCTAGGCGGAAGCCCTGTGAGGATTTCCACGCGGCAGCCGAATACCGCGGTGATGACTCGCGCGTGCCAAATCGTCGGAGTGTTGGTTGCCGGACTGCTCGCACCGGGCTGCGGCGGGTCGGACGGCGGGGACAGCGCCGAGCCGGAAGCTCGCCGTACGACCGAGTCGACGGCAGCTGAGCGACCTATGCCGGATGCGCCACGAGGCCACGCCCAGAAGGGCAAGAGCAGCGATCCCGGCGAACCAACGGTGATCGAGACACCGGGCGGAGGGACCATCACCATTCCACCGGCACCACGCGCGACCCGCGTGGCTGCAGGACCGGGCTGTGGTGAGCGGCCCATGGGGGGACCCGCCCCTCCGCGGCCCGGAATACAGGTCGACACCACCGACGAAACGGTGTTCGTCAAGCACGAGTTCCCGCAGGGCATAGCCCGGTGTCGGCCCGCGTTCTTGGTGATCGCGCTGGCGAACTCCGACGGTTCTGCCCCGTCGATCGCGACGCCATACCGGATCACCAAGCTGAGCGACGTCCTTGAGCTACCGGTACCGAAGAACTTCCCGCACCCGCCAGACACCATTAGCGCATCTGCCTTGACGGCCGAGGGGAACGCGAGTCCCCGGGCGCGGGTTCGACCGCGCTGAGCGTGACCGATGGTTTGCGTTGCCCACTCTGCGAGTAGAGCCTCCATTGCCGCCGCGTGCTCGGCCGTGGCCATCGCCGCGCTCGGTTGCAGCGATGACTCGACACCGCGCGGGCCAACAAGCGCTCGCAGCGAACAGGCGGCCGCAAGTCATGATGGTCCGTCCGGGCAAGCCGACCGTGATGCCGAAGTGTCCGAAGCCGAGCATTCCGATCGTGGCTATCGAGCCGAGCTCGCGCGAATCGAACGCGCCAAGCCTGAGCCGCCGTCGGACACCAGCAAAGAAGACGAGCTCCGGCGGGCGAAGAAGGTAAAGGGGCCGGGCGGTGTCTGGTTCTACGTCTTGCCGCGCGAGCGAGAGCGGACCGCGACAGCCCCGCTTAGCGGTTGTGTGAACCGGTCTCCCCAACCGCCCGGGGTCACCGCGCGGCGCATAGCTCCCCAGAAAGTGCTCGTGACGTACCGCATCCCCGACGGCGATGAGGACTGCCGCGCCGAGTGGATTGGACTGACGGCGGACGTCAGCGACGACTTCCTAGGTGGTAGCGGAAATCGGTACCCGATCCCAGAGGAGAGGGCGGGCAGATCGTCCTTCCACTGACAGGGCACGCCGCAGACGCCGACATTCTCATCGCCAGCACCAGGACGGAGGAGAACAGCGGCTACGCCAGCCGGGCGACCACCGTCCGGATCCGCTAGCCGCGACTTCCTCTGCCTTTTACACAGTATGTATGCAAAACGCGGAGAGAGTGGCGGCGAGCGGGGGATTCCGGCGCTGCTGGCTAGCCCGGGGGCTGGAGCACCGTCTGGCCAACGGCGGCCGGCTTCTTCGTGGTGCCCTTCTTGCCGCTCTGGATCTTCGGCATCGGCCCGCGTAGGGCGGACTCGCCGGAGTGCTTCACGTTCGTGCTGTTGCCTATTGCCTGCTTCGTCACGTCGATGAACTTGTACTTCGCGTAGTTCGCGGGGAAGTCGCCGATGGCCTGGTAGTTGCCCTGCTGGTCGGTGACCTGTCCGCCGAGCGAGACGGCGTCGTCCGGGCTGTTGTAGAGCCACACGTAGTAGCCCTCGTTCTCCCCGCTCGGCGCGAGCTGCGCGGCCTGCACGAGCAGTTGCTTCTTGCCGTTGCGGTCGACCACCACCGCGACGCCGGCCGGGCCGTCGGCGGCGGGCTGGCCCTGGTCCGTCGGGGTCTGGGCGGCGGGCTGGGCGTCGTTGTTGCTGGCGGTTCCGCTGCTGTCGTCGTCGTCGCCGGTGAGCACGCCGATCGGCCACAGGAGCACGGCGAGCAGCACCACGAGGGCGGCCACGCCCGCTCCGGCGAGCAGCCGTCGGCGCGCGATGGGGTCGGCGGTCGAGAGTCCGCGCGGGGCAGCGGTGCTCTCGCCCGACGCGGACGCGGTGGCTGCGGCGGGGGCCGGTCGCCTCGCGCCCCGGCCGCGCTCGCCCTCGGGGATTGCGGGCACGGAGCCGTTCGGGTACAGCTGCTCGAGCGAGTCGAGCAGCGAGCGCGCCCAGCTTCGCGCGGCCTCGGAGCGGCGCAGGTGGCCCTTCGTGGCGGTGGCCTCGGGCCCCGACTGCTGGCCGAGCACGTAGTCGGCGAGCTGTCCGCGCCAGTCGTTCTCCACGCCCCTCACGCTCACGGGCGCGAGCTCGACGAGCGCGTCGCGTGCCAGCTCGCGCACGCGCGGCTCCGGCATGCCGAGCATCTCCGCGAGCTCGGGGTAGGTCTTGCCCTGCTGAAGGACGAGCTCGACGATCGCCCGCTTTTCGGGCGTCAGCTGATCGAAGGTGGCCATTCGGGGCGAACTGTAGTGTGCCCGCCCGTATGGATTCGCCGGTTCGGACCTATCCCGCGCCGGGCACCCTCGACGACGTGCTCGGCTTCGAATTGCTCGAGGCAAGCCCGGAGCGCTGCCGCGGACGCTTCAACGTCGAGAAGCGGGTGCAGCAGCCGCTCGGCCTGGTGCACGGCGGGGCGTACGCCGCGCTGGCGGAGTCGATGGTCTCGGCCACCACGCACCTGGCCGTGGAGGGCGACGGCAACTTCGCGGTCGGCCAGTCGAACCAGACGCATTTCTTTCGCCCGGCCACCGAGGGCGTTGTCCACGCGGAGGGCACGCCGATCCACCGCGGGCGGACCAGCTGGGTCTGGGACGTTCGCTTCACGGACGACGACGACCGCCTCTGCGCCGCCTCGCGCGTGACGCTGGCGGTGCGGCCGGCTAAAGCGCCCTGAGGCGCCGCTCGGCCGGATCCGCCGAGCTCTCGTAGCGGTTCGTGATCGGGAGGCGGCGATCGCGCCCGAACGCACGCGCGGAGATCTTGATCCCGGGGGGAGCCTGGCGGCGCTTGTACTCCGACCGGTCCACCATGCGGATCACGCGCTCCACATCGTCGGCGGGCAGGCCGCGGTGCACCAGCTCGACGGCGTCGAGGTCCTCCTCGACGTAGCCCTCGAGGATCAGGTCGAGCACGTCGTATGGCGGAAGCGACTCGTCGTCGCGCTGGTCGTGGCGCAGCTCCGCGGACGGAGGCCGGTCAAGCACCGACGCCGGCACCAGCTCGCTCCCGGCCTGCTCGTTGCGCCAGCGCACGAGCCGGTAGACCCAGCCCTTGTAGACGTCCTTGAGCACGGCGAACCCGCCGGCCATGTCCCCGTAGAGCGTGGCGTAGCCCACCGACATCTCCGACTTGTTGCCGGTGGCCAGCACGAGCCAGCCGAACTTGTTGGAGAGCGCCATCACCACGTTGCCCCTGATCCGGGCCTGCACGTTCTCCTCGGCCACGTCCGGCTCACGGCCGTCGAATGCCTCGCGCAGCATCTCCTCGTACGCGTCCATGGCCTGCTCGATGCCGATCTCGCGGAAGTCCACGCCGAGGTTCTCGGCGATCTCGCGCGCGTCGTTTCGCGTGCCATCGCTCGAGTACGGGGAGGGCATCGACACGCACGTGACCCGCTCCGGGCCGAGCGCGTCCGCGGCCACGAGCGCCGCGAGCGCCGAGTCGATCCCGCCCGAGAGCGCGATCACCACGCGCTCGAAGCCGTTCTTCTCCACGTAGTCGTGCAGTCCGGTGCGCAGCGCGGCGTACACCTCTGCCTCGGGGCCCAGGACCTCGGCCAGATCGCCGGACACCACCTCGGCGCCGTCCTGCGACTCGGTCTGAATGCTCGCAAGGGTGAACACCGGTGGCTCGGCGGCGTGCCCTCCGCGGCGCTGCCTTCGCACGTTCGCGCGGTGGCGCGTGTCGCGAAGCCGTGCGGCCGTGATCGCGCGCGGGTCGATCGTGCAGATGGTGAGCGCCTCCTCGAACTGCGGCGCCCTGGCCAGGATCTGGCCGTCCTGGTCGATCGCGAGGCTGTGGCCGTCGAAGACAAGCTCGTCCTGGCCGCCCACGGTGTTCACGAAAACCACGGCCGTGAGGTTGTCCACCGCGCGCTGGATCAGCATGCGCTCGCGGCCGGCGCCCACGCCGCGGCGATACGGCGAGGCCGACAGGTTCAAGATCACCTGCGCGCCCGCAAGCGCCTCCGTCATCGCCGGCGGGCCCGGCTCCCAGATGTCCTCGCAGATGCTGAGCCCGATCGGCACGCCGTTCAGCTCGACGATCGCCGCCTCGGCGCCTGACTGGAAGTAGCGCTGCTCGTCGAAGACCCCGTAGTTCGGCAGGTACATCTTGCGGTAGGTGGCCACCACGTCGCCGTCGGCCAGGACGGCGGCGCTGTTGTAGACGTCCTCGGCCTTCTCCGGGTAGCCCACCACAGCGGCGATCCCCTGGGTCTGACCAGCCAGCTCCTGAAGAGCCGCCTCGGCGGCGTCCAGGAAGCTGGTCTTCAGCAGCAGGTCCTCGGGGGGATAGCCGGTGAGACACAGCTCCGGGAACACCACGAGCGACGCGCCCTCGTCGCGCGCTCGCGCGATCCCCTCGGAGATCTTGCGGGCGTTGCCGCGAATGTCCCCGACGGTCGGGTTCAGCTGCGCGAGGGCTACCCGCAGGAGGTCGGTGCGCTCTGGCATGGGTTCCATTATCGCGACCGCGGGCGCGAAAAAGCAGCATTGAAGGTCAGCGCCCGGCCCGGCCCCGCAAGGTGGGGCACGTAGGGGGCGGATTTAGCAACGCAGAGACCCCACCCGGCGCGGGGCGGGCGGCTCAGCAGCCCAGCGTTACGTCCAGGTAACGGTCCGGGCGGATGTAGTGCTCGAAGTGCCACCACTCGTTCAGGTACGCGCCGAAGCCGAAGCGCTCCATCGCGTTCTTCAGCTCGAGGCGGTTGCGGAGGATGGCCCCGCTTGCGTTGTAGGTGTGGGAGCTGGGGCCGAAGGCGAAGCCGCCCATGCGCAGGCGCTTGCCGTCGCTGAAGCGGACCAGTGTGATGTCCACCGCGCTGCCGGTGTTGTGGCGGCTGCGGCGCGCGATGTACGTGCCGACCGCTCCGCCGCGCCCTGTTCGCTCCGCCCAGCGCACCAGCGCCTCCGTGGCACGGACGGGCCGGTAGGCGTCGAGGATCAACAGCCCACGGTTCCTTTTGCGGAGGTAGCGCTGCACCTGGCCCAGGTTGAACGAGGCCCGCTCGTGCATCAGCGCCCAGTTCTCGCAGTAGCCCGGGAGCCGGGCGCCCGTCTCGTTTCGCTTCGTGCGGTAGGAGATGTTCACGCGGATGCTCGGCGCGAAACGATGCACGTCCACCAATCCCGCGCGGCGGGTGGCAGGCGTGCCGGCCTCCTTTGGTGCTTCTTTCGGAGCTGTCTGTTGCGCCCGCACCCGGCGCGCGGTCCCGAACACCCGCTCCGCAACCCCCCGCAGCGTCTCAGTCCCGTAGTCATGTGACGAGTTCCCATCGGTGAGCACCGCCATCGAGATGCGAGTAGGCCCTCGCTCGAACAGCGCCCCCTCGTGCACGAGCTGCCCGGCGCCGGTCTCGCGCCAGCCGCCCTTGAAGTACGTCTTGAAGCCGGCGGCGAGCGAGTAGCGCGAGAAGCCCCAGCGCTGGTAGCCCACGATCGACGACAGGAGCCCGCGTGCGTAGCCGCGCGAGGCCTTCGGCACCAGCCGGTCGATCCTGCTGAAGAAGCGTGCCTGGTCCTCGGCGCTGAAGTGGGCGTTGCCCCAGTAGCCGGCCACGGAGAAGTGCCGCATGCCGACCAGGCGCGCGAGCCGGTAGAGAGCCGCGTCACCGACGCGGTAGTAGACGGTGTCCGCCGCGTCATTCGACGACACCGTGATCATCGGCCCCAGCGAGGCCCGCTCGCCGGCATCCGGGGCCCGGTTCCCGATGCCGCGCAGGTACGCCACCAGCAGCATCGCCTTCACCAGGCTCGCGCTCACGTACACCCGGTTCGGCGCGAACCTGTGCATGCGTCCCCACGAGTCCACGAGCGCCCACGAGTTGCTGCCTCCACGCGTGCGCAGCCAGCGCTGGACCGCGCGCACGCGCCGGACCTGCGGGAAGCGCGCCGGCAGCGCGTGGCGGCTCATCCTGCAGCGGCGACC
>Ga0190265_10000716_pt1 | contig 22354 bp, 15 predicted proteins | sample Popmic124T_FD_133135 | JGI IMG/M metagenome (GOLD analysis project Ga0190265, IMG submission 133135) | Populus adjacent soil microbial communities from riparian zone of Indian Creek, Utah, USA - 124 T | ecosystem: Environmental > Terrestrial > Soil > Riparian zone | place: USA: Utah | collected...
AGCGGCTGGGTCGAGCTGACGACCGTGATCTCCTGGATCTCGACCGCCGTCTGCTCCAGCTGGATGTCCACCGTGCCGGTCTGACCGGCCAGCACCTTCACCCCGTCCACCTGGGTGGACTTGTAGCCGATGAAGGCCGCCCGGACCGAGATCGTGCCCCCGGGCACGTTGTTCATGAAGTAGTAACCCTGGGGGTTCGTGAGGGCGTTGAACGCCGTGCCCACGATGAACACCTGGGCATTGGTAATGGGCGCGCCTGCTTGGTCGCGCACCCTGCCTTCGATTTTACCAGTCGCCTGGGCCAGGAGCGTGCCGGCTCCGAGCACCAGTGCCACTGCCGCGAGCGCAAGACTCTGCGCCACGCGTCCGAAGGCGCTGACACGGCATTGCTTCATGAGTTCTTCCTCCAAAGGCGTGAACCTGCGGGAACCCGGATACGGTGCCGGTAGGACAGGGACATGGCGGCAGGTAGTGCCTGGGGGCACCAATCCGAGCTAGACATGAGTCGAACGAGACGGCCCTTCCGCACACTAGGGATTCGCCCAACGGCAATTTTCAGGGGATGAACGGAGGGGACGGCTGATCTCCCGCCCGCGCGAACGCGGAATCCCGCTGAGCCAAGTCACCGTACGGACTTATGTCCCTTCCGAAACGACCCCGTCATGCCCGGAATCCCGGCCGCTTGGGCCGTGCTGTTGCTTCTCGGAACCGGTCCCGCTGCCGCACAGGTGGCGCCGGTTTCCGTTCCGGCGCGAGACGGTCTGTCGCTGCATGGGACGCTCTACCGTGCGAGCGGGCGCGCGCCGCTGGTCCTGATGTTTCACCAGTGCAACCGTTCCGGACCCGAGACCGGGTATGAGGGACTCGGGAGACGACTCGCCGCCGCGGGCATGCACGCGTTCGCGCTCGACTCGCGCGGGTTCGGCCGCAGCGTCAACGCGCAGTTCTCCGACTTCCGGAGCCGCAGCGAGGAGACCGCCGCGCACTGGCCCGCCGACGCGGACGCGGTGCTTCGCCACCTCGGCGGGCGGCCGGGAATCGACACCAGCCGGATGGCGGCGATCGGCGCGAGCTGCGGCGTGGACCAGGCCGTCCACCTGGCCGGGCGGTGGCCCGCGGTGCGCGGTCTCGTCGCGCTCTCGGGCTCGCTCCAGCCGGCCGCGGACTCCGCCTTCACCGCGATGCGCCGGCTGCCCGCGTTCATCGTCTTCGCCGACGAAGACGGCTACAATACGCCGCCCTCGATGCGCGCGATGTACGCCACCGCGCGCGATCAGCGCAGCCGGCTCATCAACTACCGGGGCGCCCTGCACGGCACGCCCCTCCTGGCCGCCGACCCCGCGCTCGAGCCGGCGGTCACCGCGTGGCTCGGATCACTCCTCGGCGTGGCCGCCCCTGTCGCGACGCCGGGTGACACCGCGGTCTTCGACGGCGAGATCGCCGACATCGAGAACGGCCGGGTCCTGATCAGCGTCGTCGCGCGGGGCCTCGCGATCCCGTCGGCGCTCGCCTTTCTCCCAGATGGCCGGGCGCTGCTCGCGGAGCGGATGGCGGGCCGCCTGAGCCTGCTCGACCCCGGGTCGGGTGCGCTGACGCCGCTCCGCGGCATGCCGCCGATGCACCGCGCCGCCGACGGCGAACAGGAGGGCGGCCTCTTCGACGTGCAGATGCATCCCGACTTCGGGCGCAACGGCTGGATCTACCTCAGCTACTCGGAGGGAACGGTGGAGGGGAATACGACGGTCGTAGATCGGGTGAAGCTCGACGGGACGACCCTGACCTCACGCCAGCGCATCTTCACCGCCCTGCCCCACGTCCAGAGCTCGATCCATTTCGGCGGGCGGATGGCGCTGGTGGGCGGCTACCTCTACCTCACCGTCGGCGAGCGCAACGAGCGGGAGCGGGCCCAGGACCTGGCCCAGCATCACGGCAAGATCATCCGCGTCCACGACGACGGCCGGGTGCCGAAGGACAACCCGTTCATCCGGCGCACCGGCGCGCTTCCCGAGATATGGTCGTATGGACACCGGAATCCGCAGGGCCTCGCACTCAATCCCGCGGACGGTCGTCTCTGGGAACACGAGCACGGCCCGCGCGGCGGCGACGAGGTCAACATCGTCCGGCGCGGCGCCAACTACGGCTGGCCGAGCATCACGTATGGGCGGGAGTACACCGGTGAGGAGGTCGGCGCGGGAGTCACGGCGAAGGAAGGGTTGGAGCAGCCGGTGTACTACTGGCTCCCGTCCATCGCACCCGGCGGAATGGACTTCTACCACGGCACCGCCTTCCCGCGGTGGAACGGCAGCCTGCTGGCGGGCGCGATGGCCCGCGGACACCTGAGCCGGCTGGTGGTGCGGGACGGCCGCGTGCTGCACGAAGAGCGGATTCCGGCGGGCAAGCGGTGGCGGGTGCGGCTGGTGCGCGCGGCGCCGGACGGGGCAGTGTGGCTGGGGACGGATGCGGGGTATTTGTTGAGACTTACGGCCGTCGGGGAACCACAGGCCAAAGTGTCACCCTGAGCGCAGCAATGTCCTGGAGATGGTCCCCTTCGCTGCGCTCAGGGTGACACATCCGCCGTCTTCTTTTCCTACAGCTCCGCCTCCCGCATCAACCTCGCCCCTCCCGTCGGCCGGTTGTTGCGCAGCCCTACCCTCGTGAGCACCAGCCGATCCTTCGCTCGCGTCATCCCGACATAGAGCAGCCGGCGCGCCTCCTGGATCTCGCTTTCACGGTTTTCTTCCAGCGCCGGCAAACCCGGCAGCGCCGAATCCTCCACGCCGACGATGTAGACCCGCGAGAACTCCAGGCCCTTGGTCGAGTGCAGCGTGAGCAGATTGATCCGGTGCTCCTCGATCTCCGATCCGTCGCTCCGGGAGAGCGCGATCTTGTTCAGCAGGAGATCGATGCTCTCCACCACCGTGGGCGCCTTGCTGGCGGCGACCAGCGCGTTGAGCCGCGCCACCGATGTGGGATACCGCTCGGACGCGGGACGCTGGGTCCGGATCCGCTCGATCAGCCTCGCGCCCCCAAGCCGTTCCATTAGCGCGTCTATCGCCGGCGCTGTTGGACCAGCCGCCTCGCGCTCCTCGGCATACACCTGGAGGCAGTCGCCGTAACGGCCGACCGTCGCCGGGAGTGACACCTCGCGCAGCAGCGTCTCCTCCACGGTGGGCTCCGCCGACGCGTCGAGCGCCATCCACAGGCCGAGCCAGCCGAGCATCTGCACCAGCGCGCACTTCCGGTGGCGCGCCAGCTTCAGCACACCGAGAGACTTGAGCACGCCGGCGAGCGCCACCGAGTCGTCCTCGGCGTGATGGGAGCGGCCTCGCTCCACACCAAAGCGGTGCGCCAGGTCTTCCAGTTTCGCGCTTTCGTCGAGCAGTGAACGGGCGAGCGGCAGCGTGTCGTAGAACACCAGGTCGTCCACACCCGGCAGACCGGCCGCCGCCCGCTTGAGCACCGGCATGTCGAAGTGCTGGCCGTTGTGCGCCACCAGCAGGTCCTGCCCGACGAAGGCTCGGAACTCGGGCCAGATCCGCTCCAGCGTCGGCTTGTCGCGGACGTCCTCGTCCACCCAGCCGTGGACTTCGCTCGCCTTCCGGCTGATCGGTCGGCTGGGCCGAACCAGCTGCTGGTATCGCGCCACCACGGTGCGCCCGCGCACCCGCACCGCGGCGATCTCGACGATCTCGCAGTCGCCGATCTCGCGATCGGTGGTCTCCAGGTCGAAGGCGACGTAATCCTGGAACGGATCCGTCATCTCGCGGCAGTGGTGGAGCTGGAGCGCCTTGAAGAGGGCGAGCGGGCGCACCATGCCGGCGCGGAGCACGAGGTCGCCGGGGAACGGCTGGTCGTCGGGCGCGAGCCGGCGCACGTCGCCGCCGAGCGCGCCCTGCAGCAGGCGGATGGCGGGAATCTCGGTGCCGCGGTCGGGCTCCACCCAGATCGCGCCGTGGCACGCCACCGTCGCCGCGATCCGTTCCGCCATGCCGGCCGCGCCGGGAAACTCGGCCGGATCGCTCAGCTCCGTGGCGCGCTCCTCCAGCGGATTGCGGTACTTCCCGATCCGCTGCGAGAGCAGCTCCTCCACCAGCGCCGGCAGCGTGTCGTGGGTCCGGCCGAGGGCGGCGAGGTTTTCCACGTGGAAGATGAAGCGCCACGCCTTCCGTGCGTCGGGATCGCCACGGTTGGTCCGGGCGAACTCGCGCAGCGCCGCGACCAGCTCGCTCTCCCGGTAGCGCGCCCGCACCTGCTCGATGAGCGCCCGCGGCAGCACCCGCTCGGCGAAGCCCTCGACCGCCACCGGATCCTCGGGCGAGCGGATCACCTGGAGCGAGGCGATCACGAAGGCGACCAGCTCGTCGTCCCGGACGGACTGTCCCTGCGCCAGGCGGCAGGGGATGTTGGCTTCGATGCAGCGGGTCTCCAGGTACTGGCCGGTGACGTGGGCGCGGTAGAGCAGCGCGTACTCGCCCCATCCGAGCCCCGACGCGGCACGGTCGCGCGCGAGGTCGGACAGCAGCCACGCGGCCTCCGCGGCCTCATCGGGAAACACGTAGGAGGCCACCTGGTGCTCGGAGTCCCGGTCGGCCTCGATGACCTTGTGAAACAGCCGGGGATTGAGCGCGATGACCCGGCGCGCCGCCTCGAAGATCTGGCGGGAGCAGCGCCGATTCTTGTCCAGCACAACCTCCGTCACTTCGTAGTCGTCGCGGAAGCGCTGGAGGATTCTCGGGTCGGCGCCGGCCCAGGAATAGATGGACTGCTCGTCGTCACCCACCGCAAAGCAGTGCCGGTGTCCCGACGTCAATCCGGTGATGACCTCGTACTGCGCGATGCTCAGATCCTGGAACTCGTCCACCAGCATCGCGTCCCACCGCGCCCGGATCTCGGGCGCCGGGCCGGGTTGCAGGCGCAGCAGATCGCCGGTGAGGGCGATGAGATCGTTGTAATCCAGCAGCCGGCGCGCGCGCAGGGCCTCGCGGTAGGCGTGGAAGCACTCCTCGTCGCCCGGGGTGAGCTGGTAATGCTCGAGCTGGCGCCGGCCGAACAGGCGCAGCAGCTGCGCCTGCCGCTCGGGCCGGGTGCCGAGCCGCCGCAGCACCCGCTTCTGATACTCTTCGTCGGCAAGACCGAACCCGCGCCGCAGGCCCATCAGCTCGGCGTGCTCTCGAAGCAGCGCGAGACAGAGTGCGTGCAGCGTGCCGCGGTGCACGTCGTCCGCGGCCGCGCCGATCTCGCGCCGCAACCGCGCGGCGATCTCGTCGGCCGCCTTGTTGGTGAAGGTGACCGCGCAGACGCGCTGCGGATCGACGCCGAGCGTGTTGATGAGGTAGGCGATGCGCCCGATGAGGCAGAACGTCTTGCCCGCGCCCGGCCCCGCGACGACCAGCACGGGACCGGACGGAGCTTCGATGGCGCGCAGTTGAGCGGGAGTCGGAACCGGCTTCGCGCCCGCGGCGGGAGGGGCCTCGGTTCCACTGCTGACGGTCATGCCGACAAGATAGCTCGAATCTCCTTCGCCGACCTCCGCCGCACCCGGTCGGGACTGCACCCGAATTCCCGCCGGAATGCGTCGGTGAGGTGGCTGTGCGAGCCGAAGCCCGCCGCGAGGGCGATGGCGGTCAATCCGGCCCGCGAGTCGAGGACCAATTCCAGCGCGTGCCTGAGCCGCTGGCGGACCAGGATCCGGTGGATGGAGAGGCCGGTCGCCGCCCGCACCAGCCGGCTCAGATGGAAAGGTGAGCACTCGACCGCACGACCGATCTGCGCGAGGCTCATCCGCGACCCGAAGCTCCGCCGCACGAGCTCCTCGACCGCCGCGCCGTACGCCAGCGCCTTCTGCAGCTGCGCGCCCCCGAGCGGCCGCGAGCGGGTGGCCGCCCCGTTCCGGCTCGCGCAGGCGAAGCCGAGCGCGGCGTATAGAAACCAGAGTGCCGATTCCTCCTGCTCGACCGGATCGATGCCGCCGGCCGCCGCGCGCATGGCCAGGCGATGCAGCAGGTACTGTCGGCCGCCGATCGCGGTCTGGCGCAGCGGAAAGTTCGGCTCGATCCGATCCTGCTGATCCGGAGACACCACGCCGAGCATCTCCCGGAGCGTGGGGAGGCTGCCCCGAAAGACCGAGCAGTGGTCGCCGCCGGGCACCGGATGGCTGATCCGGTGCACCTCTCCCGCCGTGGCGAACATCAGCGTGCCGGCGGTGATGAGCGCTGGCGATCCGTTCACCTCACGGACAAACGTCCCCTGCCGCACCACGACGACCTCGTACGCGTCGTTGTACTCCTCCTCATGGGCCGGGGTGTCGCAGCCGGGGCAGCGCCAGTCGAACACGCCGACGGCATCACCCCGGTAGAGGGCGCGAAAGGACGGCTTGGGAGCAGGATTCTGGAAGCGGGAGCGAGTATTGGTCGCCATATTCTCGGCCATGGCCATCCCGGAGCGGGTGCGAAGCCTCGATGTGCTGCGCGGCGTGGTCATCGTGCTGATGGTGATCGACCACGTCCGCTACTTCTTCTCCATCGCGCGCTTCGATCCGACCGACCCGACCCAGACCACCGCCGCGCTCTTCTTCACGCGGTGGGTCACCCATTTCTGTGCCCCGGTCTTCATGCTGCTCGCCGGAGCGGGCGCCTGGCTCTCGCTCGGGCGCGGGCGCACCCGCGGCGAGATGTCCCGGTTTCTGCTGACGCGCGGCCTCTGGCTCATCCTGCTGGAGGTGACCGTGGCCCGGTTCGGCTGGCAGTTCAATCTCGACTACGGATTCACCAGCGCGCTGGTTTTTTGGGCGCTGGGCTGGTCCATGATCGCGTTGGCGGCGATGGTCTGGCTGCCGGTGCCGTGGATCGCGGCGCTGAGCCTGCTGATGATCCTCGGCCACAACCTGTTCGATGGCGTCGAGGCCGGCACCTGGGGCTCACTCGGCTGGCTCTGGACCGTGCTGCATCAGCCGGGCTTCCTCGCGCTGGGCCCGAATGCCGGCGTGTTCATGCTCTATTCGCTGGTGCCGTGGATCGGCGTCATGGGCGTGGGGTATGCGTTCGGTGGCCTGGTCCAGCTCCCCGCGGAGCGACGCGACCGAACATTCCTGCTGTTGGGTGGAGCGCTCACGCTCGCCTTCCTGGTGCTGCGGCTGGGCAACTGGTACGGCGACCCGTCGCCCTGGACCACGCAGGCGGCGTGGTGGCGAACGGCGCTCTCCTACCTCAACACCACCAAGTACCCGGCATCACTGCTCTTCCTTCTGATGACACTGGGGCCCGCCATCGCCGCGCTGCCGGCGCTCGAGCGTGCTCGCGGCCGGCTGGCGGACGCACTGCTCACGTTCGGCCGGGTCCCCCTCTTCTTCTGGCTGCTCCACGTGCCGCTGATTCACCTGGTGGCGCTCGGCTTTTCGCTGCTGCACTACGGCGAGGTGATCCCCTGGCTCTACCGCAACCCTCCGACACCCAGGCCCGACGACTACGGCTACGGGCTCGGCGTGGTGTACGCCGTCACCATCGCGGTCGTCATCGGACTCTACCCCGTCTGCCGCTGGTTTGCCGGCGTGAAGCGGCGGCGGAACGATTCCTGGCTGAGCTACCTGTAGCAGGCCCTCAGTCTTCCGGGTGCATCGCTTCGGCGCCCAGCTCCGCGCGGTCCAGCTCTTCCTCTACCCGATGAAACGCATCGTCACCGATGGTACCGTCGGCGCGGAGCGCCGAGAGCCGGCGTCGCTCGGCCTCCAGGGCGGCTCGGTGAACGGCGGCCGCGCTACCGAGTGGATCGTCGCCCATGTCGTCGTGACTTCCGCCGGCCATCCGGGCCTCCGCGTGCTCCAACCGCTCCCGGTACCTTCGCCGCAGCAGATCGGAACCCTCGGAGTCATCCCCCACCCGCTCGAGCGCGGCCGCGGCGGCGCGCAGCGTCTCCACCCGAGCCAGCCGCACCTCCCGATCCACTGCGTCGTCGTGCCCCAGATCGAGCCGCGCCATCAGCGGCCGGAGCGTGAGTCCCTGTAGCACGAGCGTGACCAGCACGACGCTGAATGCGCCGAACAGGATTAGGTCGCGCTGGGGGAAGCCCGCCGGGAGGGCGAGCGCGGCGGCGAGGGTGACCGTCCCCCGCATGCCGGACCAGCCGACCACGATGGCCTGCCCCAGCGCAATCCCCGTGCGGTTGCTCCGCACCAGGTAAGCGCCGAGCGCCCACAGGAGCCGGACCAGGATCACCGCGGCGCACACCGCGAGCGCCACCTCCCCGTACGCCAGGAGTGTGGCCCGATCGAGCGACTGGACGATCGGCTTGAGCTGGAGGCCCACCAGGATGAACGCAAGGGCGTTGAGCAGGAAGACGGCGACTTCCCATACGGCATACGACGGGATCCGGATCCGCGCGGGGATCGTGTCGGGCGCCCTGCGGGCGACGGTCATCGCGTAAACCACCATCGTCAGGATGCCCGACAAGTGCAGCCGCTCCGCCGCGATCCAGACCCCGAACGTCCCCACGAACTGCACGATGACCGAAGTGGCGACGTCCTCGATGCGCGGGACGATCAGCGCGGTCACCCGCGCCAGCACCAGGGCGAGCACGATGCTGCCGATGGTGACGACCAGCAGCGTCGGCGCGATCTCCCAGCCGGGAACCGCGCCCGCGACCGCCGCCGTCACCGCCAGGCGGTAGATGAGCAGGGCGCTGGCGTCGTTGAAGAGGCTCTCGCCCTCGAGGATGACGAGGAGGCGATGGGGTGGACGAAGCTGGCGGAGCACGGCGGTGGCGGCGGCCGCGTCGGGCGGCGCCACGATGGCGCCGAGCGCAATGGCCGCGGCCCACGGCATCTCGGGTACCAGCCAGCGGGCGGTGACCGCCACCGCCACCACCGTCAGCACGACGGTGACGAGCGCGAGGCTCGCGACCGCGCGCCAGTTCTCTCGCAGGTCTCTCGGTGAGGCATCGAACGCGGCGTCCAGCAGCACCGGCGCCACGAAGAGCGCCAGCATCAGCTCGGGATCCGGCGTGACCGCCGGCACGCCCGGCATGAGCGCGAGCCCCACCCCCGCGAGCGCGAGGAGCGCCGGATAGGGCGCGCCGATATGGCGGGCCGCCGCGGCAAGCGCGGCGCCCACCAGCAGGAGCGCGATGACGATCTCGAAGAGGTGCACTGCGATCAGTTCGGCGGGATGACCAGCTCCACCGTATCGCCCGGCTCGACCACGATCTGCTCGCTGACCGGAAGGCCGCGGCCGCCGATCGGGTCGGCGTAGAACCGGAGCGACGCCGAGCCGCCGCGCACCAGGCGATCGGGAATGGGAAACGGCGTGACCCTGGTGCCGTTGGCGACGCCGAGCCGCTGACGCTGCACGCCGTCGATGACGTAGATCGTCATGTCGTAGAACCCGCGGTTATCCACCTCGACCGTGGCTGGACCGCGGGCCGGGGCAGGTCCGTCATCCTCGTTGGACCCGGCCGAGCAGGCGGCGAGCAGGAGGAAGAGCGCGACGGCAACGGAAAGTCTCATCGTCTCGTGCACCGGGTGCGAGGGAGGCGCGCGAGGGTGACGGCCACCTCCGCGAACGCCTCCATGTTTTCGATCTTGTTCACGAAGTCCTTGTCGTACTTCCACGACAGCATGGCGCAGCCGGCCTGGCCCAGGGTCAGGCCGAACTCCCGCACCTGATCCGCCGTCATCCGGCAGTTGGGCGACCGGTCGCCCAGGCCGCCGGTGTTGGGGCAGTCCCAGGCGCCGCTCTTGTCCTGCACGCCGCCGTTCAGGAGGTTCATGCTGAAGAGTACCGCCAGGTTGTCACGCGCCGCCATCGCGAGCGCGGCGTCCCGCCACGAGGTCGCCGACCCCTTCCGGTGGGCGTACTGCGGCATGAAAAATTCGCAGACCTGGTAGGAATTGCCGGGCTCGAACGCGTTGTGGTCGTGCCCGACGCCCACGGCGAGGGTCGGGAACATCGCCTTCACGTAGCCGCAGAGCCCGTCCACCCGCGCCTTGGTCAGGGTGCCGGGAGGGCCCCAGTCCTTGTCCGTCGTGCCTGACTGCTGAGGCTCGTCCATCACCGAGTTGCCGAGAATGGTCCCGTCGGCGACGCCGTCGGCGATCGCGGTCTGGATCGTCGGCGTGTTGTAGGCATCCATCGCCGCCCGCCACTTCGCCTCGTCGAAGACGCCGCCGGTCTTGTAGCGGTCGTGCGCGCCGCCGGTCATCGCGAGGACGATGCTCAGCCCTTTGGCCCGCGCCAGGGCGATGTGGGCGACCATCTCGCCCGGGGCGACGTAGTCGTGGCTCGAGGTGAAGAATCCACCGCCGGTGGTCTGCGTCTTCGTCGCGGTGGGCCACAGGTCGTAGCTGCCGAAGGGAATCCCCACATCCAGCGAGGTACGGACGGTCAGCACCTCCGTCGTGTCGGCCTTGTCGCCCGACGCGGCAGTTACCAGGCAAGAGGCAGGATCGGCGGGCGCGGTGAAGACGCCGGCGTCGGTGACGGCCCCGCAGGTCGTCTGATAGGTGATGGGATCGGCGACCTGCGCATCGAGCGTGTTCCAGACCGCGGCCGTGAACCGGGTCGTCTCGTTCACGCGGCTCACCGTCGCCGGGCCGGGCCGCAGCGTGACCCGCGCGATCGGCGCCGGGGCCACGGTGACGTCCGAGGTGTCGGCGACGCCACCCGGACCGGTCGCGATCACCTGGTAGACGCCGGCGACACCTCCCGCGATGTACTCACCGGCTGGCGTGATGCTGCCGCCGCCGGCGGTATAGGTCACGGCGACGCCGACGCTGTCGCCCGCGCTGTTGTGCGCGTACGCCTCGAACGTCAGCGTCCCGCCCGCCTCCAGCGAGGCGGTCTCGGGGACCAGGAACACCGCGATCACCGGATCGGGTGGAGCTCCCACCGTCACCAGCGACGTATCCGCGGCACCGAACAGCGCGCGGCCGATCACCCGGTATGTCCCCGGCGTCGTCCCGGCGGTGAGGATACCTGCGGTGGTGATCGCGCCGGTCTCCGAGGTCCAGGTGACGTTGACCCTGGCGGCCTCGCCCTTGTTGGTGCGACCGGCGGCGAGGAACTGGACCGTCGCGCCTGCTTCCACCGTCGCTTCGGCCGGCGTCACGATCACCTTGGCCCCCGCGGTCCCCCGCACGACCACCTTCGACTGCCGCGACTTGGCGTCCACCGTCGCCTTCACCGAGGTGGTGCCGACCTTGAGGGCCTTGAAGGTCATCATCTGCTGCGCGGTTCCCTGCGGACTCGCGACGGCCGTGTTGTTCACCGTCCAGCGGGGAACCTTGGTGAGTACCTGGCCCGCCTTGTTCTTGGGGAGTCCGGTGACCTTGAACAGGTCCTTCGCGAACACCATCTGGGAGTCGGGAATCACCGCGACGCTGGCGACCACGTTGTCCACCGCCATACCGGTGGCACTCACGGGCGCCATGGTATCGGACGTGGATGTGGTGCTCTCGGTCTGGCAGCCCAGCACAAGGCTGAGCGCCAGCAGACGCGCGACTGGAAGATCGGTAGAACGGAGCATGAACGGGACGGTCCATCGGGGAGAGTCGGAGCTAAGATGCCGGCCGGTACCGGCATGCGATAGAGGGGAAACCGCACTCAACGGGGCGCGTAGGGCCTACCATGCCCAATGTCGTTGCCGCCGGACTCCTGGCCGCGATTCTGTGGGAAGCGGGCGCCGCGGCGCCGTCGCCGCCCGACCGCTTCACCGATCCCCGGGATGGCTATGCCTACCCCGTGGTCTCGCTCGGCGGGCTCGAGTGGTTCGCCGAGAACCTGCGCTTCAGGTCGGCCGACAGCCGATGCTACGAAAACGACGAGGCGAACTGCCTAGACCACGGCCGGCTCTACCGGCTGCCGGACGCGCTCAAAGCTTGTCCCGTCGGCTGGCGCGTGCCGTCCGAGGAAGACTGGCGCAGCCTGGAGCGCTGGCTGGGGCTGTCGGAAGCGGATCTGCAGAAGGAGCGGGGCCGAGGGGAGCCGCTGGGTAAGCGGCTCAAGGTCGGGGGTGATACCGGGTTCAACGTGCGGTACTCGGGGTGGATCGATCCTCACCGGGCCGACAGCTCCCGGGCGATGGGTCGGAACGCCGCCTACTGGGCGTCCACCGAGGCGGCACCGGATGACGTCTCCGCGACGGCATGGCACCGGGACGTCGCGAGCGACCGGAACAGCATCTGGCGGTCGCCGGTGAACGTCACGTACTGGCTGTCGGTGCGGTGCGTGAGAATGTCACCCTGAGCGAAGCGAAGGGGGCATGCGTCGGTGCATGCCCCCTTCGCTTCGCTCAGGGTGACACCAACTGCTACTGGTCGCTGAGCGTCCGCGCGGGATCGGTCGCGACCGCGCGCCGCGCCGGCAGGTAGCACGCCGCAAGCGCCGTCGCCACGAGCACCCCCGCGGCCCCGACCAGAATCATCGGATCGGCGGCCGAGACCCCGAACAGGATGGACCGCAAGGAGCGCGCGGCGACCAGGCCGATCCCCAGCCCCACCACCGTACCCACGCCCGCGATCACGCCGCCTTGCCGCAGCACCAGCAGCAGGATGTCTCTCGGCTGCGCGCCCAGCGCGATCCGGGTCCCGATCTCCCGCGCCCGCTGCCCGACCACGTACGACATGACGCCGTAGATCCCGACCGCCGCGAGCGCCAGCGCCGTGGCAGCGAACATCCCGAGCAGCCACAGGACCAGCCGGGTGATCCGCACCGATTCGCTGGCGACGCCGGCCAGCGTCCGGGACTCGGCCAGCGCGGCGTTGGGTTCGATCTCGCGGATCGCGGTCTGCATCGCGCCGAGGGCGGCCTCCGGCTGGCCTGCGGTGCGGACGAACAGGGTGATCTCGCCGGGCAGCGGCTTCTCGAACGGGAAATACATGTCGGCCCGGAGGTCGTCGTCGAGCCCGGCGCGCCGGATGTCGCCGACGACGCCGACGATCTCCATCGTCTCCTCGCCCAGCTTGATCGTCCGGCCGACCGCCGGCTGTCCGCCGAAGTAGCGCTCCTGAACCGCCTGGCTCACGATCACCACCGCCGGCGACTCCGGGGTGTCGCGCTGGTCGAAGAGCCGGCCGTCGAGCAGCGGGATGTCGAGCGCGCGGAAGAAGCCGCCGGAGGCAAGCTGCCAGCCGACATCGGGCGGCCGCTCGCCCGGCGCGGGGGGCTGGTCGGTGCGCTCGAGCGGCACCGTCCAGTTGTTCCCGGTGAGCGGCATGACGACCGCGGCGCCGACCTCCTGCACCTCCGGCAACGCATCGAGCGCCGCGAAGGCGCGGTCGTAGAATCCTCGCCGCGCTTCGACCGCGGTGTAGCGGTCGGCTGGCAATGCCAGCTCCATCGTCATCACCCGGTCGAAGCGGAAGCCGGGATCCACCGCGAGCAAGCCGGCGAAAGTGCGGAGAATGAGCCCCGCGCCGATGAGGAGCACCATCGCGAACGCGATCTCCGCGATCACCAGCCCGCCCATCGCCCGGCGGGCCGTGGCGCCCATCGAGGCGCGCCCCGCGACGACCAGCGTGTTGAGCGCGCTCTCCAGCCGAAGCGTGAGCCCGGCCACCAGGCCGAAGCCGAGCGCGGTGGCCGCGGAGAGGAAGAACGCGAAAGCGAGCACCGGACCGTTGAGTCGCACGTCGGTCGGCAGCTCCATCGTTTCCGGCACCAGCGCGATCAGTCCCTTCGCGCCCCAGTAAGTGATCCCGACACCGAGCGCGCCCGCCACCAGCGCGAGCACCAGGCTCTCGGTCAGGAGCTGCGAGACCAGCCGCCGGGTCCCGGCACCGAGCGCCATCCGCACTGCCATCTCCCGCCGCCGCGCCAGCGAGCGCGCGAGCAGCAGGTTGGCCACGTTCACGCACGCGATCAGCAGCACGGCGCCGACCGCGGCAAGCAGCAGGACCAGCGCCTGCCTGGTGTCGCCGACGAAGGCGTCGCGCAGCGACATCAGGAAGTAGCTGGTGGCCGAATTGCTCTCGGGATATTCGCGCTCGAACTGGCGGGAGAGCGTGGTGATCTCGGTCGTCGCCTCCTCGATCGTGCGGCCGGCCGCGAGCCGCCCCATGGCCAGAAGCCAGCCCGACTTCCGCTGCGCCGGCATCTCGACCGGCACCGTCATCGCGGCCACGACGTCGGTCGGGGCGTTGGGCGGGAACCGGAAGCCGCGGGGCGCCACCCCGACCACGAGCCGCTGCTCGTCGTTGATCTGCACGTGCCGGCCCACGACGGCGGAGTCGCCCCCGAAACGAGTCTGCCAGAAGTCGTAGCCGAGCAGCATCACCTGCCCCGCGCCGGGCTTCGTGTCCTCCGGCTGGATCCCCCGGCCGAGCAGCGGCCGGATGCCGAGCGCGTCGTAGGCGCCGGAGCTCACCACGAGCGCGGAAGCGCGGAACGGATCACCCTGGCCGAAGATCGTCGCCTCGCCGACGCCGTAGGCACCGAACGCGTCGAACGAATTCTGCAGTCTCGCGAAATCCACGTAATCGCCGAGCGCGTTGAACGGCTTGGTGATGCCGGTGCGCTCGTCGCGGTAGTTGAGGGTGACGAGGCGGTCGGCCTCCGCGTAGGGCAGCGGGCGGAGCAGCACCGTCTCCACCACGGCGAACACGGTCACGTTGGCACCGACGCCGAGCGCGAGCGTGAGGACGGCGGCGAGGGTGAACCCGGGCTCGCGGGCGAGCCGGCGGATGGCGTGGCGGAGGTCGTAGAGGAACATCGCCGGCTTCCTCGAGGATGGGTGGAGCTGCTGGTGGGGCGCGGGAGAGGCCCGCTATATGAGGTTAGACGCCGTGACCGGCGAGTCGGTTTCGGCGCTTGAGAACCAATACGCCATGGGCGACGTTCATTGGGTGACCCCAATGCGGAGATCTCCTGCCATGCCGGCCTATCCTCGCCGGATCTCATCGGTCATCACCCCGATCGTGTTCCTGGCCCTCGCGGCGATGTTGTTGTCATTCCCCAGCTTCGGAACCTCCCGCGGCGCCACCCCTGCCGCCATGGCCCCCGAGCCCGCGCCGGCAGGCGTGACCGCGGCGGTGGATACCGCGGTCTTCGCGGGAGGTTGCTTCTGGGGTGTGGAGGCGGTGTTCGAGCACCTGGCGGGTGTCTCGTCCGCCACTTCGGGGTATGCCGGCGGCAGCGTGAAGCAGCCGACCTATCACCACGTCAGCTCCGGCACGACCGGCCACGCCGAGGCCGTGCTGGTGGTCTATGATCCGGCCCAGATCTCGTACGACCAGCTGCTCCAGATCTTCTTCGTCGTGGCGCACGATCCGACGCAGCTCAACCGCCAGGGGCCGGACGTGGGGACGCAGTATCGTTCGGCGGTGTTCTATCGCAACGAGGCGCAGCGGACGGCGACCGAGCGCTACATCGGCAAGCTGCGGGACGCGAAGGTCTATCCGGGGAAGGTCGTGACGCAGGTGGCGCGGCTGGAGAAGTTCTACGAGGCGGAAGGTTACCACCAGAACTATCTGGTACAGCACCCGGACCAGCCGTACATCGTGTACAACGATCTCCCGAAACTGGAGCACCTCAAGCGGGAGTTCCCCTCGCTGTACCGGGAGCCCGGCGCCAGCTAGGGCGCGGGGCTTTCCGGCTCAGGTCGAGTCCGGCGTCGCGACCGGGCCGCTCGCTGTGCCCTCCTCGAGCAGCCGGCGGAATCGCGGATGGTCCCTCAGCCTGTCCCAGGTAGGATCCGCCCGCAGCAGCGGGACTGAGACCAGCGAGGGAATCGACAGCAGGTACTCCAGCCGCTCGATGGCGGCATCCTTGTCACCAACCATCGCATAGATCCGCGCCAGCCCGAAGCTCACGAATCCCCGCTGCATCGGATCCGCCGAAGCCGGGACCATCTTCTCCGCTTCCAGGCCCTCGCGCACCGCGTCGGCCCGGCGGTCCAGGCCGGCGTACGCGTAGCCGAGGAAACCGCGCCGCCATGGCAGGCTCGCCTCGCGCAGCTCGCCCTCGAGCTGCGCGCGGGCGGTGTCGCTGTAGGCCCGGACCTGCTTCGATGCGCCACGGAGACGGTACCATTCGGCCTTGGTGAGTGCGTACAGCGCAGTGTCGTCCTCGAAGTCTCTGGGGGCAAGTTCCTGAAATGCCTTGGCGATCACCGTGTCGCGCGGCAGGAAGAACATCGCGTCCGGATTCAGATAGCCGACCATGTTCCCCAGTCCGACGCTGGGGATCGCGCTCCGGATGATCCCTCTCGCCGCCTCCACGTCTCCCCGCCATGACACGTACAGCCACGCCTTCTGCGCGTGCGGCGCCACCCAGTCCGGGGCGAGCGCGATGGCCTGATCCAGATACTGCTCGGCCTCGGGGTAGGCGCGCATCAACCAGTCGATCCGCCCGATGTCGGAGGCGATGTCGGCCGAGCGCGGGTCGAGCACGGCCGCCCGCTTGAGGTGGGCGACGGCTTCACGCAGCCGCCCACGGCGCCGCTCGACGAGGCCGATCGCTTCGACCACCTCACCGCTGTTGGGCTGCAGGCTGTCCGCGATGGAGAGCTCGCGCAGCGCATCGTCGTACGCCTTGGGGCCGCGGGAGAGGTAGTACGCCTGCGCGACGTGGGCCTCGGGAAGGTTGGGCTGCAGGCGGAGCGCGGTCTCCGCCGCGGTCCTGGCCGTGTCGAGGTCTTCGGGCAGGCCGGCGGTGGTGGAGGCGTAGAAGCTCGAGTGCGCGATCGAGAGCCGGGCGTGCGCGAGGGCGAAGGCAGGGTCGAGCTGCACCGCCTTGGCGTACATGTCCATCGCGATGCTGAGCCTGCGGTCCTCGCCCCAGCTTCCGCTGAGATAGTCGTTGCCGCGCAGGTAGTAGGCGTAGGCATCGAGGTTCTCGGTCGGGCGCGCCGCCAGCGCCTTTCGCTCGGGTCCGGTGATGGCGAGATCGAGCGCGCGGGCCACCTGCTCGGCGATCGTCGCCTGCACCTCGAAGACATTGGCGAGCTTGGCGTCGTAGCGCTCGGACCAGAGCTGGCTGTCGTCACTGGCGCGGATCAGCTGTGGCGTGACGCGGATCGCGCCGCCCGATCCCTCCCAGCGCACGCTGCCTTCGAGCACGTAGTCCACGCCCAGCTCCCGGCCGATCTCTTTCACCGACTTGGCGGTCTCGCCGTACTGGCCCACGCTGGTCCGCGAGATCACGCCCAGCCCCTGCACCCGCGCCAGCCTGCTGGTGATCTCCTCGGCGAGGCCACGGGCGAAGTACTCGTCCTCCGGCCTTCCCAGGTTCTCGAACGGGAGCACCGCGAGCATGAGACGGCCGTCGCCGGACGGATCGGCGTTGGAACGAAGACCCCGCGCTGCCACCACGGCGACACCGACCAGGAGCGCCGCCGCCGCCACGATCCCCGCGACGCGAAGGCGAGACCAGCCGCGCGCGCCACGCACTGCGCGGGGCCCCGGCGGTCGCACTCCCGCCTCCTGAAGATCCGAGATCTCGATTCCCTGCAGGACCTTCAGCACTGCCTCCGCCGACTCCGGCCTGTCGCCCGGCCGCTTGGCCAGGAGACGCATCACCAGCTCCGCCAGCGCCGCCGGCATCCCGGGCCGATGCTCCATCACCGGCTCGGGCGCGTCGGCGATGTGGGCCGCGATCAGCTCCCGTGCCGAGTCGCCGCGGAAGGGCGGCCGTCCGGTCAGCAGCTCGTACGCCACGCATCCCAGCGCGTAGAGATCCACGCGGTGGTCGATCGGATCTCCCGCCGCCTGCTCCGGCGCCATGTAGGTCGGCGTCCCCAGAACCATGCCGGTGGACGTCATGCCCGTGCTCGCGTGCGGTCCCTCGGCGGCCGCCGAAAGCGCCTTGGCGATGCCGAAGTCGATGATGAGGGCGTGGCCTTCTTCCAACAGGATGTTGGCGGGCTTGAGGTCGCGATGGACGATCCGCCGGCGGTGGGCGTAGACCAGCGCGTCCGCGATCTCCCCGAGCAGTCGCACCACTTCGCCAAGCGGGAGCGGGGCGGACCGGTCGATGTGCTGGCGGAGGGACTCTCCCTCCACGAACGGCATCGTGTAGTAGAGGAGGCCGGCGGCTTCGCCGGCGGAATGCACCGGGGCGATGTGGGGGTGCTGGAGACTCGCGGCGATCCGGATCTCGCGCTGGAACCGACCGGTGTCGAGCTCCGCGGTCACCGTGGGTGCGAGCACCTTGACCACCACGCGGCGGCCGAGGGTCGTCTCCTCCGCCACGAAGACGCGGCTCATCCCGCCGCCGCCCAGCTCGCGATCGAGCACGTATCGGTCGCCCAGGGCGGCCTGGAGCCGGTCGAGCAGATCGGGTTGGAGGAGCGGGGCGAGACGGCTGTCGGGCTCGAGGAAGTCGGCCGCGCCCGCGTCGGCGTTCAGCAGCGATTCGATTTCGCGGCGCAGCTCGGCGTCGGTGCCGCACGCCTGGTCCAGGAACGCGGCGCGCTCCTCGGGACGACGCTCCAGCGCCGACTCGAACAGCTCCTCGACCTCACGCCACCGCTCCTGTCGCATGGCTCCCTCTCAGGCGGAGCCGTCCGGGCTGAGCTCCCGCCGGAGCCAGGCTCGCGCGGTTCTCCATTCCCGCTTGGCGGTCGCGGTAGAAACGGACAAGACCTCGGCCGCCTCCTCGATGCTCAGTCCCCCGAACCAGCGCAGCTCTACCAGAGAGGCCTTCCGCGGGTCCAGCTCGGCGAGGCGCTTGAGCGTCTCGTCCAGCTCGAGCACTTCCACCGGCTGGCCGCCGGACTGGTCCGCGTCGGCCAGGGTCACCGGCGCCACGCCCCCGCCGCGCTTGGAGGCCTGCCTGGCACGGGCATGGTCAACGAGGATGGAGCGCATCGCCTTGGCGGCCACGCCGAAGAAATGGGCCCGGCTCTTCCATTCTATGGGCTCCCGACCGGCCAGGCGGAGATAGGCCTCGTTCACCAGGGCCGTCGCCTGGAGGGTGTGACCGGGCGACTGGTTCCGCATGTAGCGCTCGGCCTGGTGGTGCAGCTCGCGGTAGACCACGGGGAGCAGCTCGTCGAGCGCGGCGGGGTCGCCGTCGCTCCAGGCCTGGAGCAGCCGGGTGACATCGGAGGTAGAGGAAGGGCTCATGAGACTGGCGCGCCAGACAGACGGGAGGGGGGAGTGGCGCGCACCAGAGCCGACGATACCGGGGGGCCGTCGGCCAGTCAAGCAGGACCCGATGATCCAGTTGGGACCGGTTTCCCGTGTACCCAGACGAGACCGCATTCCGCGGTGCTCAGGCCGAATCGCCGCCCGAACTTGTCTGGACCAGGGAGAACCACCATGGACGCCAGGAATGAGCCACTGAGCCCCCTCGGGCTCTGGATCCTGCGGGCGCAACGCGAAATCCTCCTCCGGCAGGCAGCCGGCGGGCGGGCGAACTCGGCGACGATTCACACCGTTTTCCCCGACCGGAGGAACGCATGAACCGCTACATCCTTTCCCTCGCCACCCTCGGCCTGCTGGCCGCGTGTCAGGATTCGACCGGCCCCCGCGGCATCCAACGCCCGCTCGGCGACGTCGCCCCGGAAGCCTTGGACGCGGATCTCGCGCCCGCCGACGCCGAGGCCTCGCTGGCCGTCCGCCACCTGTGGGCCGTGGTCAATCAGAACGGCACGCTGGCTCGCGGCAGCCGGGTCACCAGTGTGACCTACCTGGGCATCGGCCGGTACGAGATCACCTTCGACCGCAACGTCTCGGGCTGCGCCTACATCGCCACCACCAAGAACGCGTACAGCCAGGCGCTCGGCGTCTACACGGCCGGCGGACATCTCAGCGCCAACGGCGTCTACGTCGAGACCAAGAATCAGGGCGGCGGGCTGACCGATGGGCCGTTCAACCTGCTGGTCTCCTGCGGTCCCCTCAACACCCGGTTCGCCGTCGTGGGCTATTCGGCCAACCTGGTGCGCTCCACTCCGGGCACCAGCCTCACGCCGCTCGGCGCGGGCCGGTACCAGGTGCGGTTTACGTCCAGCGTGGGCGGCTGCGCCTTCCTGGCCACCGTGGCCGATCCGGCCAGCGCGCTCGTCTTCAACCCGTCCGGCGTGTACACCGGCAAGGGTCCCGACGCCAAGACCGTCTACATCGAGACCAAGAATCCGGGCGGTGGGCTCCAGGACGGCGTGCCGTTCCACCTCTCCATCATCTGCTCGGGCACGGCCACGTCGCGGTTCGCCGTGGTGAAGGCGGGCGGAATCAAGCAGCGCTCCAGCACCGGGACGACGTCGAGCAAGACCTCGACCGGGAACTACCAGATCGCGAACAATCTGAACATCAGCGGCTGCGCCGCCGTCGCGACCCGCGGCTCGGTCAACACCGCGGTGCCGTTCTCGCCGGCCACGGTGGAGATCATCCCGGGCGCGAACAACAAGAGCTTCGGCGTGCAGGTGCGGCAGCTGCTGTTCTTCGGTGGGGCCCTGGCCGATCAGGCTTTCCACGCGGCCGTGATCTGCTGACGCAGTAACGAGTAACGAGAAATGGTTCGACGGGGACATGCCGCTCGGCGTGTCCCCGTTTCTCTTGTGAGCGTGCGCTGCAATGGATGCAATCCGCTCGCTATTCACCGTACCAGGCGGTAAGCTTCGAGCTACCCACCTCGCACTTCGGGCACCAGGGGCGGTTCCCTCCACGTCGTCGGTTACTCCACATGCTTTTTCAGGCTCTGACGCTCACGCTGCTCGCGGGGCTGCCCGATAGTGCGGTCGTGCGCGACATCGAAGTCGCCCCCGGCGAGACCATCCGCACCACGAGCGTGGGCGCGGGAGAGCCGCTGGTGCTCATTCCCGGCATCTTCGGAGCGGCGTTCGGCTACCGCTCGATCGTGGGTCCGCTCGTCGAGCAGGGCTACCGGTGCATCGTGGTCGAGCCGCTGGGCTATGGCTGGTCGTCGTATCCCAAGAAGGCCGACTACTCCTTCTCGGCGCAGACCGACCGGGTGGGCGAGGCGCTGGACAGCCTCGGCGTGACGCGCGCGCTCTTCGTGGCCCAGTCCACCGGTGCCTCCATCGCGTTCCGCCTCGCGGTGGCCCGGCCGAGTCTGGTGCGCGGCCTGCTCTCGATCGACGGCGGCCCCGCCGAGAGCGCGGCGACGCCCGGCATGAAGAAGGCGTTTCGCTTCGGAGGGTTCGCCGTCAAGCTCGCGGTGGACGAGGGCAAGCTGCGCCATGATGTGCGGAAGGAGATCGTGCTAAACTCGGGCGATACCACCTGGATCACCGACGCGGTGATCCGCCAGTACACCGCCGGCCAGACCCGGGACATCTCCGGCTCGATCGACGCGTTCAAGCAGATGTCCAAGTCGAAGGAGCGCGAGTCGCTGAGCGAGCGGCTGCACCACTTCACCGGGCCCGTCCGGCTCCTGGTCGGCACGGTGCGCCACCCGGCGGAGATCCCGGAGGAGCAGCGCGAGCTGCTGCGCGACCGGCTGACGAATTTCGCGGCCGACAGCGTGGTGGGCTCGGGGCAGTACATCCACGAGGAGCAGCCGGTGGCCGTGGTCGAGGCGGTGGCGCGGCTGCACCAGGAAGCAGGCGAGTAGCGGCGCCAGGCCACGACTCACCCGCCGAAACGGGACTGACGCGGAGATCGTAAGGACTGGATGGACCGGCTCCTGCACGATCTCCGCTACGGCATTCGAAAGCTCCTCAAGACCCGCCAGCTCACCCTCGCGGCAACCGCCTGCATCGGACTCGGTATCGCCTCCGCCGTGTTCATGTTCACCCTCATCAACGGCGTGCTCCTCCGGCGCCCTCCCTTCCCCGAAGCCGACCGGCTGACGCGGGTACGGCTCCTGGCCACCGAAGGCGCGGGGGGACAGGGCAACATCTCCTATATCGAGTTCCAGGAGCTCCGGGAGCGGGCTCGGTCATTTGATGCCGTGGAGATGGTCGGGCGCCTCCGGTTCCCGATGACCAGCACCCACGGCACCGAGCGGCTGCGCGGCGAGGCGGTCTCGCCGGGTTACTTCGACCTGGTCGGCGCGAAGGCGGCGCTCGGAAGGTTGTTCGCTCCGGAGGACTACAACCCGTCCGCCACACTGTCCGTCGTGATCGGCGACGCGCTCTGGAAGCGGACCTTCGGATCCGACCCGCGAGTCGTGGGGCAGTCGCTAGTAGTGCGTGGCGGCACGGCCGGCACACCCGAGCGCTCCTACACGATCATCGGTGTCATGCCGCCCGGGTTCGTCGGTACGGTGGACCTGGACATCTCCGAGTTCTGGGTGCCGATGGCGTCGAATCCGCTTCCGGCGATGCTGGAGCGGCGCGACGTCCGCAACGTGTGGCCGCTCCTGCGGCTCAGGCCGGGCATGGCCTACGAGTCCGCCCGCGCGGAGGTCGACGCGCTCGGGCGCCAGCTCGCCGCCGCCGACCCGAATCTCTCCACCAGCTACGA
>Ga0190265_10000717_pt1 | contig 22334 bp, 15 predicted proteins | sample Popmic124T_FD_133135 | JGI IMG/M metagenome (GOLD analysis project Ga0190265, IMG submission 133135) | Populus adjacent soil microbial communities from riparian zone of Indian Creek, Utah, USA - 124 T | ecosystem: Environmental > Terrestrial > Soil > Riparian zone | place: USA: Utah | collected...
CAGTTCACCGAGATGTCGCCGCCGAACGCGGCGGGCCTTGCGGCCCACCTCGCCAACCTCGACCGGCGCCGGGTCATCCTGGACGACGACGACAACAACCAGAACTCCTCGCTGACGCCGTTCCAGCCGGACGGCAGCCAGTTCGTCTTCCATCCCCAGGCCAACGGCGGTTTCTCGGTGGGCACCCAGGGCACCGACTTCTTCCGCGGCGGCGACTTGGTCAACGGCCTGACGGGCGTCCTGCACTGGTCCTTCCCCGGCGTCGTCCCCGACACCTGGCGGCTCCGCCCCACGGCCGCGACCCCTGCGACCTTCACCGTCGCCAACCCGAGACCGGCGACGCCGCCGGCCGTCGGGGGCGCCATCAAGGCCGTGGGCATGAACCTCCTCAACTACTTCACGACGATCGACACGACCGCGAGCAACAACTCCGGACCGTGCGGCCCGTCGGGGACCCTGGACTGCCGGGGCGCGGACAGCGTGGCCGAGCTCAACCGCCAGCGGGAGCGGGCCTCGATCGTGATCTGCGGCTTGAACGCCCATGTCTACGGCTTCAACGAGCTCGAGAACACCGCCTCGGCCACCATCAACGATCTCCTGGGCGCGGTCAACGCGCGCTGCGGCGGCGCCAACCCCTACGCCTTCGTGAACACCGGCGGCACCCTGGGTACGGACGCCATCCGGGTCATGATCATCTACCGTACCGGCATCCTCTCGCCCGTGGGCGCGGCGCTGGTCGACCTCGATTCGATCCACAACCGGCCGCCCACCGCCCAGACGTTCGACGTCGTCGATGCGACGAACCCGGCGTTCGGCGAGCGCTTCACCGTCATCCCCAACCACTTCAAGTCGAAGGGTTGCGACGCCTCGGCCACCGGCGCCGACGCCGACACCGGGGACGGGCAGAGCTGCTACAACGGCCGGCGGACGGCCCAGGCCACCCGCCTGCTCACCTGGATCACCAGCACCGTGCTGTCGGCGGCGGGCGATCCGGACGTGCTCCTGCTCGGCGACTTCAACTCCTACGCCCAGGAGAACCCGATCACGACCCTCGCGGCCGGCGGCTACACCGACATACAGACCGCGCTTCTCGGTGCGAACGCCTACTCCTACCTCTTCGACGGCCAGTTGGGCCACTTGGACTACGCGCTCGCCAGCACCAGCCTGTTCGCCCAGGTCTCGGGCGTCGGCGCCTGGCACATCAACGCGGACGAGGCGAGCCTGTTCGACTACAGCGACGAGATCAGGGACGTCGGCGAGGCCGCTTTCGAGGAGAAGCCGGACGGCTCCGCCCTGGTGCCGCCGCGCGTCCTCTTCCAGCCGGCTTCGCCCTACCGGGCCGCCGACCACGACCCCGTGATCGTCGGGATCTTCCAGATCGCCGACCTGTCGGTGACCAAGGAGGACAATCCCGACCCGGTGACGGCCGGCACGAACCTGACCTACACGATCACCGTCAGCAACGCCGGTCCGGACGCGGCGGCCACCGCCTCCTGGAGCGACACGCTGCCGGCCGGGACGACCTTCGTCTCGCTGCCGGTGGTGGCGGGCTGGACGTGCACCACCCCGGCGGTGGGCGCGGGCGGCACGGTCTCCTGCTCCAACCCCTCGTTCGCGGTGGGCAGCGCGGCCTTCACGCTCACCGTGGCCGTGGCGCCGTCGGTCGCGGCCGGCACCGTGATCACCAACACGGCGACCGCTACCTCGGCCGCCGGCGACCCGACCCCGGGCAACGACAGCGGCACGGCGGCCACCACCGTGGGGGCCTCGGCCGACCTGTCGGTGACCAAGGTGGACACCCCGGACCCGGTGACCGCCGGCACGAACCTGACCTACACCATCACGGTGACCAACGCGGGGCCGAGCAACGCCGCCACCGTGAGCCTGTCGGACCCGCTGCCGGCCGGTACGACCTTCGTCTCGCTCACGGCTCCGGCTGGCTGGTCGTGCACCACCCCGGCGGTGGGCGCGGGCGGCACGGTCTCCTGCTCGTTCGCCTCCTTGCCGGCGGGCAGCGTGGTCTTCACGCTGACCGTGGCGGTTGCCCCGAGCACCGTGGCCGGCACCGTGATCTCGAACACCGCGACCGTCACCTCGGCGACCACCGACCCCACCCCGGCCAACGGGAGCGCCACGGCTACGACGACCGTCGGGGCGGGTAGTGCCGACCTCTCGGTGACCAAGTCCGGCACCGGGGCCGGACTTGCGGGGACCGACTACTCCTACACCATCACGGTGGCCAACGCCGGCCCGAGCGCCGCGGCCAGCGCTACCTGGACCGACACCCTGCCGGCGATGACCACCTTCGTCTCGCTCTCGTCCGTCGCCGGCTGGACCTGCACTACGCCCGCCGTCGGCTCCGGCGGCCTGATCTCGTGCAGCAACCCCTCGTTCGCTCCCGACCCGGGCGACACCTTCACCCTGGTCATCCACATCTCTTCCGGGTTCGGGACGGGCACGCTCAGCAACACGGCGGACGTGACCTCGACGACCCCCGACCCCGCCCCGGCCAACAACTCGGACACCGAGGCGACCGGCGTCGACGGTTCGGCCGACCTCGCGGTCACCAAGGTGGACTCGGTCGATCCCGTGCAGCCCGGCACCAACCTGGCCTACACGATCACGCTCACCAACAACGGCTCGAGCGACTCGACGTTCACCACCCTCTCCGACCCGCTGCCCGCCGGCACGACCTTCATCTCGTTCACGGCGGCGGCCGGCTTCACCTGCACGACGCCCGCGGTAGGCGGCACGGGCACGGTCTCCTGCTCCGGCGGCACGGTCCTCGCGGGTGCCTCGGCGGTATTCACCCTGACCGTTCAGGTCGGCGTCGGGGTGGCTCCCGGCACGGTGCTCACCAACACCGCCACGGCCGACGGTCCGTTCATCGACCCGAACAGCGGCAACGACGCCGGCACCGCCACCACGACGGTCGGGGCCGGCAGCGCCGACCTCTCCATCGCCAAGGTGGACACGCCGGACCCGGTCAACACCGGGGCCAACCTCACCTACACGATCACGGCGACCAACGCGGGTCCGAGCGACGCCGCGACCGCCGCCGTGAGCGACACGCTGCCCGCCGGCACGACCTTCGTCTCGCTGTCCGCGCCGGCCGGCTGGACCTGCACGACCCCCGCCGTCGGCTCCGGCGGCACGGTCTCGTGCTCCATCCCCTCCTTCACCGTGGGCAGCGCGGTCTTCACCCTGACGGTCCAGGTCGCGCCCACCGTGGCCGGCGGCACCGTGCTCGCCAACACCGCCTCCATCACCTCGGCGACCGCCGATCCCAACCCCGGCAGCGAGAGCGCCACGACGTCGACCAACGTGCTCTCGCCGGCCACGCTCTCCGGCACCAAGTCGGTCGCCGGCGACTTCGCTCCGAACGGCGCGATCACCTACACGATCGTGCTCTCGAACTCCGGCCCCAGCACCCAGGGGGACAACCCGGGCGACGAGCTGACCGACGTCCTGCCGCCCGGCCTCGCCCTGATCTCGGCCTCGTCCAACGCCGGCTCCATCGCCGCGGGGAACAATACGGTCACCTGGAACGGTTCGCTGGCCGCCGGCGCCTCGGTGACGATCACCATCCAGGCGGGGATCAGCGCCAGCGCCGCCCCAGGGACGACCATCTCCAACCAGGCGACCTTCCTCTACGACGCCAACGGCGACGGCCTCAACGAGGCGGCCGGAGTCACCGACGCCCCGGGCGGCACCGCCAACGACCCCACCAACTTCGTGGTGGGCGGCGGCGAGGAGCCGCAGGAGATCCCGACCCTCGACACGATCGGGCTGGCTCTCCTGGCGGTGATCCTGGCGCTGGGCGGCATGGCCATGCTGCGGCGGAGGCGGAACGCCTAGACACCCTTCGGGGCTTCGCCCCGCAGGGCCCTCACCACCCCGACCCTCCTCTCCCAGACCGGGAGAGGAGGGAGCCTTGATCCTGAAAATGTTTGTTTTCCCCGGACGGCGGCTCGTTGTCCGGGGATTCAGCGCGTCTGCGCGGACGACGGCTCGTCGTCTCGGGATTCGAGGCGTTCCAAGCAGGCGGCAGCTCGTTGTCTAGGGATTCGAGGCGTTGTCCGCGGATTACGGCTCGCCGTCTGGAGATTCAGCGCGGATCCGCGGACGCCGGCTCGCCGTCCAAGGATCCGAGCCGACGTCCGCATCGGCGACCCGTCGTCCAGGAATCCAAGCCGTCCTCCGCAAACGACGGCCCGTCGTCCCGGTATCCAATGTGTCGTCCCGGTATCCAAAGCGTCGTCCAGGGATTCAAGCCGCCATCCGCAAACAATCCGTCTGAAGCTCCCTCCTCTCCCGGGGGAAGGGAGGGAGGAGGGAGAGGAGGGTCGGGGTGGTGAGGGCCCCCGAGGAGCGAAGCCCCGAGGGCACAAGATCTCCGGCCTGAGCTGCCGTCAGGGCTCCTGCCTCAATGATCCTGCCTCACGGCTGCTGAAGAGCGCGCTTCTCCAGAGTCGCCTTCTCGATGATCACCGGCGTCTTGGGCTTGTGGAAGGCGACCTTGGCCTCGCCGAGGAACTGCTCGTCGACCTCCACGTTGCCGATCTTCTCGAGGACGTCCAGGCCCTCGATCAACTGGCCGAAGGCCGCGTACTTGCCATCGAGGTGGGGCCGCGGGGCGAGGGTGATGAAGAACTCGGTGCTGCCGCTGTCGGGATCCGTATCGCGGGCGAGGCCGACCGTCCCCGGGACGTAGGGGGCGGCGCCGAACTCGCCCTTGACCTTCGCACCCGCGGTGCCCTCGCCGTCGCCGCTCTGGATGACGTGCCCCTTGACCACGCGGTAGAACGGCTTGCCGTCGTAGAAGCCCTCCCGCACCAGCTTCTTGAACTGCCCGGTGGTGAGCGGCGTCTCCTTCTCATAGAAGCGGAACACCATCGTGCCCAGGCTGGTCTTGAGCACGCAGACCTCCTCCTCCGTGGGCACCGGGGCCGCACTGGGTGCCGGCACCTCGCTGGGTACCGGCTGGCTGGGCACCGGGGCCGGGGTCTGGCCGAGGGCCGGTACGGCGAGGACGGTGAGCAAGAGGGCGGCGAGCGTGAGCTGCTTCATGGGATTCCTCCAGTCGCAAGAACGGGAACACGGATATGATCCAACGCTGATCAGAAGAGATCCTAATGGACACGGCGACGCACGGCGAGAAGGGCTTCCTGGTGCGGCGCTGGCTGCCCTTCGGGGCGGCCCTCGCCGTGGCCCTCCTCCTCCGCCTGATCGCCCTCGGCGAGCGGCCCCTCCACCACGACGAAGGGGTGAACGCCTGGTTCCTCGGCAGCCTGCTCGACGGCTACCAGTGGAGCTACGACCCGGCGCGCTTCCACGGCCCCTTCCTCTACTTCTTCAGTCTGCCCTTCGCCCTGCTCCTCGGCGAGAGCGACGCCGCCCTGCGCCTGCCGGTGGCGCTGACCTCGGCGCTGACGCCGCTCCTGCTCCTCCCCCTGCGCCGCCGCCTCGGGGTGGCCGGGGTCACGGCGGCGGCCTGGCTCCTCGCCACCTCGCCCGCGCTCGTCTACTACGGCCGCGACCTGATCCACGAGACCTACCTCGCCGCGCTGACGGTGGCGCTCGTGGCACTGGCCTCGCGGTACCTGGAGACAAGAAGGGACGGCTTCCTGATCTCGGCGGCCGCCTGCCTGGGGCTGCTCGCCACGGTCAAGGAGACCTACGTGCTGACGCTCGCGACCCTCGGGGCGGCCGCCCTGCTGACCCGCTGGTGGACCGCGGGCGGCCTCGGCCTGCGCGAGCTCTGGCCGCTTCGTCTCGGCGCGGCCGGAACGGCCTGGAAGGCCGGCCTCGCCTTCGCCGTCCCCTACGTGCTCTTCTACACCTCCTTCTTCACCCACCCGGCCGGCCTCGCCGACTCGGTCCGCACCTTCCTGCTCTGGGGAGAGAAAGGTGTGGAGGGGGCGGAGCACGCCAAGCCCTGGGACTATTTCCCGCGGCTCCTGGGCAGCTTCGAGGGCACCGCCGTCGTCTGCGCCCTCCTGGGCGGCGCTCTCGCGATCCGCCGCCGGAACCCGTTCGGCACCTTCTGCGCCCTCTGGGCCGCCGGCCAGCTCGCCCTCTACTCCGCGATCCACTACAAGACCCCCTGGCTGGTGGTGAACGTCGTCGTCCCCGCAGCCCTGACGGGGGGAGCCCTCTTCCAAGAGCTCTTCGAGAGGCCCGCGTGGCCCGCGGGCGGAGCCCTGAAGGCCGGGGTCGCCGCCGCCTTCGCCCTGGCGCTCGCCTGGAGCGGCTGGCGCGCCGTCGAGGTCGCGCTGCTGCGCTACGACGACGACCGCCTGGGGCTCGTCTACGCCCAGACCCACCGCGAGGCGAAAGACCTGCTGGCCTACGTCCGCGCCGAGACGGAAGGGCAGGATCGCTCCCTCAAGATCTACACCCGCCACGGCTGGCCGCTCCCCTGGTACCTCCGAGACCTGCCCGGCATGGCCTACCGCCTGGAGGTAGACGCCAACCCGGACGCCGACCTCCTCATCGTCGGGCCGCAACTGGAGGAGCAGGTGCGCTCCCGGTTGAAGGGGAAGTACCGGCGCAGCACGTTTCTGCTGCGGGTGCGGGAGCCGGTGGCGGTGTATGTGAACGAGGGGCTGTTGGGGAGGGGAGGGGGCGGCTCAGGCCGCGGTTCGACGGATCTCTAGGCTGTCGAGATCGATGACGGCGCCGACTCGAAGGAGGAAATCCATCCCGAGGATCCCTTGAATCGGGAATCCGTAGTCCATCGCACCCACCTGGACCTCGAATTCGCTCAACGCCATTTCACCGAGGGACACACTGTCGACGCGCTTTGAGAAGACGAACTCAGAACCGCCGACCCCGAGAATCCGGTAGAGCTGATCCTCGAGCCCGGGCTCTATACCGATTTGAAAGACTTCATCCGCGGAGAAGACCGAGGAGGCCGACCCGGTATCGAGAACCACGTCCTCCAGCAAACGCTGGCGTCCCCGGTAGCTCAGCAGGACAGTCACATACGGCATACGGCCCTGCAGCCGGATCTTCATCAAGCGGTTCGCAGTCCCAGCCAGTGGGATTCCAGGACATCGAGCTCGTCCCTGTCTGTGTGCACCACATACAACTCACGCCGAGGATCTTGGCGGTGGAGGTCTTTATAGCCGTCCATCGCGGACTTGGCTTCCTCGAAAGCCTGGACCACCGCGAGATCGTCCAGGACTCTCCTTCCCGCTGAGGAATGTGCCTCGACGGCCTCGACAAGGAGCCACTGATGGGGATTGAGCCGCCGAATCTCGTCCCACTGCATCAAACCTCCGTGAGTCTCCGGATCAGGGTACAGGGTCATGCCGGAGCGCGATTCGAAGTCTAGCACGGCGGCGCAGGACGCCCCTCACACGCAACCCTCTATAATCCCCTCAGTAGATACCCAAACGGGAGGCGTTCGATGCGTGGACGGCGCGGCTGGCGACGGGTGTACCTCGGGGTCCTCGGAGCGGCGGCTTGCTGCTTCGGGAGTGGCGGTGCCTGGGCGGATACCGTCAGGCCGCTGCCTTACGACCTCCTCTATGTGCGGGCCCCGTACTTCGGGGCCACCGCGGACCGGCCGAACAGCGTGTGGCCGGACACGGTGCGGCCTTTGACTCCCGACGCGGCGGCGCAGCTCGTGCTCTTGAAGCGGGACGGGACTCGCGAGGTGGTTTTTCCGCTGGAGAGGTACCGGGCGCAGGTGGATACGCCGCGCAGGAAGCCCCTGGCCGTGGGGGCGGTCGCGGACCCCAACGTGTCGTTCGACGGCCAGTGGGTCCTCTTCACCTGGTACCACGACCTGACGGTGGTCAACGATCAGCGGGGCGACTGGCCGGGGCCGTACCTCTCTCTCGCCGGGGCCGACCTCTACAAGCTGAACCTGGCGACCCGCGAGCTGGTCCGCCTCACGCGCCAGGAGCTCACTCCCAACACCGGCAACGGCGCCCGGTTCACCCGCGGCGACCTGGCGGGCAACCACCCGCGGATCGGCGTCTTCAACACCGGCGGCACGTGGGCTTCGGGCGGGCGGATCGTCTTCACCTCGAACCGCAACAACTTCCTGCCTCCCAAGGCGCTCGGCGGCGGCCAGCGGGTGCTTCAGCTCTTCACGATGGGCGACGACGGCAGCAATCCGGAGCAGATCGGCCACCTGAACCTCGCCATGGCCCTCCATCCCCAGACGCTCCTCGACGGCCGGGTCGCCTTCTCGAGTTGGGAGGAGCACGGCCTGCGCGACAGCCGCGAGTTCCCGCTCTGGGTGATCGGTCCCGACGGACGCGGCTGGATGAGCCTCTCCGGGTTCGCCGAAGGCGCGATCGTCCACCACTTCATGACCCAGATGCCGGGAGGCGACCTGGTCGTGGCGCGCTACTACAACTTCAACAACAACGGCTTCGGCGACCTGATCCGCTTCCCGTTGGATCCCCCGGGGCCGGACTTCGGCAGCCCGGACGCCACGTTCGCCGACGTGGGCGGCGTCATCCCCTTCGCGCGGGTGGGGCAGCGCTCGCTCACCCCGTTCACCACGCCGGACGACTTCCCGGCCCCCTGCCCGGGCTGGGAGACGAACCCCTACGGCTCCTCGGGCACCGAGGGGCCGGCGCCCTGCCCGGGCGAGGCTCGGCGCGGCAAGCTCACCCACCCGGCGGCCGCCCCGAGCGCGGTGGGCGACCCGGCGAAGGCGGACCTGCTCGCCGTCTACTCGCCGGGGCCGGCCAACCACAAGGGGGACTACGTCAACCAGGGGACGACCTTCCCCTGGTACCACGGCGAGATCGTGCTGATCGCGGACGGCGAGCCGGTCCCCATCCCGCCGGAGAGCGTGCCGGGCCGGCCGCCCCAGCTCGTCACTGTGGTCGCCGAGGACGGCTACAACCTGCAGTGGCCGCGGCCGGTCGTCTCCTGGCGGCAGCTCTACGGGGTGGCCGGGCCGGCCGGCTGGCCGGAGCTGTCCGACGTCAAGATCCGCGCCGAGCGGCTCACCCCGGGCGAGCCGTTCGGCCTGATCGGCAGCTCGTCGCTCCTCTGGCGGGACACCGCGGCGTCCGTCGGCCGCTTCTTCGAGGACAGGGACCCCTTCAACACCGGCGACGAGGCGCCCTTCCGCTGGGTGCGGCAGGGGAGCGACGCCGGGATCTACGGGGACGACGACGTGTGGGCCGTGCGGGTGCTCGCCCAGGCGCCTTCGACCGACCGCAGCTATCCCAACAACGGCCGCAAGTTCTTCGTCGTGGGCGGCGAGAGGATGCGGATCCTAGGGGAGATCCCGGTGCGCAAGCCGGGCGCGGCGCGGATCCTCCGGCCGGACGGCACGATGGAGGCGGACACCAGCTTCCTGGCCCGCGTCCCCGCCGACACCTCGTTCACCTTCCAGGCGCTCGACCGGCGGGGCATGGTGCTCAACATGGCCCAGACCTGGCACCAGGTGCGCCCCGGCGAGGCGCGCTACGACTGCGGCGGCTGCCACGGCCACAGCCGCGAGGCGCTCGACTTCGAGGTCACGGCGGCGGCGCGCCCGGACTACGCCATCCCCGACCTCGCGAGGAAGACCCCGCTGCTCACCCTGACCGCGGCGGGGCAGAGCGGGGTGCGCACCGTCGGTTCCCACCAGGTGGCGGTCGAGTACCGGCGCGACGTCGAGCCCATCTTCGAGGCGCGCTGCGGCTCGTGCCACGGGGGAGCGAGCCCGGCCGGCGGCCTGCCGCTCGCGCGCTCGGCTCCCCGCGTCGAGCGGGACGGCACCGCCTGGCCCGCCGCCTACTTCCGGCTGGTGCTGGACACCTTCGCCGAGCTCTCTCCGGAGCCGCCGGGTGGGCAGACGCAGTGGTTCGTGCCGCAGCTCACCCGCTACGTGCGCGGCTTTCAGTCCCGCCAGAGCCTGCTGCTGTGGCAGGTCTGGGGGGAGCGCCTGGACGGCCGCGGCAACGCGGACCGCGCGGACGACCTCGACTTCACGCCCTCGGCCGCGCACCCCGCGGGGGTCGGAGTGGCGGGGATGACGGCGGAGGAGAAGCTGACCCTCGCCCGCTGGGTCGACCTCGGCGCCCCCATCGACCTCGGCTCGCCCTGGGGCTTCCTGGAGGACGACCTGCGGCCGACCCTGGTGCTGCGTCCGTCGGTCACCCAGGCGCGGGGGGCGGGCGGCCTCGACGTCCTGGAGATCGCCGCCTTCGACGTCGAGAGCGGCGTGGTGCCGGCGAGCTTGAGCGTCATCTGCAATGTCGCGATCGGCCCCTTCGCCGCCGGGGCCAACCTCGCCGCCGGGCGGACGATCGACCCCGAGGGCTCCGTGCTCCGCCTCGTCCTGCCGAAGCGGGTGACACTGGGCCAGCGGCCGGTCTTCACCGTCACCGTGCGCGACGCCGCGGGGCACACCACCCGCATCGTCCGCGCGTTCAGCCCGCGGCCGCGCCGGTGATGGAGATGCCGGCCCGGGTCCGGTCTCTAGGAATGATCGCGCGCTGGAAGCCGGTCCACCTCGGGCACGCGGCGGTGCTCGAAGCGCTGGTCGAGCGGGCGGACCACGTCTCGATCGGCGTCGGCAGCTCGAACCGCTACGACCGCGAGAACCCGTTCACCGCCGCGGAGTCCATGGAGATGATCCGCCGCGTGCTTGGGGACCGCGGCGGCTACACCCTGGTCGAGGTGCCGGACCTCGGGCACGGGCCGCGCTGGCGGGCGATGGTCACGGAGCTCTTCGGGCCGCTCGACCTGTTCGTCACCGCCAACGCCTACGTGCGCGACCTGATGCGCGAGGTCTACCGGGTCGTCCACCCCGTGGGCCTCGTCCCCCCCGAGCGGCGCATACCGCTCGACGGCACCACGGTGAGGAAGGCCATGGCCAAAGGCGAGGGCTGGCGCGAGCTGGTGTCTCCCGAGGTCTCCGCCTACCTGGAGTCGGCGGGGCTCGCCGCCCGTTTCCGCCACGAGTTCGGCCTGGCCACCCTGGCGCTCGACCTGCCGCAGCCGATAGACTGACCCCCAATCTCTGATCGAGGAGGCCTGCATGTACTCGTGGGGTGAGGACACTTCGGACTGGCACGGCAGCGCCAGCTACAGCTTCAAGGAGACCGGCAAGGAGGAGCGGGTGGCGGCGGCCGCGGTGGCTGAGAAGGCCGGCCCCCGCTCGTACGCGCACCGCTCGGCCCCCAACCCGACGCTCATCGACCCGCACAAGCGGCTGGTCAGCCAGTCCACCCATCCGATCGTCGTGGCGGTGGACGTCACCGGCTCGATGGCCAACTGGCCGTTCGAGATCTTCGACCGCCTGCCGCTGCTCTACAACACCCTCTCGCAGTACAAGGAGGACGTGGAGATCTGCTTTGCCGCCATCGGCGACGCCGGGTTCGACCGCTGGCCGCTCCAGGTAACCGAGTTCGCCAAGGGCTACGACCTGGAGCAGCAGTTGAACGCCCTCTACGGCGAGGGGGGCGGCGGCGACTCTCCGGAGAGCTACGGCCTGTTTGCCTGGTGGGTGGCGAACCACGTCGAAACCCCGAACGCCAACTTCCCGTTCCTCATCGTGTTCGGCGACGCGCCGATGCACAAGGACATCCCGGCGGAGCAGATCGAGCAGCACCTCGGCGACAACCCCGCGGGCAAGGGGTCGTGGACCGACTGGCTGCGCAAGACGGCGCCGAAGCAGAGCCTCGACTCGCTCACCACCTGGCAGCAGGTGGCGGAGCGCTGGAACACCTGGTTCCTGCGCCGGCCGACCGGCCGCCGCGGCGACGAGGTGGACAAGCAGTGGGCGCACGCGATCGGCTCGAAGCACGTCTTCCACATCGACGACGAGCAGCGGGCGGTGGACTACGCGCTGGGGATCGTGGCGCGCGCCTGGGGGCATTTCGACGACTTCCAGGACAACATGCGGGCCCGCCAGGACGAAGGCAAGGTCAAGGAGGTGGCCGAGAAGGTGCGCGCCGAGGGGCCGAAGGTGCTGGCCTGCCCGGCTTGCGGTGCGAAGGTTCCGCCCGCGGCGTCCGGCCGCTTCACCTGCGCCTACTGCAACAACACGCTGGAGCTGTAGGGGGAGCGTGCGCGTCCGCGCGATCGTCACCGTACCCCCCTATGCCCGGTTCCTGCCGGAGGTGGCCGCCCACCCCCTGGTCTCGGGGCTGCGGCTCAACACGGTGATGCCGCTGGCCGAGCCGCCGCGCGAGGCGCTCGCCCGGCTCGCGGCCTTCGGGGTGCCGCTCTGGGTCGACTTGAAGGGGCGGCAGCTCCGGGTGGTGGAGGCCGCCGTCCCCCCCTTCACCGCGGTGCGGGTGAGCCGCAGGGTGACGCTGCGCACCCCGGCCGACGCCTTCTTCGGCGACGGCCGGGAGCACGCCCGCGTGCTGGCGGTCGATGGCGACCGGCTCATCCTCGAGGATGGCCCCCGGCGGGTGGTGGGGCCGGGCGAGTCGGTCAACATCCCCGATCCCTCGCTCGAGATCGAAGGCACGCTCACCGGCACCGACCGCGATTACCTGGCGGCGATGCGCGAGCTGGGCCTGAAACGGGTGCTTCTCTCGTTCGCCGAGCGGCCGGAGGACGCTGCCGAGGTGCGCGGGCTGCTCCCGGGCGCCGAGCTGCTCCTGAAGATCGAGTCGCAGCGCGGCCTCGCCTTCGCCCGCGCCCACGGCGCCGGCCACGGGCACCTGGTCGCGGCGCGGGGAGACCTCTTCGTCGAGGTCGTCAGGCCGCACCGCATCGTCGGCGCCCTGCGCGCGGTGCTCGCCGCGGACCCGGAGGCGATCGTTGCCAGCCGGCTCTTCCCCTCGCTCGCCCGCCACCCGGTCCCCGAGTCCGCCGAGATCGGCGACGCCGCCTTCCTGATGTCGCTCGGCTACCGCACCTTCCTCCTGGGCGACGAGGTCTGCCTGCAGCGGGATTCGGTGATCGCGGCGCTGGAGCTCCTGGGGGCGGTGGCGGGGGAGATGTGACTCCTTCCCCGGAGCTTTACCCAACAACCCCGGGGAAGGGAGAGGAAGGCGGACCTTATGGCTCTTGACAGAAGATCTGCTCGCCAGGCCGGCCGCAGTTGGGATCCCAGAAGCAGTGCTGATGGCCATTGGCGTCCAGGTGACAGACGTAAGCCTTTTCAATCGCGCCTGGCCAGCGCGACCCTGCCAGGCTCGACTTCCCGGCCATGAAGTTCGAGGTGCCGGGCAGATAGGTGTCGGCCATGCGGTCGCCGTCCGTGTCCACCAGCACAAAGCTGGCGGGCACCGGCGCGGTGGCCTTCCGCCAGGGCATCTTGACAGTACCCGGGAAACGCACCGCCACCGGGATTTCGAGCGCCTCCTTGCTCACCCGGCCCACGGGCTCGAAACGGACTTTCACGTTGAGCGCGAGAGGAGCGGTGAACCGTCCGCCGGTCTTGTTCTCGCGGGTGATCACCATCCGCGTGATCGGCTGGACGCCGTCGAGCGTGGCGGCGACAGTGAATTTGCCGCACTCGGTCTCGATGGGCGCGAGGCTCTTCAGCGACAGGGCACGGAACTGGATCCGGGTCCTCGCCACTCCCCGCTTGTTGAACGCCGCGTCGTCCAGGCGCTGGACGATGGTGTCGGTCGTTCCCAGGGCACCGGGGGTGCCGGTCACGATGGGCTCGCCCCGGAACGCCACCTTGCCGGTGAACGGAGACGAGCCGGGGCAGAAGAAGCCGGCGGGGATCGGCCTCTTCGCGAAATCGACGAAGGTCGAGCCGTCATCCGGCGTCGCCCAGATGTCGATCCCGTTCTGGACGACCCGGTCCGCCGCGAACACAGGCGCCACGAAGCTGGAGAGCAGAAGCGCGATTCCAACGATTCCCAAAGCACGCACTCGCATGAAAGCCTCCTTTTGGAGAGATGAAGTACCCTCCTAAAAGATTGCGGTGCGGCGGAGCGAGAAAAGCGCGCACAGCGGGATTCGGTGATCGCGGCGCTGGAGCTGCTGGCGAGTACACCGCCAACCTCAGTAGGAGGAAGGACGATGGGAGAGGGGGACAGGGGGTGAGGATCGGCCTCGCCCAGATCAACTCGCGGATCGGCGACTTCTCCGGCAACCGGCGGCGGATCTTGGCCGCGGTCGAGGCGGCGCGGGGGGCGGACCTGGTGGTGCTGCCGGAGATGGTGGTGACCGGCTATCCACCTCGCGACCTGCTGCTCGACCCGGAATTCGTGGATCTCGCCGTCCGGACCACGGAGGAGGTCGCGGGCGACCTGGCCGGGGGGCCGCCGGTCGTGCTCGGCACGATCGCCCGCTCCGGGTCCGCCACCCCGGGCCATCCGGGCCTCTGGAACGTCGCCGCCCTTCTGAAGGACGGGCAGGTGGCGGCGGTGACCGCGAAGCGGCTGCTTCCGGCCTACGACGTCTTCCACGAGCCGCGCTGGTTCGTCCCCGGAGGTCCCGGCGTCCCGTTCGAGGGGATCGGGATGCTGGTCTGCGAGGACCTCTGGGACGAGGGCTATCCCGTGCACCCTCCCGGCGAGCTGATTGCCGCCGGGGCGCAGGTGCTGATCGCGATCTCCTCTTCCCCTTATCGTCGAGGGATCGGCGAGCGGCGCCTCCATCACGCCCGCCGGCCCGGGGTGCCGGTCGTCTACGTCAACGCCGTGGGGGCCAACGACGAGCTGATCTTCGACGGTGGCAGCTTCGTGGTGGGGACGGGGGGAGAGGTGATCGCCCGGCTGCCCCGGTTCCGGGAGGCGGTCGAAGTCGTTGACCTGGAGACCGGTGGAGGTCTGGCGAGGGAGATGGGCTCCGAGGAGGAGCTGTTCGCGGCGCTGGTGCTCGGGGTGCGCGACTTCGTGGGGAAGAACGGGCTGCGGCGGGTCTTCCTCGGCCTCTCCGGCGGGGTGGACTCGGCGCTCGTCGCCTGCCTCGCCGCCGCGGCGCTGGGGCCGCAGGCGGTCACCGCGATCGCCCTCCCCTCGCGCCACACCGACCCGCGCTCGACGGCGGCGGCCCGCGAGCTGGCCGAGACCCTGGGGATCGACTTCGAGGAGGTGCCGATCGAGCCGCTCCACGCTGCGGCGGAAAGTGTGGTCGCGCCGCTCCTCGACGAGGAGGGCACTACGGCCGAGAACCTCCAGGCCCGGCTGCGCGCCCTCATCCTCACCGCCTACGTCAACCGCCGAGGCGGCCTGCTGCTCAACACGAGCAACAAGACCGAGCTGTCGCTCGGCTACGGCACCACTTACGGCGACCTCGCCGGCACCCTGTCGCCGATCGGCGATCTGCCCAAGCCTGCCGTCTACGCCCTGGCCAACTGGGTAGCCGAGCACCGCGTCCCGATCCCCCGCTTCATCCTGGAACGCCCGCCGACCGCCGAGCTGCGCCCGGAGCAGGTCGACCCCTTCGATTACCCGATCGTCGCTCCGGCCGTCGAATCGCTCGTCCAGGGCCAGCCTACGGACGGCGCGGACCGCTGGCGCCGTTCGCTCCGTGCCGCCGAGCACAAGCGCTGGCAGCACGGAGTCGTCCTCAAGGTGAGCGAGCGGGCTTTCGGCACGGGCCGCATGGTGCCGATCACCCGCGGGGGTTAGGCCCCCGCGGTCGAGCTCCGCCTCCAGGCGCGACTCCAGAGCGTGCAGCGTCCCGATCATCAGGAAGGGCATCGGGACGGGTGGTACTATTGCGTCCGTGAACGTGGCACGCCGTACCCTGGGATGTTGGCTGCTCGCGGCCTTCCTGGAGCGGGGCTGCGAGACCGCGCCGCGCCTGCCGCGCCGGGTGATGAGCATCCGGCCGCTGACGCCTCGGGAGCTGGCGGAGCTCAACCCGCTCGCCGCGTCTCTCGTCTCGCTGTCGAACCTCCTGCCCTTGCCGCGGCAGGCTTCCCGCCGCCCTCTGTACGAGGTGTAGGCGCTCCTTGACACCCCCCGGAGCCGGCCATAGGCTCTAAGGGCCTGTTCATCAACGTTTCACAGCCCGAGGTAAGGCCATGGGTCTCAGAGAAGTCCTCAGCAAGATGAAGCTCGTGGAGATGGATGCGCCCCCGGAGGCCGAGGCGCCGGAGACGGATTTCATGGGCAGATCGTCGGCGTCCGGCAGCGTTCCCGGGCCGCCGACCGACATCCGGGACCTCCTGGGAGCGCTCCCGGAGCCGCAGGCGATCGACGAGGCGAAGCTCGCCGCCGAGTCGGGCGACAGCGACGAGATCCCCGACTTCCCGGCCGTCTACAGCGCCTCGGGGATCATCGATCCGCCGCATGGTTACAGCGCCTACAAGGTGCTCGAGATCTTCTCCTCGCCCGGCTTTTCGGCCCTCGACATGCGGGCCAAGGCCGCGGCGTTCACCGGGTTCCTCAACATGAACCCGTCGGGCCCGGTGCCGGTCACCGACATCGTGCAGGACGCCGTCAAGCGCGACCAGGCGCTCGACAAGTTCGAGGAGTTCCTGCGCAGCAAGCTCGTCTCGCACTCCGAGCGGATCGAAAAGGAAAACGCCGCGTTGCAGGCCGAGGTCGACGAGCTGACCCGGCGCAACCGGGAGAAGATGGAGGCCAACCGCATCTCGCTCGAGACCGAGCAGGCGCGCCTCGCGCGCTGGCAGGTCTTGAAGCGGACCGAGGAGCGCAAGCTCTTCGACGCGGTCAACCCTTTCGTCGAGTCGAACCCGATCTCGACGGCGGATTCGTCCCGGCCGTCGCCGTCCCCCAGCCCCCCCGCCGCTCCCGAGAGCGGTCAGTCCTAGGTTGCCGCCCGCGTTCCGAGGAGGGAAGCCATGTTTCAACGTCTCGCCCGAGTCTTCAAGTCGTGGATCGGCTACTTCATCTCTTTCGCCGAGGACCCGGAGGTCATGCTCCAGGAGTCGATCGAGGAGATGCGCAACACCCTGCCCAAGCTGAACCAGATCCTGGTCACCACCCGCGCCACCGTCATCCGGCTGGAGCAGGCGAAGGAGGAGCTGGAGAGGAAGGAAAAGCAGCTCGTCAACTCGATCAAGGCCGCGCTGACCGAGGGGAGCCCCGAGTCGCGCCGCATCGCCGAGGACGACGCCTCGACCCTGCAGCAGCTCCGCCATGAGCTGGCGGCGACCAACGACCAGCTCACCGCGTCCGCCACCGCTTTCCAGAACGCCCAGATCACGGTCGATGATCTGAAAACCAAGCTGCGCAACAAGATCGAGCAGAGCCGGAAGGCCATCCAGGAGTCGAAGAAGGCGGCGACCATGAAGCAGGCCGCCTCGGCGCTCGCCGAGCTCGATGCCTACGGCGTCGGCGCCACCAACGACAAGTACCTGGAGGAGATCAAGCAGCGCTCGGCCGAGGCCAAGGCCTCCGTAGAGGTGGCGACCGGCGGCCTCGACGTCGAGCGCATCAAGAACGAGCGCAAGGCGCGCCAGCTCCAGGCGCAGAGCGTGCTTGCCGAGTTCGAGGTGGAGATGGGCTTGAAGAAGCCCGACGCCGTGCGCGAGGCCGCTCCGTTCCCAACCCAGGCGGCCAGCCAGGCGACCGCCCAGAAGCTGCCGGAAGGCGGGTAGCCGGACGTGACCTCGCCGCCCCCGACGATGAACCCGACGATGAGCCCGTCGATGGCAGCTGCTCCGCTCCCGGGCCTTTTCCTCGACGCGCTCCCACCCTGGGCCATGGAGCTGGTCCGCGCCGTCACGGCCAAGCAGGCGAACACCTTCGTCATCCACGGCGTGCCGGCCGACCTGGTGCCGGTGCGCGGGCCCTCAGGCCTCACCTTCTTCTCGCTCGACGACTTCCTCGTCCAGCAGCTCTTCGCCGGCTGGCCTTCGATCGTCACCTACAACCGCGCCGAGGGGCTGGGCTTCGCCACGGTCGCGGCGCGCACCCACTTCCAGGAGCGCCTGCGCGCTTACGACTCCGTGCACGGCACCCGCTGGGCGGAGGGCCTGCCGCGAGACGCCGCCAACTGCCTGGCCCTCCTCGACTCCTACTTCCGCCACTGCGCCTGCCTGCAGCCGGCGCGGCCGGTCGTCCTCCTGCTCCCCTTCGCCGAGACGATCGTACCCGCGGCCGACGTGGCCTACAGGACGCCGGAGGACCGCGCCGTGCTGGTCTACCTGCGCAAGTGGTCGCAGGACCCGGTGCTCCTCGCCAAGAACATGGTCGTCGTTCTGGTCACCGAGAGCCTTTCGGAGCTCGACCCCAAGCTGCTGCGTTCGAACGCTACCCGCGAGGTCGAGATCGTGCGCCCCGACCAGCCCGAGCGCCTGACCTACTTGGAAGCGGTGCGCTCGCCCGATTGGTACACGGCGAAGTCCGAGCTCCCCGCGCCGCGTCTGGCCGAGATGACGGCCGGCATGACCCGCGTGCAGCTCGGCCAGCTCCTGGACGGCACCGACGCCGAGGGCACCCGCTTGAGCCGCGACCGGGTGCGCACAGCGAAGAAGGAGGTCATCGAGACCGAGGGGCTGGGCCTCCTGGAGTACGTCGAGCCCAAGTACGACCTCTCGATGGTCGCAGGCATGCCGGTGGTCAAGGACCGCCTGCGCCGCGCCGCCCGGGCGATCGCCCGGGGCAACCCGGCGGCCGTGCCCATGGGGTATCTCGTCTGCGGCCCGGTGGGGAGCGCCAAGACCTTCCTCGTCGAGTGCTTCGCCAACGAGATCGGCTTCCCCTGCGTCAAGCTGAAGAACTTCCGCTCCATGTGGGTGGGCTCGACCGAGTCGAACCTCGAGCGCATCCTGAAGATCCTCGCCTCTCTCACCCCGGTGGGTGTCGTCGTCGACGAGGCCGACGCCGCCCTCGGCAACCGCGAGCAGCAGGGGGACTCCGGCACCCAGAACCGCGTCTTCGCGCAGATCGCCGCCTTCATGGGCGACACCCGCTACCGCGGCCGCATCCTCTGGTTCCTCATCACCGCCCGCCCCGACCTGCTGCCGATCGACCTGAAGCGCCAAGGCCGGGCCGAGGAGCACATCCCGCTCTTCTACCCGGAGACGGCGGCCGAGTACGACGAGATCTACCGCGTGATGTTGAAGAAGCTGGGTCTGAAGACGTCGGTCGCCAACCTCTCCGAGGTGGCGACCGAGGAGCAGTACCTCGGCCTCTCGGGGTCGGACCTCGAAGCCGTGCTGGTGCGTGCCGTGCTCGAAGCCGAGGCCGCCGAGTCGTCCGAGGTGACCGCCGAGCATCTGAAAAGGGCGTTCGCCGACTTCATCCCGCCGGTCAACACCCGCGAGCGCGAGATGCAGATCCTCTGCGCCGTCCTGGAGTCGACCAGCCGCGAGCTGCTCCCCGAGCGCTTCCGCTCGCTCGACCGCGGCGACATTCAGGCCCGGGTGAGCGAGATCAAGCGGGAGCTGCGGCTGCTGTGACGTGAGTGCCCGACCTCTGTGTAAACCCCTGATTCTCCGGAAAGCTGATCCATGACCCATAGAACCCGTTCGCTCTGTCTTGCCCTCCTCGCCCTCACGGCGCTCGCCGCAGGCCTGCTGCCGGCGCAGCAGGCGCCCAACAAGAAGCTGATCATCCTGGGCTTCGACGGCGTCGACGCCAAGCTGACCCGGCAATGGATGGACGAGGGCAAGCTGCCGAACCTTGCCAAGCTGCGCGCCCAGGGGGCCTTCGCCCCCCTGCTGCCGACGATCCCGTCGCAGACCCCGGTCTCCTGGTCGACCTTCTCGACCGGTCTGAACCCGGGGCGGCACGGCGTCTTCGACTTCCTGAAGCGCGACCCGAAGACCTACGTGCCGGCCTTCGCGGCGGCCGAGGAGGGCAAGGAGCCCTTCCTCTGGGGGGAGAACAACCGCTGGGTCCTGGGGGCGATCGGTACCGTCGCCGCCGCCCTGCTGCTCCTGCTGCTCCTGAAGCTCTTCCGGGTGCGCACGAAGGTCGCCGCGGCCGTGGCCGTGGTCCTCGGGGTGGCGGCGGGCGTGGGAGTGGGGGTCGCGGCGGCCCGATTGCTGCCCGTGTCGCGGCCGATCGCGATCAGCAGCCAGCGCGGCGACACCTTCTGGGCACTGCTCGGCAAGTCGGGCAAGCGGGTGATCGTCAACCGCGTGCCGGTCACTTTCCCGCCCAAGGGCTACGACAACGGCAAGCTGCTCTCCGGCCTCGGCGTCCCGGACATCTCGAAGCGCATCGGCAAGCCGTTCTACTTCACCTCCGAGCTGTTCTTCACCCCCAAGGGAGGCGGCGACTTCTCCCTCGAGGTCGTCGAGCTGGTCGACAACCGCGGGGTGATCGAGACCGAGATCCAGGGGCCGCCGAACGACCTGTTCCCGGAAGCCAGCAAGTACATCACCATCCCGATGACCTTGACCGTGCCCGACGACCGCTCCCATCTGCGCGTCGAGGTCAGCGGCAACGACCTCCAGCTGAAGGTCGGGGAATGGAGCGACTGGGTACGCTTCACCTTCCCCTTCAACTCGCTGATCAAGGTGAAGGGCATCGGCCGGTTCCGCCTCCTCTCGCTCGACCCCGAGGTGCGGCTCTACCTGTCGCCCATCCAGCTCGACCCCGAGAACCTGCCGCCCGGCGTCGCCATCACCGCGCCGGACGACTACATCGCCGAGCTGACCCACGACAACGGCCTGTTCAAGACCATGGGCTGGATGATCGACACCTGGTCGATCAGCAACGGCACGGTCGCCGAGGACGTGTTCCTGGAGGACGTCGACCTGACGGTCAAGAAGGAGCGTCAGATCCTGGATGGCCTGCTCGCCAAGGACGATTGGGACGTGCTGGTCCACTACTTCGAGTTCACCGACCGGGTGCAGCACATGATGTTCCGCTTCTTCGATCCCAAGCACCCGCTCTACACCGAGGAGGGGGCCGCCAAGTGGGGCGGCTCGATCCTCGCCTCCTACCAGACCATGGACCAGATCGTGGGCGACGTCATGCAGAAGGAGCCGGACGCGTCGATCATGATCGTCTCCGACCACGGCTTCGCCTCTTTCCGCCGCGGCATGAACTACAACACCTGGCTGGTGCAGAACGGCTTCATGACCCTGAACGGCCAGGACGCGAAGCGGATGAACCTGGAGGACCTGTTCGACCAGGGTGACTTCTTCGTCAACGTCGACTGGTCGAAGACCAAGGCTTACGCGCTGGGCCTGGGGCAGATCTACATCAACCAGAAGGGGCGCGAGGAGAAGGGGATCGTCCAGCCCGGCGCGGAGTACGAGGCCGTGGCCGCAGCGATCAAGGCCGGGCTCGAGGCGTTCGTCGACGCCGAGACCGGGGAGAAGCCGGTCGCCCACGTCTTCACCCGCGACGAGGCCTACAAGGGGGTCTACGACCCGGTGCTGATCCCCGACCTGATCCCCTCCAACAACGACGGCTACCGGGTCGGCTGGCAGGACAGCCTGGGCGGCATCGGCAAGGCGATCGTCGAGCCCAACACCGAGATCTGGAGCGGCGACCACTGCTCGGTCTACCCGCCTCTCGTCAAGGGCATCCTGTTCACCAACTTCAAGCTCAAGGCTCCCGAAGGGGCCTACATGGGCGACGTCATGCCCACCATCCTCGCCCTCTACGGCGTCAAGCCGACGACCAACCTGGACGGCCGGAGCCTGCTGCCCTAGTACGACGTCAGGTAACCGTCCGCTTCAAGGCCGCCTTCGCCCGCTCGCGCTCGTATCCGGTGCCGATCGAGCGGGCGGCCTTCAAGTAGGCGTCGCGCACCGGGCCGGAGAGGGTGTAGCGGCTGGCGGTCGCGACCAGAAGCTCCGCGCGCTCGAATCCTGAGCGGAGCTTCCCGGCGGACTGGAGCACCGCCATCAACGCCTCGGGGGAAAGGTCACCCCGCTCGACGAGGGCGGAGAGGGCGCGCCTGCAATCGTGATCGCCGTCGATGGCTTCCGCCGCCTCGGCGTAGACTCGGGCGGCGGCCCCGGCCGGCGCCTGGGACTCGGCCGCGGCGATCAAGGCCTCGGCCAGGATGTAGCCCGACTTGATCTCCCGGCCCGCCTGGGCCAGGGCACGCTGGAGGATGCCCGGCGTGAGGCCGCGATAAGCGAAGAGCCTGCTGAGATAGACCTTTTTCCCGTAATCGTCGGGCAGCGCCGAGATTTCCGCCAAGACCCCCTCAGGACCCTTGTGCTTCAGGAACCACGCGAAACGCATCTCGGCGTCATACCCGGTGCCACGGACGAACACGAGGAGCGTGTCCTCGAGCCACCGGTGGCCCGCGGCGTCGAAAGCCCGCTCGCGGCCGTCGACCAGAAAGCGATAGACGGGACGGCCACCCTTCCCGGCCGTGACGACGAGGCGCTTCTCGGTTCTGCCATCCTCCTGCTCGATCCGCATCGTGGAGCTTGGAGCGAGGTGGGCGATGCGGGTCCAGTCCGCGGTGAGCTTGACCTCGCCCCGGGTCTCGATGCGAAGCTTCCAGTCGTCTTCCCTCTGCTCGAAGGTCTGGCTGTTCCGGCTGTCGAAGATCGAGAGACC
>Ga0190265_10000718_pt1 | contig 22303 bp, 10 predicted proteins | sample Popmic124T_FD_133135 | JGI IMG/M metagenome (GOLD analysis project Ga0190265, IMG submission 133135) | Populus adjacent soil microbial communities from riparian zone of Indian Creek, Utah, USA - 124 T | ecosystem: Environmental > Terrestrial > Soil > Riparian zone | place: USA: Utah | collected...
TCAGGCAAGACGTCACTTTTGAGAAGGTTGCTGGTCGACGTGGGCAGCATGGTCCCAGAGTGGATGACCATCAGTGCGCGGCATGAGACGTTCGCAGCTCAAGAGATCGACTTCCAGGGAATCCGCCTGAGGGACACACCAGGCATCTCTCCGGACAGCTCGGACTCGCGTGGAAGGAAAAACACGGCGACAGCGTTGGAGGCGACCCGAGCCACAGACGTACTGGTCGTCGTGGTTTCTCCCCAGCTCTTGACCGGCGAGCGTGAGCTGGTGTCGACCGTGCTGGACGCACCTTGGCAGGAAGGGTCGCTTTGGTTCGTCATCTCTCGCTTTGACGAGGCAGGCGTGGATCCAGAAGGAGACCTCACAGGCTATCGACACCTCGCGGATCGGAAGCGCAACGAACTGATCGATGCGTTGAAGAGGACGCTCGGCAAAGATCTCTCCACGCGCGTTTTCGTGGCTGCGCCCGATCCGTACGGATTGGTCGGACCTGGACAGCAGCCAGACTCGTCCGTGTGGGATCCGTATCGGCCCTGGGATGGCATCGACGAGGTCGCCTCCGCACTCTCCGAGCTGAGCGGTTCCGCCGACTACCTGAGGCGCGGAGCAGCGGCGCGCTACTGGATGAACGAGGTGAAGCGCCAACTTGCCTACATCAGTGCCCAAGACTCGGAGATACTGAGCGCGGAACGACTCGCCGGAGAACAATCGAGCCGGGTCGACCAATGGACTGCCAGCCTCCACGAACTGCGATCCAGTGCTCGAAATGACTTGGCCGCTGCCGTCGGCGGAGTCGTCGATCAGGCGCTCATGTCAGCTGTGCTGACAGAGGAATCACTCAGGTCACGACTGACGGACGCCCTGGAGCAATGGCGATCCCGATACGAGGTCGAGTTGGATTCATTGATGCGAGACATCGAGATCCAGCTCGAACGGCAGCTCGAGCGACCGAGCTGGACGGAACTGGCAAGGTTGATCGATGGCCTCTCGGTGGGGCTTCCCGGCGAAGAACCCGATCCCGTTGGCAACGATTTTGGCAAGTACAAGACGCCCATCCTTGACTTGAACCAGGACCTCGCCACCGCTACGTCAAACCTGAAGAAGCTGTTCGAGACGACGGCAAGTGGGTCTTCGTCGGCATCGAGCGCCACGAAGGCGGCAAAGACTTCTGCGGCCGGCACGTTGTTCAAGAGCTTGGATGTGACGACGACGATCGCCCCGTTCGCCTTGGATGCGTTTGAACTGATCAGGTCCTTCAGCAAAGACAAGGCCGATGCCGCAGCATCGGCAAGCAGACGACTAAAAGTCGAACAAACGTTGGAAGATCTGAAGAACGACGTCGTGCGCGACGTCTCCAACACGTTTGACTCTCAGTCCGATCAGATGGGTGAGCTGCTGAGTGAGCTCAGTGCGAGCGTCCAGCAGCTTCAGCAGTCGCTCAGCATCAGGCGCGAGTTCTGCGACGCTGCGCGTCGAGACGCCGATGACCTCCTGGCCTCATCGCCGCCGTCCTGAACCTGTCGAATCTGCGGCGTGACGACGACTGGGCGGAGCTCAAAGCGAAATTGGCCGCGATGTCGCCTCAAGCTCAGCATCGAATCCGACGTGCCGCGCGTAGAGGAGGACTCCATCGTCGGATCTGACCTCGACCTGGAGCACGCTGGGCCCCAGGTACTCATCGAGTTCTGCAAAGCTCAGCGCCTCGCGCGAGCCTCGCAAAGTCCAGCGGCCGAGCGAGTCTTGACCGCGGAATCCTCTGCTCTCGCGCAACGACTGCTCGTGCTCCGGCGATGGCCAGATTCGAGCGGTGGCCTTGTCGTCTCCTCGATCGACCGGGTCCAGATCCGCCCAACTGAGTCGTGGTCCAACGAGATCGAGGGATCGAGCCAGTCCGCTGCCGGTTGGTGTGTAGAGGAAGACATCAGAATGGGCGCGGGTGAGGCCTACGTACAGCAAACGACGCTCCTCCGCGACGACTCGCTGCATCGAGTTCCCGAGAAGTCTGGTCAGGAACTACGCCGGGTGCACCAGTGGGAAGTCTCGATCGGGAGCGACCAGAATGACGGTGTCAGCCTCCAGACCCTTGGCCTGGTGGACGGTGGTGAAGTTGGCACTTCTCTCCCACATCGGGCGAAGGCGATATGCGTCCTGTCAGACCCTTGCCAGATCGCGCCCCAGGTGCGTGTCGTCCTGCCGAAACAGCACAAGCACGTCACCGCCACGCGTACGCAACGCATAACTGACAAGTGCGAACAACGTGCTGACATCCTTGGTCAGTGCATCCACTTTGAGCGGATCCCGCCCGCCCCAGCCGGTCGCATCGACGACGAGACCAGTTCCTTCGATCGCCGCAACTGCTCGATGAGACTCAACCAGCATGAGAGCGTTGGACCGATCGACGACCGACTTCGACGACCGGTAATTGCGTGTCAGTCCGAGTGACAGAGATGGGGCCTGAGCGAAGCGTTCGAACAACTCGAGGTCCGCACCCGCGAAACCGTTGATCGACTGCCAGTCGTCCCCACTCCAAACACTGCTAGCGAACCCTGTGACGACTCTCTCATCGCGTCAATCAGGTTCATGAACAAGGGTGAGAGGTCCTGCAGCTCGTCGACATGGAGAAAGCGAACCGCTCTGACATCACCACGCTGAGCTCCGCTCGAACGCGAGAACTTTCCTCCGCCAGATCGAACGATCCGCGCAGCTCGCGCCAGAATCCCGTCGAAATCATCAAGGTCGAGGCGCTCAAGCCGCGCCTCGTATCGGCCATAAGCGTCAACCGCTATGTCGATCCGCTCAGCACCCGACACGGCCACGTGCTGAGCAGCACCTTCTTCGAGCGTTTCGATCGTGTGCATCGACTTGCGTACAAGTCCTACGAAATTCTTGACAGCGACGTGGTAATCCCTGAGCCGGGCGTTCATGGAAGCCGCCAAGACCTGTTCGTCATCCATCGGTGGATCAAGGTTCAAGCCCGCCCGCTCGAGAGATGCCCTGAGCTGATCCGGGAAATCCCTGTCCTTGACGACATTCGGGTACAGAGCCAGGAACTGTGGGTCGCCGCTGAAATCGGACCAGAACTCAAGCTTTGCTGCCGTGCCTTGGTCGTACTTCACGTCCGCAGTCCGTCCGAAATACTCGATGACCAGCCGCGATTGCCCCTTGCTGTCGAGCACCGTGAAGTCCGGCTGGTACCAGAACGGTGCTGGTGCAAACCGTCGTTCGTACATCTACCTCACGCTGCGCCGAAACAACTCATTGGCGATCCGCACCTCGCCCTTGGACTTGTACCAGCGTCCATCGAAACCTTGACGTGGAGACGTGATCGCCTCGTCGTCTCCGCATCCCTCTTCGAGGTAGCTGAGCATGGCCTCATTGACAGCGGCTGGCCGCTCGACGTAGATCTCGTCAACGACGGCCCGTACGTGCTCAGCAAGGTTTCGATCCTCTCTCCCGTCGTCGATGATCAGCGTCTCCTGTGGATTCACGATCGCCCTTGCCAAGGCGTGAAAGGTCACGACGACCGGGAGCACTTGGTCGACCGGGATCAACGTGCGAAGACGAGCTTCAATCTGCTCGACGGCGAGTCTGTTGAACGCCACCAGCATGATCTGTTCAGGCGCCACGTGACAGTGGAGGTGAAGGAAAGCAGCCCTCGTCACCATGACACGAGTCTTGCCGCTTCCCGCACGCGCCCGAACATGGATGTCGCCGTCCACCGCGGCGACTGCAATGGCCTGGTCCTCATCAAGTGTCAAACGTGCGACCGACCTGGCCCATCCCTGAACGAAACGAACCCTCCGCGCCTCATAAGCTTCGCGAGGGACCGTCTCCGCGTGAGACCGGAACCACGACTCGGCTGCAAGAAAGTCCTCCTCCAGCACGACATCGAGGGTCTCGAGGCTGGCCTCAACTGCAGCCCGAGCCACTTCGATGTTCTCAAGGACTGTGTCCCGAAGGACGGCCAGCTTGCGGCGCACAGCTGCACGGACGAGTGTGTGGTCTACACCTGCCCAGGTCTCACCCGCTGCTTCGACCGCACACGCGATGAACAACTCGCCACGAGGACCCCACAGGTCTGTGAGCTCCTCCTCCGCGCGCCGACGCGCATGCTGAGCGCGCTGACGGTCTATGAGGGTTCTGTTGGGCGGATGCGCCAGTCCTTCGGCATCGCGTCTGTCATCCAGGAGGGAGCATGCGAACTCTGCAAGTGCCTCGAACAGCGCTTCGCCGTCCACGATCAGAACAGACCGTCGTCGCCCGGCTCCAACGGTGTCGATGTCCACCAGTCGGGGGGAGCGACGTCCTTCGTGACGTGGCCGGCCAGCTCGCTGCCACGCCTGATGAACGCGAGCCAAGGGATCGCGATCTCCGCCAGGGCAGCGCCACCGTGGTAGCCGGCGCTGCGTTTGGCGTAGCGAAGTCGCTCGCCGACTGCGGCAACAACGGCCCCGTCACCGAGCAGCACGCGAGCGCCTGACAGCCGGACCTCGTCATCCGCAACGTCCGCGGTGTCAGGGCGCCAGCGCCCACTGCCACCCGGCGCAGTCCTGAGCTCGCCAGGCTCGCGGTCGACCACGTGACCGTGATCGCTCGTCAGCACCACTGTTCGTCCGGCCGCGCGGGCGTGGTCCAGCAGCTGGCGCAGGTGGGTGACGGAGTCGACGTCCCACGGCGTAGACCCGGGCGCGCCTTTGCTCAAGCTGTCGTCGACAGCGTTCAGGACTACACCGACGACAGCCGCAGAGCCGTCGAGGATCGACTCACGCACCGGGCCAGCAACGTCGTGTCCAACTGCTGCGACCAGGTCTCCTTTGTGGAACAGCACACTCCTCGCCCCCGCCACGGCCGAGAACTGGGAGCGCTCAGTGCGTTGGTCCCCTCGCTGTCGCTTCCCTGTGAGCAGGCTTGTCCGAGACACCTCGGTCATCGTCGGCAGACCAGCGAGCAGACCCTTCCGTTCACCGTCCTCTACCACCTGCTCGACCCAGCCCAGGCGGATCACAGACTCGGCGATCTCCGTGGCCACGGCGGCTGACATGCCGTCGACCACCACGAGCAGCACGAGCTCGCCAAGCTCCGGCAGAAGACGAGCGAGCGCGTCCTCAACCGGAATCAGACCTCCGGGCCTCTGGTCTGAGCCGACAGCATGTGCCAGGTGAGCAGCCGCAGACTGGTCGATCAGGACGCGTCGAGCAGTTGCGATCTCGTGAACATCGGCCAGGTCCGAGGCTACTTCGGGATCCGCACAGCCGTTGGCGACCACCTGCCGCGCACGATCCACCCAGCCGCCGGTGTTGATCTGCCAGCTCAGCGCAGCGTCGAGGTTCGGCAACGACTGGGGATCGGTGGCCACCCACCGTGCCACACGGACGGCCATCTCCAGCGCCGAGACCACATCGGATCCATGTTCGGCAAGCCAGTGTCGACGCAGCGCCGCCAGCAGCTCGTCCGCCACGAGGAGCTCGCGACTCGAGGAGGCGGCCTTCTTGACAGCAGCACCGGCTCGACGGGAACGCGCGACGAATGACGCCTCCAGCACGTCGTTGTCACCCAACGCGTCTACGACCTCGAGCTCTTCTGCGATCGCCTCGACGCGCGCCATCACTCCGTCCAGCACCTGTGGGTCGAGTGCAGGCTGTCGCTGACGCCACGCGTCGACGAGTTGCCACCATGCGTCGATCTCTGGCTGCGTCGGTCGCCCGCCGAGTCTGGACTCGATGAGACCTCGCGCTCGACCGTCTGGCGTACCGTGAGCCTTGCGGGCAGTCAGTCCGAGCAGGATGCCGAGCGGGATCGCGTCAGTCCCCTCTCCTTGCAGCACGACGCGCAGGATCGCCCCGGCGCCTGGACCAGCCTTGTCCACCAACCAGGCAACCAAGTGGTCTCGCACAGCCGTCGGCAAGTCTCGAAGCGCGAGACCACCCTGCGGGTCTAGAGTCCACACGGTCAGACCCGCACCGTCGATTCGGTCAGCCTGCAACCCGAGCACGCTGACTGCCAGCTCACGCATGACGTGCTCGCGGGACAGCACTCCGGAGGGCGCCTGACGCCACGAAGGGCGTGGGGTGATCGCGAGAAGCTCACGGGCCAGCTGGCTGCCCTGACGTACAAGGCCGCTGTCCATCGGTGCAGTTGGTGACATGCCGAACGCCACTGACAACATCTCCCACACGTTTACTGTTACCGCCTGCTGCGACACGGCCTGTGCGAGGACGTCCCTGCCGAGGTCCGGCTCCGCGACGTCGGTGATGACGACGAGACGACCGTCAGACGAGGCCAGCAGCTCGCGGACCTCGAGACCCGACACCGCGACTCGAATCGGGACGTCGACGCCGTCGACCGAGATCGTCTGCGGTCCGTCCCACTCCGAAGCGCCTTCGACGATCAGAAGTCGTTCGGTCGCACGACCGCTCTCCCAGTGTCGCGCGATCGCCGTGTGAATGGCCCCAAGCCGAGCGGCGTCACTCATCGGACGGAGCCCACCAGATGGTCACCGCGCTCTCGCCGCTGTCGCGAATCTGCTTCGCCAGGTCGGCGAGGACTGCGTCGACTGCATCGACCGACGTGGTGACGCTCGTGGCCTGAGGTTTCGGGTGAGGAGTGGGTTCCGGCGTGACCACCAGCAGCTGACGCGCCTCTGTTCGCGTGGCGTCCAGCACTGGTATGAGCGCTGCGGCCAGCTCGTCACGCCCAGCGGTGTCGGCGAGCTTGGCGAGAATGGTCGTCGCCTCGTCCTTGCGCTGGTCGACGATCTGCCGTAGAGCGCGGATGGCCTCCCAGTCCTCCCCCACCAAAGCAGTTTTGATCGCCGCCGCCGTGTCGAGAGACCGCCGCGCCGCTGCGACGGTGGTCGTCCACGACGCGCCAGCGAGCAGCTCGACCACCCGAAGGTCGTCGACCTCGCTCGTCAAAGACCCGAGCAGGTCGCTCAGCTCGGTGGCGGTGCGTACACGGTCCGCGTCCTTCACGATCGCGAGGTCATCGGAGTGCTGCTCGAGCACTCGCACCAGATCACGTGACTTCTCGACGTCTCTGGTGGCCGCCTGCCTCACTGCCGTGACCAGGCGCCCCATGTTGGCCGCGCTCCGAAGATCGGCCACCTGCACGCCGAACAGCTCGCGAGCCGTGAACAGTCCGGCAGTCCAGGTCGACTCCTCAGGGAGCTCCGGCGATCGCAGCTCGAGGGCAGCTCCGGTGCGCTCGACGGGCGGCGACTCGATCTGCTGACCGTCTCGCCACCACGCCAGGTCCTCGAGCAGCGCCAACGTGTGGACCACCAGACCAGCGACGTGCGGTGCGAGACCACGCGAGTTGGGCTGGTCCAGATAGGAGAGGAGGCTTCCTACTGAAAACGTCGACTGCTGTCCGTCGGCCGCCGCACGTTGTGTGAGTCGCTGCAACCACGGGAAGGATGCCGCGCTGACGACGAGGTGGGTGTTGCCCTCGGACATCAGGCCCAGCTCGAGCGGTCCGACCACTCGCGCCACGAGACCTCGTTGAGCTTGCTCGACGGCCAGACGTCCGCCCGGAGCGGCGACCGCATCCATGACCAGCTCGAGCACCTTTCGCGCGTCTGCCGGGCGGATCTCGCTGCTGCCCGGCTCAAACCGAGGATGGTCCGGCCAGCTGAACGTGAAGGCCTGATCGAGCAGGTGCTTGAGCGCGTCGGCAAGGGTCGCTCCAACCGGCGCCTGCGGGATGAATCCCGACGCCAGAGTCAGGAACGGCAGATCGAGCGCCGTGGCGGTGTCTACGTCAGTGTCGGCCGGCGCGGCCGCACCGTACGCCTGCTTCAGGCAGTCGAGCAAACGGGCGCGCAGCTGAGTGCGACGCTGCGTCAGCTGGTTACGCACCTGCTCGCGGTCGGCCGCAGCCATGTCGTCGGCCGCTTCGCGGAACCGTGTGCCGTCCCCAGCGAACAGGTGGTTGAGCGCCACGAGGGTACCGAGGTCCTCGAGCCGCGGCTGGGTAAGGAACGCAGGCACCCAGAACAGCGTCTGACTCTCGACGCCCTTGGAGGCGATCTCGTCCACGCGCGACTTGTCGCTGAGAGGGCTCTGGTCGGCCGCGTCAAAGGGGTAGTCGACCACCACGCGCCACCGGCCTCCCTCTGCGACCAGCGTGGCCTCCGGCAGCTCGGCCGGGTCGCGCACGTTGCCGAACACCAGGTCGACGTCGACGCGCTTGCCGCGCCAGACCTGCACCACGCTCTGCGTGGCGTCGAAGGTCTCCTGCTCCTTGATCTGCAGCGACTCCCAGATGAGCTCCTTGAGCAACCGGCGCCGATTGCCCTCGTTGTCGACGTTGCGGACTCGTTCGAGCACCACGTCCGGATCGACGTCGATCAAGTCGACAGTGATGAACGGGTCGTCACCGTCGCCGACGGTGACCTCGCTGACTTGAGCCGCTACGGCCCGCATCTTCTGCAGCGCGAGTGCGACCTCCTGGCCCTGGAAGAAGGTCTTGATCGTGCCGTGGTTAAGCGCGCTCAGTCGGCCGGCGGTGAGCGAGGCAAGTGCCGGAACCTCGGGAGCGAGGGCCGAGATGATCAACGTCTTGACCAGGCGGTCGTCTACTCGGAACTGGTGCGACGCCTCGACCTGAGAGGCCTGCTCCTCGGTCAGCTGGTGAAGATCGAGCAGCGCCCGTCGCAGCTTGTTGTGGTACAGCCGTCGAGCAAGCTGGAACTTGTGACCGAGCTCGGGCGTGACGGCCTGGACGTCGGTGTCGACGACGACGTCGAACAGGTCACCCACGGGAACCAGGTCGCCTACCTGGAGCTCTTCGCGATTGTTGACCAGCAGCTGCAGCATCACCCGGAGCGCGGTGCGCTCGCGCTGCAGCGCCTGCGACAGCGACACGAGCGTGCTGACGAGCGCCGGGCTGAAGGGGTACGTGCGCCGGAACGACGCCTTGTCCGATCCGGTGCCGTCGTCGTCGACCTGCTGACCCGTGAGCAGCACGTCCATCGCGGATTCACTGGCGCCCAGCTGGTTGAACGCCTCGTCGATCTGCGCCTTGGCGGCCGCGTTCTTGGGACGCAGCAGGCGTCGTTCGACAATCACCGGGAGGTTTCGGTCCTCAAGACGGATGTCGTCGAACCGTCCCCGTGACCAGCTGAACACGTCATTGAACGCGGCGCGCTCGGCTCCGGGCACGTGGTTGCCGAGGAACTCCGCGATGTCTCGCTGCCGGGAGATCAAGCTGACCAGCGGCACGGCTCGTGCGGCGTCTTGGGACTCGACGAGCTTTGCCAGCTTCGCGCCCTCGGACGTCACAAACTCGCGGTTCTGCAGGTGCGAAGCCAACCAGAGGATGAGCTCGTCGAGGAACAGCACCACAGCGCCGTAGCCGAGCCCTTCGGCGTGCTGAGCGATGGCCGAGAGTCCGGTGTCCAGGTCGACATAGTCACTGTGAGACCCGAATGCCGGGAACATCGTGCTCACCAGCACGTTGACGAGCGCGGTTCGATCGACCTCCCCCTCGGGCATCGCTCGAGCCGCCTCGTAGCGGACTGCGTCCCACGTGCTAGTCGAGGCTCCGCCGCCCATACCGCCGAACCCGGAAGCTGGAGCGGTGGCCGTGCCACCGTTCAAGGTGTCGAAGAACCGCTCATCCCCGTCCTGCTGGCGGCGCAGATCGGCATTGGCCAGCAGGTCATCGCTACGGTGCACCGCGGGCAGAGCGACGTTCGGGTGCTCACGTCGGATCTGAGTGACATAGCCCTTGAGGATCGCCTCCTCCAGCGACGTGGCGCCGATCAGGTGATAGGTCAGTGTGAGCACCTTGACGTCGGCGAGCGCGGCGTCATGCTTGGCGATGACCGGCGCGAGCTCCTCGATCGAGCGTGCATCAGGATCGCGCCGCAGCACCTGATAGAGCACGCTCATGAAGTGGCTCTTGCCGGAGCCGAACGAGCCGTGCAGGAAGGCAGCGCGCGACCTGCCGTCGTCCACTGACAGCGCTACAGCTTCGAGCGCCTTGTCGAAGCACGTGGCCAGCTGCGGGGTCACAACGTACGTGCTCAAGGTGCGCTCGCGGTGCTCCACGCTGTCGGCGAGCCCGACCACGAAGTCGGAGGCCGACACCGCCTCTGGGATGTCGATGACGTCGCGCAACAAGGTCATGCGTTCTCCTTACGAGGACCGCGACCGCGGCCCGCCGGTTGGGGTCGCCAACGCGAGAGGTCACCACGGGTCGAGCCGAGTCGGGCCAGTGACTGCTCGAGCGTGGCCGTCACGGCCGCCGCGGGCGACTGCCCCATCTGCGGATCAACGTGGGAGTGCCATTGCCTGACCCACGGCTCGAGCTCCGCGACACCAGCCCACAGTGGGACCAGGCGATCGGCGTCCCATGCGTCGGCCGTCTGACGGTCGAGCGCGTACGTAGCGAGAGCGAGCGCCTGCTCGGCGTGATCCCAACCAGCCCATCCGAGGACGATGGTCGAGTCGGCTCCTCGCTCGGCACCCGGGTAGGAGATGAAGCGCTCCTTCGGCACGTCGAGCTTGCCGCGGTGCTTCCAGTACGACGACCTCACGAAGTCAGCTGGCTTGTACTTGGGCGGCACTGCGATGTCGAGCTGTTGCCCGGTGGTGTCCTCCTGGCGCTGAAGATCCCAGGTCTCCTCCCATGCCGCGCGGGCGCGCAGACCAGACTCCTTGTAGCGATGTGCTGCCAGAAACGGAACGTGCTCGTCAGCCAGCAGCTTGCTGAGCGCGACCGTGACCTCGACGTCGCGCTGACCTGACCATAGTCGAAGCACGTCGACGAATTCGTGGTTCGCCGCAAGGGCATCCGCGACCTGAGCGATCGACCGGATCCGCGGGCGACCCTGCGCAAACCAGAGATTGCGCGACTCGAGCCGGTCCAGCAGCCAGTCCCGCAACGCGGCGGTCTCCATCTGCTCCCACGTGTCCGACGCCCAACGCCGCTTACACTCAGGACGTTCGATCAGCTTGAGCGGTGCCTCTTGAAGTGCGTTGTGTCGCCGGAAGTAGACGTCTTGGTACTCCTCGGGCCAGTTCATGTCTGGACCGGTGAGCATTGTCGAGCGATGTCGCTCGAACCACGTCGTGGGCGGGGTGATGCCGCTGGTGACCATCCGGCCAATGAATATCTCGAACGCCCGCTCACCGAGGTCGAGCTCTATCGGATCGCCGTGGTACGTCAGGTCCTCGTCGATCAGGCCGTAGAGGTGGTATGTCGCCCAGTCGAGCTCCTCCTGCCAGAAGATCATCTGCCGCGTAAGCGACTCGTACCGCACGCGACCCGCATCGAGACGAGCGCGTGAAGGCGCGCCGCCTGCCGCAATCGCGGTCGGCGTCTCACGCGCTCGTTCCGTTTGCAGTCGATCCAACGTGCGACCGAAATCTGGCGCCAGGTCGACTGGGAGGGGGAAACTCTTGAGCTTAGTGCCTGTAAAGTCGTAGAAGTTTTCCCATTCGACTGTGGTTTGACGAGCGCCCTTCGGATCGACTGTGCTCCCCTTGTTGTGACTAACCTGTTTCAGCCAGAAACAAGCAGTCGAGGAATTGAGCAATGCTAGGAGCCCCAGCAACCAGTCTTCGGACGTCCCTTTGGCGAATTTGATCACCGGGGCAGACTGTTTGAATGCTTTACGCCCTCGCTCCAGGACGAAGTGGTTATGCGTCGCGACGGCGGCGAAGGTGATCGCGAGTGGCAATGATCCGTTGTCTGCCGGCAACTGGTGCCACTCCCACCACGATCGACCGTCCGAAGTGTAGGTACCACCCTTAAAGGTCGCGCGGCCTCCCAATTCTGCACGCAAGGGCCATAGCCACCGGTAGACGTTAGGGTGCGCCGACAAATCGACAAGTAGGTGGTCTTCCGTGTACGGGAAGATTGCAGGCGGCGAGTCGACAATTCGGTAATCACGCACCCGGTCCCCGACGCCCAGCGGCACCACGACGTCGTCCTCTAGTGCTTCTCGACGGACGACTTGTTCACTGATCGTCATTGCGTCATCCGCTCCCATAATCCCGAAGAACCCAATTCGCGATACGCAGCTGGCAAGTGTCTCCTGGCCGCTCAGGATCTCCATCACATCAGCAGATCCACCCCCGGACATCGCCCACGGATGCGATGTCAGCGAACTCCGTTCAACATCGGCGACCGACACGAATTCGTTCTCGAACCCAGATTCACCAAGATGGTCGACAATTGAACGCCATACAACGCCTTCTGCGGGTCTCACGGGCACCGAGGGTTCGCCGCGCACACCAAGCACCGCGCGCACGGTCCGTTTTTCTGGGTACCGGTTGCGGCCTGCAAGAATCACGGTTGGAGTGCCGTGCCCTGGGATGTAGGCGCCAGAGGAATCAATGACAAAATTCAAGTCACGACTCGCTAGGAACTGCTCCACGATCTTCTTTCCAAACTCCCGCTTCATGAAACTGTTCGAAGTGATCTGACCAACAAATCCAGACTGGTTGGTGTCGCTCGCAGCAAGCCGGAAGAAGAGTTCCATAAATGGCACCGACAACGCGTACTTTCCCGAGCAACTCGGATAAGCGAGCCGATAGGCAAGGTTGAGTGCCTTGTCTTTGACCGTTATATACGGCGGGTTTCCGACCACCGCGTGGTAGCGGCCTGGTTGCAAAATATCCGGGTGCTCGTCGAGGTCTTCTGACAAATACTGGTGCGCAGCGAGACCTTTGCCATCCTCAGTCTCGTACGGGAGTTCTTCCGCGAGGCCGCCCTGCTCCCAGAGCAGCGAGTCGCCCGTCGCGACATGCAGTCGGTAGCCAGGGGCCTGGGCGAGGGTTGTGACGTTTGAGGCTCGCATCGCCTCGACCGTGAGTCGGAACTTGGAAATGGCGGTAGCGAACGGGTTGACGTCGACTCCATGGACCGAGTCGAGCGCAGCCTGCACCCGTTCGCGCTGGTCCATTCCGGGCCGCGCGAGTGCCCACTGCTCGACCAGACGGTGAAACGCACCCAGCAAGAAGTGACCTGAACCGCATGTCGGATCAATTATGCGAAGGCCCTCGAGTCCGAACCTCTGGATCGCCGGGTCGAGCGTTAGGTCAAGGATGAGTTCCTCGACAAAGTCGGGAGTCTGGAGCAGAGCGAACTGCTTGCGCGCCGCTTCCGACATGTCCTGGTACAGGTCACCGAGGAAGCGGGTCGACAGGGCAGGGTCCGTCAGATCGTGCACCGGCGCCCCCGCGCCGACAGACTGCCGCCAGAACGCGATGAGCGACTCAGCGGCGTCTCCGTTGATCCGCAGGCGGTACAGCGGGTTGTGCCCCTCGTCGAACAGCGCAGCGACAGCCGGAAACGACCGCAGGTGCTCGAAACCTGCCAGAAGCCAGTCGGCGTCGTTCTGCAACGGGTGGGCAAGAAAATAGGAGCGCTGACGATCCACCGCGAGCGACGTACGCTGCCCCGGACCGGCCAACCACGGATCGCTCACCAGTCCGTTGTCTTCGCAGAACCGCACGAACACCGTGCCCAGCACCCACGCCACCGAAGCCTGGGTGACCTGGCTGTCCAACCACGCCGTATAGGCCGTCGCGGTGCGGCCTACAGCCGTCGCGGCGCCGTGCTCCGACCGGAGCCGAGCGTCCAGCTCTGGGGTCGAGGTGGCGGACGACCTCAGGTCGTCCTCGAGCGAGCGAACCTGCCTCTTCAGGTCCGCGAGCAAGGCAGAGGCGTCGACTGTCATGCAGGTCCTCTCTGGTGGTGCAGGGTGGATGAGCCGCGCACCCACGAGGTCGGCAGGTCGAGCCACTGGGCAGGAGCCGCGAGCGGGACTGCTGCTCCACCGAGGTCGGTGCCGCCGACGGTGGTCTGGACCGCCAGCAACCATCGTGCTGCCGGCCGGTCTGCGGACAGATCCGCGAGCGGTGCGAGCAGGTCGACGCAGCCGTAACGCGCGAGCACCTCACCGCCTGTGAGCAGCAGGGGGTGGTTGTCGTCTGCCAGGACTCCGACGACCTCAGTGGCAGAGGCGCGGACGATCACTGCCAACTGACGTCGTTCGGGTGTGCTTGGAGGCTGAGCGTCGACGTTGAGCACGAACCGCCAGTCACCGCCGCTCTCCTCGGCATCCCGCCGCAGGGTGTCGACCAGGCGCGCCGACAGGTCGACCACCGACACCGCATGCTGCTCGAAAAGCCGATGGGTGGCGGCAGCCATGTTGCGCTGAGCGACCCCGAGCGCCAAGAAGCCCGCTTCATCGACGCTGCGCTTCAGCGCTTGGTCGACGGCGGTGAGCGTCGCGGCCGATGTGTGGGCAGTGCTGGAGCCTGCGTGGGTCGCGGAGCGGGTCGCGGAGCGCGGCATGAACATCTCGTCGCGCCAGACAAGATCGAGGCCGGCCTCGTCGAGCAGCTTCTGCAGCTCGACGCGCTGCGGCAGCTCGCTCGCCCGTGGAAAGCGCGCCTTGATGCGGGCCTGGATGGTGCGCTCCGACACCGGTCCCCCGGTGACGAGGCTCGGAGCGCAGATTGCGACGGCGCGCTTGGCCGTGAGACCCACGGGGTAGACCTCACCTCGAGAGCTGACGGCGCTGTCGCCCTGGGAGGCGGTGGCGAGCTCGAGCAGGCGACGATCGTCGAGCCGTGCTGCCTGCTCCCCAGCCGCCGCTCGCACCTGGTCGAGACACGTGGCCGGAGCCGGCAGGTCGGACTGCTTGGCAAGTCGCTCGGCGACCTCCGACAAGGCGAACACCTCGTCCAGCACCCGGTCTGGTTCGTCCCATCCAGTCGTCCCAGCGACCAGACCCACGTCACCCGACTTCCGGTAGACCGCCAGCTGCTCTGACTCGAGGGAGTCAACCGCGAGTCTGACCAGGCCAAGAGACTGGAGCCGCGGGGCGTCGCCCAAACCGTGCGAGCCGCGCCGGACGCGAAGACGGTGGGCGAGCTCGTCGACTGTCGCCACCTCACCGATCTGCTCAAGGATGTCATTCACCTCGTCGACCAGTCGGACGACGTCTGTTCTCGCCTGTGGCGGGCTCTGCAGCGTGGCCCACGCTTCGCGGACCTCTGATTTGTCGACGCCGATCTCGTCCCCCACGTCCGCGAAACTGGGCCAGCCTTCGAGCGTCACGTTCGACTCGGGGTCTGGACGGCCGAGCATCAGGGTCACTGACCGCCGAGCGACACCGGCGGGAGACGTCTCGATCAGACGGGAAACGAGACCGTCGACGCTCTGGCGCGGAGTTTCCTCGGCGGCGCCAGTGAGTCGAGCGCGCCACGCCACTGCACGCGCCCGCAGCTCGTCTTTCACCGTCTGCGTCGCTCCTGGCACCCGTGACAGCTCGAGCGGATCCAGCTCGAGCAGATCGCCGACCGTCACGACCTGGTACTGCTCGAGCGCGGACAGCGCACGCGGAGAAAGGCCGGCCGACTCGAGCGGCGTCGAGAGGGTTGCCTCCTCCGCGCGACGATCAGCCTCATCCCGGTCACCGATCTCGATGGACTCGAAGGCTTGGTCCCAGGCTGCGGCCAGGTCAGTGGGAGTGTCATAACGCTGGGTTGCGTCCCGAGCCAGCGCCTTGCGCAACACGGGCGCGAGAGCATCCGCGACGCTCGGGTCGAGCAGTCGGAGGTCGATCGACACCTCGACGTCAAGCGTCGCAGGGTCAGACCGGGCGTCACCCCACTCGGGAAGTCGCCCGGTCGCCATCTCATGGAGCGTGACCGCCGCGGAGAAGAGCTCAGCGGCCGGGTCGTGCCTCCGCCGCTTCCCTGTGCCGAGGAACGGATCCCTGTAGCCCTGCGTTCCCGCGTTGACTTCGGTCGCATGTGCAGAGGCGAGTGAGAAGTCGAACAGCACAAGGTGCGGCTTGCCGTCCGTGGAACGGGTGCGAACACCCAGGTTGGCTGGCTTGATGTCACGGTGAGAGATGCCCGCCGTCTCAAGGAGAGCGACCGCCTCGAGCAGGTCGCGACCAAATCGACGCAGAAGATCAAGGTTGAGGCGGCCCGAACGCAGTCGGTCAGCCAGCGACTGGTCGCCTGCCTTCTCGATCAGCAGACACGTCCGCTCGCCGATCTGGAGCGGACCCTCGCGCAGCGCAGCCACCAAATGTGAGTTGGGCACCTTCGCCAGCACCTCTGCCTCGGCAGCCAGTCGGTCAGCATCTGTCTTGGCGACCTTCAGCACCAGCTCGGCTCCGTCTCGCTCCACCAGAAGCGCCACCGAGCTGGCCCCCTCCCCCAGGCGCCGACGGATGGTGAGGTGGCCGGCAACGACGGTCCCTGTCGGCGCATCGAGCACGTCCACCGCCTCAGCTGGCGAGGGTTCCGGCGCCGTGAGGTCGTCGATCGCCGCGTCGAGGTCGGCGAGCAGCTCAGTCATCGAAGGGGTGCGCTGGTCGACACGCAACGCAGTCGCCTGGAATATGAAGTCCTCAGAGGGCGCCGACACCGAGTCCAGGTCGGACGAGATCATCAAACCTTCCTCGTCGGCGAGCCGGACGGCGAGCGACTCCTGGTCGGTCGCCGGTGTCGATCCGCTGAGGACGAGGTAGGCCAGGACGCCGACCGAGAAGACGTCGGCCGCGCGCTTGTCCGTGCTCATGCCGCGCACGACCTCCGGGGCCATGAACGCGAGCGCCGTGGATGAGGCGTGGTCCGCCAGAGCCTCGGCGTGATGAGTGGTCGTCTGATCGGCGCCGACACGCCCGGCTGCCTGCCAGTCGCGCACCGCGAGCCGAGGCTGGCCCTCGACGTCGCGGATCGTGATGGCTCGGGGGCCGAGACCGCGGTGGGCGAGGCCGTGGTCGTGGGCGTACCGCATCACCTCGGCAAGCTGCCGAACGAGGTCGAGACGAATGTCCATGCCGACACTGGCGTTCTCCGCCATCCACGCGTCGAGGTCCCTCCGGCCTTCGAGATCCTTGTAGACGAGGGCACCCACGGCACCGTCGAGCTCCTCGAACTCCGTCGGGACCACCAGGCCCGGATGGTCCAGCCCTCCCAGCAGCTGAAACTCTCGAGAAGCTGCGTCGCGCAGCGTCTCGATCTCGCCGCGACCAGCACCAGGTGGTGCGAACCAGCGACGTACGCGAGCGCGTTGGTTCTCGAACGAGGCATGATGCGCCGGGCTGTCCTGCCAACCCCAGCCGGCGTCAAGCACGTCGTCCTCGAGCACCCACTGACCGACTCTGACCTCGCGCGGACGTTCTTTGAGACCGATCGAACCAAGCAGCCTCTCGATCGCCTTCGACTGCTGGGCGTCCACCGCCTTGCCACGCTGCGCGCTGGCGGTGAGTCCATCGGTGACGATGCGTCGAAGTCCGTTTCCCTGGGCGTCCTCCGCACCAAACACCTTGATCCTGATCGACTCGGGCAGCCCCTTGGCGTCGACCGACGTTCCGTGCAAGAACACGGACTCGGTGATCCACGGGATGTCGTACTGTCCCTTGACCTTCTTGGCTGCCGCTTGAAGATACGAGCGGAACACCTTCGCCTTGTGGTTCACCAGGTGGACCGGGTTCGTCCGCGTCATGGGCTTGGACCATCCCGGCTGCAGCTCATACCACGTGCGATCGAAACCGGATATGGTCCCCGACCAGCCCTTGAGCTCGACCATGTGGAGGCCGGACGGACCGATCACGAGCAGATCGACTTCGAACACCTGGCCATCGCCTGGAGACGTGAAGGTGAAGTTCGACCAGGCCCGGTAGGGCTCGGTATCGGGCAGCGCGTCGCGAACGTGCTCGAGACCCTGCCGCTCGTGCGCATGGGAGGAGGCCGTGACCTCGTGCCAGCGACCGGAGTCAGCCCGCACGTCGGCACCTCCGTCGCGGTGAATTCATGTGCTCACTCGACTTGCGAGACTACTAACGCAGCGAGCCCATGCGGGGCGCCGTCCGGCGAGACGTCCGTGCAGTCTGCGGTGAAAGTGACACCCGTGACCTCAGCCGGCACAGACTCAACCTTCGGAACGTCGAGTGCGGAGAAGATGCGCAGAGACTCGACCGCCTGCTGAGCGTCGAACGCACGGTCGACGTGGCGGTACCACTCAGCCCCAAGAGTCGCAGCCACGATCTCGTGGACTCGCATCTGTCGACTGGGGTCGCTAGCGAACAGCTCCTCGGCGTCACTGATCATCTGCTGCAGGCTCGTGCCGGCAAGGGTCTCCGTCGTCATGACCGACGCAACACTGGTCGTGGCCCCGACGACCGGAAGCAGCTGCTCCAACGAGAACATGTGCTTGCGCTGGGTGCGCGTCGTCGTCTTCACCTCGAGTCTGCTCCCCTGTGCGGCGTAGTCGAAGCGGTCGTCGACGTCGCTGTGCCACGAGTCGAGCATCTCCTCTGCGTCGGTGACGCTGCAGAGCACGAGCAGCTCGCCCCACAACCCGAGAACGCTGCTCCGCGGAGCAGCCGACGGGTCGAAAAGTCGAACGAGTCGACGCATCGCGATGCTGACCTGGCCGGGCTCAGGCGCGGGTCCGATCACGTCGATGACGTTGGCGACGACTGAGAGAAACGTGTCGAGGTACTCGAGCTCGCCGAGATTCAGCTGGACGAGCCCCCACTGGCCTTCCTCGACGGTTCCATCAAGGTGCCTGACGTGGAGCAAGGCACTCGGGTCGAGTGACACCCGCTGAAGCCTCGTCGGCGGCTCGGGAGCAGCGTCAAACGGGGTCAGCAGGACGATGGCCGCATCCTTCGCTCGGCCGATCTTGAACCCCGGCGCAGAGGTCACGTCGACGACGTCGAAGCCGACCTCGTCAGTTGCCTCGACTTTGTCGATGCACTCACGAAGCTCCGTCGTCGTGGTCATTCGTCCGCCTCGTACTGGAAGATCGCGGCGCCCGACAGCTCCTTGGGCACTCGGATCCTCAGACCCACCGCCTCCCAAGGCTGGTCGCCGTCCTGGTTCCTCACGTTGTGCAGCTGCACCGTGAGCGCAGAGTCGTCGCATGAGGCGCTGTCGCCCTCGTACCCAGCCTTCGGATTGCGACCCTGCGCAAGATCCACGCTGTCCTGGTCAGCCGAAAGCGTCCGTTTGCGATGCTCGAACCCATCCATCGAATAGACCGCGACCTCGAGCGTCGAGTCGTCGTCAAGGTGCGCCTGCATCACCAGCACGAGCTGCTGAAGGAGAATCACGTCGTCGACGTTCCCCTCCCACTCGACGAGCAGCTTCAGCACCTCAGCCATGGGAGCAAAGAACCGCTCGTTGCCCGGGTTGTCTCGAGGATCAGCAGGGTCGTGCTCAGTCTGAACCGAGTACTTCGCTCGAAGGAGATCGACAACGGCGCGATTCTTGGACGCGACGGACGATGAGAGCTTTCCGAGACGATCAATCGATGTCCATGAGCCGCCGCGAAACTTGTTGTGCAGGATCGGCAGCTTGATGACCGCCCGCCGCGTCGCCTTCATCGAGGCATCCAACAACATCCGGCGAGTCCACGTCTTGAGGTTAAGTCCCTCGTCCTGCGCCTTGATCATCTCAGAGCGAAGGTGCTCCTCATGATCAACGTAGTCACGATAGGAGCCCGCCAGGTCGGCGGACATCCACGCGTGACACAGATCCTTGTAAGAGTCTTTATAACCGAAGAACCTCGCTCGCTGCTGGATGGTGTCTGCGTTCCCCACACCCGCACCTCGTGGCATGTACGTGGTGGCGAGACCTTCGATCGTGTATCCGCGATCCAAGCTGTTGCCGCCGATGACGATCCATGCCGGAGCCTCGGACCAGTTGATCTCATCACTGTTCTCCGAGTTGACCAGTCGCACCCGCGTCGCCGCAATCCAGTGCGGGACTTCGGCGAGCGCGACGTCGAGGTCGGGCAGGACGCGACCACCCTTGCCGATGATCTTCCATGCCGGCTCGAAGTAGTCCTCAACCAGCTGCTCGCGGTCAAGCCCTCCAGACCTCAGCGTATGAGCCCATGCCTGGAGCAAAGAGTCCACAAAACCCTTAAATCGGGTGTGCGGGTCTTGCATGTGTGACGGATGCACGAGCATCGACAAGATCTCGTCATCCATGAGCGTCTTGGCGAGCAGGAAGTGGGCAAGCGCCTTCTGGAGTGACTCGGGGGGACCTGCTGCTGCTGGATCGAGAGCGGCCGCGACCTCGTCAGACCCCATGGGTGACACGAAGTCCTTCTGATCAGGTCCGAAGAACGCCCTGCCGCCGGTGTACCCAGCGCCAGGGGTCAGCACATTGACGAACTCCGGCGACAATGAGTCAGCAAGACTGATGAGGAGTGGGGCCTGCGGGGTCGCGGTGTACATCACGTAGCTGTTGTTCGGCACCTTGCTCCGCAGATCAAGGATGTTGGCGTACGTCGGTGTCTCGGACTTTGCACCACCATCTCCCTTTCCTGCGTTCATCCCCGCCTGATCGGCCTCGTCATCGATGATGAGGACGGGCAGGGACGCGGTGTCAACGCCCTGGGACGGCAGCTTCGCGAGAAGTTCGGCAACTGCCTCCATCCTGCGACTGTGCTTCAGGATTGTCACGACGATCGTCTTGCGGAACTTCGCAGGAAGCGTCTCGTCCAGTGCGTTCTTTAGATAAGTGGCTAGCAGGCCGAGGTCGGCAGGGTTGTCTTCGGGGTTCGCTGGATTGGACATCACGGCCCACGGGCTGAGCCCGGCAGGTCGCTCGACACGCAGATCTCTGCGCAAGCGAGCGACAGTCTGACCGTTGAGGTTCAACTTGGTGCCGGCGAGAAGAATCACCAAGGGAAAATGATTGTCCCGCGCCATCGCTGTCAATGCCGTGAACGAGAGCGTCTTGCCGCTTTGCACGTAGCCGATCACCAGGCCGGAGCGGGCCGGTTCCGGACCCTCCACCGGGTTGACACACCTCGCAAGAATCCGACGCGTCTCTGAAAGCACTCTCGCCCTCGCCTCGTCGTCGGGCAACGCGCCGCTCACGACGCTCAGAGTCTCCGCCCCGACAACAGGCTCCCATCCCGCGAGGGGATCGGCCGGACCGTGGTCCTGGGCAATCACCACGTGCTGTTGATCAGCCATCTCATACCTTCTTAGACAAGTAGCTTCGCAGCAGGTGATTCGCTGCCTGAATGACAAGGTTGGGCATCTTTGCGCCCCCCTGGCGCGCGAGCGCCTGAGCGAGGCCGAGTGCAATCGCCACCCGGTAGACCGGCTCGAGTTCCGTGCCAGGCAGCTCGCAGTAGGCCCGCATGAACGGATGCGCCTGGTTCACCTTGATGGTCAGAGCGTGCGAGCCGTCGGTCGATTCCTGGACGGAGAGCCAGTCGCTGTTCGCCTCGTCGGCCATCAGCGCGAAGCTCACTGACCACGAGATCCCGTTGTGGTCGACGGTGAGCTCACGATCTGCCGAAACGATCTCGGTCGCAGACGGCGTCCCCGACGGCTCAGAATCTGGCTCGAATGCGAGGGTCACGCCCGGCCCAGTGCCATGATCCGTGTCCACTCCGCCGAAGGACCCGAGGACGTCTTCGAGCAGCTTGCCCGCGGTCTCCTCGGGTGTCGGCTCGATCTTTCGCGCTCGGTACTCCTTCGCCTGCCTCAACAACGGCCACGGACCAGCGTCCAGCTCGGCGCGGAGCGCTTCGAGGAAGTCGTCCTCCTCGTCGTACCAGACCAACGAGTCCTTGGTGTACGTCACATTGAAGTCGTTCATGTGGAGCTCGCCGAAAACACGCTGGGACCGGAAGTCGTTCGAGGCCCCGAATATCTCGCGGGGGCGGTAGGTCTCCTCGCCCGCGCCAGTGACAACTTTGTTGCGGTAAAAGAGCGCCAGGCCTGCGGAGGCCGTCGCTCCTTTGGCTCGGATCGCGACGAATCCAGTGACACGGCGCCCTGACTCGAGTCGGAGGTCGACATCCCTGTGCCAGACGTGCGTCTCCCCATCTTGCTCTGACCACAGCGGGGCGTCGAGCACATCAGGCTCGACGTACTCGATGGGCTGACCGTTGAAGGTGATCTCGACGTCACCGTTGCGAAGGAACTGACGGTAGATGCCGCCAAGGTACGCGTGGATCTTCGAGATGGTCTTGGTCTGCGGCTTGCGGTACAGTTGCTCCATCCGCACCTCGGTGAAGTGCGAGGTGGGTGACTGCGCCTCGACGACCACATCAAGCGTCTCGTCCCTCGTCTCGACGATCATCGGGACGTCGAACCACACCGTTCGACCTTCGTTTTCGCTGAGCGCAGACGAACGCACCGACCACTTCTTGGCAAACCAGCAACAAGCAGCCTTCATGCCGACGCCGAACTGAGACAACCCGCTGTTGTCTGCGGGCGGGTCAGCGACGCGGAAGGCTCGCTGCCAGTCCGCACCCGCGATCCCCGCTGCGTTGTCTCGGACCACGA
>Ga0190265_10000719_pt1 | contig 22282 bp, 17 predicted proteins | sample Popmic124T_FD_133135 | JGI IMG/M metagenome (GOLD analysis project Ga0190265, IMG submission 133135) | Populus adjacent soil microbial communities from riparian zone of Indian Creek, Utah, USA - 124 T | ecosystem: Environmental > Terrestrial > Soil > Riparian zone | place: USA: Utah | collected...
ACGATGATGACGCCGAACCAGATCGGGTCGAAGCCCAGTTCCACCATGACGGGAAATACGATCGGTACCGTCAGCAGGATCATGGCGAGCTCGTCCATGACCGCGCCGAGAATGAAATAGCCGACCATGACCAGGGCAAGCACGCCATAAGCCCCGATCGGTGCCGTGGAGAGGAACGCCACCGCCTTCTGCGTGAACTGGGTGATTGTCAGAAAATAGCCGAACAGGAACGCGCCGATCACGATCAGCATGATCGCGGACGAAACACGCAAAGAGTCGATGAGCGCGGCCTTGATCTCCTTGCGCCCGAGCTGACCGCGCACGACGCCGATCAGAAGCGTGCCGACAGCTCCCGCGCCGGCTGCCTCGTTGACGGTGAAGAAGCCGAAGTACATGCCCCCCAGCACGAACAGAAAGAGGGCGATGACCGCCCACAGACCTTTCAGCGAGGCGAAACGCTCTGTCCAGCTGTGGACTGGCCCCCGCGGCAGCATGTGGGGATGGCGCCAGCCCAGGTAGCGCACGACCAGCACATAGCAGAGAACGCCTAGCAATCCCGGCACCACCCCGGCGAAGAACAGCTTCTTAACGTCGGTTTCGGTCATGAAGCTGTAGAGCACGAAGATCACCGACGGCGGGATCATGATGCCGAGCGTGCCGCCGGCGGCGACCACACCAGCCGCGAGGCCGGGATCGTAGCCCGAGCGCCGCATCTCCGGCAGCGCCACCTGGCTCATGGTGGCGGCGGTTGCGACCGACGATCCGTTGATCGCCGCAAACCCGCCGCAGGCCAGGATGGTCGCAAGCGCCAGGCCGCCGGTGCGATGCCCGACCCACGCATTGCCGGCCGTGAACAGTTCGCGGCTCATGCCGGCCTGCGTCGCGAACGCGCCCATCAGGATGAACATCGGAATGATGCTGAGATTGTAGTCCGTCAGCACCGACAACGGCACGTTGGCAAGCAAGTTGAGTCCCGGCCCGAAGCCGGCGACGGCTGAGAACCCCAAAACACCGACGATGCCCATGGCAACGCCGATCGGCACCCGCAGCGCCATCAGAAAGAACATGCCGGCGAAGCCGAGCAGCGCGACGATGTCACGGTCCATGGCCGGGCTCCGTCGGATCGCTATCTCCAGCCGTGCCGCGAATGAGCTCGACGATGCGCGCGGCGGCCAGCGCCACCGCGAGGGTCGCACCGATGGCGGACACCACATAGAACGGCACGAGCGGGATGCGCATGTCGCTCGTCGCCTGCGTTCCCGTGGAGCCGACCTTCACCCAGATCATCCAGGCCATCGGGACCAGGAACAGGAACGTGATGGTGATGGCGAGCAGATCCAGCGCCCATCGGCCCCGTTTGCCGAGGTGCTCCCAGACGACGTCGACGCAGATGTGGCTGGCGCGATAGGTGGTCAGCGCAATGCCGAAGAAAATCGCGATGGCCTGCAATTGCCTGGAAAAGTCGTACCAGTCGGGGATCTGCCAGCTGAGGGTGTAGCGGATCGTCACATTCGCTGTGACCAAGAGTGCAATCAACAGCAGGAAGAATGCCGCCAAGTTCTCGACACCGCTGAGAAGCCGGTTCATTGCAGCCCGCCCTGACATAAATGCTCCGGGCAAATTGTCCTTCGCCCGGAGCGTTCGCAATACAGGCGCGTCGGCGCCGCTACTGCAGCGCGTTGCGCTTCTTCAGCTCGGCCCGCAGCTCTTCGAGCACGGCCTTGCCGTCGTAGCCGGCCTTGTTCGCGCTGGCGGTCCACTGACCGTAGACGGGCTCGGCCGCCTTCTTCCATGCCGCCAATTGGTCCGGCGAAAGCGACACTATTTTGTGCGGGTCCTTGGAGAGCGGAATCTTGCCGGTGTCCTCGTCGTTGCCCCAGTCGACGCCGATGCGGTTGGCCCAGGCGTTGGTGCAGTGGTCGTCAATGACCTTCTTCTGGTTGGCGGAGAGGCTGCCGTACCACTTCTTGTTGATCACCCACACGAAGGTCGCCTGATAGAGCCGCATGTCGGCATGGAAGCGGGCCACCTTGTCGATGCCGAATGTCAGGATCGACTTCCACGGGAAGGTGATTGCGTCTGCCGTGCCCTTCTCGAGCGCGTCACGCGCTTCGGGCGCCGAGGTCTGCACGCTGGTGCCCCCGAGGGCCGTCACCAGCTGCGCGACGGTGCCGTTGGCAGGCCGGATCTTCATGCCCTTGATCTGGCCGGGATCGGTAATCGGAATCTTCGAATGCAGCGTGCCGATGTGCAGATGCGCGAAGCAGAAGTGTACGTCGCCCATCTCCTTGGCCGCATACTTACGGTACCAAGCATCGAGCGCTGCCGATCCGCCACCCTGGTCGCTCATGAGAAACGGCAGCTCGCCTGCCGCAAAGATCGGGAAGCGACCGGCCTGATATCCCGGGTTGACCCAGGTCAGCTCCGCGATGCCGTCACGCGCCATGTCGTAATGGTCAGGCGCCTTGCCGAGCTGCTGGGCCGGGAACAGCGAAACCTTGATCGAGCCCTTGGAGGCAGTTTCCACCGACTTCGCCCATGGCTCGTTGCCGAGCTTGGCGAGCGGGTGGTTGGCCGGCACCCAGTAGGCGAACTTGAGCTCGACCTGCTTGTCCTGGGCGTTCGCCGAAATAGGTGCGAGCGCGAGGAGACCTCCGCACGTGCCAATCGCTGCCAGATAGCGTAACAGTCTCATTTAACTTTCTCCTGGGGCTTCGTTTTCCCTACGCTGGCAGGGTCTTGGTGACCCCTCTCGTTATTGGCGCCTAGAGGCGGCCCGGATCATCCGGCCATGGCGCAACAGTCGACTTGTGTTTAGTCTGCCCATACCGCAAATAGCCGGATGGCCAAACCGTTTCGTTGCGAAACAGTTAGGACACCGCCACCCGTGTCGTCAAACGGTTAGGTCTTTGTAGACGCCCTCGAAAAGGTCCATGGCGCATGGCGCTCGAAGTCTCTTTTCGTAAGGAAATCGTCAGCTTGCGGCTCGGCGAGGGGCAGGAGTTCCGCGGCGAGGGCATCCTCGCCGTCACCAAGGCCCTCCTGCAGTCCGGCGTTTCGTATGTCGGGGGCTATCAGGGCGCCCCCGTGACCCATTTGCTCGACGTGCTCCTTCAGGCGGAGGATCTGCTGTCGGAATTGGGCGTGCACTTGCAAACATGCACGAACGAGGCGGCAGCGGCGGCCATGCTCGGTGCCTCCATTCACTATCCCATCCGTGGCGCGGTCACGTGGAAGTCCATCGTTGGAACCAATGTTGCCGCCGACGCGCTTTCAAATCTCTCCTCCGCCGGCGTGACCGGGGGCGCTTTGATCGTCGTAGGCGAGGACTATGGCGAGGGCGCCAGCGTCATTCAGGAGCGCACGCACGCCTTCGCGCTCAAATCATCGCTATGGCTTCTCGACCCCCGGCCCGAGCTGCCGACCATCGTGAGAATGGTCGAGAAGGGGTTCGAACTGTCCGAAGCGTCCAACACTCCGGTTATTCTCGAGCTGCGTGTTCGTGCCTGCCACGTCTACGGTTCCTTCACGGCGAAAGACAACGTGGCCGCGAAGATTTCGACCAATCACCCCATCGAGCCTGCCGACTTCAACTACGAACGCCTGAGCCATCCTCCGGCGACATTCCGCCAGGAGGCGGACAAGGTCGAGCGACGCTTGCCCGCCGCCCAGCGCTTCATCACTGACCACGAGCTCAACGAGACGCTGGGCCCGACCGACGACGATCTTGGCATCATCATTCAGGGCGGCCTCTTCAACGTGCTGAACGGCCGTCTCGCTGTCGCCGAGCTTTCCGACGCGCACGGCAACGTGCAGCTGCCCACTCACGTGCTCAACGTCACCTATCCGCTGGTGCCGGAAGAGATCGTGCGTTTCTGCGCGGGCAAGCGGGCCGTCCTGGTGGTGGAGGAAGGGTCGCCCGATTTCATCGAGCAGGCGATCGGCCAAATCATCTGCAAGGCGGATCTCAATACCAAGCTGAACGGCAAGGACGTGCTTCCGCGCGCCGGCGAATATACGCCTTTGGCTGTGGCAAAGGGCCTCTCGGCGTTTCTCGCGCAGTACGATCGAACTTCCGAAACCTTGGACATGTGGCTTGCCAAGGTTGCCGCTCACCAAGCGGCGGTGGCTAAGGCCCTGGCTCCCCTGCCACCGCGCCCTCCCAATTTTTGCACCGGCTGTCCCGAGCGGCCGGTCTTCTCCGCGATGAAGCTGCTGAAGCGCGATATCGGTCCCGTGCACGTGGCCGCCGACATCGGCTGCCATGCCTTCGCGACGTTCCCGCCCTTCTCCCAGGGACATTCGATACTCGGCTACGGCATGTCATTGGCCTCTGCGGCGGCCGTATCGAGCACACAGGCGAAGCGGCCCATCAGCGTCATGGGCGACGGCGGCTTCTGGCACAACGGACTCCTGACGGGCGTAGCAGGTGCGGCCTTCAACAAGGACGACTCCGTCCTTATCGTCATGAACAACGGCTACTCGAGCGCCACCGGGACGCAGGACATTCCCTCCAGCGCGCCCAACGAGGAAGGCCGGGGCCGCGGCATCGAAATCGAATCGACGCTGAGAAGTCTTGGATTGCCATGGGTGAAGCGCGTCCGCACCTATGGCGTCTCCGGCGTGTTGAAGACGCTCAAGGAGGCCATGACCGAGCCAGGCAAGGGCCTGCGCGTCATCATTGCCGACGGGGAATGTCAGCTCGCGCGTCAGCGCCGCGTACGCCCCGCGATGGCGAAGGCCGTTGCGGCAGGCGAGCGCGTGTTGCGCTCCCGCTTCTGGGTCGATCCGGAGGTCTGCACCGGCGATCACTCCTGCATGCGCTTGTCCGGTTGTCCCTCGCTAACCCTCAAGCCTAATGAGGATCCCTTGCGCAGCGATCCCGTGGCCCACGTCAACAATGACTGCGTAGGGTGTGGACTTTGCGGCGAAGTCGCGCACGCGGCGCAGTTGTGCCCTTCGTTCGCGCAGATCGACATCATCCAGAATCCAAGCGTGTGGGATCGACTGCGTGCGCGCGTTTCACGGGCACTGATAGGCCTGCTTGGTGGGCGAGACGCTGCGTCGGCCTCCGCCGTGCTTGCTCCGGCTGAGTGATACGCATGCTACGCTCACCCGAGCCGATCCGTCTCCTGGTCGCTGCCCTCGGTGGCGAAGGTGGCGGTGTGCTCGCGGGCTGGATCAGCGAAGCGGCGACTTCGAGCGGATTGGTCGTAAGCCGTACGTCCATCCCCGGCGTTGCCCAGCGCACCGGCGCGACCACCTACTACATCGAGATGGTTCCATCCTCTGGTGGGGGCAGGCCGATCCTCAGTCTCAATCCCGCACCGGGTCAGGTCGACATCCTGCTCGCAACGGAACTGCTGGAAGCGGCGCGCATGGTTCAAGCCGGGTTCGTGACGCCGGATCGTACGTCCGTGGTGGCAGCCGACCGGCGCGTCTACGCCACCGACGAGAAGATCGCCATGGGCGATGGCCGCCTGGATCCAGAGCAGCTTCGCTCGGCGATCAAGACATTCTCCCGGCGCCTCGTGCTTGCCGACATGGCGCTGGCTGCCGAACAGAGCGGTAGCCAGATCAACGTGGTGATGATGGGCGTGCTGGCCGGACTGAAGCTCCTCCCGATCGAGGCCGAGACCTTCCGCGCCACCATCCGCGCCGAAGGTCGTGCCGTAGATGCCAATCTGCGTGGCTTCGAGGCAGGCTTGAGCCTGACTCAGGCCGCACACTCGCCATCGCCTGTAGTTGCCGCGCTTCCACAGCCTCGCGGCAAGAGTCAAGCTGAACTCTCGGCCTTCCCGGCCGAAGCCCATGATGTCCTTACCGAGGGCGTCGCCCGTCTCGCCGATTACCAGAATGCCGCCTACGCACAGCGCTACCTGCACAGGGTAGCCCGCTTGGCGCGACTGGCCGGTGCCGATGGCGCGTTCGTTCGCGAACTCGCACGCCATCTCGCGCTTCGCATGAGCGTGGAGGATGTGATCCGTGTCGCCCAGCTCAAGCTGCGCGGCGAGCGCGTTGCACGGGTCGTCGGTGAGGCGCGCGCCCGGCCCGGAGATATTGTCGATATCACCGAGTACATGAAGCCCGGCCCCGAGGAGGTGCTGGGTCTGCTTCCCCCCGCGTTCGGCCGCTGGGCGCTTGCCCGGGTCCGGCATGACCGGTCCTGGCCGCTCAAAGTGACGACCACGCGCTTGTTCGGTTTTCTGCGCCTGAAGCTGCTCGCAGGTTTGAAGTTCTGGCGGCCGCGTACGCTGCGTTTCTCAGAAGAGGACGCCTGGGTGGAGCGCTGGCTGTCGCTGGTGCAGCGCTCGCTTGCCGTCGATCCCAATGCTGCTAGCGAGGTGGTCGCGTCGGCGGCCTTGGTGCGCGGTTACGCCGACACCTATAAGCGCGGCCTTGCAAACTGGAATCGGATCATGGACGACGTGGTCGCCCTGGGATTGGATGGGCGCCTCCCGCGCGGGCAGTTTGCCGATGCGGTTCTCCAGGCCCGCCTCGCAGCGCAGAAGGATCCCGAAGGCCATGCGCTGTCGCAGACGATCAATGCGATTCGCTCCGCAGGCGTGGGTAGGCTCGCCGCCGAGTGATCTCTTGCGCCGGGACTACGCGGTCGCAGGACTCGCTGCGGCCTTGCGCATCCAAGAGTCCAGAAACTCCATTTCCGCTGCCGTCATATGCAGGCCGATCTTGCTGCGTCGCCAGGCGACATCCTCGGCCGTTCTCGCCCACTCCTGATCGATAAGGTGCCGCACCTCAGCCTCGGTAAGAGAGGCGCCGAAGTTTGTCCCGAGGTCGCTCATCGAGCCTGCTCGGCCGAGCAGGCTCCACGCCGTCTTGCCATATGCGCGGATCAGCCGGATCGCGTGCAGTCGATCGAGGAATGGAAAGTCTGCGTGCAGGCGGGATGTGAATGCGTCTGCCTCGCCCGGCGGGAAATCACCACCAGGCAGCGCGGCGGTGCCCGTCCATCCCGCGGGAAGACCTTCCCTGCTTGGAAGGTGAGCCAACAACTTTTCAAGAGCGGCCTCTGCCAGTTTGCGGTACGTCGTGATCTTTCCGCCGATGATGGATAAGAGCGGCGCCTGCCCGGCACCTGCGTCGAGGTCCAACCGATAATCACGCGAGACGGCTTTCGCGTCGGCGGTCGAGTCGCCGATCAGCGGGCGCACACCCGAATACGTCCAGACCACATCGTCTGGGTGTACGGGCTTTGCGAAGGCCGCACTTGCGGTCTCGCACAGATAGGCAACCTCCTCCGCCGATGCCTTGGGATCGCGGAGGCTCCCTTGATAGTCGCGATCGGTGGTGCCGATCAGCGTAAAACGGCCCTCATACGGGATCGCAAACACCACGCGGCCATCTGGATTCTGGAGCAGATAGGCGCGGTCATGATCGAAAAGCTTCGGCACCACGATGTGCGCGCCCTCGACGAGGCGCAAGCGAGGGACGGGCATCTTCAGTTCAGTCCGCAGGACCTCCTCAACCCATGGTCCGGCAGCGTTGATAACCGTGCGCGCTTGTATCGTTTCCCGATGCCCAGAGGCGTGATCCTGCACCGTGAGCCGCCAGGCCCCGCCCAGACGTTCCGCAGCGACAGCCCGGGTGCGCGTACGCACGACTGCGCCGCGGTTCGCTGCGTCCCGCGCGTTGAGAACGACCAGTCGTGCATCATCGACCCAACAGTCGGAATACTCAAAACCGGTTCCGAACAAGCCGGGTTTCAGTGGCACTCCCGCGTCCTCGTTGAAGAGGTCGAGCGTGCGCGTGCCGGGAAGGAGTTTGCGACCGCCAAGGTGGTCGTACAGGAAGAGACCGATCCGCAGCATCCAAGCCGGTCGCAAGCCGGCTCGATGGGGGAGCACGAAACGCATCGGACGCACGACATGGGGTGCAATGCGCCAAAGCACCTCGCGCTCGATCAAAGATTCCCGCACAAGCCGGAAATCGAAATGTTCGAGATATCGCAATCCACCATGGATGAGTTTGGTGGAACGTGAGGAGGTGCCCGATGCGAGATCGTTCATCTCGCATAGGAAGACGGAATAGCCGCGCCCGGCCGCGTCGCGTGCGATGCCGCAGCCGTTGATGCCGCCGCCGATAATGGCCAGGTCGTACTCGCCCCGCATGCGCCCGTCGGCCCTCAGCTTGATCGGTCGGGAATCTCGATGCGGAAGGCTGTACCGCGCTCTGTCTCCAGCAACTGAATAACGCCGCCATGCGCCGTGACGAGCTCGTGCGCTACCGCCAGGCCGAGGCCGGTGCCGCCGGCCCGTGTAGACCCCTGGAAGGCCTGGAAGAGATGGGCGCGCGCCTTCTGCGGCAGGCCAGGGCCATCGTCCGTCACGTCGATCGTGACGCGCTTGCCGTTACGCAAGGCGCTGACGCGAATATGTCCCCTCGCTGAATCCTGCTGCTCGATGGCCTGAAGAGCGTTGCGGCACAGGTTGCTCAAGACCCGGAACAGCTGGTCTCGATCGGCGTCGACGCGCAGCAAGTCGTCGACCTCAACCGACCAGGCGATCACATCCTCGCGCGGAAGTCCAAGACCGTCGCCGACCTCCGAAACCAGAGGCCTCAACGGCAAAGCCTCGCGCCGCGGCGGCGCCTCCTCCGCCCGCCCAAACCTGAGCGTGCTCTCGCACAACGCAATGGCGCGATTGAGCGATCCGATCAGCTTGGGCGCGAACCTTTGCACGGTGGGATCGGGCAGGCTGCCCAGGCGATCCGAAAGCAGCTGGGCGTTGGAGAGCATGTTGCGCAGGTCATGACTGATCTTGCTCACGGCCAAGCCCAGCGCAGCTAGGCGACTCTTCTGATGCAGGGTCTGTGAAAGCTCGGCCTGCATCTTGGCGAGTTCGCGCTCGGCGGTGCCGATCTCATCCTGCCGTTTGGAAGGAACGATGATGCGGCTGGCATCTTCGGGGTTGCGGCTGAAGCTGACGATGTTGCGCGAAATGCGCATCATGGGTTGAACGAAAAGTGAGTTAAGGGCGAAGTAGACAAGCGCCGCTGTTATGATCGAAATGATAACCGACAGGCCGAGCACATTCAGGCCGTAGCGGATCATCGCCGCCTTCAGTGGTGCTTCCGGCAACACGATGTCGATCTCGTCGCCGACCGTGACCGGTTCGCCGAGCACACGGATGATGCGATCGTCGCGCGCTGAGAATACCGCCAGGGCATCCCAGATGAGGCGAAACCGCAGGCTGAGCTCGTTCCACACGCCTCCCGGCCGCGCGCTCGCACGGAAATCGTAGACGTCGTCGATGTGCTCCTGCTGGTTGGGCGGTAGCACCATGCGGCGTTCGTTGTTCCGCACCCATGAGACGGCGCGCACTTTGGCGGTGTTCAGAAGCTCGTTGCGCAGCGCATCCGGCACCTTGCCTTCGCCAGCCGCCTGTGTTGCGAGCGCAGCCAGTCGCGCGGCAGTGAGCCTGTCAGAGAGCCACGTGATGCGGAAGTTGGCGACGGAGGGAACGAAGATCAGCACCTCGGCCAGCATCACGAACAGTATTGTGAGAAGCAGCAGCTTGGACGACAGACCCCAGCCCGTGCGCTCAGCGCTGCCGTCCTCACGCACGCGCATTGAGACTATCCGCTGCCAGAAGCGGCGGGGCCAGGACAGTGCCTCATCGATCATATCGCGCGGCACACGCTACCTCGGTATCATCCGAATCTCGTCAGCCAGCCGATCACCTTGCGAACCAGGGGTTTGGCCGCGGCGGTTGCATAGTAGCCGAAGGCGGCACGCTTGTTGATCTCCGACAGCGTCGGATAAGGCGAAATCCATTGGGTCATCGCCCTTATGGTCATTCCTTGGGATATGGCCAGCGACCACATCTGGATCAATTCGCCGGCCTGCTCCCCGACAATGCTTACGCCTCTAATCCGATCCTTGGCGTCGGTGACAACCTTGACGAGGCCCGTTGTCGCGCGCTCGGCTTGTGCGCGATCATTTTCATGATAGGGCCATCGGTAAACCTTGACCCTTCCGTGCAGCTTGCGGACCTGTTCCTCCGTCAGGCCGACATGCGCCAATTCAGGGTCGGTGAAAGTGATCCAGGGGAAAATAGTTTCATCCGTGCGGGCCGCCAGCCGGAACAAGGCCCGCCGGATAACAATGCCGGCATGGTAATTGGCGATGTGCGTGAACTGCGCGCCGCCGATGACGTCTCCGATCGCGTATACCCTGCGGTTTGAAGTCTTCAGCTTCTTGTTCACCTTGATGCCGCGCTTGTCATACTTGATCGCGGCAGCTTCAAGGTTGAGCCCTGCGGTGGTGGGAACACGCCCCGCGGCAACAAGGAGGTGGGTCCCCTGGACGGTCTCCTCAACGTTGCCGGACGACAGGTGCGCCTCGATAGAGCGGCCGCTGCCGTCGACCTGGAGCACCTTGGTATGCTGGCGAATATCCAGGCCCTCTGCCCTGAGGCGTGAAAGCGCAATCCCACTCAGTTCGGGATCGTCTTTTGACAGGCACTGCTGCGCCTCGATTACGGTGACGCGGCTGCCGAGGCGCAAATGGGCCTGCGCGAGTTCGAGACCAATTGGTCCGCCGCCGATGATAATGAGATGTCCGATCTTCTCCCGGTTGTCGAAAATCGTCTCGTTCGTAAAGAAAGGAGCCCGGTCGAGGCCAGGGATCGCCGGGATCGCTGGCGAGGACCCCGTCGCTATCACGAAATGACGCGCCTTGATCCGATGTTCGCCGGCTTGCAAGGTGTCTCGTGTTACGAAATGCCCGGCCGCATGGATCACTTTCACGCCTAGTCCCGTAAAGCGCTCCACGGAGTCGTTCGGCGCAATCGCCTCGATCACGCCGTGAATGTGATCGCGTACCGCACTGTGGTCGATTTTGGGATCAACGGGCGCGATGCCGAAGGGCCCGGCTGAGCGCATCGCATGCGCGCGCCGCGCCGTCGCTATCAGGGCCTTCGACGGGACGCAGCCGTAGTTGAGGCAGTCCCCGCCCATTTTGTGCCTCTCGACGAGGACGACTGACACCCCGAGTTGGGCGGCCGCAGCTGCCACCGAGAGGCCACCCGATCCAGCGCCGATAACGCACAGGTCCACCCTAATGGGCTGTGAGGGGATATCTTCCACGAAGGGGGCCGCTGCGACATAGCGCGCTGATCCTGCCTGACCCGGCTCGGCTCGCATCAGACCTGCTGCCCGGTCATTTGCCTGCGACATTGAAGGTCCTCCTCCCGGAAAATCCGGTTCGAGCCCGGCCGCGCACCGTTAGATGATGGTCGATCTGCGAGACTGCGAGCATAGTCCTTTGCCTCTGACTTCGGCACGACCGGTCAAGCGCAAGTGAATCAACGGGAGAACAGTTGATCAAGGTGCGCCTTATGCGCGATTCGGGGCGATAGAAGCTGCGCCCCTTCCGATTGACTTGAGACGGGCACAGCCCCTATAAGCGCCGGCAAACAGTGATCTTCGCGCCGGCCGTGCGTAACAAGGGGTGCCGCGCGTCTCAAGATACCTCCAGACCAGCTTGTGAACGGAGACCAGACGTGAAGCGTACCTATCAGCCGAGCAAGCTCGTTCGCAAGCGCCGGCACGGCTTCCGCAAGCGCATGGAGACGGCGGGCGGCCGCAGGGTGTTGTCCAGGCGCCGTGCGAGAGGCCGTAAGCGGCTATCGGCGTAATGCAGGCCCAAACCCATGGCTCGAATGCAGGCCAGCAAGAAGCCGGCCCTTCGGCCAAGCCTGGTGAGCCTGAAAAAGCGTGCTGAGTTTCTACGGGTGCGCGGTGGTTCGCGCTGCGCGATGAGCGCTTTCGTCCTGGAGGGGAAAGCGCGTGACTCGGATCTGCAGGATAGACAGCAACCCCGGTTTGGCTTCACCGTTACGAAGCGGCTCGGCAAGGCCGTACAGCGCAATCGCATCAAGAGGCGCCTGAAGGCGGCCGCCAGGAATGTGTATTTCGAGCACGCCAACCCGGCCTTCGACTATGTGGTCATCGCCAGATTTGCCGCGCTTGAAGTTGACTTTGCCGAGCTTGAGGGCGACCTGGAAAAGGCGTTGAAGCGCGTCCACAAGATGCCGCAGCGCCGCCGACCCGAAGCGGAGCAATAGCAAGGCTGCGGGCTGCACGAACTCACCCGCCGGATGGACCCACTCTCGAGACGGCAGATGAACGATCAGGATAACCAGAAAAACCTGCTCCTAGCTATTGTGCTCTCCGTGGCGGTGCTGCTGGCGTGGCAGTTCTTCTACGCGGGACCCAAGCTGAAGGAGGAGCAGGAGCGGCAGGCGAGGCTGCGCGCGCAGCAGACTGAGGGTAAGGAGCAGGCAGGCCCAGGTGCGCCGAAAACGGCCCCGGGCACGGCAGTCCCGCAGCCGGGCGCTGGAACCGCTCCACCTGTAGCCGCGCCACCTGTAGCGGCCAAGGTCACGCGCGAGGAGGTGATCGGTTCTGCGCTTCGCGTCCGGATCGAGACACCGAGCGTGTCGGGTTCTATCTCGCTGAAAGGAGCGAGGATCGACGACGTCGTGCTGACCAAATATCGCGAGACGGTCGACCCCAAGAGCCCGAATGTTGTTCTCTTCTCTCCATCTGGTGCGCCACATCCTTTCTATGCCGAGTATGGCTGGATCGCCGGCAGCGGCGCTGCGCAGCCGATGCCGGATCAGGATACCCAGTGGGGTGTCGAGAAGGGCGGAACGCTGACCCCGTCCTCACCCGTGACCTTCGTCTGGGACAATGGCAAGGGCCTTGTGTTCAGGCGCACGATCACCGTCGACGCGGGCTACCTCTTTGCCATCACGGATGAGGTCGAGAACAAAACGGGGAGCGCGGTCACGCTGCAGCCCTATGCGCTGATCTCACGCCACGGTACGCCGAAGACCGAAGGCTTCTACATTCTCCACGAGGGTCCGATCGGCGTTCTGGGCGAGAAGGGTTTGCAAGAACTCCACTACGCCGACCTGCTGAAGGAAGCGGGAAGCAAGACCTACAAGCAAACCGGCGGTTGGTTGGGCTTCGGAGACAAGTATTGGGCGGCGGCTTTGATCCCGGATCAGGGGGTGCCCAACGAAGCTCGGTTCTCTGGAACGAAAGGCCCCAGGGACTACTATCAGGCTGATGTTTCCGCTGTCGCCGTCTCTGTTGCTCCCGGTGCGCGGGCGTCATTCTCGAGCCACCTCTTTGCGGGTGCCAAGGAGGTGAACCTTATTGAGGGTTACGGCGAGCAGATCAAAGCGCCGCGCTTCGATCTGCTGGTCGACTGGGGATGGTTCTATTTCATCACCAAGCCGCTCTACAAGCTCCTCCACTGGCTTGGATTGTTCTTCGGAAACTACGGTCTCGCGATCCTCGCGACGACCGTGCTCGTAAAAATCGTCTTCTTCCCCCTGGCCAACAAAAGCTACGAGTCCATGGCCAAGATGAAGCTGCTCCAACCAGAGATGGAGAAGCTGCGCGAGCGCTTCAAGGACGATCGGGCCAGGCAGCAGCAGGAGCTGATGGCTCTTTACAAGACCAAGAAGATAAACCCCATGGCGGGGTGTCTGCCGATCGTGCTGCAGATCCCCGTTTTCTTTGCACTCTACAAGGTGCTTTTCATCACGATCGATATGCGGCACGCGCCGTTCTTCGGCTGGATCAGGGATCTCTCAGCGCCAGACCCCACGTCGCTCTTCAACCTGTTCGGTCTGTTGCCGTACGCGGTGCCTGAGTTCCTGCACATCGGCGTTTGGCCCATCATCATGGGCATCACGATGTGGATACAGATGCAGCTCAACCCGCAGCAGCCCGATCCCATCCAACAGCGCGTGTTCAGCTGGATGCCGGTGCTATTCACGTTCCTGCTGGCCTCGTTCTCGGTCGGTCTGGTGATCTACTGGGCCTGGAACAACGTCCTGTCGCTGCTCCAGCAGTACACGATCATGCGCAAGAACGGCGCCGAGATTCACCTTTGGAAGAATATCGGAATGGATGGCTTTGTCGCGCGGGTGCGATCAGGCCAGGGGTTGGGCGTGGCTGAAGCCGTTGCGCGCGGCGGCGCTTCCGTACGGCGCGGAATGAACAAGGTCGGCGCGCGGGTCGGGGGCGGGAGCCCGCCGGTAGCCGCAACGGCAGGCAACGCCGACACGGGCCCTCCTGCCGAGGACGAACGAGAAAACATGACCCGCGAGCAGGCTCTGGAAGCGCTGGGGCTCGGGGCAGGTGCAACGGAGAGTGAAATAGACGCCGCCTATAAGATGCACGCACGCCAGAACGGTAGCCTCAATGGTTCCGGGCGCATAAGTCAGGCACGCGATATTCTGCGCGGCAAGGCGCAGCCCTAGAAGGGCAGCCCGGAGACTGCGACACAGCAACGAACGTAGCCTTTATGGATGCCGGTGTAGAGCACGCGTTGACGGCCGAGGAGTTGGCAGCCGGTGAAGCGCTTTTCGCGCGCCCCTGGCAATTCCTGAAGAGTGTCCCGGCACTGGAGTTTCTTCCGGAAGCGGATCGCCCTGAAATTGCGTTCGCCGGCCGCTCGAATGTCGGCAAGTCGACGTTGATCAACGCTCTTGTCGGCCAGCGAGGTCTGGCACGCGCTTCCAATACTCCGGGACGCACACAGGAACTCAACTACTTCGAGACAGCCGGTGTCTCTGCTTACGTGGTGGATATGCCCGGTTATGGCTTCGCGCGCGCGCCGAAGGCTGCCGTGGAGCGGTGGACGAAGCTGGTCAAGGACTACCTGCGGGGCCGATCCGTGCTACTCCGGGTCTTTCTGCTCATCGATGCGCGGCATGGTCCGAAGCCGCCGGATCTCCAGGTGATGAAGCTGATGGATGAGGCGGCTGTTTCCTATCAGGCCGTTCTAACCAAGACCGACAAGATCAAGCCAACCGAACTCGCGCTCGTTCTCCAGGCCACCCAGGCCGAGCTTGCTCGTCATGCGGCAGCCTTTCCGGAGGTGCTGGCCACGTCTTCGGAGACGGGAGGCGGCATCGAACTGCTGCAAGCAGAGATCGCGAGGCTCTTGGCTAGCCGCCTGTCAGCCGCCTGAGTATCGCGGCGGCGGAGGCCCAGATTTCTGGCCCGAAGCGACCGATGGCGGCGCCCAAGAGAACGGCAGCGAGCACGCTTATCGCGCGGCCAATGCGGTATCGAGCGTTGCTTTTTACGACTACTTCGATAGTGCGATCCGGCGGGGAGGTTTCTGCCGTGAGCCCATCCCTCCCCACCGCCCGGGCGGTCACTGCCAAGAGCAGCCTATAGCGGCCCCGGCGATGCGGCGTCACGTTCCATCGCCAAGTCGCACTCTCGTCCTTTTGTACGCTAGGCGCGGTCTCGACCCACTGGGTTTCGGGCGCTTGGCTTTCAATCCAGAAGCCACCGTCGGGCGCGATCAGTCGGACGGACAGTGCCCTCGTCAGGAACGCATCAGGGCGAAGGTTCGCCGCGCGAGGGCCAAGCAAAAGCAAGATGAGGCCATCGACCTTCTCTCGGTCGATTCGGACCTGTGCGGGTGCGGGTACGCCAACGCGCATCCGCCGGGGGATTGTCTCCACCAGCGGCCCCGCGCCGGGTCGTTGCCCAGAGCGTGGAGCCGGCCTTGCCATAGCGCCGGGGCCGCTCGGCGCCGGTAGATGATGTCCGCTTGCACCGTTGGGTAGCGATCGCGACCCTTCCGTGGGGGGAGGCCACGAAGGACCAGGTGGCCGTGAGGGCAGCCCCGGTTTCAACGTACGCCCTCCCTGGAAGGGAGGAGGTTGTCGCGGGTGCCCTTGGGCGGCAGGCGCTCGCGGTGGCTCGGGCAGCGTGGGCATTGGAGGGGCGGCATGATGAGGTTGCGGCCCCGACTGCGGTGGAACTGGGGTAAACCCTGACCGCGCCGCTGGCTGTGCAGGAGATGAAACGTGCTCAGAGCCATCTGGTAGGGGAGCGGTGGCCGGCGTCGGCGCAAATACATCATCGTCCTCCACCTGGATCGCAGAGGGCATCCGAGCGGCAAGACTCGTGGGGGGACGGGTCGCCTCCGCTTGGGCCTCTTCCGGCGCGACGGGGAGTGGCTCGGGTCTGCCGGCCCCGCCCGCCGAGCGGCGCTGAATGCGGGCACGGGCGGCAGCCAGTATTTCCTCCACCGTTTGCGGCTGCTCGGGTTGGGTCGGAGGCGGCTCGTCGAACGCCTCCATCTCGTTCATTGGGCTGGGGCTGGGCGGTGGAGGCTCGACGATGGCCGCCGGACGCTGGTGCACAGGCGCAGGCGCTATCGTTTGCGGGGGCGTGGCGAACTGTTTGGATCGTGCCTGTGCGCTCGCCTTCTGTAAGGCCTTGATGGCCTCTTCGAAGCTCAAACCGAGTGTCTTCAGCAGCCCTGCCGCCGGGCTCTTTCCGTCGCCGACGATCGCGGCCAGAACGATGGCGCCATCGATCTGGCGGCGCCGCGACTGCTGTGCAGCCTGCCCGGCTGCTTGAAGCACCCTATGCAACTCGACGTCCGCGTAAGGCTCCGTCCCGGGCTCGGCCCGCATATCCTCCAAGAGGCGACCCAGGTAGTCGGATACGTCTGTCCCCAGCTTGACCGGGTCGACGTTGCTGGCGCGCAAGACCCCGCCTGCGTCGGAATCCTCGATGAGCGCGAGCAGCAGATGCTCGAGAAGCACGGCGCGATGCGCCTGAGCCCGCGCGAACCCGCGCGCCCGCTCGAGGCTCTCGGCGAGGTTCGACGACATCGGAATCGCTTTGAACTGTTCCGCAACGCTTTGCGGCATTCACGACTCCCTCACCGCGGATATAGGACCCGTCGAACCGACCCGGCCCGCCTGCTACCGCAACATCCATGAATACCTAAGTTGTTGGAACTCTAGACGAACGCTCGGGCGGGATAATGGCCCTTTCCACAACACTTTGTTCCAAGCGGGCTGCGGCAAATTCCATTGAGCCGGACGGAGGGGCGGCTATAAGTCTCCCGCCAAGCCCCGAGTTCGGACAGGTGAAATCGATGGCCAAAGTGCAGCAGACATCGGCTGGAACCACCGCTCCGGCAGTGGCCGACCCTGCGCCGCTGTCCGTCCAGAGACAAGCAGAGATTCTCGCCGAAGCGCTTCCCTACATGCAGCGCTACAGCCGCCAGACCGTGATCGTCAAGTTCGGCGGCCACGCTATGGGCGATGCGGCGCTTTCTGAGGCATTCGCGCAGGACATCGTGCTGCTCAAACAGTCGGGCGTGAACCCGATCGTCGTGCACGGAGGTGGTCCCCAGATCGCCGGCATGCTCAAGCGGCTGCAACTCAAGAGCGAGTTCGTGCACGGCTTGCGCGTGACGGACAAGCCTACGGTCGAAGTCGTCGAGATGGTCCTGGCGGGTCTCATCAACAAGGACATCGTCACTGCGATCAATCGGCAAGGCGGAAAGGCGGTCGGCATCTCGGGCAAGGACGCCAATCTGATGATCGCGCGCAAGATCACCGAGATGAGGGATCCCGAGTCCAACCTCATGCGGGCTGTCGACATCGGCTATGTCGGCGACCCGGCGGAGATCAACCCGCATATTGTGGACGTCATCTCGTCCTCGGATCTGATCCCGGTGATCGCGCCGGTAGGGATGAGCCGCGAGGGCGAGACGCTCAATATCAACGCCGATACCTTCGCCAGCGCACTCGCTGCGCGCATGAAGGCCAAGCGCCTGCTCCTTCTGACCGACGTCGCGGGTGTGCTCGACAAGAACAAGAAACTGATAGAGGACCTCAGCATCGAGTCGGCCCGCAAGCTCATCCGCGACGGTGTCATCACTGAGGGGATGATCCCGAAAGTCGAGGGTTGCATTGAGGTGGTAGAGGCAGGTGTGGAGGCCGTCGTAATCCTCGACGGCCGGGTGCCGCACTGCGTGCTCCTTGAACTTTTCACCGAGCACGGCGTCGGCACCTTGCTCGGGCGCAAAGTCAAGAAGGCGTCGTGACGGCTCGATCTGTGCCCGCCCGCGCTCCTTCTCAACTCCCGGCGCCAAATGACGCGCGACGCGGTTTTACAAGCACGCGCGTATGGGTCTTCGATCTCGACAACACTCTTTATCCGGCCGACTGCGATCTCTTCGGGCAGGTCGATCGCAAGATGGGAGAGTACATCGCACGCTATCTCGGCGTTCCGTTCGAGTATGCGCGGCATTTGCAGAAGACCTACTACCGGCAGTTCGGCACCACGCTTTCTGGGTTGATGCAGGTGCACAAGATGGACCCGAAGGCGTTTCTCGACTACGTGCACGATCTCGATCTTTCGGTCGTGGCCGAGCACCCCGAACTCGCTGCAGCCATCGACCGCCTTGCGGGCCGAAAGCTCATCTTTACGAACGGCTCGCGGGGGCACGCCGAACGCGTCGCCGGCAAACTCGGCATCCTGCACCTGTTCGATGGCATCTTTGACATCGCCGACGCCGAGTATGTGCCGAAGCCGGTCCCTTCCTGCTACGATCACTTCCTCAAGACACACGGCATCAGTGCGAGCCAATCTGCCATGTTCGAGGATATGCCGCACAACCTGGAAGCGCCTCACGCGCTGGGCATGACCACCGTACTCGTGCGCTCCGAGTTCAACTATGATCACCCGGTGCAGAAGGCGATCAGGGGCTGGGTTGAGCCGCCGGTCCACGTTCACCATATGACATTCGATTTGGCGGGCTTTCTCGACGAACTCGCGGTCAAGCTGTCAGACGAGGGAGCTTCCGAGCAATGGAACGCCTGAAAACACTCCCGGAGCATCGTCCTGCGACCGCCATCACCGATGGCGTGCGCATTGGGCATGTGCATTTGAAGGTGGCCGATCTGGAACGCGCGCTGTCCTTTTATTGTGACGTGCTTGGTTTCGAGCTGATCCAGCGCCGCGGAGGCGAAGCGGCCTTTATATCGGCAGGCGGCTACCATCACCACATAGGCCTCAATACCTGGGAGAGCGCCGGGGGCCAGCCTCCGGCGCCGGGAACGACAGGCCTTTATCATTTGGCGATCCTCTATCCGGATCGGGCGGCGCTTGCTGACGCCCTCCGGCGGGTCACGGCGGCCGGCATACCGCTCGATGGGGCCAGCGATCACGGTGTCAGCGAGGCACTTTATCTGCGCGACTACGACCAGAACGGCGTCGAGCTGTACTGGGACAAGCCTCGCGAACAGTGGCCTTTGAACGACCGCGGAGAGCTGTCGATGTACACGCGCCGGCTGAACCTCGAAGATCTTTTGGCGACGACGTAGCGGTCGGTTGCCGGGCTGGTTTCAGCCCGCCGAGCCAATGATGTATTGGCCGACCGAACTCTTGCGAATGCCCTTTTCGCTGCGTGCCCACTCGCGCACGGATATGCCGGCGTAGTGAACGGTCTCGGGATCGTCCGACACCAGGGGATGCCACCACGCCAAGCCCCGCCCTTCCGCTATGCGCCTGTAGGCGCAGCTCGTCGGAAGCCACGGCAGGTCTCCGAGGTTCTTGGCTGAAAACGCAATGCAATCGCGAACGCGTTTGCGCCTGTTGTCGTAGTCGCTGCACCGGCATGAGCCGACCTCGAGCAGGCGGCAAGCGAGCCGCGTCAGATAGATGTTTCCCGTGTCGTCATCCTCAATCTTGAGCAGGCAGCACTGCCCGCAACCATCGCAGAGGGATTCCCATTCTTCGCGCGACATGGCCGCGAGGGGCTTTGTTTCCCAGAATGGTGCCGCCTCAGGGGTGGGTGATGTCGAATGCTTTGGTTTGCTAGGGCTGGGCATGGATGGCAGGTATGTTCAACGCACAATGATGAGTGGTGGCAAAGGTGTGCGTTCTTGCGCTCGGAGCGTTAAGGCGTATCTACGGCGCAGTGTCGCAGATTTTCCGCCCCTTTCAACAAGTGGTGCGGGGAACGGAGGCTCACGCTGGCCATCGCAGTCGTCGGGCGTCCTGCCGTCCGCAGACTTCTGCCGCGGGGCCTTGTGCGGTACAAATATGCCGAAGATCGGAATGCGCAACGCGAGCGCTTCCGGCGGAAGGATACACCGCGTCAGGGAGTGCAAACGATGCCGGTAACGGTGAAACCAGTAACTCCGTCCGTTGGCGCCGAGATCTCGGGGGTCCATCTGGCCGCTCTGAGCGACGCTGATTTCGCCGCGATCCAGGAGGCCTGGCACCGTTACGGCGCCCTGCTGTTCCGCAACCAGAAGCTCACGGACGATGATTTGCTGAGCTTCAGCCGTCGGTTCGGGGAACTCGATCCGCCGCCCAACCAGGAGCACGGGCGGTTGAGCCCTATGGGCTACCCGGACATCTACGTCGTCTCCAACGTGCTCGACGACAAGGGCCAGCCGATGGGTGCGCTCGGTGCCGGCGAGGCGGTCTGGCACACGGACATGAGCTATCTCGATCTGCCGCCCGACGCGTCCATGCTGTATGCGCTCGAGGTTCCTCCGGCGGGTGGCGATACTTGGATCTGCGGCATGGCGGCGACCTGGGCGTCGCTGCCTGCGGAGCTGAAGGCCAAGATCGCCGGGCGCCGCATCAAGCACGACGGCACCTACAACAGCGGCGGCTTCCTGCGCAAAGGTGTGCAGCCGACCGATGACCCGCACAAGGCACCGGGCGCATGGCATCCGGCCGTGTGCCGGCACCCCGCTACCGGCGCGCCCAGCCTCTACCTGGGACGCCGCCGCAATTCATATGTGGAGGGATTGAGCCCGTCAGAGTCGGCACAAGTTCTCGACGCACTGTGGGCGCACATCGACAGGCCCGAGCTCCGCTACGAGCACAAGTGGCGGGTCGGCGACCTTCTGCTGTGGGACAATCGCTCGACAATGCATCGGCGCGATCCCTTTGACGAGAAAGCGCGCCGCATCATGCATCGCACTCAGATCAAGGGCAGCAAGCGGCCGCAAGCCCATTCAGCGGCCGCCTAGTCGCTCTTGTTCAGCCGCGGCCCTCGAACGGCATTTTTGTGGCCTTGATATTCATGAACAGCACGTTGGTGTCCAGTGGCAGGCTGGCCATGTAGCGGATGGCCGAACCGCAGTGCTCCACATCGAACACAGGTTCGGCTGCGATCGTGCCGTTGGCCTGCGGTACGCCGGCCTTCATACGGCCGCCCATGGCGGTATCCGCGTTGCCGACGTCGAGCTGTCCGCAGGCGATGTCGTGCTTGCGGCCATCGAGCGCGATGCACTTGGTGAGTCCGGTGATCGCATGCTTGCTTGACGTGTAGGCGACCGAGTTGGGCCGCGGCGTGTAGGCCGAGATCGACCCATTGTTGACGATGCGCCCGCCCTTGGGTGTTTGCGATTTCATGATCCTGATGGCCTCCTGCGCGCACAGGAACGAGCCGTGCAGGATGACATCAACCACCGATTTCCACGTCTCGAACGGCAAGTCCTCCATCGGTACCGGTGGTGCCCCAAAGCCGGCATTGTTGAAGAGAAAATCGAGACGGCCGCCAAACGCCTTCTGGGTTTCGGCGAACAGGCGTTTCACCTCGTCGGGCTTGCCGACGTCCGCAGGGATCGCGACCATCCTGCCGCCACCCTCTTTGGCCATGGCGACAGTCTTGTCGAGTTCTTCCTTGCGCCGGCCCGTGACGACGACGTTCCAGCCGTCGCCCTGCAGCGCCAGCGCCGCTGACCGCCCGATGCCGCTGCCGCCGCCCGTGACAACCGCAACCTTACCCTGCGCCATGATCCGTCTCCCTGAACACTGCGTATCGTTCGGGGCGCAGACTACTCGCAAGCGCGGCCCGCAGACTAGGCCCTGCGGCGAGAGCCTGCGGTGCGCGGGTGGAATAGGCCGCCCGCTCGCAACGTCCATACGTCATGACACGGATCAGCGCGCATCGGGATATCAACCGCTACTACGATTTCATCTATTTCTGGTCGCAGATTACGAGCCGGTTTCGCGCTTTCTCCGCGGCCGGCGCCTATGCCATCCACCGTCCGCTGCGCGATGCGAGCACGGGAGAGTACAGCGATCGCGTCATCCATGATCTGATCGCTGCGGCGGTGACCGGCATCGGCGACATCGATGCCCTGGACGCCGGCTGCGGCTACGGCGGAACCTGCCTCGATCTCGGGCGCAAAATCGGCGGCCGCTGGCTCGGCATCACGACCAACGCGCGGCAGGTGCGGATCGCACGGCGCAACGCGCATGCGATGGACCTGGCCAAATCGGTCGCATTCGTACGCCAGTCCTACGATAGGCCGCTGCCCCGCACATTCTCGCTGATCGTCGGCATCGAGAGCCTGGTCCACAGCTCCGACCCTGCCGCAACGATTGCCAATCTCGCGGGCCATTTGCGGTCAGGCGGCCGCTTCATCATCGTCGACGATATGCTGTCGGA